>Ga0208009_1000363_pt1 | contig 13063 bp, 14 predicted proteins | sample Wag4_2014_7_16_FD_187364 | JGI IMG/M metagenome (GOLD analysis project Ga0208009, IMG submission 187364) | Fresh water mixed with fracking chemicals microbial communities from Ohio, USA - Utica-2 Time Series FC 2014_7_16 (SPAdes) (version 2) ...
TAGTACTAAACAGATCAGCAATGTGCGCAACAGAATTTTTGTTGGCCTAACCCGTCGTTGATCAGGATAGGTAACAACCTTAATCGCCATAATTCTCTGGCCAGCTGATGCTTGAAAAGTTATGGTGAATAAACAGACCTCAAGGTAGAAAATGATCAGGGTGGAGAAGGTGTTATCTGGAATCACCGACGGGCTAAGGAGAGCTGCAATTAACCGGCACATCGTCCAATCAATCACCAGGGCCAATAGCCGCCGGCCAAGGGATGCAGCAGGCAACAAATTCGGGTTATCTTCCCAACTCATGCGGGCAACCCTAGCCCACCTGGGGTAAGCGAAACATAGATGTAACACGTGCTTTACGGACTTTTCATTAATTTCTACTAGGTTTTACCCATCTGAAGCGGAGCAAAGTCGCCCTTCTTTCAGCAAAATTTATCCAAGGAGAATAGATGTTTAAGAATTCCACAGAGATCTTCGATTACATCAAAAAGAATGATGTGAAGTTGATTGATGTCAGATTTATCGATCTACCAGGTATTCAACATCACTTTAATGTGCCGGTGGAATCATTTGATGAGAGCGTTTTTAAAGATGGCTTAATGTTTGATGGCTCATCAATTAGAGGCTTCCAATCAATCCATGAATCAGATATGAAGTTATTACCAGTTCCATCATCTGCTTATCTTGATCCATTCCGTAAGGAAAAAACTTTAATCATCCTCTTCTCCGTACATAACCCAGATGACAACACCGCATACTCAAGAGATCCCCGCGGTATTGTTGCAAAAGCAGTTGAATTTATGCGCAGCACTGGAATTGCCGACACTGCATACTTTGCACCAGAGGCAGAGTTTTATGTTTTTGATCGCATCCGATTTTTAACTGGTATGAATCAAGCTTTCCACCATATCGATTCTTATGAAGGTGCTTGGAATACCGGCATTGAAGAGGATGCAGATGGCACACCAAACCGTGGCTATCGCACCAGAATTAAAGGCGGTTACTTCCCAGTTTCACCAACTGATCAATTTGCAGATCTTCGCGATGAGATGGTTATGAATCTTGGCAAGGTTGGTTTACTAGTTGAGCGAGCCCACCATGAGGTTGGCACCGCTGGCCAGATGGAGATTAACTACCGCTTCAGCGATATTTTGACTGCTGGGGACGAGTTAATGAAGTTTAAATACATCATTAAGAACACCGCTTGGGCAGCTGGTAAAACTGCAACCTTTATGCCAAAGCCATTGTTTGGCGATAACGGCAGCGGTATGCATGTTCACCAATCACTTTGGAAAGATGGCAAGCCATTGTTCTGGGGAGATGGATATGCAAATCTTTCAGATATGGCTCGTTGGTATATCGGAGGATTGTTAAAGCATGCGCCAAGCTTGCTTGCCTTTACTAATCCAACAGTTAACTCATATAAGCGCTTAGTTCCAGGGTATGAAGCCCCGGTAAATCTGGTCTACTCAGCTAGAAACCGATCAGCTTGTATTCGTATTCCAATTACTGGATCAAATCCAAAGGCCAAGCGAATTGAGTTCCGTTGTCCAGATCCATCATCTAATCCATATTTAGCATTCGCTGCGATGTTGATGGCTGGAATAGATGGAATTCAAAACAAGATTGAACCACCAAAGCCAGTAGATAAAGATCTATATGAGTTGGAGGGGGATGAAGCAAAATCTATCCCACAGGTTCCTGGCTCACTTGATGCCGTACTTGATAACTTAGAGCGAGATAATGAGTTTTTAACTCGCGGTGGGGTATTTACTAAGGATCTAATTGATACCTGGATTGACTTCAAGCGCAAGCAAGAGGTGGATTACGTAAGATTGCGACCACATCCAGCTGAGTTTGAGCTTTACTACGATCTCTAAGAGATTACAGATAATGCCTCGGTTAACCACCGGGGCATTATTTTTTTAAATCCTACTTCTTCTGCGATATGAGTAGATAGCAAAAAACAATCCAGAAACTATAAAGACAGCAGAAGCTAAATAAACTGCGATTGGGTACTCAGTTGTTTCCTCTTCAACTACTCCTTCAGCAGTTTCTACACCAATTCCATAAGCGAATGTGTACTCACCCTCTACTGGGTGACCATCCCCTGACACCACTCGGTAGTAAACCAACACCGGACCTTGCACCTGATTTGGTGAGAGGGTCACAGTAATTGTGTTTCCTAAAAGGGTTTCATCATTTTCACTCACCTGATCTCCTGCTGCGTTGTTTACAACTAGGAAATTGGCTTTTTCATCACCTAAATTTTGTAACTGTTCATCAAACTCCAAAGTTATTTGAGATGGCCAAGTGGCAACCTCGCTATTTGCAGCAGGTGTTTGCACCAATAGGTTGGTATGGGCCAGCGAAGGTGTCATTCCGCTTAAACCAGTTATAAGAAGAGTAAGCGCAGCTGCTAACAGAGAATTTTTCTGCTGAATTTTTATCACACCGACACTCTAGCAAGGCTTTTTAGTAAATAGTTGCAGATGCAAATCATTTGCAATAACCTTAAGTTATGAGCAAAGAAAACAAACTTCGGGACCACCTTCGCTTTACCCGCCAGGAGCTGCCCTCACTCATAGGTGTAATAACTGTCGTTGCTTTGCTTCACATTGTGGGTTGGGGATTATTCATTCACTACAACTCAAATCCAGCATATAGCGCCTTGGCCGATTCAAGTGGTGCTTTGGTTTACGCCGGTGCTGGCGCTCTTGCTTACTCATTTGGATTACGTCACGCATTTGATGCCGATCATATTGCCGCCATTGATGACACCACCAGACTGATGCTGGCTAAGGGAAAAAATCCTATTGCTCTTGGATTATTTTTCTCATTGGGCCACTCAACAATTGTGCTTGCACTATGTATCGGAGTGGCATTTGCTGCCAGACAAGCTGCTAAATTTCAAAAAGATTTTGCAGAAACTGGCGGTTTAATTGGTGCCTCAGTTTCAACAATCTTTTTGTATCTAGTTGGAATTCTAAATTTAGTCATCTTGATTGGAATCATTAAAGTTTGGCGCCAGGCAAAAAGTGGCAAATTCTCCCACCAACATTTAACCGATCTATTAAATGAACGAAGTTTGATGCGTAGAGTATTTAAGGGAGTATTCAAAAAAGGCTTTGATAACTCCAGACAGTTATATCCAGTTGGCGTTTTGTTTGGCTTAGGATTTGACACTGCTACAGAGGTTGCACTTCTTGCATTATCTGCAACAGCCGCAGTTGGAACTGTTGGAGGTTTTTTACCGCCACTTGCAATAATTGCTCTGCCTCTGATTTTTGCTGCCGGTATGACGCTAATGGACTCATTAGATGGAATTTTCATGACTAAAGCTTATGCCTGGGCCTTCACCTCACCGCTTCGTAAAATTTATTACAACATAACCACAACTGGCTTATCTATCTTTGTAGCATTTGTCATTGGAACAATTCAATTTGTCAGCGTACTTGCAAATAAAACAAATATTGATAATTACCAGCCATTTACTTTCATTGCCTCACTTGATTTAAATCGTGTCGGTTACTTTATAGTTGCTTCATTTGTAGCCGCCTGGCTTATCTCAGTCTTGATATGGCGCCTTGGAAGATATGAGGCTCGCTACTCCTCAGGTATCAAGGAGACGGAGCATCAACATACTGAGATTAGACTCTAATCTACGTATAAATCTTTTATAAACTCTTTTGTGCCAGGAACTACCGCGTATTTATCTAAATCAACTACTCCTTCACTAGCCAACACCTCATCATCAATAAAGAAGTTACCAGAGCACTCTTTTCCTGGTCGATTTAAAATTATGTAAGCTGAGTCAGAGATAATCTCAGTGGTTCGGCAAAATGCAGTATCTACCCCTGGAATCATCGCAAGGGCTGCTGTATCAATTGCAGTTCTTGGCCATAGCGCATTAACACCAATGCCATCTCGCTTCAACTCATCTGCTAATCCCAATACACACATACTCATTCCATACTTTGCCATGGTGTAAGCCAGATGGGGTTTAAACCATTTGCCCTTCATTGATAATGGTGGTGAGAGCATCAAAATATGTGGGTTTCTTCCCTCTTGTGCACTCTTATTCAAGTACGGCAGGCAAGCTTGTGAGGTTAAGAATGTGCCTCGGGTATTTACACCCATCATCAAATCAAATCTTTTTGCTGGAGTGTTTTCAGTATTGGTTAAATTGATTGCAGAGGCGTTGTTAATCAAGATATCAATTCCGCCAAATTCATTTGCTGCCTGCTCAACTGCTTGAGCTATTTGATTTTCATCTCGAATATCACATTGAATTGCCAAGGCTTTGCCGCCAGCTGCCTCAATATCTTTTGCTGCGGTAAAAATTGTGCCAGGCAATTTTGGGTGGGCCTCAGCAGTTTTAGCAGCGATGGCAATTGATGCACCATCTTTTGCCGCACGTAATGCGATAGCAAGTCCAATACCGCGTGAGCCACCTGTTACAAATATTCGCTTGCCAGCTAATGTCATTACTTGACCTTACTCTTTTTAGCTAAGAAGTTCATAAACGCCATCTGTGCCTCTTCAGACTGCGTTGCCATCTTAAACAACTCTCCCTCTGCCAGTATCACCTGATTTAAAGCTTCATGAGATGAACTCTTTAACAATGCTTTGGTGTTAATAACAGCTGTTGGTGGCTGCTCGGCGATCTCGCGCGCAAACTCCATCGCAGCAGCTAGTTCATCTTGCGCAACTGAATTAATCAAACCCATCTCTAGTGCTTCTTGAGCAGAAAATGTTCGGCCGGTAAAAAAAATCTCAGCTGCCTTTGCATGGCCAACCAGCCTTGGGAATAGATAACTTGAGCCGCCTTCTGCAACTAAGCCAAGTGAGACAAAGGGCATCGAAAATTTAGTATCAGGATTTGCCGTAACTAAGTCGCAGTGCATCAACATGGTGGTGCCAATTCCAACCGCTCGACCTTTAACTGCTGCAATCAGTGGCTTTGGGAAGTTATGAATGGCAAATAAGAAGTTAAAAACCGGTGATCCAGAGTCCATTTGTGGATCATTAGCAAAATCATTTATGTCATTGCCAGCGGTAAATGAATCACCATTTGAAGAAATAACTACCGCTCTTATTCCAAAATCTGAGGCCGCTTCATTAATTTTGTTTGCCAAAGTTTGATACATCTCTTGCGTAATCGCATTTTTCTTCTCTGGTCGATCTAAGGTAAGGCGCAAAACTGCGCCAATCTGCTCTGATTTGATAAAACTCATGGCGCAATAGTAAGCCGAAATCACACTCTTTCCACCTAGTTGAAGAATGGCCTGTTTAAGGAGCAAAATAGGGGTCAGATCATTGGAGAGTGACCTTGGATGTAAATATCCTGCTACGGGAGCTAACCCCGTTTGAGCAGTTGGTCTGTGAACATCTCTGTGATGGGCTAACCAACTCTGCAATCGCAAAAACAACCGCACACACTGAAAAAGTCATTGAGAACACAGTATCCAGGGTGGCTCATGCATTTGGGATTAAATCTAATGGTGAGGTAAATTTACGAGTACTTCTAGCTTTGGCATACCGATCACACTTTGGCGATAAAGCATTTGATAAATTAGGAATTGCTTGTAGTCATTTATCTATTGGGCCAAATGGCGAGCGAATATGCACTCAACATGTGGTGGAGAATTAATCTCTGCTACCCGCTTCATGCCTAAAAAATGTAGGAAAAGGAAAACCCCTAGGCTTTAATTCGCCCAGGGGTATAACTTAATATTACTTATCTTTCGATATTTCCTTCGATGAACTGTTCTACCTTTTGGTATGCCTGCTCATCGGTGTATTGAATAGGTGGTGATTTCATAAAGTAGCTAGATGGTGAAAGTAGTGGTCCACCAATCTTGCGATCTAGTGCGATCTTGGCACATCGCAGGGCATCAATAATTACGCCAGCTGAGTTTGGTGAATCCCATACCTCAAGCTTGTACTCAAGATTTAATGGCACATCTCCAAATGCCCTGCCCTCAAGGCGGACATAGGCCCACTTTCGATCATCTAGCCATGGGATGTAATCAGATGGTCCGATATGCACATTCTTATCACCTAAGTCGTAATCTAATTGTGAGGTAACTGATTGAGTTTTAGAGATCTTCTTAGACTCTAAGCGATCTCGCTCCAACATGTTTTTGAAGTCCATATTTCCACCAACATTTAATTGGTAGGTGCGATCTAGATGAACACCGCGATCTTGGAATAGTTTTGCCATGATTCGGTGGGTAATTGTTGCGCCAACCTGGGATTTAATATCATCGCCAACAATTGGAATTCCAGCCTTAGTGAACTTATCGGCCCAAACTGGATCAGAGGCGATAAAGACTGGTAGGGCGTTAACAAAGGCGCAGCCAGCATCAATTGAGCACTGGGCATAAAACTTTGCTGCCTCTTCAGAACCAACTGGCAAATAGCAGATTAAAACATCAACTTTGTTCGCCTTTAGCTCAGCTACGACATCTACAGCTTGCGCATCTGATTCTTTAATTGTCTCTTTGTAGTAACGGCCAAGACCATCGAGTGTGGTTCCTCGTTTTACCACGACACCAGTCTTAGCAACTGTTGCAAACTTAATTGTGTTGTTCTCACTTGCCCAAATCGCATCTGCTAGATCTAAGCCCACTTTTTTGGCATCAACATCTAGGGCTAGGACAAAGTTAATATTCTTAATGTGATAGCCACCAAGAACAGGGTGCATCAAACCAGGAATCTCGGTTTCGTTAGTAGCATCCTTGTAGTAGGTAATTCCCTGGATCAATGAATTGGCGCAGTTTCCTACTCCAACTATTGCTACCCGGATCTCCCCTTTGTTTTCTACGCTCACGAGCTCTTCCTTTCGGTTTTTATCATCTCTTCCAGCCAAGCGATCTCTCGCTCTGCTGATTCCAATGAGTGACGGCGCCACTCAACTAAATAGGTATCAATACCCTCTGGAATTTTCCCTAAGTCCTTACGGACGATCTCTGCCTTCTCAACTAATCTTCGATGGCGTCCTTCTAAAATTCTTACCCGATTATTTCGTGGGGTTGGTCCAAAAAATGCGAAGCGCACCTCAAACCCCTCATCCTCAAAGGAATCTGGGCTAGCACTTTGCATAAGGGATGAAAAACGCTCTCTGCCTTTTGTAGTTAAGTCATAAACAATTCGAGATCTTCTAGATAAGCCACCAGCATCTGCAAATGACTCCTCAATTAAATTTGCCTCAAGCATTTTGCGAAGCTGCGGATATAAAACAGAGAAACTTAAAGCTCGAAATGGTCCATAGATAGCGCTCATTCGCTTTCGTAACTCATACCCATGTAATGGGCCTTGTGAGAGCAGACCAAGGAGAGCAAACTCCAAGGACTCAGAACGAGATCTCACAGGCTTCCTATCTACTGGATATATCGAATCGATACTATCGAGTATCTAAACCCATTCCCTTCAGATTGGCAACCCTTAGGATTAAGGCGTGTTCCTCTCAGATGCCATCCCATCGCGGCTCTGGGAGTACTTAATAGCCACCATTTTGATCATTCTCGCTCCTGGCCCCTCAGTGCTCTTCACCATCGCCCGGGCGATCGCTTGGGGCAGGGTGGCTGCAATTGCAACGGTTATTGGCAATGCCGCTGGAATGTTTTTAATCTCAGTATTAGTCGCCCTGGGTCTTGGCCCAATTTTGCAAAGCTCAAAACTTTTCTACCACGGCATTCAGTGGGCTGGTGGTGGCTATCTGATCTACCTAGGTTATGCCGCAATTGCGGCTAGTAAATCCCACGCTGAAGATCTGCAAAATACAGATGGGGCCAAACCATCTTTTTTCACATCAATTAAAAATGGCTTTTGGGTTGGCACATTAAATCCAAAATCAATTGTTTTCTTCGCTGCAATCTTGCCGCAATTTGTCGATCAAGAGAAAAACAATGTCACCGCTCAATTACTTCTACTGGGTGGGATTTTTGCCTTAGTTGCCCTGATCTCAGATGGAGCCTATGGCGTATTAGCTGGCACCATCAGAATTTGGTTATCAGGTGATGTTAGAAGATTGATATTTATGCGCAGATTTGGCGGGGTGGTAATGATTGGCCTTGGCGTATTTACCATTTTTTCAGCAGTAATCATTGGCTAACCCAAACCTTTATTTCGTGGCGATCTAGCCAATTGTCGGTGGTAAGGGGCAGACTTGTACTACTTAACAAACCAAAATCAGGCACTTACTTTATAAAGTGCGAAACGGAAAAGAGAGATCATGGCTTCATCAAATGCAGTTGGAAATGCTCGCGAATTTATCTCACCATCAGATTTAACATTCTCTTGGGGATCATGCCACCGCTGTCTGTGGCTTAATTACAACCACGGTCTTCGCACCCCCGGCTTTATGCCGCTGGTGGGAGATCTTGCAAATATGCAGGAAAATTACTTTGCTGGAAAAAGTTGCGCCGATATTGCACCAGTTTTACCTGAAGGCAAGGTGGCAGATCTAGGTGGTTGGGTTAAGTCATCTCTGATTGATGTAAATGGTGCTGCCAGCAAGTATGCAATCCGTGGTAAGTACGACCTGTTAATTGAGTTCGCTGATGGCACATTTGGCATTATTGATTGCAAATTTCAAGCAAAAGACTCAGACAAAACTGGTCTATACCAACCACAACTTGAGGCCTATGCATTTGCGCTAGAAAATCCAGCAAGTGGAGCACCTAGAAAGGTTTCACTAATGGGTCTATTAGTTTGGTCATTACTTGAACCAGCAGGGGATGTAAATAAAGGTTTTGGTTTGAAGTTAAAACACACCTGGCGGCCGATTGAACGAAACCCACAAGCTCTTGCTGAACGATTAACTGATTTCATTACCGTGGTCAGCTCTGATATGCCGGCTGCTAAAGACAACTGCGATATGTGTAATTATTTAACTCAGCGACGTGAATTTATTGGTGCTCAGTAACTAGGCGTCATCCTCATCAAAGTCGGTTCGCTCTCTTAAACTCTTTTTGATGGCATCTTTTGCATCAGATGCGTACATATGGGGAACATAATCTTGCTTGGAAAGCTCAGCAATCTTCTCCATTAATTGATTGGTAGCAGCTCTTAAAACTGTTTGATCAGATGAGTCCCCGGTGAAATACATTGGTTCACCAAATACCATCTCAACTCGTTGCACCTTTGGTACTACCTGACCGGTGGGCTGAATCTCGGCGGTATTAAACATGGCAACTGGCACAACTGGTGCACCAGATTCAATCGCCATACGAGCAATGCCTGTGCGTCCCTTATAAAGACGGCCATCTGGTGATCTAGTTCCCTCTGGATAAATTCCAACACAATGATCCTCTCGCAGTAAGCGAAGACCGGTAAGGATTGCTGCCTCACTTCTCTTGCCACCAGATCGATCAATAGGCACCTGACCAAGTGCGATAAAGGTAAGTTTTTTAATTAAGCCCTTTAAACCAGGAGATGTGAAGTACTCACTCTTGGCTAAAAATGTGACCTTACGTGGCACAACCAGTGGCATAAAGATTGAATCGCTAAAGGATAGGTGGTTAGAGGCGATGATCACTGGGCCTGAGCTTGGTACATGTCGTAATCCAGTCACCTTGGGCCGGAAAATAAACATCAAGAGTGGAATCAGAAATGACTTCAATATCTTGTAAGGCATAGGGATAATTTAGTGGCTAAGCCAATCTATGACACCATTCGAGCGTGAATTCCATTCCAAACTCAGCTGGATTTACCCTGCCGGGTGGAAAAATCGGAGTTCTTGTAATCCATGGTTTTACCAGCACACCAATCAGCATCGCACCCTGGGCAAAGTTTTTAAATAACTCTGGCTACACAGTTATCGCACCCTTACTTCCTGGACATGGCACAACTTGGCAGCAGATGAATCAAACAACTTGGCAGCAGTGGTATGACGAGGTTGAGAAATCATTTCTGCAGTTAAAACAAAGTTGTGACCGAGTCTTTATCGCCGGCTTCTCCATGGGTGGAGCATTGGCGTTAAGACTGTGTCAGATCAGGGGCTCAGAGGTAGAGGGCTTAATTGTTTTAAATCCATCAGTGCATGACAGGAGATGGTTTATGAAATTACTGCCGGTATTAAAGTTTTTAATTGGTTCAGTTGCAAAAGGACCAACTGATGTTGCAGCGCCAAATCCACCACTTCACTCCTATGCAAGAACCCCGCTTAAGGCACTTGATTCACTTCGCAATCTATGGAAGCTGGTAGAACGTGATCTTTACCTAATTGATCTACCCATAATGGTCGCCTACTCGGTAAATGATCATGCGGTGGATCCTGAGAATTCAATGACGGTAATTGATAATGTCTTTTCAGTTGATATCCGAGAGGTGGCTTTTGAAAACTCATTTCACAATGTGGCACTTGATTTTGATGTTGAGCAGTTAAATATCGAAAGTAAGATATTTATCGAAGATGTTTTATCTGGCGCAGTTAAGCGTGGATCAGATTTTAATGAGAATGATTTAGTAGATGCTGAATTTGAATCAATTGTCTCTGGCCTTTCCTTGGATCAATCCTCACCCACTACCTATTTAGATGAGCTAGATCGAATTGATCAATCAAATAGATTTATTCCACCAAATCCTGGCAAAATTAATCTCGATCAAATGCAACGAAGCTCTGCTGTGGCTTTCTTAGGATCTGCTGCCTACCTGCTGCTGTATTGGTTTACTGATTTTGAATTTATTGGAGTCTGGCCTGCAGTATTGGGTTTTCTATCCTCTGTTGCAATAATTATTTGGCGAACCGCCCGAAAAGAGGATGACTTTGAAGATGGGGCTAGCCTCTAACTAAATCTGCCGCTCCAATTAACCCAGCATCATTTCCATGTTTGGCAGCGATTATTTTTGGCAACAAATGCGTTCCAGCAAATGGCATGTATTTCTCCATCGCACTTCTTACTGGAGTTAAAAATAACTCACCAGCCTCCACCACTCCACCACCAACCACAATTGCCTGCGGATCAAGTAATAATGTGTATGAGGCACAGGCACTTCCTAACCAATCGGCTTGTTTATTAAATGCTGATATCGCTAGCTGATTTCCATTTTTTGCAGCCTGAGTTAATACCGTGCCAGTTAACTGAGCAAGATCGCCATCGCAAAGTGAGAGCAACTCCTTACCCTGGCTTGGATCTGCAGCGATCCCCTCTTTTGCATAACGCATCAGTGCACTGCCTGATGCATATTGCTCAATACAACCAAAAGCCCCACAACCACATTGCAATCCATTTGGTTGCACAATCATGTGACCAAACTCTGCGCCAATTCCATTAGCACCTCTAAATAGCTTACCATCAACTACCAAACCACCACCCATGCCGGTGCCAATAATAAAAAAGATAACTGGATTTAAGCCTTGGGCGTTACCAAATTTGTACTCAGCCCACATCGCGGCATTTGCATCATTTTCGGCAATTACTGGCAGATTAAAGACTTTCTTTAACTCGGCAACAAAGTTCAATTTACTTAAATTAGCGATATTTGGCGCGCCAACAATTGTGCCCGCATCTTTAGAGATTAAAGCAGCCACACTGATTCCGATACCGGCAATCTGATGTTTTACTTGAAACTCTTTTATTAGATCAATAATTGTGGCAACTAACTCTTGGCCACCATTTGCAGGTGTTGGCCGCCTAGCGGAGTCGATTATCTTGCCGTTGCTATCTACTACCCCACCTAGAACCTTGGTGCCACCAATATCAATGCCAATTGTTAACGCAGAAGTTGGGATATTGATGCTCAATTAATTTTCCAGTTTTTCCTTTAACTGTTTCAAGGTTAAATCAATGGTTGCTTTCTCAGCTTTGGTGCGCATCATCTCTGGCACTGGCATAGAAAGTGCAACTGTTAATTCAAAGGTAACCTCAGTTTCATCACCATTGTCTTTAACAATATAGGCACCACTCATATCAGTTAATAACTCAGCATCCTCAAGTGAGTAATCCACTCGATCTGGGTATGCAGACCAATCAAAATTTAATGTTGGCTTATCTTTCAAGGCACCAGCATCAACTGTGAGTTTTGCCTGAGTTGGCCGGCCATCACCGTTTGAGGCAAGAACAGTCACTGCCTTAAATGAGGTGGACCAGGTTGGAAAATTTGCGATATCAAATAGCACCGCCCGGACATCATCTGCGGTAGCTGCGATTGTTACTGTTGAGGTGGTTGGGTTAGACATGGCGCTAGGTTACCCTGAAGTAGCATGCCTTTTTAGCCCCCTTCCTGAGAGTTATCGCTAGGTTCTAGCGCAAATAAGTGCGAGCCAGTAGCGTGGGGCTATGAACGAGATAACTATTCCAGCATTAATTCCAGCCCCGGTTGCGGGTAACTTAACAAATCTAATTTCAGAAAGAGCTCACTTTGAGCCTGAACGGGTAATCGTCTCTCGCCCACTTGGTGATAGTTGGCAAGCAGTTACCGCTAAAGAGTATGAAGAGGAGATCAAAGCGGTTGCAAAGGGATTAATTGCAGCTGGTATCTCAGTCGGTGATCGAGTGGCGATCATGGCAAAGACTCGTTATGAGTGGACTGTTTTAGATTTTGCAATTTGGTATGCCGGCGCAGTTCCAGTTCCAATTTATGAAACTTCAAGTGCTGAGCAAGTGGAGTGGATATTAACTGACTCATCTGCAGTTGCAATTATTGTTGAAACACCAGCATTGGCAGAGTTAGTTCAACCAGTATTACCTGCAACCTGTAAGCACGTTTGGAATATTACCTACAACGCACTTGCTACCTTAACTCATGAAGGAAAAGATGTCAGTGATGATGAAATCACAAAGCGTCGTGAACAATTAAAGCCAGAGACCTTGGCAACATTGATTTACACATCAGGTACAACTGGTAAGCCAAAAGGTGTGCAGTTAACACATGGAAACTTCTTATCTGAGTGTGGAAATGTCGTAAATGGTGCAAGTGATCTATTCCTAAAGCCTGGCGGCTCAACACTTTTATTCTTGCCAGTTGCTCACGTCTTTGGTCGAATGGTTCAAATTGGTTCAATTACTGCAGGCTTACATCTTGCTCATTGCAGTGATCTAACTAAATTACCAAC
>Ga0208009_1000370_pt1 | contig 12933 bp, 7 predicted proteins | sample Wag4_2014_7_16_FD_187364 | JGI IMG/M metagenome (GOLD analysis project Ga0208009, IMG submission 187364) | Fresh water mixed with fracking chemicals microbial communities from Ohio, USA - Utica-2 Time Series FC 2014_7_16 (SPAdes) (version 2) ...
GATCTGTTGGTAGCCGCCGTAGCCCTGCACCACAACGCCGAGCTCGTGAGCTTCGATGCCGACTTCGAAGCCATCGCCTCCGTCAGTGCGCTGCGCCTCAACCGCCTGATCCGGCCTGATTGAGCCCAGGATCACGCCCAGGCCTTTCAGACCGCGGAGCTGCTGGGCGTTCCGCCGCTGGACCGGGCGGTGACCGACTACTTCCAGAAGTCCTACGCCTCCATGGGCGGGCAGCTATCGGTGGTGTTCGCCGCTGGCCGGTGCGCCACACGGCCCAGGAGCTGGGGCGGATGGGCGGCCCGCAACAGCTGGAGGGCTGAAATTATGCGCTCCGTGCATAGATCCAAGACTCGCGGCTCCAAGTGCTTCTGGTGTGCTGCCGTATCGCTGCCGCTAGGTGCAGACTGGCCGCAGCGTCCCCTCACCCCCATGACAGTCCCGCCGCTGCAGGCGGTGAAACGATGACCGCCCGCTTGGAAGATCTCAAGCCCGATGCCCAGGTCAGGGGCCTGGTGGGCCGCGAGGCTGTCCGGATTGTGTCCGCCGAGATGCTGGGCGAAGCCGCCTGCAAGGTGGTGTACCGCGGGCAGGACGGCGCCCTGGGCGAGCAGCTGCTGTTCCGCAGCAATGAGGCCGACCTGGAGCTGGTGGGCGGCGGCCGCAAGTGGAGCTTCTCCGGCAGCGGCGACCTGTTCCGGCTGGTGAGCGAAGCCTCCCGGATCGAGCTGGCCTACCTGTTCGACCCCTACGTGGCGGTGAGCAGCAGCGCGATCGACCCGCTGCCTCACCAGATCAGCGCGGTCTACGAGCACATGCTGCCCCGGCAGCCGATGCGCTTCCTGCTGGCCGACGATCCTGGAGCCGGCAAGACGATCATGGCCGGCCTGCTGATCAAGGAGCTGTTGATCCGGGGCGAGCTGGAGCGCTGCCTGATCGTGGCGCCGGGCTCGCTCACCGAGCAGTGGCAGGACGAGCTCAAGGAGAAGTTCGAGCTCAACTTCGAGCTGCTTACCCGCGACCTGATCAACGCCACGGGGCTGGGCAACCCATTCGATCAGCGGCCGCTGCTGATCGCCCGGATGGACATGCTCTCCCGCGACGAGGAGCTGCAGAGCCGGCTGGAGCAGGCGCCGGAGTGGGACCTGGTGGTGTGCGATGAGTCGCACCGCATGAGTGCCCACTACTTCGGGAGCGAGGTGAAGCGCACCAGGCGCTACGAGATGGGCAAGCGGGTGGGCAACCACGCCCGCAACCTGCTGCTGATGACGGCCACGCCACACAACGGCAAGGAGGAGGACTTCCAGCTGTTCATGGCCCTTCTGGACGAAGACCGCTTCGCTGGCCACCAACGCGATGCCGTGCATCGCAGCGATCCCACCGACCTGATGCGGCGGCTGGTGAAGGAAGACCTCTACACCTTCGCTGGCACCAAGCTGTTCCCCGAGCGCAAGAGCTACACCGCCGAGTACGAGCTCTCCGATGCGGAGAAAGTGCTCTACGAGCGGGTTACGGACTACGTGCGCGAGGAGATGAACCGCGCCGACCGCAACGCCAACCAGCAGGGCGGCGGCAAGAAGCGGGTCAACGTGGGCTTTGCCCTGATGACCCTGCAGCGGCGTCTGGCCAGCAGCCCGTTTGCCATTCACCGCTCCCTGGAGCGAAGGCGCGAACGGCTGGAGAGCCGATTGAAGGAGGAGCGCTTGCTCCTGGAAGGACGTGGAGCCGGAGAGCGCCTGCAGCTGGATGCCAAGTACCAGCCGGGCGGGCTGAGCGACGACGAGATCGACGACCTCTACGAGGAAGACACGGCTGGCGAGATCGAGGGCACCGAGGAGGCCTTCACCGACAACGCCACCACCGCCCAGACCCTGGCTGAGCTGGAGTTCGAGATCCAGACCCTCAAGGAGCTGGAGCAGCTGAGCCGCAAGGTGGTGGACCAGCGCACTGATGCCAAGTGGCAGGAGCTGGACCGGATCCTTGATGACCCGTTGATGAAGCAGGCCAACGGCGCACGACGCAAGTTGGTGCTGTTCACCGAGTTCAAGGACACGCTGATGGATCTGGCCGCCAAGATCCGCGACCGTCTGGGGCGGCCGGAGGCGGTGGTGGAGATCCATGGCGGCGTGGCCCGCGATCGCCGCCGCCAGATCGTGCATGCCTTCATGAACGACCCCGAAGTGGTGGTGCTGCTGGCCAACGACGCCGCTGGGGAGGGCGTGAACCTGCAGCGGGCGCACCTGATGGTGAACTACGACCTGCCCTGGAACCCCAACCGGCTGGAGCAGCGCTTTGGGCGCATCCACCGGATCGGCCAGAAGGAGGTCTGCCATCTGTGGAACCTGCTGGCCAAAGACACCCGCGAGGGCGACGTGTACATCCAGCTGCTCAAGAAGCTGGAGGCCGCCCGCGAGGCCCTGGGCGACAAGGTGTTTGACGTGCTCGGCCAGCTGTTCTCGGGCCGCTCGCTGAGGGAGCTCTTAATGGATGCCGTTCGCTACAACGAGCGCCCCGATGTGAAGGCCCAGCTGGAGCTGGAGATCGACGGGGCGGTGGACCAGGGCCACCTGGAGGAGCTGCTGGCCCAGAGAGCCCTGGTGCGCCAGGGCATGGATGCGGCCACGGTGGAGCAGCTGCGCCAGCAGATGGAGCGGGCAATGGCCAAACGTATCCATCCCCACTACGTGCACGACTTCTTCATTGAGGCGTTCCGGCGGCTGGGGGGCAAGGTGAACCCCCGCGAGAAGGGCCGCTACGAGATCACCTACGTGCCGCCGTTGTTGATGGACCGCAACCAGCAGATCGGCATTGGCCTGCCGGTGCAAGCCAGATATGAGCGCATCTGCTTTGAGAAGGAGCATGTGGCCGATAGCCCCCGGGCAGAGCTGGTGAGCCCCGGTCATCCGCTGCTGGAGGCCTGCATCTCGCTGGTGACGGAGCGTGATGGAGCGGTGCTGGGCCAGGGGGCGGTGCTGGTGGATGAACGCGACCTGGGCAGCGAGCCTCGGCTGCTGTTCTGCCTGGAGCACGGCCTGCAGGATGGCCGCAAGACGCGATCAGGCCAGCAGCAGTTGATCTCCAACCGGCTGCAGTTCCTGGAGATCAGCCGCAGCGGGGACGTGAACCCCGCCGGATCAGCTCCGTATCTCGACTACCGGCCCTTGAAGGAAGCCGAGCAATCGCTGGTGGCTCCCCTGCTGCAGGAGAGCTGGCTGGCGCAGGACTGGGATGCGGTGGTGCTCCAACACGCCATGACCACCCTGGTGCCTCAACACCTCGAGGAGGTGAAGGCCGAGCGTCTGGAGCGGATCGCCAAGGCCCGGCGTGAAATTCAGGCGCGCATGCAGAGAGAGATCAACCACTGGAGCCGCCGCTACGCCGAACTGCAACTCCAGGAGCAGGCCGGCAAGCAGGTGCGGCTGCCGGCCAAGGTGGCGAAGGATCGCGCCGAAGTGCTGCTGAACCGTCTGGAGAAGCGGATGGTGCAGCTGGAGGCAGAGGCCCAGATCACCGCGAAGGTGCCCACCCTCAAGGGCGGTGCCCTGGTGATCCCGGCCGGATTCTTGTTGTCGCTGCAAGGCGAGGCTGAACCCGAAGGTGTGGATGCAGCGGCCCGCAAGCGGGTGGAGCTGCTAGCCATGAACGCTGTGTTCGAGGCGGAGAAGGCCCTGGGCCGCATGCCCAAGGACGTGAGCGCCCAGCGCGGCCTGGGCTACGACATCGAATCGATCGATGCCGATGGCAACCTGTTCTTCATTGAGGTGAAGGGCCGGGCGGATGGGGCCGATTCCGTCACGCTCACGATCAATGAGGTGAACACCGGCCGTAACGCCCCCCATCGCTTCCGCCTGGCACTGGTGAGCGTGGAGGGCGATCGGGCCTTGCCACCGGTCTATGTGAGCGACGTCGACTGGGGCCTGCCGGGCTTTGGCGACACGCAGATCACCAAGAACCTTCAGCAGCTTCTGGCCGCTGGCCGCGCCCCTCATTAATCGCCATGACAGACCACCCCGTCAAACGCCGCAAGAAACTGATCGAGGTCGCCATTCCCCTCGAAGCCATCAATGCGGCTTCGGCGCGGGAGAAGAGCATCCGCCATGGGCACCCGAGCACGTTGCACCTGTGGTGGGCGCGACGACCCCTCGCGGCAGCGCGATCAGTGATCTTTTGCCAGATGGTGGACGACCCATCGGCGGTACCGGAGGAGTTCCCCACCGAAGAGGCGCAGGAGATCGAACGGCTGCGGCTGTTCCAGTTGATCAGCGAGCTGGTGACCTGGGAGAACACCACCAATGAGCAGGTGCTCAACCGGGCACGGGAGGAGATCCGACGCAGCTGGCGACGCTGCTGTGCCGATAACGCCGATCACCCCGAGGCCGCAGAGCTGTTCAACCCGGAGAAACTGCCCGGCTTCCACGATCCGTTCGCTGGGGGTGGAGCACTCCCTCTGGAAGCGCAGCGGCTGGGGCTGGAGGCTTATGCCAGTGATCTGAACCCGGTGGCGGTGCTGATCAACAAGGCAATGATCGAGATCCCGCCGAAGTTTGCGGGGATGCCGCCGGTGAATCCTGAGAGTCGGCGGAAGCAAGCCATCAGCTCCTGGAAGGGTGCCCAGGGGCTCGCGAACGACGTGCGCTACTACGGCCAGTGGATGCGCGATGAGGCAGAGAAACGGATTGGCCACCTCTACCCGAAGGTGGAGGTGACTGCTGAGATGGCGAAAGACCGGCCCGACCTGAATCCCTACGTAGGCCAAAAGCTCACCGTGATCGCCTGGCTCTGGGCGCGAACGGTGAAGAGTCCGAATCCTGCTTTTGCGCAGGTGGATGTGCCGTTGGTGTCCACCTTCATACTCTCCACCAAGGCGGGCAAAGAGGCCTACGTGGAGCCGGTGATTGAAGGCGGCAGCTATCGCTTCACTGTGAAGGTGGGTAGGCCGAAGGATGTGGAAGCGGCCAAGAACGGCACTTCAGCAGGAAAGCGGGCAGCTTTTCGCTGCCTGATGTCGGATACTCCTCTGACCTATGAGTACCTCAGAGCAGAAGGACAGTCCGGGCGCATGGGCAACCGGCTGATGGCGATAGTTGCGGAAGGGAATCGCGGACGGGTGTACTTGGCGCCAACACCAGAGATGGAAGCCATCGCGTTGACTGCTCAGTCAAGCTGGAAACCAGAGACGCCACTTCCCGAAAATCCGCGCGACTTCAAGACACCCAACTATGGCCTCAATACCTATGGCGACCTCTTCACCTCCCGCCAACTCGTCGCGCTCAACACCTTCTCGGACTTGGTGCAGGAAGCTCGGGAGCGGGTGACGACGGATGCGCTGGCCGCATGGGGAGGGGTTGAGACAGTGCCTTTATGTGATGGAGGGAGTGGGTCTGTCGCTTATTCGGATGCGGTGGGAGTGTATTTAGGGATGTCGATAAGCAAGCTTGCAGACGCACAGAGCACGCTATGCCGTTGGAAGTCCTCCATGGATCAGTCAATAGCAACATTCGGCCGGCAAGCCCTACCGATGACATGGGATTACTCGGAAGCAAATGTTCTTGGCGGGATGGCTGGGGATCCTCTGACTTCCCTGGGCAACATGATGCGAGTCCTTGATAATCTCCCTGCCGTAAGACAAGGAAGAGCCATGCAGAATAATGCGCAGGGCCAGCAGATCGGCGCTAACTGTGTTGTATCCACTGATCCTCCTTACTATGACAACATTGGCTACGCCGATCTCTCCGACTTCTTCTATGTCTGGCTGCGACGCTCCCTGAAGACGGTCTTCCCTCAACTATTTGCCACCCTGGCCGTTCCTAAGGCCGAGGAGCTGGTGGCCACTCCCTATCGGCATGGAGGCAAGGAGAATGCCGAATACTTTTTTCTCGATGGCATGACATTGGCGATGGAGCGGATCGCCATTCAGTCGCATCCAGCCTTCCCGGTCACCATCTATTACGCCTTCAAGCAGTCGGAGACAAAGACGGCCGCTGGCACGGCCAGCACTGGTTGGGAGACCTTCTTGGCGGCAGTGATCAAAGCTGGCTTTGCTTTGTATGGCACCTGGCCAATCCGAACGGAGCTGGCGAACCGCATGATTGGGGCAGGCACCAATGCCCTTGCGTCCAGCGTCGTTCTCGTCTGCCAGCGAAGACCGGAATCGGCGCTAACGCTGTCTCGCACCGATTTCCGTCGCCAACTTCGCCAAGAGCTGCCAAGGGCCCTCAAGGAGTTGGAGCGCGCGAACATCGCCCCCGTGGATGTCGCGCAGGCAGCAATCGGCCCAGGCATGGCCATTTTCAGCAGTGCCAAGTCAGTGCTGAACCCTGATGACAGTCGGATGACCGTGCGGGAAGCGCTGATAGAAATCAATGCCGCTCTCGATGAGTACCTCTCCCAAGACGAAGGCGATCTCGACGCAGACAGCCGCTTTGCACTCACCTTCTTCGAGAGCTACGGCTACAAGGAGCGAGACTTCGGCGATGCAGAGGGACTGGCCAAGGCCCGCAACCTTTCAGTGGCTGGGGTAGCCGAAGCTGGCATTCTGCGATCGGTAGCGGGCAAAGTGCGCTTGCTGCCCCGCTCGGAACTCCCTGAGGGCTGGGACCCCGCTAGCGACAAGCGCCTATGCGTCTGGGAGGCCACCCAGCAACTGATAAAGCGGCTAGAAGCCGATGGGGAAGACAAGGCGGCCGAACTACTCCTCCAACTCAAGACCATCCCCGGCCACGGTGACCTGGCCGCCAACTGCCGCGCCCTTGCCTACCGCCTGTACAACCACTGCGAGAAGAACAAGCAGGCAGAAGAAGCCCGATCCTACAACGGCCTAGTGATCGCCTGGCCGGAACTAGAGCGACTCGCCTCTGCTTCCTCCACCAATTCGTCGGCGCCCCGCCAGACCACCCTGATCTGATCCAAATCCCATGGCTCTCTCCAACCGCGACCGCATCGGCAAGGCCCTGGATCAGCTCCGGGATGGCCTGCTGCCTTACCTCAGTCGTGAGCTCTACCAGGGCCTCGGCACCAATTGGCAAGACAACCTCCCGCCCTACGCCAACAACCTCCAGGACGTCTCCGTGCTGCTGGGCCTGTTCATGGAGCACTGGGGGGCGGTCTTCAAGAGGTTGCTCAGCCAGTCGGATCGGGCCTATGTGAGTGAGCTCAAGGAGGCCCGCAACAAGTGGGCCCATTCCGAACCCTTCTCCTCCGACGACGTCGACCGCTACCTCGACACCGCCGTTCGTCTCTGCCGCAATATCAGCGCCCCCGAGCAGGCAGAAGCGATCCGCGGCCTGCGGGAAGAGCTGCAGCAGGTGGTGTTCTCCGAGCGCGCCCGCAACCGCACCCGCTATCAGGCCACCACCGAAAGCCAAACCAAAGCAGGTCTCGTTCCCTGGCGCGAGGTGATCACCCCCCACCCGGATGTGATCTCCGGCAAATACCAGCAGGCCGAGTTCGCCGCCGACCTCGACCAGGTGCGTCGCGGGCTCGGTACCCCCGAATACACCGATCCGATCGAATTCTACCGCCGCACCTTCATCACCTCCGGCATGCGCGACCTCTTGCGTCGCTCCCTGCAGCGGCTCAATGGTCAGGGCGGCGATCCGGTGATCGAGCTGCAGACCAATTTCGGTGGCGGCAAAACCCACTCGATGCTCTCGCTCTACCACCTCTGCTCCGGCACTCCCCTGGCCAGCCTTCCCGGGCTCGATGAGGTGTGCAAAGAAGTGGGCATCCATTCGGTGCCCAAGGCCTCACGGGCCGTGCTGGTGGGCACGGCCTTCAGTCCGGCAGAAGCAAGCACCAAGCCGGATGGCACCGTGGTCAACACCCTCTGGGGTGAGCTGGCCTATCAGCTAGGTGGCGCGGAAGGCTATGCCCGCATCGCCAACAGCGATCAGCAGCGCGTTGCTCCTGGTGCTCAGGATCTCGCTGAGCTATTCCGCTCCACTGCTCCCTGTCTGATCCTGGTGGATGAGTGGGTGGCCTATGCCCGCAACCTGGTCAGCAATCCCAACCTCCCCGCCGGCACCTTTGATTCCCAGGTGTCCTTCGCGCAGGCGCTCACAGAAGCGGCCAAGCAGGTACCCAATGTGTTGCTGCTGATCTCCGTGCCCCAGAGCACCAATGAGATCGGTGGCAGCGATGGTGAAAAAGCCCTCGATGGTCTGCGCAATGTGGTCAACCGCATCGCCTACGAATGGCGTCCCGCCAGCGGCAATGAGGGCTTTGAGATCGTGCGCCGCCGGTTGTTCGACACCATCGCCACCAACGAAGGTGGAGCCGCCCGCGATGCGGTAGTGCGGGCCTTCAGCGATCAATACGCCAACAACAAAAACGAGTTCCCCTCCGAAACCCGCAAACCCGGCTACCGCGATCTGCTCACCGCCGCCTACCCGATTCACCCGGAGCTGTTCAAGCGTCTCTACGACGACTGGAGCACCCTCGATCGCTTCCAGCGCACCCGCGGCGTGTTGCGACTGCTGGCCAAAACCATCGAAGGGCTCTGGAACGGCAACAGCAAAGATCTGTTGATCATGCCCAGCTCGGTGCCGATCGACGATGCCGATGTCAAAAACGAGCTGCTGCGCTATCTCGACAACCAGTGGGAGCCGATTATTTCCCAGGACGTGGATGGCCCAGATTCCACCCCCGCCCGCCTCGATAGTGAAAACCCCAACTTCGGGCGGGTAAGTGCCTGCAAGCGGGTGGCCCGCAGCCTCTACATCGGCACCGCCCCCGATGCGGAAACTGAGCGGCCCGGCATCGGCGATCAGAGGGTCAAGCTCGCTTGCGTGATGCCCGGTGAGCCGATCGCAACATTCGGTGACGCCCTGCGCCGTCTTGGGGATCGCGGCCGCTTCATTCAGCAGGACGGCGACCGCTACTGGATCGATACCCGGCCCAACCTCAACCGTACCGCTGAGGACTACCGCGAGAGCTACCTACGCCAGCGCCAGGAGCTGAACGCTGAGCTCAACACCCGCCTGGCCAAGGAGGCCAGCAGTCGTGGTGAATTCGCTGGTCTCCATGCCGCACCCGTCGATGGCAGCGCCGTGCCCGACGAGCCGTCCACCCGGTTGGTGCTGCTGGCGGCGGAGCACACCCACCGCAAGGGGGTGGAGTTCAGTGCGGCACGACAGTGGGCTACTGCCTGCCTGCAGAGCAAGGGCAACAGCCCACGGCAGTACGCCAACACCCTGGTGTTCCTTGCCCCCGATGAAGACACCATCGAAAACCTGTTCCAGGCCCTGGCCGATCGCCGCGCCTGGCAGCGCATCACCGACAACGCCCTAGAGCTGAATCTCAGCGTGGCCCAGAAGGAGCAGGCCATCAAGAAGGTGGAGGAAGCCACCACTGCCATAGCAAGCCGCATCCCTGAAACCTGGTGCCACCTGTTGATCCCGTACCAGCAGGCCCCAGGCCCCAATGGTCCCCAGTGGGATGAGAAGAAGCTCAGCAGTGGCAAGGGCAGCCTGGGGCAGCGCAGCAGTGAGAAGTGCGAGCAGGAAGACCTGCTGTTCCGGTCGCTCGGTGCCCGCCGCCTCCGCGACGACCTCAACCGCTTCCTCTGGGTGGAAAAGCCCCACGTCCGCGTACGGGATCTGGTCGACTGGTGTCGCAAGTACCTGTATCTGCCGAGGGTGAGCACCGACCAGGTGATCCTCGACGCACTGATCAACCCATCCGCTGCCCTCAGTGGTGAGAACACCTTCCACCTGGCCGATGGCTTCGATGAGGCCAGCGGCCGCTACAGCGGCCTGAGGGCGCAGCAGGCATCAAGTACCCAGCCCAGCAGCCTCACCGGCTACATCGTCAAAGACGAGGTGGCCTTGGCCCAGATTGAGTCGGATCGTCAGGAAGCTGAGCGCAGACGCCTCAATCCGCCAACCGGACAGAGCGGGACCGGCACTGAAGCAGGCGGCGGCAGCGGCAGCGGCTCGGGGGCTGGCGGCGGCAGTCAGCCGCACGACACCGCAGGCGCCGGCCCCGGCAGGGGTATCGGCATCACCCCGTCCGGAGGTGGGAGTAGCGGCACTGGTGGTAGAGAAGTCGATCCGCCCAAGCCCCAGCTGCCCACGCGCTACGTGGCATCGGTGAAACTCGATCCCACCCGGGCCAGCCTGCAGATGAGCGCCTTCGTGGAGGAGGTGATGTCTCACCTCCAAGCCCTGCCCGGCGCCCAGATCGAGATGACCCTTGAGGTGCAGGTCAACGCGCCCGGAGGTATCGACGAGCAGACGGCTCGGATCGTGCTGGAGAACTCAGCGGCGCTGAAGGTGGATAAGCCAGGGCTGTATTGAATAGAGGCAAAGAATAGGCGATTATCTACGCCCGGGCCATGCAACAAATGAATGGCTTCTTTTTCGCAACGCCAAACACTAGTGCATCCGGTCCGAGATTAGACAGGACTCTTTTTTTGCGCTCTTGCGCAGCTGAGGATATCTCCCATTTCTTGTAGACTCAATAACCATGAATAGCCGAACAGCGGAAGACTTTGACCGAGGCTCATTCGGTTGAGCCGCGGCCAAGTTCATCCGCCCATCTCTAAAAGTTTGCCGGCCTGCGTGGAACGAGGGGTGGCCTATGTCAAACAAGCCCCCTCAACTACAGCGATGCCTTCGTCCGTGATCTTAGCAAACACAGACTTTCCAAGCATTGGAAGGCACTTGGCTAGGCCCTTCTTGGAAAGAACTTGGGCTGCATGATATAGATCATCGGGTGTGAGCTTGTTTGCGAACTCAGTAGTCGTTGTTTCGGGTATGCCCTTGCGATCGCGCTTTTCGTAAAGCGCAAGAAGCAGTTGAGATCTGGCATCAAGGTGGCATGGAGGCATGAGCGTCGCCGGAAACGGTGTCCATTCAATCGTAGCCAGCCCGGCGAGGGCCGAGTCTTTTTTGGCATGCAGCTAGCCCGCTTTCTTGATATATCTCGCTGCTTTGAATTATTCATGTTTGTTGGGCTGCTGGAATCGTGTATTTACCTGCACGTTGAGTTGCGACTAAGAAAGAACAGGCTTTGCGTGAATATGCGCCGAACTTGGCCTGGCGATCACGCCACCCGGCCTGCCCCGGCTTGCGCACCGCGCAAGGGCTGACGCGAGTCGCTGCGCGACCCTTGCGCGGCGCTGGCGGCGCCGGGGCTGAACGGCGGTGTCGTTCGCCAGCCCAGCCATGGCCGCCACTCCTCTCAGCCGCACCTGCCCGATCCGCATCATCTCGGTGCATCTCCTCGGGGCTGCCGGTGAGCTCCTGCGGGTGCTCTTCCTCGATCGCGAGGGGCACATCTCTGCGGAGCCTCACTACGTGCCCCGCGATGAAGCCCTGATCCTGGCTGCCAATCAGCAGCGGGTGCTCGGTCCCCAGGCCGAGGTGCGGGTGCTCTGAGCTCCCGGGGCCGGAGGCCCTCCGTCTCCGGCTTTCGGCTGTCGCCGCATCGCCCGTGGGCTTGGGCTTCCTGGAGCCATGGCCTGACGGTTCGAGTGGGCGGTCCCTGGGCTTAGCAACCTGCAGCACCGGCAGTGGGGGGAGGGAATTGCCCCCGGACCGGCGCACACCCACCGCATCCCTCGGCCGGTCCTCACGCCGCGTCAAGGATCAGGCCATGCGCCCCAAGGGTGCGTCCTTGCCACGGCGCTGCGGCCAGCCGGTGGGGGTGGGGTTCTCCGCCGTCCCTCAGGTGGCTTCCCCCGCTTCCTCCTCCCGCCGCCAGCAGCAGTCCACGCCTCTCAGCCGTTCTGCCCTGCGTGCCCGCAATGCCCTGGTGCTGGAGCACCTGCCCCTGGCCGATTCCATCGCCTCAGCCACCGCCCGGCGCCTGTTCCCGCTGGTGGAGCGGGAGGATCTGATCCAGGTGGCCCGAGAGGCCCTGGTTCGCTCCTCTCCCCGCTGCCGGGCCGGCGAGCCGGCCGAGCCCTATCTGCGCCGCTGCATCAAAGGAGCGCTGCAGCACCACCTGCGCGATCGGGTGCGGCTGGTGCGCGTGCCGCGCCGGCTGCATGAGCATGGCCAGTGTCCGCTGGGGCACCTCAGCCTTGATGCCGCAGCAGAAGGGGAGCCCTCCATCCTCGATCAGCTGGCTGCACCAGAGGCCGAATCACCCTGCGGCGAGGCCGTTGATGGCCTGGCGCTGGAGCAGCTGGTGGAGGAGCTGCCCGCAGCCCAGGCCACGGCCCTGCGGCTCACTGTCCTGGAAGGCCTCTCGCTCCGGCAGGCAGCGTCGCGGCTGGAGATCAGCTGCATGTCGGTGCAGCGGGCCCAGAAAAAGGCGCTCGGGGCTCTGCGGCAGCGGCTGGCGGGTGGGGGCTGAGGCCCCTTCCTCCATGCCAAGCCGGGGGGCTTGCTCCGGGCCTCTCCAGTCTGGGGCCTTCCTGTCGTCAGGCCCCTACTGGGATCGGTCCCGTCGCTGCGCCGCTCTCGGCGCCGATTCCCATGGCCACTGTTGAGTCCTCTGCTGAATCCCAGGCGCTGCTGCTCCATCAATCCACCACGGCCGGCATCACCTGGCGGGTGCTGCTGCGGCCCGAGCTGCGCAGGGCCGGGGAATCCGAGGTGGTGGAGTTCCAGAAGCTGGGGCGCAAGGGCAAGCTGCTCGATCAAGTGATCGGCTGGGGCGGCGGCAGCTGGCGTTCGGAGCCCAGCCGCAAGGTGCCGCAGTGGCTGCGCACTGAAGTGGTGGGGCTGCTGTGTGCCCGCTCGGCGGTGAGAGCAGCCAAGGCAGCCAGCGGCAAGCAGGCTCCAGGGGCGGTAATGGCCTTCCCCAGCTTCCTGTCGGCCGAGCTGCTGGCGGCCCACTGCCCGGGGTATTTCCAGCGGCATAGCTCCGGTCGTGGTGCTGCTGCTGAGGAAGCAGGGGGCTGAGAAGCGCCTGGCGCTCAGCAGCTGGACATCACGCGGCTGCCGCTGCCGTTCTGGGCTACCGCCACCAGCCGGCCCAGCTCTGGTG
>Ga0208009_1000371_pt1 | contig 12933 bp, 11 predicted proteins | sample Wag4_2014_7_16_FD_187364 | JGI IMG/M metagenome (GOLD analysis project Ga0208009, IMG submission 187364) | Fresh water mixed with fracking chemicals microbial communities from Ohio, USA - Utica-2 Time Series FC 2014_7_16 (SPAdes) (version 2) ...
AGACCCGCTTCAGCGCCACCCCGTCCCTTACCCCCGACTGAATGCCTCCCCGTCCCCGTTTTGACCGCCGAGCTCCCGTACGTGAGCTGCCCAACATCAACGAGCGCATCGCCTATCCCCAGCTGAGGGTGGTGGATGCAGACGGCAGCCAGCTCGGTGTGATCACCAGGGAAGCGGCGCTGGAGGTGGCCAAGGACCGGGAGCTTGATCTGGTACTGGTGAGCGAGAAGGCCGATCCACCGGTCTGTCGGATCATGGATTACGGAAAATACAAATTTGAGCAGGAGAAAAAGGCCAAAGAGGCGAAGAAAAAATCACATCAGACCGAAGTCAAAGAAGTTAAGATGCGCTATAAGATCGATCAGCACGACTACGATGTGCGAATCGGTCAGGCCTCTCGATTCCTGAAGTCTGGCGACAAAGTGAAGTGCACGGTGATCTTCCGAGGCAGGGAGATTCAGCACACGGCCCTGGCCGAGGTGTTGCTGATGCGGATGGCCAAGGACCTGGAGGACGCTGCCGAGATTCAGCAACCCCCCAAGCGCGAGGGCCGCAACATGATCATGTTCCTCAGCCCGCGCAAGACGGCCCTCACCGCCAAAGGGCCAAGCACCAGCGGCGGCCGCAGCAAACCGGCGGCCCCCACCCCGGTCACCACGCCCGTCGTCCCTGCCGCCACACCCGCAGCGGCACCATCCGGCGGCAGCGACTGAGTCTCTCTCTGACGGCCGGGGGAGATCAGGGGCCAGTCCCCGCCCTAATCGCCCCTGGTCAGAGCATTGGCGAACAGGTTCAGCAGTGCCTCCCAGCCGCGAGCGGCCGCCTCGGCCCTGTAATCGGCTCGCGATTCGCACATGAAGCCGTGGCCGGCGCCAGGGAACACCAGCTGCCGGCGCATGCGCCCGAGAGCGGATGGCGCTGAAGCCGCCAGGGCCGCCTCAATCGCCGCCAGCTCCTCGGGCGGCATCAGCGGATCGGCATCACCGGCGATGCACAGCAGATCACCGGTGACCGAGGGCAACAGCGCCAGGGTCGGTTCGCCGCCTCCCGGCCGAAAACTGGAGACCCGCGCCCCGTAGAAATCACAGGTGGCGCCCACCTGGGGCAAGCTGGCGGCCAGCAGCGCCAGGTGCCCCCCGAAACAGAAGCCCACGCAGCCCACAGCACGGTCCTCCAGGCCGGGCCGGCTCTGCAGCCAGGAGATGGCGCAGGTGACATCAGCAAGGAACGACCGGGCACAGACGGCATCGCGGTGCAGGCGTCCCGCCAGGAGCCCCGCCTCGTCGTAAGCCAGCGCGAGCCCCGGTGCCGTGCGCGCGAACACAGGCAGGGCCAGGGCTGCATAGCCAGAGGCGGCGAGGCGGTCGGCCACACTGCACACCCACTCATTCACCCCGAACACCTCCGGCAGCACCAGCACGGCAGCCTCGGGCACCCGAGCGACCGGTGTCGCCCACCAGCAGCGCAGCTCCAGGCCCTCCGGAGCGATCAGGGTCTGCCAGCGGCCCTGCACCGGCGAAGAAGGAACCATCAGCCGGAACCGGCAGCGCCGTGAATGCGTCCGGCCGAGTCTGGCCGACCCACTGCCTGAAACCGGCACAGGCACCTATGCCAAAGGGGGGATTGTCCCCGCCGCCGATGCTCCTTATGGTGGGCCGGCAGCTTATCTGGCCCACTCCGGCGTGCGATTCCACATCCAGCAGGAAAGCGACATCCCGGCGTCGACCCAGCTCTACAACCAGATCTGCTTCGCGATCGCAGCTCGCCACTACCCGCCCGGCCACCGGCTGCCCAGCACACGCCAGCTGGCCATGCAGACGGGGCTGCACCGCAACACGATCAGCAAGGTCTACCGCCAGCTGGAAAACGACGGCGTCGTGGAAGCCATGGCCGGCTCCGGGATCTACGTGCGCGACCGGCAGAAACCGCGGGAGGTCAAGCCCGTGCCTGGCCCCCGCAGTCGCACCCTGCCGGATATCGACCGGGAAGTGCGTCAGAGCATCGACGGCCTGCTGCTGGCGGGCTGCACCCTCCAGCAGGCCCGCGACCTGCTGACCCGCGAGATCGACTGGCGCCTGCGTTGCGGCGCCCGCGTGCTGGTGAGCACCCCACGGGAGGACCTGGGCGCCTCCCACCTGATCGCCGAGGAACTGACCCCCAACCTGGAGGTGCCGGTGGAGGTGGTGCCGATGGAAGAGCTGGAAACGGTCCTGGAGCAGTCCAACAACGGCACTGTGGTGACCAGCCGCTACTTCCTGCAGCCGGTGGAGGAGATTGCCAAGCGACACGGGGTGAGGGCGGTGCCGGTGGATCTCAACGACTTCCGCCACGAACTCGATCTGCTCAAGGAACTGAGGGCCGGCAGCTGTGTGGGCCTGGTGAGCATCAGCCCGGGCATCCTGCGGGCAGCGGAGGTGATCCTCCACAGCCTGCGCGGCAATGAACTGCTGGTGATGACCGCCAACCCCGACACCGGCAGCCGCCTGCTGGCCCTGCTGCGGGCCGCCAGCCACGTGCTGTGCGATCGGCCCAGCCTGCCACTGGTGGAACAGAGCCTGCGCCAGAACCGCGCCCAGTTGATGCGCCTCCCTGTCGTGCACTGCGCCCACAGCTATCTAGGCGAAGCCACGATCGATCAGCTGCGCAAGGAGATCGGGCTGTTCGCCGCCTGAACCGGCTGGCGTTGGTGATCCACTCTGGGCCGAGACGCACGCCGCAGCGCAGCGCTCAGCCTGCACAACCCAAGGCTCTGCAGCAGATTCGCAGGTGCCAGGCCGCCGAACAGGAGACGGGACATCAGGACCGGATCAGCAAGCAGCTGCGATCTGGAAAACAAACCATGGAGAACGCCAAAAACAGAATCCTTCCAGTTCCAACAACCGAAAAGGGCTTCCTTGTTGACTACAAGCGGATGAAGAGATTCGAACTCTCGACCCTCTCCTTGGCAAGGAGATGCTCTACCACTGAGCTACATCCGCATACCCGAACAGCAGAATCCAGGAATGGCGATCCTGGCGAGCTGAGGAATCAGGTGGGGACGGCAACGACTGCCGCTTGGACAATCATGCACGACGGAGGGCCCCTCGGTCAAACCCACCCAGGCTCCGGCAGGATGCCTGGATGCTGAAGGCAATCCGGGCCGATCTGGCGATCATCCAGGAACGGGACCCCGCTGCACGCGGTGCCCTGGAAATCCTGTTGTGCTATCCGGGGCTGCACGCCCTGATCCTGCACCGCTTCAGCCACCTGCTGTGGCGCCTCGGGCTGCCGATCCTGCCGCGCCTGCTCAGCCAGCTGAGCCGGCTGCTCACCGGCATCGAAATCCACCCGGGGGCCCGCATCGGCCACGGGGTGTTCATCGACCACGGCATGGGGGTGGTGATCGGCGAGACCGCCGTGGTTGGAGACCAGTGCCTGCTCTACCAGGGGGTCACTCTGGGCGGCACCGGCAAGGCCCACGGCAAGCGACACCCCACACTCGGCGAAAACGTGGTGGTCGGGGCTGGCGCCAAGGTGCTGGGGGCAATCAGCGTGGGCGCGAACACCCGCATCGGCGCGGGATCCGTGGTGCTGCGCGATGTGGCACCGGACTGCACCGTGGTCGGCATCCCGGGGCGGGTGGTGCACCAGAGCGGGGTCAGGGTCGATCCGCTGGCCCATTCCGCCCTGCCGGACACGGAAGCCCAGGTGATCCGCAACCTGATGGAGCGGATTGATGCTCTGGAGGGAGAGCTGGCACGGACCCAGGCCTGCCTGCGGGAGCTGGCCGCAGGCAGGCCACTGCTGGAACCCTGCCGCGGCGAAGCTCAGAACCTGCGCGACCGGGAAATCCTGGAATTTCTCGGCGATAACCCGGGCTCCACCCGCTGAGCTGATCGGCAGGAAGCCCGGAGTGGCCGGGAGATCAGGCCGCAGCCCCCTGGGGGGCAGGAGCAGGCTGGAACATGAACATTGAATAGATCACGTTCCGGCGCATCTGGGTCATCATTTCCAGGAACATGTCGTAACCCTCGTTCTTGTATTCAATCAGCGGATCCTTCTGACCGTAGCCCCTCAGACCAACCGACTCCCGCAGCGCATCCATCGCCTGTAGATGCTCACGCCAGAGGGTGTCAATCTGCTGAAGAATGAAGAAGCGCTCCGCCTGGCGCATCAGACCAGGATTCATCTGGTCTATCTGAGCCTCCTTGATGTCGTAGGCGTTGCGCATCTGCTCCTGCAGAAAGGCCTTGAGCTCATCGACTGACAGGCCGCGCACATCATCAGGCTTGAGATCCTCAAGCAGGTAAACAAACTCTTTGGTCTTGGCCACCAGGCGATCAAGGTCCCACTCCTCAGGAGGTAACTCAGGATTCACATAGGCCTCCACAATATCGTCAATGGTGCGCTCGCCGTAGCTGATCACCTGCTGCTTCAACTCGCGCCCCTCCAGCACGCGTCGCCGCTCCGCATAGACAGCCTTGCGCTGATTGTTCATGACCTCGTCATACTCAAACACCTGCTTGCGAATATCGTAATAATAGGTTTCAACCTTTTTCTGGGCCCCTTCGAGTGACCGTGTCAACATCCCCGATTCAATCGGCATATCTTCCTCGACCCGAAAAGCATTCATCAGGCCAGCCACTCTGTCACCGCCAAAGATGCGGAGAAGATTGTCCTCGAGCGAGAGAAAGAATCGGGTGGAACCCGGGTCGCCCTGGCGACCGGCGCGACCGCGCAGCTGATTGTCGACCCGGCGGGATTCATGGCGCTCGGTGCCGACCACATGCAGGCCTCCCGCCTCTCGCACCTGTTGCTCCTCAGCCTTGGTGACCGCCTCATATTCCTGCTTGACCGTGTTAATCAGCTCGCGCAGGGACTGAATGCTGGGGTCGCTGGTGGGTGCTTTCTCCGCGGCCTGGGCGATCTTGTCCTCAAGCTCCAGCAAGGTGAGCTGCCGATCACCCCAGACGGCGACAAGATCCCTGGCCAGTGCAGCGAGAGCCTGATCCGTCGCCCCTGTCAACGCACAGGGATAGAGCTGGCGCGCAGCCTTCGCCTCGGACCCACGACGGGCCGGAATGGGCCGGTGCTCGTTCTCCGGGCGGACCAGCACCGGCAGCAGCACTTCACGCAGTTTCAGGCGTGCCATGTAGTCGGCATTACCGCCGAGAATGATGTCGGTGCCGCGTCCGGCCATGTTGGTGGCGATGGTCACGGCGCCGCTTCGGCCGGCCTGGGCGACGATCTCCGCTTCCCGCTCCACGTTCTCGGGTTTGGCGTTGAGGAGATTGTGGGGAATCTCCTGCTCGGCCAGCAGCGCGGACAGAAGCTCGGATTTCTCCACACTTGTGGTGCCCACGAGCACGGGCCGGCCATCGCGATGCACCGCCGCGGTCTCCAATGCCACAGCCCGCCATTTGGCCGTTTCGCTCTTGTAGACCTGATCGGTCCAGTCCTGCCGCGCCCGGGGGCGGTTTGTCGGCACGATCGTGACCTCCAGTTTGTAGGTCTTTTCAAATTCAACCTCCTCCGTTTTGGCCGTGCCGGTCATCCCAGCCAAGCGCGGATACAACAGGAAAAAGTTCTGATAGGTGATTGAGGCAAGCGTCTGGGTTTCAGGCTGGATCGGCAATCCCTCCTTCGCTTCGATCGCCTGGTGCTGGCCATCGCTCCAGCGGCGTCCAGGCATCACCCTGCCGGTGAACTCATCGACGATCACAGCCTCTTGGCTGCGTACAATATAATTCACATCGCGCACAAACAATTCCTTAGCCTTGAGAGCATTGTTGATGTAGTGAGCCCAGGGGTCCTGGGGATCAAATAGATCAGCGACCCCAAGCAGCTGCTCGGCCTTGGCATAACCCTCATCGGTGAGCGTGCAGCTGCGCTGCTTCTCATCCACCTCGTAGTCACCTTCAGGATCGATCCCGTCCTTACCCAGCTCAGCGGCACGAACGAGATCGGCAGCCACCTCTGCTGCCCGTTGATACTTCTCCTGCGGCCGCTCCACCTGGCCGGAAATGATCAGCGGTGTGCGGGCTTCATCGATCAGGATCGAATCAACTTCATCTATCACACAATACTGAAAATCACGCTGCACAACTTCCGAAATATCGGTGGCCATATTGTCGCGAAGATAATCAAAACCCAACTCAGAATTGGTTGCATAGGTAATATCGCACCCATAATTCATGCGGCGAGTTGCCGGATCCATATCCTGCTGAATCAACCCCACCGAAAGTCCGAGAAAGCGATGGATCTGCCCCATCCACTCGGCGTCCCGACGGGCCAGGTAGTCGTTCACGGTCACCACATGCACGCCGCGGCCGGTGAGCGCATTGAGGTAGGCCGGCAGAGTGGCAACCAGGGTCTTGCCCTCGCCGGTCTTCATCTCGGCGATCTGGCCGTCGTGCAGCACCATGCCGCCGATCAGCTGCACATCGAAGTGGCGCATGCCCAGCACCCGCTTGCCGGCCTCGCGCACCACGGCGAAGGCCTGCGGCAGCAGCTCATCGAGCAGGCCGCGCTCCCGCTCCAGGGTGGCCTCCCTGGCCAGACCGCGACTGCGGCACTCGTCCTGCAGGGTCACCAGCTTCTGGCGGAATTCTGCGGTCAACCCCCGCAGCTCCTCATCAGAGAGGGGAGCGATCTCCTCCTCCAGCAGGTTCACGTCGGAGACGATCGGCTGGTAACGCTTCAGCTTGCGGGCATTGGGATCACCCAGCAGGAGCTTGAGCATGGTGAGAACGACAACCGACGCGGTGCGAGCAGCCTACCGACGCCGGCCCACCGCCCAGCCTCAGGGTGCGGTCAGCAGACCGAGGCGTCCACCGGTGTAGCCGCCCTGAGCCCGCACGCTGGAGCACCAGGCCTGGTGATCGAGGTACCAACGCACTGTGGCCTCAAGGCCGGACTCGAAGCTGTGCCGCGGTTGCCAGCCCAGTTCTGTGCTGATTCGCGAGGGATCGATGGCGTAGCGCCGGTCGTGACCAGGACGGTCGGTGACCCTGGTGATCAGATCGCGGTGGGGGGCTCCAGCGGGCTGCAGTTGATCGAGCAGGGTGCAGATCGCTTCCACCACCTCCCTGTTGGTGCGTTCCCCATGGCCGCCCACGCAGTAGCTGCGGCCCAGCTCTCCGCGGGTGGCCGCCAGCAGCAGCGCATCAACATGGTCCTCCACGTAAAGCCAGTCGCGGACGTTGCCGCCATCGCCGTAGAGGGGGATCGGCTCGCCGGCGGCGGCCTTGAGTATCACCACTGGGATCAGCTTCTCAGGGAACTGCCAGGAGCCGTAGTTGTTGCTGCAGTTGGTGAGCACCACCGGCAGACCGTAGGTGTGGTGCCAGGCGCTCACCAGGTGATCGCTGGCGGCCTTGCTGGCCGAATAGGGGCTGCGCGGGTCGTAAGGGGTGCTTTCCGAGAAGCGGCCCGTGGCCCCCAGCGAACCGAACACCTCGTCGGTGGAGATGTGGTGAAAGCGGAAGCCGGATCGGCGCTGCTCCGGCAGGCCCTCCCAGTGGACCCGCACCGCCTGGAGCAGGTTGAACGTGCCTGTCACATTGCTTTCGATGAAGGCCCCCGGCCCCTCGATCGAGCGATCCACGTGGCTCTCGGCCGCCAGGTGCAGCACCAGGTCCGGATCGGCCTGGCGCACCGCCGCCGCCGTGGCCTCGGCATCGGCCAGATCCACCCGCAGCAGCTGATGGCGCTCCCCCGCTTCGGTCAGCGCCTCGATGCTGGTGAGGTCACTGGCGTAGCCGCACTTATCGAGGTTGAACACCAGGGCGTCACTCTCCGTCAGCAGGCGCCGCACCATCGCACCGCCGATGAAACCGGCGCCGCCGGTCACCAGTACGCGACGGCGGTCAGCGAGCAGTTCACCGGCGCTGGGCATGGCAGCTGGAGAGGTCATCACAGAAGGGAGCAGACGACGAAACGAAGAGCAAGCAGCAGGAATGAAATGAAGCCGCCTCAGGCCGCGGCCGCCAGGAGCGCGCGCAGGGCCTGACGCCACTGGATGGGCTCCAGCCCCAGAGCCCGACGGGTACCGGAGCAATCGAGCAGGGAGTAGCTGGGCCGCTGGGCGGGCAGCGGGTACTCCGCCGTGGTGATCGCCTTCACCACCGCCGGGCGTTCCAGCAGGCCCAGTTCGAGTGCCAGCTCACCGACCGCGACAGCCACGTCATACCAACTGGCGGCACCGGCATCGCTCCAGTGCAGCACCGGCTCGTTGATGCCCGTTGTGATCGTGCGCCAGCAGGCGGCCGCCAGCGTGTGGGTGCTGGTGGGGCAACCCACCTGGTCTTCGACCACCCCCAGCGCCTGGCCACTGGCTCCGCGTTCGCGGTGCAGACGCAGCATGGTGAGAGCGAAGTTCTTGCCGACCGGCCCGATCACCCAGCTGGTGCGCAGGATCACCCCCCGGCCGCTGCCGCCCAGCACCGTCTCAAGCGCTTCCTCGCCAGCGGCCTTGGTGCGGCCGTAGGCCCCCAGCGGATCGCGGGCCTGTTCCGGGCGGTAAGGGCTGCCCTGCTGGCCGTTGAACACGAAATCCGTGCTCACCTGCAGCAGCCGGCCGCCAGTCTCCAGCAGCGCTTCCGCAAAGGCTCGCGGCGCTCCACCGTTCACCGCCAACGCCAGCTCCGGCTCGCTTTCGGCCTTGTCAACCGCCGTGTAAGCGCCCCCGTTGAGCACCCAGTCGGGCCTGTGCTGACGCACCGCCGCCCGGCAGGCCTCGGCATCAGCCAGATCCAGGGCCAGCAATCCGTCGCCGCCGGAACGGCTGGTGGCGATCAACTGCAGGCCATCGGGGCATTGCTGGCGCAGCGCATGGCCCAGCTGACCTGCGGCGCCGGTGAGCAACACCTTCATGCGAACACCTCCCCAGCCGCGATGGCCTCAGCGAAACCGGGAGCCTGGGCATCCTTCTCCGCCAGCAACGGCTCCGCACCCGCGAGAGCGGCCACGGGCCACTCGATCGCCAGCTGGGGATCATTCCAGCGGATCGAGCGCTCGCAGGTCTTGCTCCAGAAACCGCTGGCCTTGTAGAGCACCTCCGCCCGCTCGCTCAGGGTGAGGAAGCCGTGGGCAAAGCCCACCGGCACCCAGAGCTGCTGGCGGTTCTCAGCACTGAGCTCGGCGCCGACCCACGCCCCAAATGTGGGGGAACTGCGGCGGATGTCGACCGCAACATCAAAAATGGCACCCACCACACAACGCACCAGCTTGCCCTGCGGTTCCGGCTCCAGCTGATAGTGCAGCCCGCGCAGCACTCCGCGACTGGAGCTGGAGTGATTGTCCTGGGAAAACTGCACCGGGGCGCCGACCGCCTCATCAAAACGGCGCTGGTTCCAGCTCTCGAAGAAGAATCCCCTGGCATCGCCGAACGCCTGAGGGGTGATCAGCAGAGGCCCCTGCATCAGGGTGCCAGCGGTGGTGGCGAGCTGCTCAGTGCGCATGGGAGACCTCAAGACTGGACTGCAGGGCACGATGGTCCCCGGCGGGCTCACCGAGCAGCTGCAGCAGGTAATCGCCGTAGCCGCTCTTGCGCAGCGGCAGGGCCAGAGTCTCAAGCTGGTGGGCATCAATCCAGCCCTGCCGCCAGGCCACTTCCTCAGGACAACCGACCTTGAGACCCTGGCGGTGCTCCAGGGTGCGGATGTAACTGCTCGCCTCGTGGAGCGAATCGCAGGTGCCGGTGTCCAGCCAGGCCATGCCCCGGCCCATCAGCTCCACCCGCAGCAGGCCATCATCGAGGTAAAGGCGGTTGAGATCGGTGATCTCCAGTTCGCCTCGGGCTGAGGGGCGCACCTGCTGGGCCCGCTCCACCACGGTGTGGTCATAGAAGTAAAGGCCGGTCACGGCGTACCGGCTTTGCGGTTGCGCAGGCTTTTCCTCCAGGCTGGTGACCCGCCCTTGATCGTCGAAGGCCACCACGCCGTAACGCTCAGGATCGCTGACCGGATAGGCGTAGACCGTGGCTCCTGCAGCGGCGCCATTGCTGGTGGCCAGCTGGGGTACCAGGTCGTGTCCATGAAAGAGGTTGTCGCCGAGCACCAGGGCGGCGGCCGATCCGGCCAGAAAGTCGGCACCGATCAGGAAGGCCTGGGCCAGCCCGTCGGGGCTGGGCTGCACGGCATAGCGGATGGTCATGCCCCAGCGCGTGCCATCACCAAGCAGGCGCTCGAACGCCGCCTGATCGTGAGGTGTGGTGATCACCAGCACCTCACGAATGCCCGCCAGCATCAGGGTGCTGAGCGGGTAATAGACCATCGGCTTGTCGTAGACCGGCAGCAGCTGTTTGCTCACCGCCTGGGTGATCGGGTGCAGGCGGGTGCCGCTGCCTCCAGCGAGAATGATCCCTTTGCGCGTCATAACGCCGAGTGGCTGGGAGGATGTTGCCATGACCCTGGCGCGATATCTGTGTTCAGGTTGATCCAGCACGCACCGGGCGCTCCCGGACTGCGGCTGCTCGGGCTCGGCCCCGGGCTGCGCCCCAGCCGCGGTCTGCTCAAACTGCAGCGCCTGCTCGACAAGCATGCCTTCTGGGCCCGCGGGCGCAGCCTCCAGGAGCTGCGGTGCCTGCTGGCGCGCAGCGAAGCGGTGGTGAGCCTCTGGCGCGGCAAGCGGCTGGTGGGTTTTGGACGAGCCACCAGCGACCACAGTTGCCGCGCCGTGTTGTGGGATGTGGTCGTGGCCGGCGACCTGCAGGGCCGCGGCCTCGGCAGGCAGGTGGTGGAGGCGCTGCTGGCCGGACCCTATGTGCGTTCGGTCGAGCGGGTGTACCTGATGACCACCAACAGCGCTGGTTTCTACCGGCAGCTGGGCTTCCAGCAGGCGGATCCCCAGCAACTGCTGGTGCGATACCCGACAGCCGGATCCGAAAACCTTGAACGTGGGTAAACGGATCAGGCAGGCAGCGTCGCCATCAGTGACGCCATCTCGATCGCCTGCAGTCCGTAACTCCAGCCCAGGTTGCTCTTGATGCCGGCCCGCTCCAGGGCCTGCTGCATCGTGTCGGTGGTCAGCACCCCGAAAATCACGGGCACCCCGCTGTCCCGACTCACCGCAGCGACACCCTTGCCCACCTCAGCCACCACCACATCGAAGTGGGGCGTGTCGCCACGGATCACTGCACCGAGGGTGATCACCGCCTGGTAGCGACCGCTGGCGGCAAGGCGCTGGGCCACCAGCGCAATCTCAAAGCTGCCGGGCACCCAGGCCACATCGAGCTGGGGGCTCTGCGCACTGGTGTCGATGCCGTGGCGGCTGAGGCAGTCCAGGCAACCGCTGAGCAGGCGGCCGGTCACCAGGTCGTTGAAGCGAGCCACAACGATGGCGAGGCGCAGGTTGGCTGCGTCACTGAACTTGCCCTCGAAACTGGCCAAGGCTGGAAACCACGCTGGGATTCAAGCCTAGAGGGCCCTCTGAGCTGAGCAAAGGCCGCATCATTCAGCCCGAAGCTCACTCTTCACCGCATCAGCCACCCCGGCGAGGACTCACCGAAACGACTTTGCTTTTGAGGCTTCCTAGTTGAGGTTTCCTAGTTGAGGTTTCCCTGTTGAGGCTTCCCTATAGCGACTCCCCTGAGCCGAATTGAGTGAGCCGAATTGAGTGAGGGGACCTGAGTGAGCCTCTTTCACTGAGCCGATTTCACTGAGCCGCTTTGACTGAAAACAAAGGGCTGGACTCAGGTCAGCAACCTGGTTGCTCAGACCACCAGCAGGCTCACGCCCCAGTTCACCAGCACCAGAGCGACCCAGACAATGCCCCCCAGCAGGATCAGGCGATTGGAGCGGCCACTGTCCTCGTTGCTGGCGTAGAGCACCGGCACCGCCACGATCAGTGCAAACGACATCACCACCAGGGCCAGAACGGTGAGGGTGTTGAGGATCTGCATGGATCTGGGGCGGTTCCGGACCGGTCAGTGGCCGGATTCTCACACGCAGACCCGGCGCCTCCGACAACTTGCTTCACATCTCGATGCCGGCCGGCCGACCTACGATCGCCGCCAGCACCTGATGAAGCCGTGGCTGCGGAAGCCGAGCAACAGCTTTCGCTGATGGCCGGCCTGGAGGTGCAGGGCGATCTGTTCGGAGCAGCGGGCAACAGCAAGGGCCGCTCAGCAGCCGAGGCCGCTGAGGCCGGGATCGGGGCGGGGGGCCTGAGCGAGGGCCGCCAGCGGCCCCGCCAGCGGCGCCAGCCGCCCGGGTCGGCCGCCGGCAGCCCGGACCCTGCTGGGCAGGCACACCCGAACGATGACGACACCGACCTACCGGCCTGGCACCACCACCGCCTGGTGAACCCCCAGCAGCTCACCCCGATGCTGCGTCACTACGTGGAGCTCAAGGCGGCCCACCCCGAACGCCTGCTGCTTTACCGCCTGGGTGATTTCTTCGAGTGTTTCTTCGAAGACGCCATCACCGCCTCGCGCCTGCTGGAGCTCACTCTCACCGGCAAGGAAGGCGGCAAGGCGATCGGCCGGGTGCCGATGGCCGGCATCCCCCACCACGCCGCCGAGCGCTACTGCGGTGAGCTGGTGCGCCGCGGCCACAGCGTGGCCCTGTGCGACCAGGTGGAAACCACACCGGCCAAAGGCGAACTGCTTCGACGCGAGATCACCCGGGTGCTCACCCCCGGCACGGTGCTGGAGGAGGGGATGCTCGCCGCCCGCTGCAACAACTGGCTATGCGCCGTGGTGCTGGAGAGGCCGGCCGGCGGGGCCGCCGAGCCTGAACGGAACTCCGAGCGGACGGGGCTCCGCTGGGGTCTGGCCATCGCCGATGTGAGCACGGGCGAATTCCGGGTCACCGAGCGCAGCGGCAGCGACGCCCTGCACCAGGAACTGCTGCAGGTGGAGGCCGCCGAAGTGCTCTGGCCCGGGGGACTGGCGGTCGGCGCTGCCGGCAGCAGCGGCGTGGCGGCGCCCCCCGGCTGGTGCCCCCCCGGCCT
>Ga0208009_1000372_pt1 | contig 12909 bp, 14 predicted proteins | sample Wag4_2014_7_16_FD_187364 | JGI IMG/M metagenome (GOLD analysis project Ga0208009, IMG submission 187364) | Fresh water mixed with fracking chemicals microbial communities from Ohio, USA - Utica-2 Time Series FC 2014_7_16 (SPAdes) (version 2) ...
CTGCAGCCCGCCGGCCAGGGCCGCATCCCCCCCCTGCTTGCGAGCCTTGCGCAGGATCAGCGGCGCACTGGGGCAGACCGCCATCAGGGCGATGGCATGGCGCACCTCCGATGAGAGGGCCCGGGCGGGGGGCGTAAGCAACAGGAGCCAGCCCAGCAGCGGCACCAGCACGCAGGTGGCCAGCTCCACCCGCAGGATCAGGGGCCAGTGCCGCCGCCAGAGGGCGGTGCTGTCGGTGGGAAGGCCGGCGCCGAGAGCCAGCATCACTGCAAACAGGGTGCAGGGCACCAGCAGGGGCACCAGCTTGGCGAAGGTCATCACAGCACTCCAACGATGAGGATGGTCATGGCCATAACCCCGATCAGGCTGATCAGGGTGGCGGTGGCCGCCGCCAGCCGGGGACTCTCGACATAGACGTAATCAGCCCGCGACAACCGCCGCAGCTCCCGCAGGTGCTGCTGGGTGGCCACCGCCAGCGAGAGAATGCCGGTGAAGATGAAGGCCACGGCCACGGCCACCACACCCGGACGGGGCCCCGGCGTGCCACTCACCCGGTCGATCGCACCGACGATCTTGTCGAGGCCGAAGCCGAAGCTGATCAGCGACAGGCTGGTGCGCACCCAGGCCATCAGGGTGCGTTCGGCGGCATCGCGGTTGCGCTGACGGGCCAGCTCATTGGTGAGGTTGACAGGTTGAGTCACGGTCAGAGATCCGCGGGAAGGGGAGACGGGGCGGGTCGCCCGGCGCTGCCGGGCTGAGGCTCGGCGGACCGGTCAGCGCCGTTCAGCTGGAAACGGCGCTCCTCAGCGATTTCCCGCGCCAGGAAAACATTCAGAAACGTGCGGATCAAGGCGACGGCCGCCAGCTGAATCAACTGCTCCCCATTGGGATTCACCGTGGTGGCGACGATGTCGGCCGCCAGCTGAAATTCCAGGGCCATCGAGAGCCAGCGCCCCAGGGTCAGGCGCACCGCTCCGAGCCGATGGCGCGATACCAGCTGCAGGCAACGCAACACGCCCGCAAACACGGTGAGCAGCGAGAGGCCCTCAAGCGTCTGGCGCAACAGCAGAGCAAAGGTCGATACGAGATGCTCCACGGCCCCGACGCTCCGCCATTGAACCGGTCGTCGAAATCGTATCCAGGCAGCCCCAGATCGGCAGTTCAAGGCCGAGGAAACGGCCTGATCAGCCCAGAATGTCACCTGGCGCCAACGAAGATGGCGCTCCGGCGCACCGATTACGCCGGTTTAGACAAAATACGCTACGAGGCAGTGGGCATCCCCTTGGCTGGTTCACAATGCTGGCCAGTGGAGTGGTGGAAGACGGGAATGGCGGCAGGTCAGCCAGGGCAGGGCGCAGAGTCCGGCAACCAGCGACTGTTGTTTCACAACCAGATGGCTGTCGTGGACAGAGATCCCCAGGCCCTTGCCGAGCGTCTGTCCCAGCACTACCGCGTCCTGGATTTCGCCCCTCGTCAAGGTCACGAAAAGAATTTTCTGCACCGCACCAGCACCTGCAGCGCCGGCGAACTGCTGCTCTCGTGCGGGTACACCACTCCCATCCAGGGCACCATCGGCGAACGCGAAGGCGTGGGATCGATCAATCTGATCATCAGCGGTGCAGTGCGCTACGAGAGCAGTAGAAATCAATATCCAATCGACCCGAAACGCCCATTATTTTTCTCACCAGGCGAAGAATACAATTATACAATTTCTGATCACTTCAACGGCATTGTCTTTGACGTAAATATGCAGCGCCTGCGTCGAACAGCCGCTGCAATGGCCGGGCTTGGCGTGTCGGAACGGCGCTTTGCAGTCGATCTCGAATCCATGCGCGCCATCCAACCAACCGACAGGCGCACCCAGCAATTGCTGAAGATTCTCATCCAGAGTTTCAGCATGCTCGATCACCCCGAGCTCGAGAGTTCCGGCGATCTTGATCACCTCGGTATTGATGAACTGATCTATCGCACCCTTGCCCTGTTGCTCTGTCCCCGCCTGGAGACTCTGCTGCAGAGCGATACGAAGCCACGCAGCCCCCGCGAGCAGATCTTCGAGGAGGTGGTGGAATGGGCCCGCGCCCATCTCCACCAGCCGATCAACCTGAGCGACCTCGAGAAGCGCAGCGGCTATTCCCGGCGCAACCTGCAGCTGGCCTTTCAGCAACGGTTCGGCTGCGGCCCGATCCAGTGGATCCGCCAGCAGCGCCTCGAGCAGGCCCGCCAGGATCTGTTGCGGCCGGACCCCAACGACACGGTGGCGGCCGTGGCCAACCGCTACGGCTTCAGCAGCCTCTCGGCCTTCAGCCGCGATTTCCGCAACCATTTCGGCCTGCGCCCCTCCCAGGTGCTGCGCGAAGGCAAACGTCACGGCGAACCAACATGACCCCCCGAGGCGAGCACTGGATCGAGCGGCGGCAGCAACAGCTCCGCTCACCCCTGCTGCGGCGTCTGGACCGCTCCTTTCCACTGCGACTGCTGGTCGCCCTGGCTGGCGCGATCCTGGCCCTGGGCGCGGTGAACCGCTGGGAGCAATGCCGCGATCAGAACCTGGCCCGTGGCTGCCTCTGGCATGACGCCGGTGGCGTGATCAGCGTCGACAACCTGGAGGCGCTGAGCATTGTCACCGCTTCGCTGCTGTTCGTGCTCGAAGGGGGCAAACGACGCCAGCGCCAGCACATCGAAGCGGTGGAACTGATCCTCTCCTGTCAGCAGGCAGGCATCCGTTACAGCCTGGCGCGCAACGAAGCGATCGAAATGCTCTGTGAAGCCGGCATCGGTTTCGACGGCTTCGATCTCAGCGGCATCGACCTGCATGGCCTTCGAGCGGCCGGTGTGCGCTGGCCCGAGGTGAACCTGGTGGGAACCGACCTGCAGGCCGCTGATCTGCAGGCCGCTGATCTGCGAGGGGCAGACCTGCGCGGTGCCGATCTGCGCCAGGCCAACCTGCTGAATGCCGATCTTTCCGACGCCAACCTCGATGGAGCCGATCTGCGTGGCGCCAGGCTGACAGGGGCTCGGCTCGACCGGGGCCAGCTGGCGTCAACCCGCCTCGACCCTGCCGGCTGATCCCGCTGCAGAGATCAGCAGGACAGATCTGGAGCGCCCGCAGCCAGGGGAACGCAGCGCTGGCAGAGCGCGCGCACCGTCAGCACACACTCCAACAGCCGAAAGCCCTGCTGTTCGCAGGCCTGAGCACCAGCCCTCAACACGGCCTCATCTTCAAATTCCTCGGTGCAGCCACAGCGCACGCACACCAGATGGTGATGATCGCGATGGGCATCACCCGTGAGCTCGAACCGGCGGCCACCCTCCGGCAGTTCCAGCTCCTGAAGCAGGCCCATCGAAGAAAGCAGTCGAAGTGTGCGGTACACAGTGGCCAGGGACACGCGCTCCTGGTCGCACAGCAGCCGCTGGTGCACCTCTTCGGCGCTGAGATGACTGCCGGAACCGATCCGCTCGAACAGCGCCAGCACCCGCTGCCGCTGGGGCGTGAGGCGATGGCCGCGATCGTGCAGGCTGTCGCGCAGGATCGAGGGATCCCTGGGCTCGGCTGAGGGGGCGGGCACCAGCAACACCCGGGAATGGATTCTCAACAATAATCGCTGTTGCGAATGGGGGCCAGGGTTCAGGTGCCGCTGCGGGCCCCCAGCCAGCGATCGATACGGCTGTCGAGCGTCACAAGCCCTGCCGCCAGCAGGTCGGCGACGCTCACCACCAGGCGGTAACTGAGGGCGATGGCCAGCAGGGGCCCCTCGGGAATGGCCGCTCCGAACCGCAACAACAAAGCCGCCTCGAACACCCCAAGGCCCCCAGGAGCACCAGGCACCACCAGGCCGGCGGTCCAGGCCAGGGCGAACCCGGCCAGCCAGGCCGGCCAGCTGAGGGAGGCCTGCAGGTCAAAGGCGAGCACGCAGCAGGCGAAGCCGGCAAAGCGCAGCAGCACGAACAGCAGCTGGGCCAGCAACGGCAGCAGCGGATATCCGCCGAGCGCCTGGCTCAGCCGCACCGGCAGGGGATCGCTGGGGTGGGCGGCAAGCGCCGCATCGAGCCTGAGCCGGCGGGCCTGACGCTGTTCGAGCCGACGCAGCAGCGGCGTGAGCCAGCGGGGCCAGAGCAGCAGCAGGGCCAGGGGGGCCAACAGGGCCAGCCCGCCCTGCCAGCCGGCGACCGCCACCAGCACGAGAGCGGCGACAGCCGCAGTGAGGGGATCAACCAGCACGGCAGCCAGGGCCACCGGCAGGGTGGCGGGGTTGAGCAGCGGTCCATCGGGATCCTGAAGCCGTGCCACCCGGCTGGTCAGATGCCAGATGCCGCCTGGCAGGTACTTGCGCAGGTTGGTGGCCAGATAGAACGCAAGCAGCCCGGCCCAGCGTGGCCGCAGCCCCAGCCAGCGCAGCACCACCCCCAGACCAGCTCCGTTGGCCAGCAGGCTCAGCAGGCTCAGCCCCACCCCGAGCACCAGCCAGAGCCAGCCCTGCAGATCCAGACTGAGCTGGAGCATCTGGCGGCCATGGGCGATCAGGGCGGCCAGCAGGAAGCCGAAACTCAGCAGACTGACCCAGAGAGACACCCCCCCGGGCAGGGACAGTGCAGGCAGGCCGCCGGGCCGGCGGATGAGGGCAGCCGCCTTGGCGGCCACCGGCAGCTTCAGGAGCTTCGGAAACCGCATCACGGGGCGGAGGGAGGGGTGATCTGATCGATCTGATAGTCCACGGTGGCACGCACCTGATCAAGGGCGAGCCCATGCTGCCGGGCCAGAGCCAGCAGATCATCGTGCTCGGGCTTGGAGCGCCAGCGGCCTTCCGGCAGCCGTGCCTGCTTGACACGCACCGGCCCGAAGGGCGTGTGCACCGTCAGGGTGCGGCGCGGCAACACCCAGCGCTGCTGCAGCGATTCCCGCACGCCCAGGCTTGTGCCGTGCTGCCACCACACCTGGCGCAGAGCAGCGGCGGCGCCTGGGACGGTGATCGCTGTGATCAACCAGCCGGGCCGCCCCTTCTTCATCTGGATCGATTGACAGAACACATCCAGAGCGCCCCCCTCACGAAGGCCTTCGAGCAGCACCGCCAGGTCCTCGGGCGTGGCGTCGTCGATCTGGGCCTGCTGCTCCACCACGCTCTCCAACGCGGCAGCACCGCCCACCTTGAGGCCATCCAGGCCGCAGGCCAGGACCAGCCGCAGCAGGTTGGGACGATCCAGATCACGGCTGCCCAGGCCAATTCCCAAGGCCTGAGGCAGGTGGGTCGGCGCCGGACCGAAGCTCTCGGCCCAGGTGGCCAGCAGGGCCAGGCCGGTGGGCGTGGTGAGCTCCCCGGCAGGCAGCTCCCCGCTGCCGGCGAGCGGGATGCCCCGGCGGCGTGCGATCTCAAGCACCGCCGGCACCGGAACAGGCAGCACCCCGTGGGCAGTGCTCACACTGCCATGGCCCGCCGGCGGCACGCTGCACAGCAACCGGTCCACCCCGAGATGGCGCAGACCGGCACACACCCCCACCACATCAACAAGGGCATCGATCGCCCCGACTTCATGGAAGTGCACCTGGGCGGGGTCGTGGCCGTGCACCGCCCCTTCTGCTTCGGCCAGCAGGCTGAACACAGCCAGAACCTGCGCCTGCAGGCCGGGCTCCAGCGGGGCCCGCTCCAGCAGGCAGCGCAGATCGCGCCAATGGCGATGCGGGGGCTCAGACTCCAGCGACTGCACCGCCAGGTGCAGACCACGCAGACCGTGGCTGCGGCGCTCCTCAATCACCAGGCTGTAAGCGCCCTGCAGACCGAGGGCGGCCAGGGGCTTCTCCACCACCGACCTGGGCACCCCGAGATCGAACAGGGCGGCCAGCAGCATGTTACCGGCCAGGCCGGTCGGGCAGTCGACCAGGGCCAGTGTCATCTCAGCCCTCGGGGACCAGGGGCTGGACAATGGGGCCATCAGGTCGGCCAAGTCGGGAGGCGGTCGCAAGCAGCCGCTCCGCCTCGGCGTCGAGGGAACAGCTCTCACGGCGCAGCAGGGCCTCCACCTCCCGTCGGGCCTGGCGTTGCTCACGCCGCGCCGTGGCCACGTCCTGGCCGGAGAGGCCCCAGATCCGCCCGAGCAGTGCCCGATCGTCGGCGCCGCCCACGCTGGCCCCGAACAGCTGCACCTCCGCGACCATGCCGGCCTGGAGCACCCGGCTCCAACGCCGCAGCTGGTCCAGAGACAGCTTGGCGTGGTCGGGTGGATCGAATTCAGTGCTGCCCCCGGCCGCCAGGCCGGCGCGCCAGCAACTCAGGCTGCCGACCAGCACCCGTCGCACCGGCAAGCCCTCTGCAGCGGCAGCGAGCACATGACCCGCCTCATGCACGGCCACCCGACGCAGGCGCTGGCGGCCGCCAGGCAAGGCTTCAGCCAGCACATGGCCACCACGGCCAGAGAGCAGCGCGGCATCCAGGCTGAGGGCCGTCAGGGCCAGGGCCACACCAAGGGCAATCAGCCAGGGAGAGACGCCCAGCAGCGGGCCGAAGGCGGCAAGCAGGGTGATCAGAGCAACGGCCAGACCTGCGGCCAGCGGCGACGTCATGACAGAGCCCGCCAACTGTCGCTCATGATCAGCGGCCCGGCCTCACGACAGCGCGGGGCGCCGGCGTTCTGGCGGCACCGCCGTTGGAGGCCTCGCTGCCCCGCCGACCGCCACCTGCGGGGCGGCGGTCGTCGCGGCGACCTTTGCCACCGCGGTTGCCCCGCTGATTGACAGGCGCCAGCACCTCAATGGCCTCCATCTGCAGGAGCTGGCCCTGCCGACGCAGATCGAGGGCAATGAAATGACGAAGATGCTCGAGGGGCACCTCACCCCGGATCTGCAATTTGAACGGGGTCGGACGCTGCCCATCGGGCCGAGGCAACTGACGAACCTTCACCACCAGATCGCCCGTTTCCGGCTTGGTGAAGATCAGTTCACCACGTACCGAGAAGTAGTCGTCCCCTTCCGGCAGCACATCGGTGCCGCCCCCCGCAACCGCCAGCGGATCCACATCGGCTGCAGCGCTGTCTGAATCCGGGGCGTCTGGGTCTTCATGGATTGAAGTCCCGGCTGCCCCATTGCCAGCTCCGGCGCCGGCAATGGATTCAGGTTCAGCGGGAGAAACCTCAGGGACTGCGGCAGTCGGAGAGAGGGTGCTGGGCTCCCACACGCCCACCATCTGCAGATGCAGGCCACCCTGTTCCCGGGAGCGCGGGTACACGACCCAGAGATGGGGCAGGGAGAGGTCCAGGTGGCGGCGCATCAGGGTGAGCAGCCTGCCGAGAACGACAGCCTCGAGTTCATCACCGCTCTCGGTGCGGATCAGGCCGCGGGTGAGCTGCTCGGGACCGATAGGGACGTAAGTACCACGCACGACACCGATGGCCCGGTACTGGAGGGGCTCGGTGACCGGTGGAATGGGATGGGGACGCATTTTTCCAATCTAGAGGGCACCGGCCCTGCCGCGACCGGGCAGACTGGCTGCCGCGACCTGGATCTGCCGCCATGCCCCCGCCGAAGCCACGGCAACGCCTCTGGCTGGCAGTGGCGATGGCGACCCTGGCCGCTTTCAGCCTCAGCCTGGGCTGGTGGCTGGGACAGCGGCAGGAGCGAACCAGGGCCCGCGCCGCCAGCCCTGATCGGGTGGCCCAGCAGCGGCAGGCCACCCTGCGCCAGGACATCGGCCGGCTGAGACAGCGCCTGAAGGCCGGCGACGCCACCCCCGCCCAGCAGCAGCGGCTGCTGGAACTGCTGGTGGCCACCGAGCAACGGGCGGAGGCCACCGCTCTGCTGGAACGGCTGGCCGATCAGGATCCTGACCGCTGGAGCCTGCGCCTGCTGCTGGCGGAACTGCGGCGTGACCAGCGGGATCCCCGTGGTGCCGAGCGGGAACTGCGCCAGCTGCTCAGCCAGCGGCCCGATCAGGTGGAGGCCCTGCAGCTGCAGGCCCTGCTGCAACTGGAAAGCGGCCGAGGCGCCGAGGCTCAGAGCCAGCTTGAGGAGGCGTTTCAGCGGGCCACAAAGCCTGTGCTGAAGCCGGAAGCCCTGCCGATCGGGCTGCTGCTGGCCAACGTGCAGCAGCAGCGGGGATTGCAGTCCCAGGCGGAAGCCGCTCTGCTGCAGCTGGCCGTCACGTTCCCCGCCGATCCCCGTCCCCTGCTGGCCCGGGCCCTGCTCCAGCGCGAGCAGGGCAACGCCGGCGGCGCTCAGCGGAGCCTGGCGGACGCGAAGCGGCGTGTGAATGAGCCGCAGCTGCAGGCCCAGCTGGAGCGCGTCGCTGCCTCCTGGGGGACGGATACCGTCAAGGCCCCTGCATCAACCCCGAGCCCGGCGAAACCGGTCGAGCCGCCGGCTGGGAATTGAAATCCCGCAGCGCCGCATCGACCGCGTCCCCTGGCGGGGTGGCGTCGTCCATGGCGGTAGCCCGCCTGATGCGGTTCATCAGGTCGATCGGATTGGTGGCATCAAGCACTGAACTGCGCGAGGGGCCGCCGCCGGCATCGAGCTCGCGCTGCTCCTGAGGGGTGTACCCCGTCTGACCGCTGCCCTGGATCTGGGCACTGGACGGCGCGGACCAGACCGGCAGAACAGCCAGCACGACCAGGGCCAAGCGGCGATGCAGTGCTGGCAGCAGTGGGGCGGACACCGGGCTTAACACCTGACCTCAGCATGCATGCTAGGGGCGGTCTGGGGTCAGCCATGCGCATCGCCAGCTGGAACGTCAATTCGGTACGGACGCGCCTCAGCCAGGTGCTCGCCTGGCTGGAGCAGGAACAGCCGGACGTGCTCTGCCTGCAGGAGACCAAGGTGGATGACCCCCTGTTCCCCCACCAGCCCTTCCTGGATCTGGGCTACGCCAGCGCCATCAGCGGCCAGAAGGCTTACAACGGCGTGGCGATTCTCAGTCGCCTGCCGCTGGAGGATGTGCAGACCGGCTTCGCCGCCCTGCTGCCGGGGGATGGGCAGGCGCAGAGGCTCGATGAGCAGAAGCGGCTGATCAGCGCCCAGATCGAAGGGGTGCGGGTGTTGAACCTGTATGTCCCAAACGGCAGCTCCCTGAGGAGCGACAAATACGCCTACAAGCTGGACTGGCTCGACTGCCTGAGCCGTTACCTGGCCAGGCAGGCCGAACAGGGCGAGCCCCTCTGCATGGTGGGCGACTTCAACATCGGGCCTGAGGATCGGGATCTGTCCGAACCGGAGCGACAGAGCGGCGGCATCATGGCCAGCGAACCGGAGCGGCAGGCTCTGCGGGTGGCGCTTGGGGAGAGGCTGCATGATGCCTTCCGGATGTTCGAACCCAACAGCGGCCACTGGAGCTGGTGGGACTACCGCAGCGGGGCCTGGGAGCGGGACCGGGGTTGGCGGATCGACCACATCTATATCGACGACGAGCTGCTGGCCCAGGCCACCGGCTGTGTGATTCACAAGACCACCCGCGCCAACCTTCAACCGAGTGATCACGCGCCGGTGGTGGTCAACCTGGCCTGGCCGCCAACGGACGACAGCGCGGACATCGGCGACGATTAAGGGCAACGACCAGAACAGACAGAACGGACGGCGCCAGCGCGGCTCGCGCGTCAGAACACAGTGGCCTCGTCCGGCAGGCTCACCCCTTCGGCGCGCAGCACCGCCACCCTCCGGGCCGATTCGGCGCAGCTGCCCGGCGTGGGGAAGATCTTGCCCGGGTTGGCCAACCCATCGGGATCAAAGGCCTGGCGGAGCAGCAACATCGTGGCGAGGTCATCCGGGCCATACATCCAGTCGAGGTAACAGCGTTTGTCGCTGCCGATGCCGTGCTCACCACTGATGCTGCCGCCTGCCTCCACGCACAGCCGCAGGATCTCTCCCCCCAGGTCCTGCACCCGCTCTCGCACGCCCGGCTCCTCCTGGCGGTAGAGGATCAGTGGATGAAGATTGCCGTCGCCGGCGTGGAACACGTTCGCCACGGGCAGGCCATGGCACTGGCTCAGCTGTTCGATCGCCGCCAGCACCCGGGGAAGGGCCGTGCGGGGGACGACACCGTCCTGCAGGTAATAACTGGGAAAGCGGCGGCCCAGGGCTGAAATCGCCGACTTGCGCCCCTTCCAGAGCAGAGCCCGCTGCTGCCCGTCCCAGGCCTCGCGCAGCCGCCGGGCGCCCGCGTCCCGGCAGAGCCGACCCGCGAGCTGGGCTGCAGCTTCCACCTCCCGCTGCTGGCCGTCGAGCTCGATCAGCAACACCGCCGCCGCATCGGCTGGATACGGCTCGAAGCCTTCTTCCCCCTGCAGGTAGTCGTTGACGGCCTCGATCACCGGTCGATCCATCATCTCCATGCCGGCTGGCAGCACGCCGGCGGCGGTGACGCGGCGCACCGCTTCACCGGCGGCCTCCATCGAGTCGAAATCAGCCAGCAGCACAGCCACGCTCTGGGGCGCGCGCAACAGCCTCAGGGTGATGGCGGTGGCGATGCCCAGGGTGCCCTCGCTGCCGATGAAGGCCCCGCGCAGGTCGATCTCCGGGGTCTCGTCCAGGTCCCCTCCGAGGGTGGTGACCGTGCCGTCGGGCAGCACAACCTCCAGGCCCAGCACGTGATTGCTGGTCACGCCATATTTAAGGCAGTGCACGCCTCCGGAGTTCTCGGCCACGTTGCCGCCGATGCTGCAGGCCACCTGGCTGGAGGGGTCAGGGGCGTAATAGAAGCCATCGCCGGCCACCGCGCGGGTCACCCAGCTGTTGATCACCCCGGGTTGCACCACCACCCGCCGGTTGGCGAGATCGATCTCCAGCACGCGGCGCATGCGGCTGGTTGCCACCACAAGCGCCTCGGTTTCGGCAACGGCGCCGCCGGAGAGGCCGGTGCCACTGCCACGGGCCACGAAGGGGACCCCCTGCTGATGACAGAGGCGCAACACGGCCGCCACCTGATCGGTGGTTTCGGGCAGCACCACCAGCGGCGGCTGATGGCGGTGCAGGGTGAGGCCATCGCAGTCGTAGGCGAGCAGCTCCTGACGGGCCGCCACGATCGCCCTGGCCGGCAGAAGGCGGCGCAGGCGTGTCTCCAGAGCGGACCAGTCGCGGGTACGGCCTCGACTCTCGACTGGACTCACAGGCAGGAGCGCAAGCGCTGCGTCGGGTTCTGGGTCAGGATAGGCAGCGGTTTTCCGTTATCCGCACCACGCGGACCCCGACTTGACCTCGGCAATCCCTTCGGCAACTGCACCGGCATCCGCTTTGAACACCACCCGCTCCCAGGCCCTGTTCAGCGCCGCCCAGTCCCTGATGCCGGGCGGCGTCAGTTCACCGGTGCGCGCGTTCCGCTCGGTGGGTGGCAACCCGATCGTCTTCGACCGCGTCAAGGGGGCCTACGCCTGGGATGTGGATGGCAACCGCTACATCGACTTCATCGGCAGCTGGGGACCAGCGATCTGTGGCCACGCCCACCCCGATGTGATCAGCGCCCTGCATGAGGCACTCGACAAAGGGACCAGCTTCGGTGCCCCCTGTGAACTGGAGAACCAGCTGGCTGCACTGGTGATCGAGGCGGTGCCGTCGGTGGAGATGGTGCGCTTTGTGAACAGCGGCACCGAGGCCTGCATGTCTGTGCTGCGCCTGATGCGCGCCTTCACAGGGCGGGAGAAGATCATCAAGTTCGAAGGCTGCTACCACGGCCACGCCGACATGTTCCTGGTGAAGGCCGGTTCCGGGGTGGCCACCCTGGGCCTGCCCGATTCTCCGGGCGTGCCGCGCACCACCGCCGCCAGCACCCTCACCGCCCCCTACAACGACCTGGAGGCGGTGAAGCAGCTGTTCTCCGAAAACCCCGGCGAGATCGCCGGTGTGATCCTCGAACCGGTGGTGGGCAACGCCGGTTTCATCCCCCCCGTGCCAGGCTTCCTGGAGGGCATCCGTGAACTCACCAGGGAAAACGGGGCCCTGCTGGTGTTCGACGAGGTGATGACCGGCTTCCGGATCAGCTACGGCGGCGCCCAGGCGCGGTTCGGCATCACCCCCGACCTGACCACCATGGGCAAGGTGATCGGCGGTGGACTGCCGGTGGGGGCTTACGGCGGTCGGGCCGACATCATGGGGATGGTGGCTCCTGCCGGGCCCATGTATCAGGCCGGCACCCTGAGCGGCAATCCGCTGGCGATGACCGCCGGCATCAAGACCCTCCAGCTGCTGAAGCAACCCGGCACCTACGAGCGGCTCGAGGCCACCACCAAACGGCTGATCGCCGGCATCCTTGACGCTGGCCGCGCCGCTGGGCTGCCCATCTGTGGTGGCTCGATCAGCGCCATGTTCGGCTTCTTCCTCTGTGAGGGGCCAGTGCACAACTTTGAGCAGGCCAAGGCGGCTGACACGGCCCGCTTCGGTCATCTGCACCGGGCCATGCTGGAGCGTGGGGTCTACCTGGCGCCGAGTGCCTTCGAGGCAGGCTTCACCTCCCTGGCCCACTCCGACGCGGACATCGACGCCACCATCGCCGCCTTCCGTGACTGCTTTGCGGCGGTGGCCTGAAGCAAGGGCGCACCCAGGGGCCGCCCGCTGCCGTCAACCGGCCGGCCCCGCGCCGTAAGCGACCGTGCAGGCCGCATTGAGGAGGTGAGCCGTTGCGGCGGCGGCAGCCATGCCGTTGAGGGTTCCCTGGCGGCAGTTGCCGGTTGCAGCCTTGCTGAGCCCGCCCTCGATCCAGCTGAAACTGACCGAATCGGGTTCAATCGCCCTCACCGAGGCGTAGTTGAGCTGAACGGCGGTCTGAGGCACCACAATCACCGTGACCTGCTCAGCGGCGGCGGCATTGACCGCACTGGTGATCGCCGCAGCGCTGGCCATACCCGCCACACCCCAGGCCAGCGGCGCCGTGCCGTACCAGCCATAGGTCCAGGGCCGGCCAGCCCAGTAGCCACCAGCCCGCCAGCTGGCATGCCAGGCCC
>Ga0208009_1000373_pt1 | contig 12898 bp, 13 predicted proteins | sample Wag4_2014_7_16_FD_187364 | JGI IMG/M metagenome (GOLD analysis project Ga0208009, IMG submission 187364) | Fresh water mixed with fracking chemicals microbial communities from Ohio, USA - Utica-2 Time Series FC 2014_7_16 (SPAdes) (version 2) ...
TTACAACACAGAAGTTTTAATTAAAAGTGCGATCAAGGAACGTTTTCCGGATGATGCATTCTTTGGCGAAGAGACGGGGCCAACTGGTATTCAGGGCGCGCAAGGTATCTGGGTAGTTGACCCAATTGATGGCACGCAACCATTTTTAATGGGAATGACAAGTTGGTGTGTTTCGATCGCCTTTGTTAGCCAATCCCAAATTGAAATTGGCTTGGTTTATAGCCCTGCAGGTAATGAATTCTTCATTGCTCAAAAAGGAAAGGGCGCAACCTTGAATGGCAAAAGGATTCAGGTTCGCGATGCCCAAACATTAAACGATGGAATCGTGAGCGTGGGTTACTCCAACCGCACTTCCCCAGCGCAGTTAATTCATATGATGAAAGGCCTGCTTGAAAACGGCGGCATGTACCACCGAAATGGTTCAGGGGCGCTTGGTATTTGTTACGTAGCAAGTGGCGCGCTAATTGGTTACATCGAGTATCACATTAACTCATGGGATTGTTTAGCTGCGCTCTTGTTAGTTTCTGAAGCCGGCGGAACAGTTAACGACTTCATTGCCGATAATGGGCTGCACTTGGGCGGAAAGATAATCGCTGCTTCACCTAAAGTCTTTGCTCAATTAGATAGTTTCTTTCCCACAAGTTAATTGTTAAAGCCCGAATCCGGGCGGTAGATCTTCACCAAAAATTCCAGCGCAGACTTTGGGATGTAATTCTCTACGCATTGCGGCAAAGGAAGCCGGCGGCCAACCTGCGGTAAAGACGCGACGTAACAGCAGCGCCAGGGAATATCCATTTACATCTTCGAGTGCGCGATCTAGCGAGCGATGTGCCAGCGCTCCATCTCCGCTTTCATAAGCCAGCGCTGCGCAAAGGGATGCGACGGGTGCAATAAAGCCTTTCGGTGCGATACGCATCAGGTGGCGCCACATCTGAAAGTAGGTATCAACGCTTTCTTCGTCATGGCTACCCAGCGCAAAGTCGCGCACTTGAATATCGCTCAGGCGCCCAATAACTCGCGCGGTAAGTTCGAGATCTTGACCGATTCGCCCGCTGGCGAATTCGCCAGCCAAATCAATTACCGCAGTTGCTCCATCGCGTTGCTCTTTCGTTAAATCCTGCGCGCTAGAGGTAACTTGAAAACTCTTTACTTGATCTATCCAGCGTTGTTCTGCAGCAACTGGCAGCGATGCGATGGAATCAGTCAGCGCCTGCAAATTTGCAAAGGGCATCGCGCGACCAGCAACTACGTGTTCTACGGCGATCCGCGAACCATCGATCTCAGGGATTAAGTTTCCGTCAGCAGGGCAACAACTCTGATCCTGACATAGGACAGAGCGATAACGTCCCCCTTGGATAAGCAGTGATTCATCAGTTGTGATGTCGATTCGAGTTAGTGCAGCGCTGGCATCGGCTAGAACTCTCTCACCATCGCTGCGATTATTTGGAACATAGGCAACTAACAAAGCCCCGGTTGCCGAATCTCGCTGGAGATGGGATGCCAGTAAGTCGTAAGCGCCTTGGGGAAGATCAACTGGATAATCGATTCGCATCGCCATTCCGACCGCGTTATCTTTAATTGAAACCACAACGAGCGAATCTTCTGGGTGATATCCGATTAGAAAAGGGATAGCGGCAAGTAAGTCATGCGGTGATGTAAGTGTGGTCATCTCTCTCAATTCATAAAACGGGTTGGAGCTGCCACCACGGTGATAGTCAGCACTGAAACTTTTTTAATCTGGCCGGTGATGGCGCGTTCTACGGCGTTGTGAGAAAAACTGCCGTTCCAGGTTGTCGTTAGCAGAACTGGATAAATGCCAGGTTGCGAATAAATATGTGTGACTTTTCCTTCGGGAAATGGTCCACCTGGATCTGTCGTTGCTAAGAAAGTTCCATCGCCGAATGACCAAAGGTATGAAGGGCGCAGAACCACATCGATGGTTTCGCCAATTAAATTAACCTGAGTACGAAAAACCGAAGGTAGATCGTTCCAGAAATAGACCGGGGTATGAATTAGCGGCTTGAAATTAGGCTGATAGGAAATACCGCCAGTCGGAAGCGATTTACTTAAACGATCACTGAGCGAAGTTGCTGCAACTACCTTCGGTGGCGCTTTCTTGGCTGGTTTCTTCGCCGGCTTTGCCGGTGCTTTCTTAACGGGCGCGCTGGTTCTAGGTTTTACAACTGGCTTTGGTTTAGATACAACTTTTGGTCTAGCGTCGACTTTTGGCTTTACAACTTTAGGTTTGGTCACCTTGCTTGAACTCGGACCGCTACCCTTTCGCGCTTCGAAGATAAGTTGGCCATCTTGGGTATAGACATCAACACATGCTTTGACGCAATCTGCTGCCATTGTTGGGGCGCTTTGAATTACAGATATAAAGATTGCTGTGAGAATTAATCGCAGTTTCATCTGCGGGAAGATAGATCTAGCAACTGATAAGAAAGGCTCCACGCCTATTACATGTGGATAGTTATTGGCAGATATGCCAAAGTAGGAACATGGTTGCGCGCGATGGAGATGGTTGGGTCCAATGCGATTGCGGATCAAAACACTGGGGTCTACATGGCGCCGCAGGACTATTGATCTACCGCGACGGTTCAATACTTTTACAACATCGCGCACCTTGGGTTCATAACGGTGACACTTGGGGAATCCCAGGCGGTGCGCGCGATTCGCATGAGAGCGTTATCGATGGCGCAATTCGCGAAGCGGTAGAAGAGACCGGTATCGATCCACAACAGCTAATGATTCGCCATACCTCAACCGATAAACACGGTAATTGGTGTTACGACACAGTGATCGCCGAGGCAACTAAGGAACTTGTGGCACTTGAGTTAAATGATGAATCTCATGAAGTGCGCTGGGTCTTGTTCGATGATGTAACCCGCTTGCCACTGCACCCGAGCTTTGCAAAATCTTGGGCAAATCTAAGAACCCAGTTGGATTACCTGATCACACCAAGATAACTGTTCAACTTCGCTATGCACGACCAGAACAAGCGTCTTACCTGAACTGCGCAGCCGCTTAAAGATCTCAATTAGAGCGCCTTTGCTTGCCAAATCTTGCGCTGCAAATGGTTCGTCAAAGAAGTAGATCGGGCACTCGCGCAATAGCGTGCGCGCTATTTCAACGCGCTGAATCTGCCCCACCGAAAGAGTGGTTACCAAGTTGTTTAGCAATTGAGTTAATCCTAAATCACTAGCCACTTGCTCGATACCTTCTATAGCCTGATCAGTTTGGCCAAGTTCCAGAACTTCTCGCACCGTCATCGGTAACCAGAAGGTTCGCTCTTGCAACGCCATACTTCGTAGCTGTGATTGCGCAAGATCGCTTAAATCCTGCAGGTTCTTTTCGTCTATAAATATTTCACCGCTAGCCGGCTTTAAATCTCCTGCTAGCGCCAGCAACAGCGAACTCTTGCCACAACCATTTGGACCAACAATTGCGCTAATCGAACCCTTTGCCATAGCAGCGTTTAACCCCGAGAAAAGCTCGCGGTTATTGCGTTGTAGAGTTAAATCTTTAACTTTAATCATTTCCACGCTAGCGCCGCCTTTCGCACTAGCAAGATAAGTATCGGTGCACCGAGCAGTGCAGTAATTAAACCGATAGGTAGCTCATACGGTGGCAGAGCGCTACGTGCGATGGTGTCTCCGATCAACAAGATCAACGCGCCAATTAGCGATGATGCGATCGTGAGGATTCGGTTTCGTCCCCCAAAGACAATGCGTGCGATATGTGGGGCCGCTAGCGCCAAGAATGAAATTGAACCAACGGTGCTTACGCTTACTGCTACAAGTAGTCCAATAATCACAAAGGCTTTTAGTCGTATCCTCTTTGGAGATCTTCCCAAGTGGCGCACTGAGATATCACCAAGGGCAAGCAGATCTAACTGTGGTGCGATTTTGATTGCGATTACCAGGCAGACAACGAATACGGGAGCGATTATCAAAAGGTTTTCGGGAGTTGCTAGCGCCAACGAACCGAGTGACCAGAACGAGATCGAACGTATCTCTGGGTTATTTGTTGAGGTAATCAACAGGCCCACGATCGCCGAAAAGAGAGCTGATGTACCAATGCCAATAATGATTAGCGCACCAGCGGTGCGCGCCCAAGTAAACGTTAACGCAGTAGCCAATAAAGCACCGACAACTGCAAAGAGCACCGCTAAGAGCGAACCGACTTCGGCAACGTTTAAGAGAACTGCGATAACCACGCCCAGACTTGCACCTGCCGATGTGCCCAGGATCGCTGGATCGGCCAATGGGTTATTTGCTGCAGATTGCGCGATCGCACCTGCTAATCCAAGTGCTGCACCAATAAGTATCGCGGCAATGATGCGCGGGATTCTGATCTCCCAAAGAATTAAATGGTTGGTGCTTTCGCTATCAAAACCTGGGCTAAAAAGATAACGCCAGATATTTTCAACCTCTGTAGCACCCAGTAAAAGTGCGGCAACGATCGCTAAGTTGAGAGCGATGACAATTAATGAAAAACGTAACTTCATTTCATCAGCTCATCCACTGCTGCCGCCATCTGCAATATCAAATCTGGGGTTCGTGGGCCGAAGGAAAGCAAAAGTGAATCATCGACAGCCAGGATTCGCCCCTTCTTTCCAGCTTCAGTCTGGGCCACACCAGGTAGTTCACGTAGACCGGTTACTCCCCCAACCGATGCCAAACCTTTACTCATCACCAGAATTACATCAGGGTTCAACCCAGCCAAGATCTCTGCGCTCACTGGAGTAAATGGATCTGCCGAAAATTGCGCTCCCACATCTACGCCGTTAATTGCAGAAATTAAAGAGTCGGCCCCTGACCCCTTTCCACCAAGTAAGTAGATCGAGTTTCCACCCCGCAGGTAGAGAAAGAGAATCTTTGCCTTGCGATCAGCAGCCTTAACAGCAGCCAGTGGTTGACCAATCTCTTTACTTAGAGCAACACCTGATGAAATGGCGCCAACAGCGGCGGCAACATCTGCGATCTTTAAATCTATATCGGAGAAAGTCCAGGCTTGCCGCACCTGAACAACTTGAATTCCACTTTGACGCAGAGTCTCTATCGCAGACTTTGGCCCTGTGGCATCATCGAAAAGAACTAGATCTGGGTTTAACTTTAGAATGTTTTCCGCTACAACTTGATGTCCATTGGTAACAATCGGAATATCTAATAGAACTGCTTCTGTGCTGGCGATATCTCGTCCAATAAGAATTTCTTTCAAGCCGAGTGAAACCAAAATCTCTGCAGAACCATTTGCTAGTGCAACCACACGCTTTGCTGATGAAGTACCACCATCGGAAATAGTTATCGCTACCGCGCTTTTAATCTCTTGCACAGGTATCTCACCGGAACTACATCCCGTTAATAGAATCGCTGTGGCGAGGGCCACTGCAAGGCGCCGGTATCGACCAGTCTTTAGCACCCGTAAATCATCTCAATCTTTTACCTGACAGATGTAGGTGGGTTGTCGGATAAGTGCTTAACGAGATAAAAGTAAGGTTTTCTCATGCGTTTAAAGCCTTTTCTTGTAATAGGCACGTGTGCGTTGCTTCTGATCTCAATGAGTAGCGCACCAAGTAACGCTGCCCAAAAGCCGCAAGTGGTTAAAGGTCAATTTGGTGAATCAATTAGCGCAATCGCAAAAAATATAGCGGTAGATAAGAATGGTCAGGCACAGATTGTCATCACTGGTAAAGGCTTTGATGAAACTGTCGGCATCTATCTCGCTTACTGTGTAATGCCGAAGGCAGGTGGTGCGCCAACTCCTTGTGGTGGAGGCGTTAACAAATCCGGTATCGGGGATGCTTCCTACTGGATCTCTTCAAATGCTCCGCCCTATGCCGCCAATCTGGCAGAACCTTTCCGCGCCGGTGGCCGTTTCACCAAGAGCGTTGGAGTCTCAGAACGAATCGGCAAGATCGATTGCCGAGTAAATAAATGCGCCTTAACAGTTAGATCAGATCATCTACGTGAAGGAGATAGGTCACGCGATCTATTTATTCCTGTCACATTTAAGAAAAGGATAAATAAATGAAGAAAGTAATTACCTTAATCTCTGTTTTAGCACTTGCTATCCCTGTATTTAGCGCGCCAAGTGCCAGCGCTGAGACATTTGTCTTCCAAAGCGGACCGCTCACGAATCTTGATCCAGCAGGCGCCACCATCAATGGTGGCTTCACAAAATTTACCGATAAGGGCGGAATGTATATGCAGCAATGCATCGCACCTGTTGCTGGTGCGCGTCCAGCCACCTGTAGCGATGAATTACAGCTTTGGATCAGCGCTAAAGGTGAAGTTGGCTCCGTTAGTGCAACTGGACCAATAGCTTTTAAAGTTGCTTCAACAATCACTGGTCGCGGTGTTAGCGTTGACTGCACTAAGACTTCTTGCGGACTCTTCTTCCGTCTAGATCGTTCAGCAACTGCGGATACCAGCGAAGATCTATTCTTACCAATTACCTTCCGCGCTGGTGCAGCAGCGCCTGTACTACCGGCCGATGTTGTAACCGTTACTTTAAATGGTAAGCAGTTAACTCGTAACGTGCCTATGAACTTGGCATATCGCCAGAGCACAAAGATTGTGGCAACTTCTCAATCTGGTCTGCCAGTAACTTTGACATCACTTACTCCAGAATGTTCTTACGCTGATGGAGTTTTAACAGCGCTCAAGGGCGCTGGACAATGTGCGTTGGCACATCGAACAGCCGGTAATGACAAAGTTGCTGCAAGTTCTGCAAATTATCCATTTATCCTTGAACCTGGTACCCAGAAAGTAGAGCGCGCAACCAAGGAACTAAAAAAGGGAAAGCCTAAGGCGATGCCTGCCGAGAGTAATTTTGGCGAGACGATCTCTTACAAGAGTTTAAGTAAGAACTGTCGCGTTGAGTTAAATCTAATCGAAGCGCAAAAGCGCGGAATCTGCACTGTTGTTGCAACTGCCCCAGCAAAAGAGGGTATGTGGCTGGCTCTCAAGCAACAGTTAAAAATTAAGGTTGGATAGCGCCTTAACTCCGGCTAAGTAAAAGTCGGTAGTAAGTGCAATCTCATCTGCAGCGTTAGCTGCACCTGACTCGATACGGCGCGTTGCCACATCAGTTACCGCCTGCAACTGTGACATCGCTTGTGCCGTATCGGTGATGCCAAGTGAAAGCAAAGTTTTATTTAGCGGAGCGAGCATCTGGCGGTGAGCTGCTGCAATTTCGGCGCTGCGCTCACGTGGCAGCGTTGTTGCATGTAGAGATTTAGCAAGCAGGTGTCGTCCATCTGCTACGTAGTTAAGAGAAGTTTCTATCCAGATCGCAAGGGCGGTTATCGGCTCTATTTCATCTTCGATCGCCTTTGCGAGCAGTGCTGAGAAGTTATTTAGCTCTTCAATCAAAAGATCTGCAACGAGATCCTGGCTGTTAGCAAAGTATTCATAGACTGATGTGCGAGATAACCCAGCGCGCGCCGCAACTGCCGCGATAGAGATACTGGCAGAACTTTCTTCGAGTGCGATCGCAGTTGCCGCAGCAATTAACTGATTGCGCCGCCATTCGCGATGCGAAGCTAGGTCCTGGGTAACTATCTTGGGCATAAAAAAATTATTTCATGGTTTGCGAAAGCCTGCGCAGTGAATCAATCACCACAGCCCGATCGCTGGTGCGCCAGAGCGGTGGCATCGAGTTAAGTAGGACACTTCCGTAGCGTTTGGTCACAATTCGCGAATCCAGAATCGCCACTACCCCGCGATCATCAACGCTGCGGATTAAACGCCCGGTGCCTTGGGCTAGCAATAAGGCCGCGCGTGGAAGTGAGACCTGCATAAAGCCACTGCCACCTGCAGCATCTGCCAGTGATGCACGAGCCGACATAACTGGTTCGTCAGGACGTGGAAATGGAATGCGATCTATTGCAACCAAGATGCAAGAAGAACCGGGAACGTCAACGCCCTGCCAGAGCGACATTGTGCCGAGCAAGATTGAAGTTTCATCTTTTGCAAAACGTTCAACGAGTGGACCAACTGCATCGCCACGCTTTTGAGTAATGATCGTTATTGGTAACTCTTTTAATACATCGCGCAGATGTGCATCGGCTGCTTCAACGCCGCGCCACGAACTAAATAGCGCCAGCGTGCGGCCGCCTGCAGCATCAATTAATTCGCCGAGTTCGGTCAATACTTCTTTGCCCGGACCATCGCGCCCGGGTTCAGGTAAATGCTTTGGCATATACAAAACGCCTTGGTTGGCGAAATCGAAAGGAGATCCAACATCGAGCATCTGCACATTTGCTGGATCAATATCGCCATCGTCGCTTTCGGTATCTGCATCAGAACCAACTACAAAGCCGATACTGCGCGCCATCGCATCAAAGCCGTTGCCAACGGTGAGCGTTGCAGATGTTGCGATAACTGGCGTCTTAGTTAACAAGTTTGCGCGCAGGACTTCAGAGACAGAAAGGGGTGCTAAATGCAGCGTTGAGAAAGTTGGTTCGTACCAAAGCACATGGGTATTGCCCATCTTCAATAACTTGCCACAGGTTGTATTGATCTCAGAGACCGCGCCTTTAACTCGTGCGCGTTCAGCGACCGCATCAGAATCGATGATCTCGTCATCGGCGTTGATGATCTGCACGATCGCAGCCGCGGCATCTTTAACTTTTCGAATAGGTGCTTCAAGTGAAGATGGAATTTCTTCAAGCCGGCCTTGCGCAGCAAAATCACCGCGGATTTGATCTCCGTAATCTGCCATCGCATCATGAAAATTGTCAGCAGCCTTGGTAAAGGCATCCGCTAACTTGCCCGGCATATGTTTGCGCGCCATTGCGGCTGCCCGAATCACGCGCGCCGACGTGAGTTCTTCAGTAACCGCCTGCGTTGTGCGATCCATGAATTCGTGGGCCTCATCCAAGATCACTGCATCGCGTTCGGGCAAAATTGGATGCGAATCAACAATTTCGATTGCCAGCAGGGTGTGGTTAGTGACAACAACATCAGCAGTTTGTGCCTTTTCTTTAGCAAGTGCTGCAAAACATTGTGGCCCGTAGTTGCAAACATCTGCGCCTACACATTCGCGCCCGGAAAGTGAATTTGCCGCCCAAACTCGGCGGTCTACATCTGGCGCATCATCGCGATCTCCTGACACACCTGGAGTCTTCGCCCACGCATGTAAACGCTTCGCATCCTTTTCGAGATAACTAACTTCTAGTAAAACTTCGCCATCTGGATCTGGCTCATCGGAATTCATCTTCTGTAGACAGACGTAGTTTCCGACGCCCTTATAAATTCCATATGTAATCTCGCGACCCAACTCTTTTTCAAGGGCTGGAACAACTGCAGGTAGATCGCGTTCTACCAATTGACGTTGCAGCGCCAAGGTGGCGGTGGCAATTAAAACTTTGCGCCCATGAACCAGGGCTGGAACCAAATACGCTAAAGATTTTCCGGTACCCGTGCCGGCCTGCACCATTAAATGATGGCGATCTGTAAGGGCGTTGGCCACCGCTTCAGCCATTTCAATCTGGCCTTCTCGTGGGGCTCCCCCAATAGCGGCAACTGCAGCATCGAGTGCCGAACGCACCTTCGCTGATAAGTCACTCATATTTGTAGTTCAATCCCCATAGGGCCACAGTAGCGAAAAACAGTGACAGCGCCCGTGACCAAGCATAACTTGCTCATATAAGGTTGCTTAAGACCCGGAGGAATAATGAAAATCGCACGTATTGGTGAACGCGGATCTGAACGCCCAGCAGTTATCGATGGTGATAACGCAATCTTTGTTGACTCACTTGTTAGCGACTGGGATCGCTCCAATTTAGAAGCCGGTGGTTATCTGCGTGTTGCCAACGCTGATTTAAATTCACTGCCCCGCACACCACTTGCTGGTCTTCGCTATGGCGCTGTTATCAATAAGCCAACCAAGATTATTTGCGTGGGCCTTAATTACTTAGCGCACATTAAAGAGGCGGGCTTTGATACTCCTCCAGAACCTGTGATCTTTATGAAGGCTCCAGATTCAATCACTGGTCCAAACGATGATGTTGTTATTCCACCTAATAGCCAAGCGACAGATTATGAAGTTGAACTAGCGATTGTTATTGGCAAGTCGGCGCTATACCTGAAGTCTCCTGACGATTCTGCAGAGCACATCTTGGGCTACACCATCTCGCAAGATGTTTCAGAGCGCCATTGGCAGATGGAACGAGCCGGACAATGGGTAAAGGGAAAGTCTTTTCCAACCTTTAACCCGGTCGGCCCAGTGATCGTTTCGGCAGATTCGATCAACGCACATAACTTGCGCTTATGGTGTTCCGTAAATGGCGAAATGAAGCAGGATTCGAATACCGATGATCTTCTTTACGGCATCAACCACATCGTTTGGTACATCAGCCAATTTATGGAGCTCTGCCCAGGTGACATCATCAACACCGGAACTCCATTTGGCGTAGGAATGGGCTTTAAGCCGCCTGTTTATCTAAAGGCTGGCGATCTTCTAAAGACTGGCGTTGAAGGTATCGGTGAAATTACCAACCACGTTATCGCATATAAATAACCTAAAAATAGGAGCAAAATAATGAGTAAGGATTTCGCTGGTTTAACCGCAATTGTCACTGGCGCAGGTTCTGGAATTGGCCTTGAAGTTGCCCGTAAGTTAAATGATCAGGGTGCGAAGGTGTTTGGCTTTGATATTCGCGCGGGAGAGATGGCCCAGTTTGCTACCTACATCGAATGCGATATCGCCAACCCCGATAGCGTTAAGAAAGCCTTTCTTGAATTCGCTAGCCAGAGCAAAACTTTAGATATCTTGATCAATAATGCTGGCATTGGTGCGATCGGAACAGTTGAACAAGCCACCGAAGAAGAATGGCTACGAGTTTTCAATGTAAATGTATTCGGCACAGGTCGCATGAGCGCTGCTGCTATGCCATACCTAAAGGCGAGCAAATCTGCAGCAATCGTTAATACCTGTTCGCTTGTTGCAACTGCCGGTGTTCCTAATCGCGCTGTCTATGGTGCAAGTAAAGGTGCGATCTATGCGCTAACTCTTGCAATGGCAACCGATGGAATTGCTCACGGTGTTCGCGTTAACTGCGTTAACCCTGGAACATCAGATACCCCGTGGATAAAGAACTTACTTTCTAAGGCAGATAACCCTGATCAGGAATACGCTGCCTTGCAAGCGCGCCAACCGATCGGACGTTTAGTCTCGCCAGTAGAAGTTGCTAGCGCGATTGTTTTCCTAGCAAATCCCGCCCAAGCATCGACTACAGGAACAGCACTTGGCGTAGATGGTGGAATGCAGGGACTTCGCCTTCCTCGTTAACTTCTCTGGCTAGATTTTCTTATTTATAGTTGCAAAGAAATATGTTGCTGCAATTAGCGCTAGCAAGATAACTCCGTAGGCGGCTGCAAAGCCAAAGTTCTCGCTGACAAAGCCCATAATCCATGGAGATGTGCCATTTGAGATACCCATACCAATTACAAATACCGCGATTCCCCGATCAGAACCCTGCGCGGTAGATGAGGCATTTGCAATGGCAATTGATGCGCAAGGGCCGATGCCAGCTGCTGCAATGATCAAACCAGCTAAGGTCAGCGTTGGTGAAGAAGCGAAGATAACTAGCAAGACGCCCGATGCAATCGCCACGAATGAGAAACGCCAGATGCGATGCAGGTTATGTTCATCTTTAGTTGAAAGATAGATACGCGTTAAGGCCACAAAGTAAGGCGCAATCGTTGCAAATAAGACCGAAGCCTTTACATCAGCCCCACGTTCATTCAATAGATCTACCGCCCAGGCAGAGAGTGAAACTTCCATAGTTATCGTCATAAAGGCAAAGATCAAGATCGCGATCATCGCGCCATCCCAAACAATCTTGCTATCTGCATGATCTGGTTCGGGGCGCGCCTCTAATTCGGGAACTATCTTTAGCGCTACCAATCCGATTAAAACTGCTGTGGTTGCAACAGTTGCGCGCCATGGAATATCAGCTTGAGTTGTTACGCCAATAACTGTCGGTGATACCGAAGCCATAAATAGACCGACGCCGGTGGAACGAAACATATTCCTCAAGGCGGTCTTGGAGTGCGCGCCCAGAATTGCAGTTGTTGTATTTCCGGCGATAACCGAGCCAGATGCGGTGAGAATTACAGCGGGAACTGAGAAATAGATATTGGGGCTTAGGCAATAGACCAAAGAACCGACGATCAAGAGCGCCCAACCAAAGCGAATTGTTTGATGTGCGGGGCGGCGGTGGCCATGGCCGAGCAAGATAAATGAGATAAAGACCAGCGCTGCAGCCCATCCGATGTTATGCCAACTAGCAACTACGCGGGTTAGATCAAAGTCGCGCTTAATCAATTGAATTGAAAAGCCGAGAGAGCCCATCAAAAAAGAGCTCATCGCATTTAGGGTCACCAAGCGATGCACCATCTTGCTTGGTAACGCTTGTCCCACAAAAACTCCTTAATCGCGAAGTCGTAATCTTATCTTTGCAAAGCCCTACTATTTGAACAAATCTTGCGAATTGAACTGTTTAATGAAAAAGCCCCGCTGAAATTAATCAGCGGGGCTTTTTAACGGGGTTGGTTAAGACTTATGAACAACCAGATGTATTTCCGCAGCCTTCGCAGACGTAGCAAGCACCAGACATACGCATCTTTACGCCACATGTCATACAAAGCGGTGCATCTGATTTGATTCCCATTGATTCAAGGAGATCAGAAGATGATCCGATTGTTGAAGCTAGTGGTGCTGGTTCGATCTTTACCTCAACTGCTTTTGGAGCTGCAGCCACAGGAGCCGCCGCAGGAGCAGCTACTGCTTTTGGGGTATCAGCACTCGCAGGTACTGCATCTTGTGTGTACTCGCCTGTTTCTAATGCGCGTGCACGCTCTGATGCTGTGAAGAGCCCCATCGC
>Ga0208009_1000376_pt1 | contig 12811 bp, 15 predicted proteins | sample Wag4_2014_7_16_FD_187364 | JGI IMG/M metagenome (GOLD analysis project Ga0208009, IMG submission 187364) | Fresh water mixed with fracking chemicals microbial communities from Ohio, USA - Utica-2 Time Series FC 2014_7_16 (SPAdes) (version 2) ...
ATTCACTGAGGTCTACGATCTTGATCGGCTTGCTTTTGTGCTTGACCCAGAGCGGGATAAGCTTCTCAAGTACACCGGACTTGTCACCCTCCGCAATCGCTATGGCATTGCCGCCCGCGACGGACAGCTGCTCGAGACTCCCCAAATGTTTTGGATGCGCGTGGCGATGGGGCTCTCGCTAAACGAGGAAAAGCCAAACGAGTCTGCCATTCTCTTCTACGAGAAGATGTCGAAGCTTGAGTACCTCGGTGCAGGCTCAACTCTCGTCAACGCCGGAACGTCGTACCCACAGCTGTCCAACTGCTTCGTCCTCGAGATGCAGGACGACATCGAGCACATCGCCAAAACCGTCCGCGACGTCATGTGGCTTACTAAAGGTACGGGAGGTATCGGCCTGTCCGTTACAAAGCTCCGCGCCCAGGGCAGCCCCATTCGCTCGAACAACACGTACTCGACTGGACCCATCCCGTTCATGCACACCATTGACTCGGTACTCCGTGCAATCAGCCGTGGAGGAAAAAAGTTCGGGGCGCTCGCGTTCTACATGGAGAACTGGCACCTCGATTTCCCCGAGTTCCTCGAACTCCGCAACAACTCTGGCGACCCGTACCGTCGTACCCGCACCGCCAACACGGCTGTCTGGATTTCCGACGAGTTCATGAAGCGCGTTCAGAACGACGAAGACTGGTATCTCTTCGACCCGCTTGAAGTTGCCGACCTCAACGAACTGTACGGCTCCGAGTTCTCCGCGCGCTACGCTCAGTACATCGAAGATGCAGAAGCTGGAAAGCTCCACCACTTCCAGAAGATCTCGGCCAAGGAGCAGTTCCGCCAGATTCTCATCACCCTTCAGGCAAGCTCGCACCCGTGGTTGACGTGGAAAGACACGATCAACCTTCGCGCCCTCAACAACAACACCGGAACGATTCACTCGTCCAACCTCTGCGTCGCCCCCGAAACCCTCATCCTTACCGACAAGGGACACCTCCCTATTGGGCCGCTTGAGGGCAAGAAGGTCAACGTCTGGAACGGCGAAGAGTTCTCTACCGTTGAAATCAAGAAGACGGGCGAAGACCAAGAGCTCATCAAGGTCACACTCGACAGCGGAACCGAACTCGAGTGCACCCCGTACCACAAGTTCTACCGCGAGAACCGCAACGGAAAGCTCGAAGAAGTTCGCGCCGGAGACCTCAAGGCAGGCGACAAGTTGATCCGCCGTCAGTTCCCCGTCATTGAAGGTGGGACTAAAGAGATTAGTGGCAACCTTGCCTACACGCACGGCTACTACCTCGGAGCCGAGAAGTTCCACCGCGAGTCCAAGGTCAACACCACCTCGCGTCAAGCGTTCTTCTCGTACCGCCACGTCCTGCTCAAGGAGATTCAGTACAAGTCTGCTGACTCGCTGAACGTCGTCTTTCCTGATGAAATGCCACAGAAAGACTTTGCTCCGACTGCTGACCACACTCTCAAGGATCGCCTCGCATGGTTGGCTGGAATCTTCGACGCTGGACTCGAGAAGCGCAAGAGTCGTATGGGAGTCCTGCCAATTTGGAGCCTTTATTCAGACGATGCTGACTTCCTCGTCCGCGTCAAGTATGTTCTCCAGACTCTCGGTGCTGACGCCAAGATCAAGAAGAACAACGACGACCTGACCAAGCGCGGTAACTCGATGCGAATCACGTACCCCACGCTGTCGGCTCTGGTTGAACTCGGCCTCCCCGTCAAGCGTATCGAACTCCCCAGCCTTCCCATCAAGCGTCGCTGGCTCCGCAACCCACAGGTTGTGTCGGTCAAGAGCGAGGGCCGCATCTCGGACACCTTCTGCTTCACGGAGCCCCTGAAGCACATGGGAGTCTTCAACGGCATCCTCACCGGACAGTGCACAGAGATCACGCTCCCACAGGACCGCGACAACTCTTCTGTCTGCAACCTTGCCTCGATCAACCTCCCCCGCCACTTGACGGCAGACAACAAGATTGACCTCGAGAAGTTGCAAGAGAGTGTTCGTCTTGCAGTTCGACACCTCGACAACCTGATTGACATCACAGTTTCCAGCGTTCCTGAGGCAGACAACTCCAACAGCCAGAATCGAGCAATCGGTCTCGGTGTGATGGGACTTACCGATGTCTTCGAGCGCATGGGCGTTTCCTACGACTCAGAGCGTGCGTACGAAATCACCGACAACATTGTTGAGTTCGTGTCGTACTACGCAATCGACGAGTCAACTGAGTTGGCACAAGAGCGTGGCTCTTACCCCAACTATGAGGGCTCTGGCTGGTCTAAGGGAATGGTCCCTATCGACACCATCAAGACAACGGAAGCGGACCGCGACTACGTCATTGACGTACCGCTGACGGCTGAGATGGATTGGGACTTCATGCGAGAAAAGGTCAAGGAAGGTATGCGTAACGCGACCCTCATGGCCATCGCGCCGACGGCCTCCATCGGTCTCGTCGCTGGGACGACCCCCGGTCTCGACCCGCAGTTCTCGCAGATCTTCTCGCGTTCTACCTCCAACGGTAAGTTCCTTGAGGTCAACGTCAACTTGGTCAACGAGCTCAAGGGTCTAGGGCTCTGGGAAGACGTCAAGGATGAAATCCTGCGTTCACAGGGTGACATTCAGAACATCGAATCAATCCCCGACTCGGTCAAAGAGGTCTACAAGACTTCCTTCCAACTCTCGCCCTACGCGTTCCTCAAGGTCGCAGCACGGGCGCAAAAGTGGATCGACCAGGCCATCAGCCGCAACATGTACCTCGAGACCCGAGACATCGACGAGATGGCAGAAATCTACACTTACGCATGGCAAGCGGGCGTCAAGACGACGTACTACTTGCACACCAAACCCCGACACACCGCTGAGCAATCGACGGTCAAGGTCAACAAGGCTGAAGCAATTTCAGCCGCCACTACACCAGAATCAGGTGCCCCTCGTAAGGGCTTCGGATTCAAGTCAGCTAACTAACAGAAAGAAGGTAACCCCGTGGGCATCCTCGGAACTGGAATCCAAGACGGACTCCTCCTCAAACCCGTCCGCTACCAGTGGGCAATGGACCTGTACAACCAGGCCGTTGCAAACACATGGTTCCCCAACGAAATCCAGCTCGGTGAAGACATCGCCGACTTCAAGAAGATGACGGACGAAGAGCAGCAGGCAATCACGTTCCTCATGTCGTTCTTCAACCCCTCGGAACTCATCGTCAACAAGGCACTTGCCTTTGGTGTCTACCCCTACCTCAACGCTGCCGAGGCGCACCTCTACCTCGCCAAGCAGATGTGGGAAGAAGCCAACCACTGCATGAGCTTCGAGTACATCCTCGAGACGTTCCCCGTAGACCGCGAGAAGATTTACGCACAGCACGTCGATCACCCGGCGATTGCAGCTAAGGAAGAGTTCGAAGTCAAGTTCATCAAGCGCATGGCTGAACGAAGCCTCGACATCACCACCACCGAGGGCAAGCAGGACTTCGTCCGTAACCTCGTTGCGTACTCGGTCATCATGGAAGGTATCTGGTTCTACACCGGATTCATGGTTGCCCTGTCGTTCCGTCAGCGCAACCTGCTCCGCAACTTCGGTTCGCTCGTTGACTGGATCGTTCGCGACGAGTCGCTCCACCTCAAGTTCGGAATCAACCTCATCCTCACGGTGCTGGAAGAAAACCCCGACATTGCTACGGAAGAGTTTGCTGCTGAAATCAAGCAGATGATTCTCGACTCCGTCGTGATGGAAGAGGAATACAACAAGGCAATGATCCCCAACGGAATCCTCGGTCTGAACGCGGAGTACATCACGCAGTACACCAAGCACATGGCCGACCGTCGCCTCGAAGAGCTCGGATTCGAAGCGCACTACAAGGTGTCGAACCCGGCGAAGTGGATGGCCGCAGCGAATGACACGCTGCAGCTCGTCAACTTCTTCGAATCCACCAACACTTCATACGAAGTTAACTCAGTAAAGAACTAGTTACAATTACAGTAGCTCTACTTGTGCTACTATTTTACTGTAGCAAACCCAACTCCTAAGAAAGGCATCACCATGTCAGAAATTGACGAAACCCCAGAAGTTGAAATTGAAGAGGCCGAAGAGACCCTTGAGGTCGAAGAGGTCGAGGAAGCTGAAGCAGCCGAACTGGTTGAAGAAGTTGACGCAGACGAAGAGGACGCAGCAGAAGACGCTGAGTAATCTTTAACCAAAGAAGTCCCTCACTGCTTGGATATCTTCTTGGAGAGTCAGAACACCGTACTCCTGAGAATTGTCTAGGTACTGGGGGATTTTCTTTGTCCGCAAGTTGTCAGAGAATATGACATACTCATAGCGACCACTGTCGTCTAGGTAAGACACGCTCGGTAGGACATCACGACGTATTAGATAGGTACAGTGCACCAGATCAATCTCAAGCAAACCCCTGATCTTGCGGTCCCAGATTGAGTAGTACTCGGGGTTGTCTTGAAAGTACCCGCCCCCATCCACAACATTGTGGTAGTTCGAATACATCGAAGATCCTGTATCAACACACGTCAGCATGGGAGCCACGACGCCGACATTCCACTGCACTAAAGACTTGAGTGTGTGGGGAAGAATAAAGTTATCGACATCAACAACAAAGTAGTAGTCAGCCTGTAACACAATTGACTTTTCAATGCTGTCTTGACGGATTTTAGCCAGCACGGAGAAGCGTTCTTCGTTCCACTCATGTACGCCGTACTTCTCTACGGGAACATCAACATCGCCATAAACCTCGTATACAGCTAGGTATTCTTTGCCATGCTCGGCAATCCAGCCCCGCAGAATCGATTCTGTGGCGTCTGTGTTGTTGTTTGAGCGCACATAGAGAATCATCCGCTTCTTTGGATAGTCCAGAGCGTACAGGCACTCCAGCCAATACGGAAGGACAATTTCCTTCTGCTTAGCCAGCACTGCTACAAACACAATTGGCATTGACATAATACGACTCTATCAGGCTCTGCTATAGTAAGCATCATGGCTCGTCGTCCCAAGATCAAAACCCCAATGGCTAATGCTCATTGGGAAATCAAGACTGAGATACAGATCAATGGTCGGAATGTAACTCCGAACACTGAGCTCTCAATCTCCGGTGAGCGTGGCCGCTTTCGCTTTATCAAGTACGTCAACACCGGAGAAGCCGAGTGGATCGATGTCTGGGGCGGGCCAAAGAAGTCTGAGAATTGGAGAAGCTTCCGCCCAGAACGTATCAAGACCGTTCACTACAAAAACAGAACAACCGAGAACCTCGCTGTTGAGTACAAGCAAAAAATCAAAGACAAGAAAGCTGAGGAGGCCAAAGATGCTTGATCCGGTGTTGGCACTTATCGGTGCTATTTCTGTTGGCGTTGCCTTTTGGCTTATATATGTAGTCGCCAGCTGGCTTCTGCTCTATGTCTTGAATATCATCTCAACGATGAATGATAACTCGGACAAGTAGTTCCACCACCACCATACACAACTGTCCCAACTTACCGTACTTATGCTATACTAAAGGTACCTTCTGTGTAGTGGAATTGTCCACGCGGACCCCCTAGGAACCCTGACTCCTGGGGGGTCCTTCTTTGCGCCAGCAAGTAGTAAATAGACACCTCTCTTACAATGGAACTACAGCGTGTACGCCCATCGACAGGAGACATATGATTCAATTCAATAAGCCATTGCTAGACCTGAATTCATATTGGCGGCATACCACAGAAGAGGTAGCCTCGTACTAGGAGGTGATCCCTCATCTACATTAAAGCCCCCCGGGAAACCGAGGGGCTTTAGTGTCTCTCTGGCAGCTAGAGAAGATCTTTTTTAGGTGGGTGTACCACTCCAAGTAGAGGCTGAATCTTCATATCTTCGTCAGGCTCATCCCACTCAACATCCTCCCAGTTGAGATGGTCAATATCAGGGAGAGTATCGAGGAAAAATTTACTCACCAGGAAAACAGCGACAACGCCGACAATCATGCCGACGACCATAAAGAGAATGACGTATTCCATTAGGCCTCCACTAGACGATATTCAAGAACCTGTTCCCAACCAGATGGCCGCCAAATCCAGTACTTATCTTCCCAGCCACGCTCTTGAGCGTACTGGTAGGCAGCGTAAAACTCACTCGATGCCAAGATCACCTGATTGCGTTCCATGGCACCAATCTACCACATTATTGAGCCCCAAGTGAATTCCGAGATCACAACCTCCGCTTTACAAGAGCGGCGCTCTGCCTTTGAGCTATTGGGGCAGATCCTAGAATTCTAGAAAATCGTCGTCGCCGTTAGAGAAAGCTTCTTCGTCGTCCAAGATTATTTCCGCAACGTCAGAAAGCAAGGTGTCGAGGTGCCTCTCTACGACGCACTCACTCTCACTACCATTGATTGAAATCTGGGCAACCCATTCTGGGCCGTCTTGATAGATTTCAACTCTGTATATTTGCGAACTACTCATACAAAAAGTTTATCATAAGAACATCCGAAGGATGGCTTGCGCCATCAACGGAGGAACGGCGTTCCCGATCTGCAGAAACTGGTTAGTCTTAGTCCCCTGCCACTTGAAGTCCCGAGGGTAGCTCTGCAATACTCCCGCCTCCGCCACCGTAATACGCGTCGACTCCGCGTAGCTGTCGTCTTTGGCGTGGGGACTCGGAATAAATGTTCCGTCTGCGAGCGCCTCCTGAATTGTCTTGCGAGCGCCAGACCCACCCTGCAACCCGCGACCGACAGCGTTCGACACTGTCATAGCAGGACGAGTTACGAATCCCCACTTGAGCGCGTCAAACATACTGTGCCAACGCGCAGACTTGGTCTTTGAGTACGGACCATCAGTTCGAGCGGACTTCGGCTTAGTCGCCTCGACTCCGTCCCGACGAGCGATCAATACAGCTCGCTTGCGAGTTTGAGGAACGTTGTATTCCTCAGCGTGGAGGTTTCCTGTCCAGACCGAGTAGCCCATCTCTTCCATCGCAAGGCCACAGGCTTCCCACACAGGAAGCACCGGAGGGACTTGCTCGAACACGACGTACATTGGCTGGTCCCGCCACACGTGGGCCAAGGGGGTCAGCACAAGAGCAGTACGTGGATCGGTCAGAGTGGTGAGCTCGTGTAGAGCAACTGGGTCTTTGTAGACACCATCGGAAATTGCATACAGAACCTCATCCAGCGCCTTGCGTCCATCTCCATCTCCGGCTACCGAAAAGGTCTGGCACGGGGGAGAAGCGATAAGAATGTCATACTCCTCCTGGAAAGAGGAGTCGAGCAGACCATTCCACACGTCGTTGTAGATGGTGGTCATTCCGTTGGCTGCGCGGGTCGCTACCGCGTCGGGCATAATCTCGACACCCATTTCCTCGATGCCAAGCCATTGACAGGCTACGCCCCAGCCAGTTCCTGCGAAAAGATCAAGTGCTTTTGTCATTCTGCAAGTGTATCGCAACCTGCATCAAAGTCAAATTTAATAGTTTTTCTTTCGAGGTTTGTCGATTATGTAGCGCACAATCTCGTCAATTGCGCCGTACAAAATTACTAGACCAATCAAGGCCAGCATAGCTAGAACTCCATACCCTATCAGCAGAGCGCTAACATAGAAAAATGTTGTCATGTTTTCCTAGTTGAGTGGGGGTTTGGGCAGATGTCCTGCACCATTAATAGTGTACCGCTGGAAGAAAGAGTAGACAATGTCGTCACCTACCGGACGTGGCCGAGTCCGATCTCGCTTGAGGGCTTCTTCGTAAGTAACGATGAAGTCACGGAACTCGACAACATATCCGTTTTCCCGAGCAACCTTCTTGAGGTACGAGACGTTGGACTTGTAGAGGTTGGTGTTGTCGACCACGATGTCGCGTCCCTCGTGCATCAATTGTTGCAGGGCCGCGTTGTGGATACGAGTGACAATGCTTTCGTCGACATTGTCTCCGTGCCCCGAGTTGAATACCATCCAGCGGATGTCGTCTCGGTTTACTCGTGCTCGGTTCATTGGGTCCTGAGATAGCCACTCGAGAGCCCACGTTGTTTTACCGCTTGCGGGGATGCCCCGACAGATAATTAGTTTTCGTTTGGTACTCATGTCTTCCTGTCTACGCTGGGGGAAGTTCGTAAAATGTCTCTTTGCCGTGCTTGACCCGGATTGTCGGGTCCAGCATAATCTTGAAGCCATTGCGTCGTGCGTTCATGCACCACGAGTAATCTTCTCCTACATTTGTCATAAAGTCAATCTCAGGCCACTTGATGTGTTCGATTTTGAACCACGGTCGGTCACACTTCTCAAACACACCCTGCTTCATTGCCACGAAGCCGAACCCCACACCAAACACTTCGACAGGGTCACTCTGCATGAAGAAGTTAGACTCGTGTGTCTTGACCGGAAACTCGCCCTCCAGCTCTGGGTGGAATACGCTACACGCAACAATCCCTTCAGGAGTTGTGGCGTACAGCCCTGAAACAACAGCTTCGTCGCTATCAAGGATCTGCATGAACTGCCACGGCTCCCAGATAATGTCTGAGTCGATCCAGAAGATCTTGCCGTATGTATACTGACCAGAACCGACTTCACGAGTGTTCCAATCACTCTCGTACTTGTCTACGGCCACGAGCTCACGACCGCTAGGGATGAAGGATGACTGCTTGCTCAAGAATCGATACGTCAGTCCACGCTTCTCAAGTTCACGAATGGTGTCGATTAGGCTCTGAACATACTCAGCGTGAAGCATCTTTCCAGGCGTCGCAATAAGAACGTCGTAGTGTGGAATCACTTGATAAACTTCCCCGAGCCGTTCTTGTCAACAAACATCACAGGGGGAGAAGTAAACTTCTTTTTTCGCGTACCACTGCACGCAGCGCAGGTCACATCGTCAGTGTCGTTGACACCACGAACGACCTCGACAACATCGTTGCAGGGTTCACATGAGTAGTCGTATGTAGGCATGGCCTTAGTCTACCATCAACTAAACCGAGCGCGTCGAGCTCGCTTAGAACAAACGGGGCATCCAGTGCGGCCAAGGCCCCGACTATATATAGACGCCATCCACTCGTGGCTACACGTAGAGCAGACCCACCACGCTGCACGACCACTCCCAACCGCAACGCTTGACGGAGGGAAGCTGTTACGCGCGGCCCAGTCTGGAATAAGATCTGGACGCTTGGTAACGAGATCGTTTACACCTTGTCTAAATGCTGTACCCATATGAACAGCATATAGTACCCAAAGCCTAAGATAAAATTGTAATATGAAAAAGCCTCTACCTGTCACGGTGGGCGAAGACTATCAAGCGTGGGAAGCATACGGACACACCAAACACCGTTGGGTATTCAACAAACTTGAAGTGGCCCTACGAGGCGGGCTACACGCAGGACCCGCTGCTGTCCCCCCAGGAATAGAGGGGCTGTACATTTCCCGTCCTATCTACAATCTTTTCGGTATGGGAATAGGCGCGGAACAGTTTCGCTACAGCAATGAAGAGTACGAAGAGTTTGTAAACTACAAGACCGTACCTCCTGCATACTTTTGGTGCGAATGGTTGAACGGCCCACACCTATCAGTTGACTATCAAAAGTACGACGACGGATCCTGGGAAGTGTCTTCAGTCTGGGAAGGCAGCCACTACTCAGAGTCAAACCTAACAAAGTTTAGCGGTTGGACCCGACTCCCTAGTCAAACTGCTCCATCCGCCCACGAACTACCTATTGCACTTGACTGGCTTCATCAAGACGAGGAAATAACTTTCTTTAACGTAGAACTTCGCGAAGGATACATAGTAGAAATCCACTTGCGCCCAGGAGACTTGATGTTCAACGATCTTTCAGTTGGGACAACACTTGTCCCTGTGTGGCAAGGGATGGAACAGCCACAGGGGGAACGTATTCCTGACATTGACCCAAACATGGAAAAGTACAACGCAAGCGGTCACCTCAAAGAAATCCGAGACGGGTTTGTCGTAATACGAGGAGACTACTAATAGTCTCTCCGTGTAGCACGAAACCCCCTAGGCACTCTTTCGAGCTTGTTCCTAGGGGGTCCGGCACTGCGGGATTCCGTGCACAGAATCCTGCTATAAGCACGTAGCCATTACAACTACGGCGACGCTATCGAGCGCCAATATGAGACTAAGCCTCACATCGTGGACTGTAAGGATTTGAACCTTTGCTCTCACTGTAGCCGCGCCTACCCTTGCGGGCCAGTCCGTTTACATATAGTAGCACGACGTCTAGCGTTCTGCAATTCTTTTCTTGAGGTCTGAACTACTAATCCCGCGAGTGTACGGAATATAGACCAACCCAATCCCTCGATCATCAAGCCAGTCCTGATCAAATCCCATCTGACCGTAGTAATCCTTCTTCGCCCAGTCAGAACCAATCACGATGTAGTCCGGCTTCACAATATCAATCGTAATTTTAGAGTCAGCACCGCCTACGTTAGGGACTACTTCGTCTACCCAACGACAGGCCATCAAAATTTCACGGCGCTCTGAGAATGTCATAGCGGGAGCGTACCCACGATACGACGTGTAGAACTCATCGGTATTAAGAGATACCACTACGCGACCAATCTCGGAACAGCGCTTGAGAAGTCGGAAGTGACCGGAGTGTGGGAGATCAAAGCTTCCGCCTGTGTAAACAGTGATGTCAGACATTAGTACTCAAATCTCTGAGTCATAAGCGGATAGGCGGTCTCAAGTTCGATGTATACCTCGGGGAAAATATTAGCCTTAGTATCCATTGTGTGGTAGATGGCTCGGACCGATTTTTCTGTATTACCTCGGAGAGTCTCCCAGTCGATGTATCGATCTTTAACCATATTGCATTCCCAGAGAGCTGTCTTAGTGTCGTAACTTGTGCCATCCACTTCAAACATCTCTGTACTCATATCGCGGTAAATCTTCTTGTTGTTCATTAAGACCATGGCCGAGTAGACCCAGTCTAGGCAGTGTCCAGATATCATCTTCGAGAAGTCCATAAACCCTCTCTCCAGCATCCACTCATAGTAGTCGAGGAGCATCAGGGCCAGTTCTCGACGCATAGCCCAGTAGAGTCCATTGATATTTGTTGTAAGCAACATCTCAGGGTACATAGTAGAGGGAGCAATAGCGGTGGTCATACCCGAACCACCGTCAGTAGGAAGGTGAGGTGACATGAGCCAAGTGTCTTGATCCTTTAGCATGTGGTCCTCGACCTTCTCTACAAATGCTGGGAAGTCGTTACAAAGAATGTCTCCCGCGCTGAAGATAAAAACGTCGTGAGATGTTTCACTAAAATCAACAAGCGAATTGTAGACGTGACCAAAGTACCGGACATCTTCGGCCCGTACCCAGTTGTCTCGATCTTGCGGCTCGGTACAGCGATCCCAGACTAGATAGTCCAGACCCTGCATTTGCTCAACAAACTTGTCTGTCACATAGAGACGCTCGTCCCACGAAACTGTGTAGCTCTTGCTCGTAAACTTTTCCACTACTTTAATCGTCCCATCAAAAAATCAATCTGGTCATAGAGATCGTCTAGTGTTCCGTAGTTATGAAGAACCTTGTCAAATCGATACCCCTCAAGATCAAACTCAGAAACGTGCTTGTTAGGAGCCTTAACTCCGTCGCGCTCTACACGCCAAATCTGACCGCCAGCTTTACGGACCCGTTCCGCCTCATTCTGAAATCGAACATCAGCAAAGACAACCAACCGTTCTCCGTCAATCTCGTCAAAGGTACGATTGACCCACACATCGTTACCAAACATTTGCCGACCTACCTCGGTTCCCATTCGTTGGATGTAGCCACGAACGTCGGGACTGACTTGCTTCAGGTCTTCCCACCCAAACACGTCAACTGCTTCAGCAAGTGTTGAGCCGCCCACATTGTCGCTGTCCATAGGATCAACAATGCGAATTAGTGGGTTGAGCCGGACGAGTGCTTCCTTCATTGGGGTTGAAAATGATACCTTCTGGTGTCCGTACTTCAGAGAGATATAGTCTGCAGCAGAGTCCTTGCCCGATCGAGCAAACCCCGAGAGTCCGATGTATTCAATCATAGGAAAACTCTACCAGAGAGTCAATAACCTCAGAGTAGGGGATTTCAGCAATAAAGCTTTTCTTATCGTCGACGCCAAAGGATAGAACTAGATCGTCCCCACGCCGGACAAGGCCAGCAACATATTCAATGTGAGCGTAGCCAAAATCAAATTTAGGGGTCGTAGCTACGATCCGTCCTGACTTGTCATAGCGGACAAACAGATGTTCGTACTTCCGCTCCCGCGACTGGACCATACTAAAAGTCTTATTGCTAAATACTTTTTTATTAGGGTCAGCTAGCGAAGCTACGTGACATACCGCTAGGTACCCGTCCCCATCAGCTAACAACTGAGATCCACCGCGAATACCGAGAAGCTTTTCTTGCGGCCCAACCGTAATAAACTTTCCGTCTTTGTAGACGATGTTTGGTCCATAAATGTAGTCAAAGTCACCACCACCGTCGGAAGTGGGAATCCAATTCTTTTCAACTACCTTCTCATGCTGACCCGGATAGATTTTTTCTAGGGTGGCAATCATCGACTTATCGTCCACATTCCACAATGTCATTCGACCAACTGGAGTGTGCGTTTCCATAATTGTGGCAGTAAACTTCCAACCACCGTCCCGCCAAAAAAGACGAGCATCTTCTGCTCCACGCTTGAGTTCAACATCCGCGTCGAGTCGAAGGCGGTAGAGCTTTCTAGGCAGAATTGTCTTGGCATCGTTGTCAAGCCGAGCAAACCAGACTCTGCTTTGAACCATGGTTCCCTGAGTCAAAGTTGCGCGTGGCCGAGTCTCTGAAAAGATGTAGTTGCTTGATCGGATGGTCATAGCG
>Ga0208009_1000377_pt1 | contig 12805 bp, 9 predicted proteins | sample Wag4_2014_7_16_FD_187364 | JGI IMG/M metagenome (GOLD analysis project Ga0208009, IMG submission 187364) | Fresh water mixed with fracking chemicals microbial communities from Ohio, USA - Utica-2 Time Series FC 2014_7_16 (SPAdes) (version 2) ...
GGCCAAGGGCCTGTCCATCGGGGCGATGCCATTCCCCGCTCTGGATCCACCCGGCCTGAGGTTCGGTTCGCTGCCATAAGGTCAGCTCGTTCAGGCTGTCCTGCCCCGATGCCCCTGCCCGAAGGCAGTCGTCCGTCCTGGCTGCGAGCCGCCGTGGGACGAGCCCGGATCGCGCCGCTGCTGCTCGCCCTGGTTGCGGCCCACAGCCCGGTTGCCGGCCAGCCGGCGCAGCAGGAGCCAACGCCGGCGGCCGCCACCCCATTCTTGCTGTTGCGGGCCGATCAGCAGGCGGTGGATGGAGATCAGGGGCGCCTGGTGGCGACCGGCAATGTGGAGGCCCACTTCGATGGCTGGCGGCTGCAGGCCGACCGGCTGGAGGTGATGGAGGCCAGCCGCACCGTCTACGCCAGCGGCCGGGTGCGGTTGCAACGCGGCAATCAGACCCTGCAGGCCAGCCGGCTGCGCTACAGCCAGCTGGAAGGCAGCGGCGAGCTGGAGGATGTGTATGGGGTGATCGATCAGGAGGGCATCGAAGCGGAGCTGGAGCGCCTGAAGCCGCCCGGCAGCCGACCGAAACCCGCGACCCGCAAGGCCGCGGCCCCCGCCAGGGCCGCCCAGCCCCTGGCGCAGCCACAGGACTTTGCCTGCCCGCCGCTGCAGAGCCAGCCGGGTGAGCGGCCGCTGCTCAACCTGCTGCCACCTGGCCGCACAGCCCTGCCCACGCTGCCCGCTCCCCGCGGCTGCCCGGGGGCAACGACGGGCCAGCGTCCCCGCAGCCTGCGCGAGGTGCTCACGGATGTGGCCCTCGAACCCGCAGGAGCCGGCAGCAGGGCCAACCCCGCCGCCGCTCCACCCGCAGAACCAGCCGCAGCGGCTGCCATTCCCCAGCGGGTGGCAGGCGTGCGCTTCCGCCAGAGCGTCGACACGTCGATCAAGCTGAATCTTGCGGCGGTGATCGACACCGATGAGGAGGCCAGCAATGCCGGGCCCTCCGGTGCAGCCGTGATCCGCCGACCCAAGCCGGGACGAGGCGAGCTGAACAGGCTGCGCTTTCAGGCCTCCAACGTGATGCTGCGCGGCGACCGCTGGACCGCCGACCAGGTGGCCTTCAGCAACGACCCGTTCACTCCGGCGCAGTCGTGGGTGATCGGCGAGCAGGTGGAGGCACGGCTGGAGGCCGGGGGCGTGACCCGCATCCAGGCCCGCCGCACCCGCATCCTGCTCAGCAACCGGCTGGCCGTGCCCGGCATCCGACGGGCTGCCATCGGCGAGGAGGCTCTGCAGTTCACCCTCGACACCGACCAGCGCGATCGGGATGGCATCTACCTGGGCTACAACCTGCCGCCCCTGCGCCTGGGTGAACGGGGCAGACTGGAGCTTCAGCCCCAGGTCCTGCTGCAGCGGGCGATTCAGGGCCGCACGGACAGCTACACCGCCCCCGGCAGAAGCCTGGCAGGCCCCCGGGTGAACCAGGACCTGCAGGGCGGCGATCTGTTCGGTCTGGTGGCGGTGCTCAACGCCCCCCTCGGCCGCTTCAGCCTGAAGGCCGACACCAGCCTCTCCACCTTCAGTCCCGACAACATCGCCGCCGGTACCCGCAGCATCGTGCGGCTGAGCACTCCCCTGGGGCTGCCGGGCCACACCAGCTCCCAGGGCCAGCTGTTCGGCGCTTACCGGGAGCGGGTTTACAACGGCAGCCTCGGCCTGCAGACCGTGGTGTATGCCTACGGCGGACAGCTCGAGGGAGGCCTCACCCTCAATCCCGATCCCGCCGACCGGGCCGGGGATCGGCGGCGCACCCCCTATCTCGGTCCGTGGAGCATCGACTGGCGGGCCGTGGCCGGCGATTACCAGGCGGCCCTGTTCCGCAGCGACGAACTCGACACGCTCTGGCGGGCTCGCTTCAACGCCGGTGTGAACGGCACGCTGCGGCTCTGGGACGCGGAACCGGATCCCGACCGGGAGGCGCTGCCGGCGCTGCGCTACTCGGCGCTGCCGATCCGGCCCGGAGTTGCGCTGGATTTCGGCCTGGCCACATCGCTGGCCCGCTACGAAGACGGCGCCCGCCAGAACACCCTCACGGTCTATGGCGGACCGGCCTTCACCCTGGGGCGGTTCCGTCAGCCCTGGTTCGACTACACCCAGGTGGCCGTGCTGCTGGGCGGCACCAGGCGCGACGGCCTCAGTCCCTTCGGCTTCGATCGGGCTGTGGACCTGCGCACGCTGAGCTTCCGCGCCGCCCAGCAGCTCTACGGGCCGCTGGTGGTGGAAGCGGGCGCCACGGTGAACATCGACGACAGCTCACGCTTCTACGGCGATGTGAGTTATTCCTACGTGGAGCTCAAACTGCAGCAGCGCTCGTACGAGCTTGGGGTGTACTACAGCCCTTACGACGGCATCGGCGGGATCCGCATCAAGCTCAACGACTTCAGCTTCAGTGGCAGTGGCAGCCCCTTCGTGCCCAGGCCAGCGGCTGAGCTCAGACCGCGCTGAAACCAGCCAGGTAGGGCAGGCGAGCGGCGGTATCGCCCAGGGCGGCAGCGTTGGCCAGCAACTGACCGGTGGCATCCCACTGGCCGCTCACCAGCATCTGGTGGGGGCCGGGATCGAGGTGCACCCGCCAGCGGTTGACGCCCACGAACTCGCTTTCCAGCTCCACCTCCAGGGTCTCCAGATCCAGCAGCAGCTCGGCGCCGGGGTCGGCGGCGATCGCCTCCTGCAGGGCGCGCACCGTAGCTGGCTCGGCGCTGAGGCAGGGGATGCCCAGGGCCAGGCAGTTGCCGAAGAAGATCTCGGCGAAGCTCTCGCCGATCAGGGCGCGGATGCCCCAGCGCATCAGCGCCTGGGGGGCGTGCTCGCGGCTGGAACCGCAGCCGAAGTTGCTGTTCACCACCAGCACCGAGGCCTCCCGGTGCTCCGGTCGATCAAAAGGGTGGGGGCCAGCCGCAGCGTTGGCCAGCTCGCTGCGGTCATCCGCGAAGGCGCCGCAGGCCAGATCGTCGAAGGTGACGCACTTGAGGAAGCGGGCCGGGATGATCCGGTCGGTGTCGATGTCGGCCCCCACCACGGCCACGCCGCGGCCGCGATGGGTGCGGATCGGGCCGGTGGGGAACGGGGCGGAGCTGGCCATGGCAGGGGAAGGGGCAGAAACGATCCAGAACGGAGCGGGGGGAACAGGACGAAGCAGCCGGCGCACTCAGGTCTGCAGCAGCGCGCGCACGTCGGTGACGCGACCGGTCACGGCGGCGGCGGCCACCATCGCCGGACTCATCAGCAGGGTGCGGCCCGTGGCCGAGCCCTGGCGGCCCTTGAAGTTGCGGTTGGAGGAGCTGGCGCTGATCTGGCGGCCCTCCAGGCGATCGGGGTTCATGGCCAGGCACATCGAGCAGCCGGGCTCACGCCACTCGAAACCGGCCTCCACAAACACCTGGTCGAGCCCCTCCGCCTCAGCCGCCGCGGCCACCTGCTCGCTGCCCGGCACCACGAAGGCCTTGATGCCGGGGGCCACCCGGCGTCCCCGGGCCACCGCTGCGGCGGCCTGCAAGTCGGAGAGACGGCCGTTGGTGCAGCTGCCGATGAAGCACACATCCACCGGCGTGCCGGCGATCGGCGTGCCGGGCTGCAGATCCATGTAGCGGTAGGCCTCCTCGGCCAGGGGCCGCTCCTCGGGCGGGGTCTGCTCCACCGTGGGCACGGCCTCGTCCACGCCGATGCCCTGGCCGGGGGTGATGCCCCAGGTGATGGTGGGGGCGATGGCGGCGGCCTCGAAGCGCACCTCGTCGTCGAACACGGCCTCGGGCCCGCTGGCCAGGCTGCTCCACCAGGCCACGGCGCGCCCCCAGGCCTCGCCGCTGGGGGCAAACGGCCGGCCCTGCAGATAGTCGAAGGTGGTCTGGTCAGGATTCACGTAGCCGCAGCGCGCCCCGCCCTCGATCGCCATGTTGCAGAGGGTCATGCGCTCCTCCATCGACAGGGCCGCAATCGCCGGGCCGGCGAACTCGTAGGCGTAACCCACGCCACCCTTCACCCCCAGGCTGCGGATCACGTGCAGCACCAGATCCTTGGCGAACACCCCCGGCTGAAGCTGGCCGTCCACCCAGATGCGGCGCACCTTGAGCTTGTTCATCGCCAGGCTCTGGCTGGCGAGCACGTCGCGCACCTGACTGGTGCCGATGCCGAAGGCGATGGCGCCGAAGGCGCCGTGGGTGGAGGTGTGGGAGTCGCCGCAGGCCACGGTCATGCCCGGCTGGCTGAGGCCCAGCTCCGGGGCGATCACGTGCACGATCCCCTGGCGGCCGCTGCCGATGCCATGGAGGGTGATGCCGTGCGCGGCGCAATTGGCCTCCAGAGTGGCCAGCATCTGCTCGGCGAGGGGATCGGCGAAGGGCCGGGCCTGGCTGGTGGTGGGCACGATGTGATCCACGGTGGCCACCGTGCGCTCGGGATGGCGCACCGGCAGGTCCAGATCCTTGAGAGCCGCGAAGGCCTGGGGGCTCGTGACCTCGTGGATCAGGTGCAGGCCGATGAACAGCTGGGTGGAACCGCCCGGCAGCTCCGCCACCCGGTGCAGATCCCAGACCTTGTCGTACAGCGTTGCCGCGCTCACCCGTGGCCCTCCCACAAGAGCTGACCGACCACCCTAGGCGGCGACGCTGAAACCGATCGCCGCGCCAGCCGATCAGGGTTCGGCGACCGGGCATCACAGCACCGCCGCACCGGCTGCAGAATCCTGCGCAATCCATTCCCATCCCAGCCGCTCGGACGCTGTTCTGCCCAGATCCGCCGGCCCCCGGTCCCGCCCGATCAGACCGATGCGCATCGCCCAGATCTCACCCCTCTACGAGAGCGTTCCACCCCAGCGTTACGGCGGCACCGAGCGGGTGGTCCATTACCTCACGGAGGAACTGGTGCGGCGGGGCCACGACGTCACCCTGTTCGCCAGCGGCGACTCCCAGACCAGCGCCGTGCTGGAGCCCTGCGTGCCGGAAGCCCTGAGGCTGGCCGGCTACGCCGGCGATCCGCTCGTGCCGGAACTGATCCAGCTGGATCGGCTCGCCGGCCAGCTGGAGCGCTTCGACGTGGTGCACTTCCACACCGGCCACCTGCACTATCCACTGCTGCACCGGCTGCCGGTGGCCTGGCTGAACACCCTGCACGGGCCGCTGAATGCCGCCGACAAGGCGGCCCTGTTCGGCCACTTCGAGCGGGTGCCGCTGGTGTCGATCTCCGATGCCCAGCGCACGCCGGTGCCCAACGCCCACTGGCTGGGCACGGTGTATCACGGCCTGCCGCTGGAGCTGTACCAGCCGGTGGCGGAGCCGCAGGAGTATCTGGCCTTCATCGGCCGGGTGTCGCCGGAGAAGCGGCTCGACCGGGCAATCGCCATCGCCACCGCGGTGGGGCTGCCCCTGAAGGTGGCCGCCAAGATCGACAGTGTCGACCGCAGCTACTACGAGAGCGCGATCGCGCCCCTGATCCAGGGCAATCCCCTGGTGGAGTTCATCGGTGAAGTGGATGACGCCGGCAAGCAGGAGCTGCTGGGCCATGCCCTGGCCCTGCTGTTCCCGATCGACTGGCCCGAGCCCTTCGGCCTGGTGATGATTGAGGCCAATGCCTGTTCCACCCCTGTGATCGCCTGGCGCAATGGGTCCACCCCGGAGGTGGTCAGGCCCGGCTGCAACGGCGAACTGGTGGAGTCGATCGAGGCGGCCGTGGCGGCGGTACGCCGGATCGATCGGCTGCAGCGAAGCGCGGTGCGGGCCGATTTCGAGCAGCGTTTCAGCGCCGCCCGCCAGGCCGCCGACTACGAACGGCTTTACCTGCACCAGATCCAGGCCCGCAGCGACCTCAGCCTGCGCCGCCTCCCCCTGCTCGATCCCATCGATCCGCTGCGGTATGCCGCATGACCAGCTCTCCCCGTTCGTGCTCAAGAACGGGGAAACCTTCGCGATGCTCGACGGCCGTGGCGAGATCTGCCCGGCCACCCATCCGGATTCCGGCCTGTTCCACCGCGGCACCCGCCACCTGAGCCGGTTGGAGCTGCGGCTGTGGGACCGCCCAGCAGCGGTGCTCAGTGCCACCGAACGGGGCGAGATGGGAGTGCACATCAGCCACCAGAGCGATGAGGCCGGACGGGTGCACCTGGAGCGCACCACCGTGCTCACGCCCACGGCCTGCCTGCAGCAGCTGCGTTTTCACAGCTACGCCCACCACAGCCTGCGGGTGCCGATCCGGATCAGCCTCGATGCCGACTTCCGCGACATCTTCGAAATCAGAGGGGCCCAGCGGCCCCGCAGGGGCTGCACGGTGCGCAGCTGCAGCCGGGAAGGGCTGGAGCTGGTGTACAGCGGTCTCGACGGGCAGGACCGCCACACCCTGGTCCGGCTCGGCGGCCCCCTGGAGGAGGTGAGGGACCAGGAGCTGGTGCTGGAGCTCGCCCTCGAACCCAGGCTGCCGCGGCGGCTGTGCCTGGTGTTCGACCTGCGGCCCGGCGGCGATGACAGCACTGCCGAGCAGGCCTTCGACGGCGCCCTGGAGGCGACCGTCGACCGATTCCGGGAGGCGCGGCGGCTGGCGGCCGAGGTGAGCAGCGACAACCCGGCGTTCAACACCTGGATCGCCCGCTCCTTCTCCGATGTGCATCTGCTCTCCAGCCAGCTGGAGCACGGGCTCTATCCCTACGCCGGCGTGCCCTGGTTCAGCTGCCCCTTCGGCCGCGATGGCCTGATCACCGCCCGCCAGCTGCTGCTGTTCGAGCCGCGGCTGGCCCGGGGCGTGCTCGGCTTCCTGGCCGAGCATCAGGCCAGCCAGGGCGACCCGGCCAGCGACGCCGAGGCTGGCAAGATCCTGCACGAGGCGCGTCTCGGCGAGATGGCGGCCCTGGGCGAGGTGCCCTTCGCCCGCTACTACGGCAGCGTCGATGCCACCCCCCTTTTCCTGATCCTGGCGGGCGACTATCTGCTGCGCAGCGGCGACAGGGCCTTCATCCAGCAGCTCAGGCCAGCCCTGGAGGCGGCGATGGCCTGGATCCACCGGGCCGAGGCCCGGGAACCCGATCGCTTTCTGCGCTACCTGTGCGCCGCCCAGGGGGGCCTGCGCAACCAGGGCTGGAAGGACTCTGACGACGCGGTGCATCACAGCGACGGCCGCTTGGCCGAGGGCTCAATCGCCCTGTGTGAGGTGCAGGCCTACAGCTACGGCGCCCGGCGGGCGATGGCCCACATCGCCCGGCAGTTCGGCGACGCCTCCACCGCCGAGAGCCTGCTGGAGGAGGCACAACAGCTGCGCCGCCGCTTCCATGAAGCGTTCTGGAGCGAGCAGCTGGGCACCTATGCCCTGGCGATCGACGGCGAGGGCCGCCGTTGCGACGTGCGCAGCTCCAATGCCGGGCACTGCCTCTGGACGGGCATCGCCAGCCGCGACGCCGCCGCCGCCGTGGCCCGCCAGCTGCTGGCGCCCACGAGTTTCAACGGCTGGGGCGTACGCACCCTTGATGAGCGGGAGGCCCGCTACAACCCGATGAGCTACCACAACGGCTCGATCTGGCCCCACGACAACAGCCTGATCGGCCTGGGGCTGGCCGGTTACGGCCACACCGGCGGGGCGATGCGGATCCTGATGGGCCTGTTCGACGCGGCCCAGGCCCTGCCCCTCTGCCGCCTGCCAGAGCTGTTCTGCGGCTTCCCCCGCCAGCTGGAGCAGGGGCCAACCCTCTATCCGGTGGCCTGCAGCCCCCAGGCCTGGGCCAGCGGCGCCCCCTTCGGCCTGCTGGAGGCGATCACCGGCATGGGCATCGGCCGCGATGCCGGCAGCGGCCGGGTGCAGGTGCTGTTCCGCAACCCCGTGCTGCCGGAGCGGATCAACCGGCTGGAGATCCAGGGACTGCGGCTGGGGGAGGAGGAGATCGATCTGGCCCTGCACCGGGGCGAGCAGGACACCGGTGTGCTGGTGAAGCGGCGCACCAGCGGCGTGGATGTGGTGGTGCACAAGTGACCCCGCGAAGGGGGGCCATCAGGGCTCCAGCAGCCGGCGTCTCAGCCGGTCGAGCGCCTCACCGGCCGTGAGCGACTGAATCCACTGGCGGCCGCGACTGGAGCCGAAGCGCACGGGGCCGGCCACACAGCCATCCGGACCGGCCACGGCGATGTGCACCAGGCCCACGGGCTTATCGGCGCTGCCTCCAGCGGGGCCGGCGATGCCAGTCACGGCGACGCCCCAGTCGGCCCCGGTGCAGCGGCGCACCCCCTGGGCCATCGCCTCCGCCACCGGATCGCTCACCGCTCCGTGCGTCGCCAGCAGGTCGGCCGGCACCGCCAGCAGTCCCTGCTTCAGGGCGTTGGCATAGGCGATCACCCCGCCCAGAAACACGTCCGAAGCTCCCGGCACCGCCGCCAGCGCCGCACCGATCCCACCACCGGTGCAGCTCTCGGCCACCGCCAGGCTCTGGCCGCGCCGGCGCAGCTCCGCCAGCACCACGGAGGCCAGGCTGTCGCCGTCGGCGCCGAAACAGTGATCGCCGGCCCGATGGCGGATCTCCGCCTCGAGCGGCGTCAGCAGCACTTGGGCGTCCTCCGGCGTGGCGGCCCGGGCGGTGAGCCGCAGCTTCACCTCACCGGCACCGGCATAGGGAGCAACCGTTGGATTGCCCTGCTCCAGCAGATCGGCCACCCGCTCGGCCAGGCTCGATTCCGAGACGCCCCAGAACCGCAGCATGCGGCTGGCGAACACACCCTCGGCCAGACCGGCATCCCGCAGCCACGGGGCAGCCGTGGCGGTCCACATCGCCTGCATCTCGCTCGGCACCCCCGGGAAGGTGAGGATCGTGAAACCGGGCTCCGGGCTCCAGATCATGCCCGGCGCCGAGCCGGTGCCATTGGGCAACACCGCCGCGCCCTCCGGCAGCAGCGCCTGGCGGCGCAGGCTCGGGGTGACGGGACGGCCGCGGGAGGTGAGCTTGGCCTGGATGTCGGCCCACACCTCCGGCCGCTCGCGCAGAGGCGTGTCGAAGGCGGCAGCGATGGCTTCGGTCGTGAGGTCATCGGGGGTGGGGCCGAGGCCGCCCGTGGTGATCAGCAGCCGGCAACGGCCAGCCGCCTCGCGCACGGCAGCGATCACGCGCTCGCGGTTGTCCCCCACCACCTGCTGACGGTGATGGGCGATGCCGAGAGCCGCCAGCTGCTCGGCAATCCAGCGGGCATTGCCGTTGGTGATGTTGCCCAGCAGCAGCTCAGTGCCGATGCAGAGGATCTCAGCGCTCATCGGTTCACGGCCGCGTGTCCTGGCCACCATCGGCCTTCTGCAGAGTCCTGCGGGTGTTCACCAGCACCCAGATCAGCACCGCCGTGGCCAGGGCCAGCCAGAGGAAGCGCATCTCGGCGTTCACCAGCACCAGGGCGAGGGCGGCCAGCCACTGGGTGAAGGCATAGATCACCAGCACGGTGCGACGGTGGCTGAGGCCGGTGCGCAGCAGGCGGTGGTGCAGGTGCCGCCGATCCGGGTAGAAGGGTGAATGGCCCTCGCTGAGGCGGCCCATGATCACGGCCGACATGTCGGCGAGGGGCAGCGAGAGAATCAGCAGCGGCAGCAGCAGGCTGACGCTGGTGAGCCCCTTGGCCGGTCCAACGATGCTGATCGCCGCCAGGGCGAAACCGAGGAAATAGGAACCACCGTCGCCCATGAAGATGCGGGCGGGGTTGAAATTGTGACGCAGGAAACCCAGACAGCTGCCGGCCAGGGCCGCCGCCAGCAGGCCGGCGGCGGGCTGGTGCAGGCTGAAACTCACCGACAGCAGCCCCACGGCGGCGATGCCGCTCACCCCGGCGGCCAGGCCATCGAGACCATCCAGCCAGTTGATCGCATTGGTGATGCCCACCATCCAGATCAGGGTCGCCAGCAGGCTCAACCAGGGCGGCAGCACCAGCAGGGCCTGGGCCTGCTCCCCCCAGCCGAACGGCAGCTCGATCGTGCCGATGCGCACCCCCTCGAGCCAGGCGGCCATTGACACGCCGAACTGCAGCACCAGCCGCGGCAGGGGGGGCAGGGCGAAAAGATCATCGGCCAGACCGATCACGAAGAAGCACAGACAGCCCGCCAGGGTGGTCCAGATCAGCTGGTCCTTGCTGGGTTCCAGATCGGCGAACCCACCGAGCAGCCAGGTGAGCGTGAGAGCCAGGCTGAAGCCCAGCACGATGCCGATGCCGCCGAGGCGCACCATCGGCCGGGTGTGCTGCTTGCGGGCATCGGGGGTATCGGTCAGCCCCCAGCGCAGACCCAGCCGACGCACCACCGGCACGATCAGGGCGGTGAGCAGGGCCGCCACCGCGAAGGTGAGCAGGGCTGCAGCGTTGGGGCTGTAAGCGAGGGTCACCGCGACTGGCCGGAGGAGCAGATGGAACGTCCTCCCATCGGCGCCACCTTACGGAGGCTGGGCCGATCAGGCTGGTTGCAGGATCCGGTTCGGCGCGTAGAGCGGGAAGCGCTCACACAGGCTGGCCACCCGCTCGCGGCAGCGCTGCTCGATCGCGGCGTCTTCCGGGTTGAGCAGGCGATCGGCGATCACATCGGCCACCTCGCGGAAGGCGGCCTGATCGAAGCCGCGGGTGGTGCAGGCGGCGGTGCCCAGCCGCAGGCCGCTGGTGACGAACGGCGACTGGGGGTCAAAAGGCACGGTGTTCTTGTTGGCGGTGATGTGCACATCGCTCACCAGCAGGTCGGCCACCTTGCCGGTCATGTTGATGCTGCGCAGATCGAGCAGCACCAGGTGGTTGTCGGTGCCGCCGCTCACCACGGCGATGCCCCGCTCCTGGATGCGCTCGGCCAGCGCCCGGGCATTGGCCACCACCTGCTGGCTGTAGGTCTTGAAGCTCGGCTGCAGAGCTTCGCCGAAGGCCACGGCCTTGGCGGCGATCACATGCTCGAGCGGGCCGCCCTGGCTGCCGGGAAACACGGCCTTGTCGAACTGCCTGGCGAACTCGGCATCGCGGCAGAGGATCAGGCCGCCGCGGGGGCCGCGCAGGGTCTTGTGGGTGGTGGTGGTCACCACATCGCAGACGGGCACCGGGTTGGGGTGCACGCCGGCGGCCACCAGGCCGGCGATGTGGGCCATGTCAGCCAGCAGGTAGGCGCCCACCTCATCGGCGATGGCACGGAAGGCGTGGAAATCGATGGTGCGCGGGTAGGCGGAATAGCCGCACACGATCAGCTTGGGCCTGTGCTCCAGGGCCAGCTGGCGGATCGTCTCGAAATTGAGCTGCTGGGTGGCCTCATCCACGCCGTAATGCACGGCCTTGAACCACTTGCCGCTCACGTTCACCGGCGAACCGTGGGTGAGGTGGCCGCCATGGCTGAGGTCCATGCCCAGGATCGTGTCGCCGGGCTGCAGCAGCGCCAGGAACACGGCGAAGTTGGCCTGGGCGCCGCTGTGGGGCTGCACGTTGGCCCAGGCGGCCCCAAAGAGCTCCTTGGCGCGCTCAATCGCCAGCTCCTCAATCGCATCCACGTGCTCGCAGCCGCCGTAGTAGCGCTTGGCGGGCAGGCCCTCGGCGTACTTGTTGGTGAGCACCGAGCCCTGGGCCTCCATCACGGCCCGGGAGGCGAAGTTCTCGGAAGCGATCAGCTCCAGATGGGTCTGCTGGCGCTCCAGCTCCTTGGCGATCAAGGCCGCGATTGCCGGATCGCCGGTCGCCAGGGAGTGGTTGATCGCGGCGGAGTCGGCCATCGGAGGCAGGGTTTTGGAGATGGGCTGTTCAGAATCGTAAGGATGCGACTGCGGCGCAGCCGACCCAGGGGCCAACCGCGGGGCCCGCAATCAGGATCCGAACAAAAAACCGCCCCGCCGGAGCGGGACGGTGTCTTGAAAGCGCGCCTGGAGAGATTCGAACTCCCGACCCTCTGATCCGTAGTCAGATGCTCTAATCCGCTGAGCTACAAGCGCAGATGCTTTTGGGGGATCCTAATCCACGGACCTCTTGAGCTGACACCCTGGAGACCGAACGAATCAGATCGATGAAAACCCGATCCTGATGCTGAAAAGCTGCAGATCGGTTGACCATGGAAGGCCGCAGAGAACTGCGACTGCCCAATGGGGTGATTCAGCCAGCTGGCAGGACCAGGCAGATGGTCCAGATGGAACAGCAAACCCTGGCGTACCAGGAGCAATCAGCTCACGGAAGCTGAAGCGCCGAAAAATGGCGATTGGCTGGATCAACCTGATGAATAACCATTAAATGGAGAACATTAAATGGAAATCATTTAACAGCCAACCATTTGCTGGTGGGTCACCTGATAGCGGACCACTTGCGGCGGCCCACTTGACATGAATCACTTGTGGCGGCCCACTTGAAGTGGATCGCTTGACGGCGATTCGCCTGGTGAATCAGCACCGGGTGCTGGTGTGACCGACGCCTGGCTGGGATGGGCCTGAGCGTGAAGGCGTTGACCGGAGCCAACCCCTCAACCACCCAAGCATTCTCACCGCACAGGGGGCCCTTCCGTCAACCAGGCCACGCGGCGCGATGATTCGGAGGTCGTTACGGCTCTTCCCCCCATGCCGATCCGCTGGTACGGCCCGGCCGACCCCGCCGACCCCACCTATCGGCATTTCGAGCGGATCGTGAACCTCACCCTGCACGCCGCCCTGTTCGCCGCCATCAACAGCGGCGCCTGGGTCGTGCAGGAGCTGCGTCACCCCTGGGATCACCTGAACTGGTTCAGCTTCAGCTGGCTTGCGCTGCTGCTGGTGCATGCAGGCATGGTGGTGGCGCTCCGACCGGCTCGCCCCCCCGAACCATGACGCTCTCCGCCACAG
>Ga0208009_1000378_pt1 | contig 12788 bp, 9 predicted proteins | sample Wag4_2014_7_16_FD_187364 | JGI IMG/M metagenome (GOLD analysis project Ga0208009, IMG submission 187364) | Fresh water mixed with fracking chemicals microbial communities from Ohio, USA - Utica-2 Time Series FC 2014_7_16 (SPAdes) (version 2) ...
GCGTCGTGACTATCCGAAGCTATTGCGATTCGGCGCCAAGGTTGGCGATTTCGCATATCGATTACCTCTCCCGCAGAAATCGGTTGTCGATCGAAACCTTCGTTGGTGCTTTCCCGAATGGACATCGGCGCAGCGCGCGCGGGTAGCCAAAGACCATTTCCGCGACTCCGGGATCACCCTTTGCGAGACCGCACTTGCCTGGTTTGCCGATCGAGATCGCTTGTTGTCGTTGGCGGAATTCGAGGGGCTCGAAGAGCTCGATCGTCGTCGCGCCGAAGGACGTGGCGTCATTTTGCTTGCAGCCCATTTCACGACTCTAGAAATTGGGGCGCGACTTGCGACCGCCGTTCGTGAGGTGCATGCCGTCTACAAGCCGTCCAAGAATTTGCTGCTGACGGAGTTTTTTCGTCGCTATCGTGGTGCTGTGTCAGCCGGCATGATTGCGAGCGACGACATTCGCAGTATGGTGCGTGTGCTCAAGCGAGGCGGTGTCGTTTGGTACGCGCCCGATCAAGCGTTTCGCGGCAAGGGTGCCGAGGAAGTCCCTTTCTTTGGTCATCCGGTTGCGACGAATACGGCAACTTCGCGATTAGCGGAGCTCACGGGCGCCATCGTCATGCCCTATTTTGTCGAAAGACTGTCGGGTAGCACCGGTTATCGCGTTCGCATTGGTCCGGCGCTCGAGAAAATCCCTTCGGGCGATAGCGTGGCAGATACGCGCTTGCATCACGAGCTGATCGAGGCTGAGATTCGTCGGATACCATCGCAATATCTTTGGCTGCACAAGCGCTTCAAGCGCCTGTCGGTAGACCCGTACGTATAACTTGGCAGTGATCGGAGGCGGCATGCAGAAGAACATCGAGTCAGTGCTGATCGAGAAGCGATGTTTTGAGCCCGATGCTGCTTTCGTTAAAACAGCGCGTATTGATCTGGACGAATTGACTCGCATGCGAGATTTGGCGAGTCGAGACCCGGAGGGCTATTGGGCGGAGCTCGCGCGAACGCATTTGGCGTGGCAAAGGCCCTTCACGGTGACGCTCGATCGAGCGCAAGCCCCAAACTTTCGGTGGTTCACCGATGGGCGTCTGAATGTTTCCTGGAATTGTCTCGACGTTCACCTTGCGCAGCAGGCCGACAAGCCGGCAATCATCTTTGAGGGTGAGCCGGGTGATGTTCGTAGATTGACCTATCGGGAATTGCACACAGAGGTGTGCCGTTTCGCCAACGCGTTGAAGTCGCGGGGCATCGGGCAGGGCGATCGTGTGGTCATCTACATGCCACTCGTTCCTGAGGCTGTTATCGCGATGCAGGCCTGCGCCCGCATTGGCGCGATTCACTCGGTGGTGTTTGGTGGCTTTTCTGCAGTATCACTCAAAGATCGTATCGAAGACGCCGGTGCAGTTTGTGTAATTACCGCGGATGGCGGGCGACGTGGCGGCAACATCGTCGAGTTGAAAGCGGCGACGGATAAGGCGCTCTCTGAAGGCTGCCCGAGCGTACGAGAGGTCATCGTATTGCGCCGGACTGGCGCTGAAGTGCCGATGAAACGGGGGCGAGATTATTGGTGGGACGAACTCGTCGCAGAGCAATCAGCAGAGTGCGAACCATGCTGGGTTGATGCCGAGCATCCACTATTTTTGCTGTATACGTCGGGCTCCACAGGCAAACCGAAAGGTATCCAGCATTCGAGTGCCGGATATCTTCTTGGGGCTAAGCTCACCAATCTTTGGGTTTTTGATCTACAGCCACCCGATGTCTTTTGGTGTACGGCAGATGTGGGCTGGATCACGGGTCACAGTTATGTGGCTTATGGACCGCTCGCAGCGGGCGCCACTATCGTCATGTATGAAGGAGCCCCCACATTCCCCGATGGTGGACGTTTCTGGCGTATTTGCGAACAACATAAAGTCACCATTTTTTATACCGCACCCACAGCGATTCGCGCGTTGATGAAACTCGGCGATGAGATTCCTGCTCGCTACGATCTATCACGACTGCGTTTGCTCGGTAGCGTCGGCGAACCGATCAATCCGGAAGCGTGGATGTGGTATCACCGCGTGATTGGTAAAGATCGCTGTCCGATCGTCGATACTTGGTGGCAGACCGAAACGGGCGCAATCATGATTTCGCCATTGCCCGGTGTTACAGCGACCAAGCCTGGATCGTGCACGCAACCTTTGCCGGGCATCGAAGCCGATATCGTCGACGACGAAGGCCACAGCGTCACGACGCCGGATGCCGGTGGCTATCTCGTGATTCGACAGCCCTGGCCTTCGATGCTGCGCACCATCTGGGGTGATAACCAACGCTATCTCGATACGTATTGGTCAAAGTTTCAAAATCGTTATTACGTCGCGGGTGATAGTGCTCATCGGGACGCCGACGGTTATTTCTGGATCATGGGTCGTATCGACGACGTTCTGAATGTGGCGGGCCATCGCTTAGGGACGATGGAGATCGAGTCCGCGCTCGTCGCACATCCGCGCATTGCCGAGGCGGCTGTAGTGGGGCGAGCACATGAGATCAAGGGTGAATCGGTCTTTGCGTTCGTCGTGTGTCGCGGTGAGCGACCGACGGGTGATACCCGCGCCTTCGAAAAAGAATTACGTGATTGGGTGAGCGAGCAACTCGGTGCCATCGCCAAGCCCGATGACATCCGCTTTGCCGATAACCTTCCAAAGACACGCTCCGGCAAGATCATGCGTCGTTTGTTGCGAGCGATTGCGCGCGGCGAGCCCATTACGCAAGACATCAGCACCTTGGAAAATCCCGCCATCATCGAGCAGCTTCGCGGGTGATGCGCTCATCTAGAGAATCAGACTCATTCTAAAAATGAAAACAACCTCGTTGTGGTGGGGAGGCGACACTGTGGTTTGGGGGGTTACATCCGCGAAATGTTGTGGGATAAAGTCATACAAGAAGGACGATTTGATAGTTGCCCGACGAATATTCGTTCCTAGGGCGATGCCAACGGGGAGTACAACATGAGTCTGAAGAAGGTGCCGCTTGCGGCATTGTTGTCGATGGGTGCCGGTGCGCTTGCGGGCCAAGCCGGTTATGCGCAATCAGAATCTGCCAGTGCAGGTCCGGCTCTCGAAGAGATCGTGGTGACCGCGCGTAAGCGTGAAGAGTCGCTGCAGGAAGTGCCGCTGGCCGTGACGGCCTTATCGGCAGCGGACATCACCAATCGCCAAGTGAATTCGATCGATGATCTCGCGAAGTTTGCGCCGGGTCTCGTGTTCTCTAAGTCTTTCGGTCGTTCCAACGAACGCCCCGTGGTGCGCGGCTTGGCGAGCGTGCTCGCGGGTACCAACGCCACGGTCGAAACCGGCGTCGCGTATTTCGTCGATGGCGTGTATTACCCCGGCGACATTCAGACTTTGGATATGGCCGAAGTCGAGCGCGTCGAAGTCATTCGTGGTCCGCAGAGCGCGCTCTACGGTCGTAACACCTATGCGGGTGCGATCAACTTCATCACCCGTCGCCCGGGCGATGAAATGAAGGGCACGGTCAGCGGCTCCGCCGATGGTGACGAGCGCCAGATTAGTGGTCGCTTGAGTGGTCGTTTGTCTGACAGCTTGACCGGTAGCCTGTCGGCTCGTTACATGGATTTCGATGGTCAATGGAAGAACGAGTTGACCGGCAAGACCGTCGGTGACGAAAACAGCGTCTCTTTTGGTGCCACGCTTAATTTCCAGCCAACGGAAAACGTCGAGTTACGTTTGCGCGCTGCTCACAACCGCGATCGTGACGGCACGCGTGCGTTGTTCTATCAGTCGCCAGAATTCAACAACTGTGCCCCGGGCACCCGATCCTTAGGCTCGTTTCGCGCAACGGGTTCGTCGAATAAGAATCAGTATTTCTGCGGCGAGATCGTGCAGCGCCCACTCTACCTAAACGATGCGCCGGTCACTCAGCCTATTGTGCAGGTACCGGGCATCCCGAACGTGAACTACATCATTCCTGCGACGCCGACCGGTGTGTACGACACGCGTCAGGGTGTCGCATTCTCGGGAGTGCATCGCGACCTAGACTTGCTGCTCGCTTCGTTGAGCTGGGACATCAACGGCTCAGGCTACACGTTCAGCTTGAACGCAGGTAACCGCAGTGACGACCGTAAAACCGGATCGGACAGTGACCACTCGTCGATGAACATCATCGGTGCCAATGTGAACGGCATCCAAGCGATGGCGACGGGTGCGAGTTCGGCAGTCGATAAATATCGCGATTGGTCGCTCGAGGCCAAGATCGAGTCGCCCCAGGATCGTCGTTTCCGCTGGACGTTGGGTGCTTACCACTTCGACTGGGAACAAAAACAGCATCGTATCGATTTCGGCAGCCTGAACGGTCAGGACCGCCCGGAGAAGATCTACACGATCGAGAACGACGCGGTGTTCGGTTCGGTCGAATTCGACCTCACCGACAAGCTTTCGGCCTCCGCTGAAGTACGTCGCGCTGAAGAGCAGAAGGGTCAGATCGATTATGCGACAGCCGTCAACCTGCAGGGTGGTCCGACCACGCTGCTCTATGATTCGGCGGCTCGGGGTAACGATACCTGGAAATCGACGACGCCTCGTATCACGGTGAACTACAAGGCTGCTGATGATCTGACTTTCTACGCGAACTACGCCAAGGGCTATAAGCCAGGCGGTTTCAACGGCTCTATCGCGATCACCAATGGTCGTCCGCAGGACGAAGCCTTCGATCAAGAAGAGTCGGTCAACTACGAAGTGGGCATGAAGTCGACTTGGATGGATAACCGCCTCATTTTCAATGTGGCGGTGTTCACGATGGACGTGACCGCGATTCAGCTGACCACGCCGATCCAGGCATCGTCAGGGGCTGTGACTTCCATTTCGACCAACCAGGGCAATGGCGAGGTCAAGGGCTTTGAAGTCGAGGCGAAATTTGCCGCGACGGAAGAACTCACCCTCGGCTTCAACTACGCCTTGGCCGATACGGAATTCACCGAAGGGTGTGATGACATGCAGTTCACCATCACGAGTGGTGGCGGTATCTACAACCCGAACGATCCGAACTCCACCGCTCGCAATCTCAACGGTAAGGGCACCTGCTCGATTGCCGGTAACGAGTTTCCGCTCGCTGCCAAGCACACGGCTTCTGCTACGGCCGACTTCGTTCGCCCAGTGTTCGGTGGTGATTACGAGTTCTATTTCAATAGCGACCTTTCCTACACCAGCAAGAAGTGGGTGCAGGTGCACAACCTCGCGTACACCGGTGCTGCCACTTTGCTCGGCGCGCGTTTTGGCCTACAGACCGACAACTGGAAAGTGGGTATCTATGGGCGCAACTTGACGAACGAAGACTCTTCGCCAGGCGCTACCCGCTGGCTGCAGCTGAATCTCTTCGGCGTGCCGGGTGCGACCTTGTATCCGGGTCTGCCGTCGACAGCCGTTGCTTCCTATTCGTTGCCGCGTGGCTTCTTCGGCGTGCTGCGCCGCGAGCGTCAGATCGGTCTCGACTTCAGCTATAACTTCTAAGCGGCGAAAGACCGCAGTTCTCAAGGCCCGGCCGTCAAACGCCGGGCCTTTTTCTTTGGGCCAACAATCGGCTGACTAGCGCTTCGATTTATCTTTGCTCGCCGCGCTATCGATTGCGGCTCGAGCCGTATCGGGAAAGTCGCTAAATACGCCATCGACGCCGAGTGCGATGAAGTCTCGATACTCGGCGAACGGCTCATTCGCGTAGTCGGCGAGTAGGTGTATGGGCTCGTTACGGAATGTCCAAGGGTGTACGAGCAGACCCGCTGCATGAGCAAGCTCAATGAACTTGGTTGGTTGACTTGCTCGATTATCATTTTCGCCAATCAAAAATCGCTTCCAGGGTCCGATCCCATCGGCATAGCTTGCGATTGATTCGAACGCCTGCGCCGATAAATAGTCGGTTGGCAGGCGACCAACCGGATAGGCCCCACAGCCAGGCTGTTCGAATATTGGCGGGAGTATGACCGAGCCGTCGGTATTTAAGCCGATACCGCCGACGAGCTGGACCAGCTTCACTCGAGTGCGCTGGCGTAACCACTGCAGATTTCCCGCTTCGAACGATTGTATGAATACCGGGGCCTCCTCGTGATTCCATCCGGCCTGCTCGAGCGCGCGCAGCAATGGCTCTTCGAGTGGCAGTCTAAGTGCACAGTGCCAGCTCGGATGCTTCGTCTCCGGATAGATACCGATCGTTCGGCCACGAGCCTTCGACTCTCGTTGCGCAAGTTCAATGACTTCTTCGAAGGTCGGAATCAGAAACTGGCCATCGAATTCTTTGGATCGATCCGGCCGCGGCTGTACAGCGCGTAAGCTGCGCAACTCCGCCAGCGTGAAGTCGACTGTGAACCATCCCGTCGTTTCGATGCCATCGATGACGATAGTTCGTTTGCGAGCGGCGAACTCGGGGCGCATCGCGACATCGGTCGTTTGGCTGATGTCCGGTTCATGCCGCGCCACGAGGTGTCCATCACTGGTAGCGACGAGGTCGGGCTCGATGTAATCCGCACCCATCTCGATCGCTAACTGATAGGCCTCCAGCGTGTGTTCGGGGCGATAGCCTGAGGCACCGCGGTGGGCAATGACGATGGGCGCGGCGATAGTGTCTACCATATAGGCCGCCAATAGACAGACGGCGATTGCTGCGGATTTCGACATGCTGACAGCGTAGTGAGCTCGTATGACGAATCGGTGACCAGTTTTGGTGATCTTCCTCTCGTCATGGAGCTGCGGATAAATCTTTGGCGAGCACGACGAAGCGCAGATCGGGTCTTTTGGGCTCGCCAAAGCGCGGGTCGCCATAAGGAAATGCGGCTTTTTCTCCGGTTCGCGCGTAGCCGCGGCGCTCATACCAGGCAATGAGCTCATCGCGTTGTTCGATCACGGTCATCACCATACGACTTGATCCCCATGCGGCCCGTACATCGTGCTCGGCCGACGCCAGCAAGGCACGCCCTAAGCCGCTAGCCTGCAGAGTCGGCCTGATGGTCAACATGCCAAGATAGGCGTGATCACCGCGATTTTGCAGTTGGACGCAAGCCTGCAAGGACCCTTCGAGATCTTCACTCAGCAGCATACGTTGCTGAGGCGCGCCCGCTAGAAAATCGCGAATCGCGATCTCGTCGGTGCGCTGACCGCCCAGAAGATCCGCTTCGGTCGTCCAACCAACGCGACTGCTATCGCCACGATAGGCTGAGTTGACGAGGGCGACGATCGCGGGCGCATCGTCTGATCTTGCGAGTCTGACCGGTATCAATCGATTGCAACCTTGCCTCGCGCTTCGGCGATCTGACTAAGGCCGATACGCAGTTCTAGACGACGCTGGAACTCTTCCGGACCAAAAGCGCGTTGCGCGAGCACATTCATGGGGTCGGTACGGTAACCGATTTCACGCACGTAGTGATCGTAGGCTTGTTGGGCTAGACGTTCTTCGGGGGCGAGGGGATTTCGATCCGCCTCGTCGAGCCATTCGAACCAACGGCCAACGAATTCTTGTAGATAGGATTCGCAGGTCGCGATGTTCTCGTCATTGAGCTCGCCCATGACGCTCGTACAAATGGGCGACATCAAGCCGCGCAAGTAGGTACCGTGGCTCCAGTTCCAAGTGAAGTTGGATAGACCCCTGAAGCGGATGGCGCTGGCGTTAGCAGGCTCGTAGTACTGATTAACGTAGTCGAGGTTGGTGCGCAGATCGACGCGCGGCGTGTAGTCGGCGTAGAAGAAGAGCTTCGGCACCGTACCGAAAATCACGACCAAGTGAGGTACGCGACTTTGCTGCGATAAGAAAACGGTCGCATTCATATCGAGCAAGCTCGCTTTGCGGTTACCGAGCCATGAGTGTACGAGCCACTCGACCCGCGGACCGCTCCAAGCATTGAATGAGCCTTCCATACCGCCATCGAGCGAGGTGTAGTACTCGCTGCCGATCGTGGATGGATGTTTTTCGACCGCAAAGCGCTGCTTGACGCGCTCCACGATGCCGGAATGAATCCCCCAGCAGCGCTCCCACGCCCGACTGACGTCGACATTCGGTTGCTCTGCGAGGAACTCGGTGATGGTTTTGATGTCGAGTTTGGTATTCATTCGACTAGTTAGCCGAAACCTGCGGCAACACGCTCTCGGATGCCGTCTTTGCGTTCGAGCCGTGGTCGAGTGGTGACCCGGCTGTGCTGTGCAATAAGCTTCTGTTAGCCTTTGTAAACCACTCAAGGATGTGAGGTCTCTCGATGAAAATCTCCGTGTTGAAGCAAACATTTCTGGCGTCGCTCGTCATGGCGATCGCGGCGAGCAGTGCCGTTTCTGCAACGGCGACGGATGCTGCACTTGAGCAGGTGGTCGCCGGTGACTGGCGATCGGCCGATGAGAAATCAAGAGACGGCGCACGTAAGCCGATCGAGAACCTGCAATTTTGGGGCTTGAAGCCGGGCGCAAGCATTCTGGAAGTTCAGCCGGGCGGTGGTTGGTGGACACGCATTCTCGCTCCCTACGCCGCGCGTACCGGCGGGCGCTACAGTGCAACCGCGGCGGATCTGGCCAATCCCTCGTTGTCGGAAGCGGCTCGAAAAGGGCGCGCCGATTTTGCAGCGCGTTTCGCTGACGAAAAAATTTATGGCAAGGTCGAACTCGTCAATTGGGGTGCAACCGCTGCGCCGCTGCCTGAGAACAGCTATGACTTCATCCTGCTCTCGCGAGTGATTCACGGTTGGATGCGTGTCGAGGGCTTGGTGGATCGCCACTTTGCCAATCTGGCTCGTTCTTTGAAGCCAGGCGGCGTAATCGCAGTTGAGCAGCATCGCGAAAATCCAGGGCCGCAAGATCCGATGGCCGAGAGTGGTTATGTCACCGAGGCTTTCGTCATTGAGGCGGCCGAGAAGGCGGGTTTACGTTTGGCTGCCCGCTCGGAGATCAACGCCAATCCGAAGGACACCAAAGATCACCCCTTCGGTGTTTGGACATTACCGCCGACCCGCATCACCGTTCCTTATGGTTCCGGTAAAGCACCGGATCCTAATTTTGATCGAAGCAAGTACGACGCGATTGGTGAGTCCGATCGTATGACCCTGCGCTTCGTCAAGGCGGCACCGTGAGCTTCGGCGCCGTACGTCGATGGCTGTGGCTCATGGTCGTCGGACTATCGACCGCAGCGACATCGTCGCATGGCGCCGATTTCAACGCTCTCGCTGATTCACAATATGTAGCCGCTTACGGGCAGTTCCGCGTCTTACAAGACGCGATACTCACCAAGCGAGAGAGTGATGCCAAGCGAGCAGGCGAGTCTTGTGTGACAACGCTCGATGCTCTGCTAAAGCGACAACCGAAATCCTTTGAGGGACTGGCTCTGCAGTCCGCTTGCTATGGGTATCTGGCCAATCTTGGCGGCATGGCGGCGATTCGCAATGGTTCGAGAAGTGGCAAGAGTATCGAGGCGGCGCTCGCCTTGGCACCAAAGAGCCCACGCGTCGTGTTAATCGACGGTTTCGGTTTATATTTTCGGCCGAAGTTTGTGGGTGGTGACAAGATCAAGGGCTGCGCTCGCCTGCAAGAGGCCACGCAGATTTTTGACGCAAATAACTCCGGACGTACGAACTCCGCGTCAAATTCATCGCTTGATTGGGGCGCTGCCGAGGCTCACTACTGGAGTGGTCGCTGTGCTCGCGACGCAGGCGATGTCACGACCGCTCGCGCGGAATTCGAAAAAGCGCTCAGTATCGATCCGACTCTGGCCGCAGCCAAACGCGCGCTCGGTCGCTGACGACCATCAGAAAATACCGCTAGCGAGTCCTGCGCCCAAAGTAGCGCCGAGCTCACGGCAACGATCGAGATCGGTGGGCTTCGGGTCGCCGATCACCAAGATCGGGTCGGCGATTTCTTTCCATCGGTAACCCGTGACGATGCGGCGTACGGCAGCGACGGTGCCTTGTCCGTCATTGCCTGCGCTGACGAGCAAACCGTAAGGACGACCGATCGTCTCTAATTCGACCGCATAGAAGGTGCGATCGAAAAAATCCTTCAAAGCTCCGCTCATGTAGGCGAAATGCTCTGGGGTTGCGAGCAGGATGCCATCTGCCCACAGAAGATCCTCTGCAGCGGCTTCCAAAGCCGGTCGTTCACGTAACTCGACCGCTTCGCCACAGGCGCGAACGCCCTCGGCTACTGCGACTCGAAGCTGCTCGGTACGTCCGCCACGATGACCGCCGTAGACGATCAATATTTTCACCATCATCGATGCAGTCCGATGCTTCGAAACCAATCTAAGCTGATGTCGCTTTGTCGATGATGATTGATTCGCCAGATCGCAAGCGTGGCGACCAGTCCTCCTACAGCGGCCATCAGCATGTCTCGATGAGCATCCCACTCATCGCCTTGCGTACCGAGAAAATTGGCGCCGAGGCCGCCGCCGAACACGACAGCGGCCGCCCACTCGAGCAGTTCGTATAGCAAAGAGGTCGACATGACAAGATCGAGTGGTAGGAAGTAACTCCAGAATCCCCGCACTTTTGCATGCAGCATCAAAAGTTCACGGAGTGGGAGTACGAGGCACAACCCGTAACAAAAATGAACGAGCCGGTCGTAGTGATTGCGATCGGCACCGAGTAGGGCGGTGACATCATCGATGGGCACTAAAGAATAGGTGTAATGCGCGCCAATCGCGTGGATCGTCAAAAATAGAAATAGCAGAACACAAGACGAGAGCGAGAGCGGCATCATCTTTCGAATGCCGATCAGGGTTGCTACAGCGGCCAAAATCAACACGTTTTCGAGCAACCAGGTGGCGCGATCAATCGGTGCGATGGCGAGCGCCACCCAGATGATGCAAAAAGCACCCGACATCAGCCGAATTGCGAGCGCACGGCTCAAGGCTTTTCCACCGTGTAAACCACGTCGGCACTCACTTCTTTGCCTGCTTCAGTGCGAATGGTCCAACGATCGTTGATGCTATATCGGAGCTTGAGTGTATTGAGGGTCTCGGCTAGCGAAATGCCGTAGCTCACATAGAGACGGCTCGAGAGATACTTGCCGAACACGAGTGAGGTCTCGTTAGCGAGATTCTGTTCGATCCCAACGTCCTCGATGCCGATACGCTGTCCCAGCTGTTGCGCAAGGATGGCGCCACCCTGTGCCAGCAAGGCCGTCCGGCTTGCGCTCGACGTTGAATCACCCGCTTGGGTCGCCTCGATGGTGCCGCCGGCGAGAATCAGAGAGACGACCTGAGATTGCGGTAGAGACGGTTCGGAAAAGAAGCTCATACGCGGTTCGCGCAGCGTTCCGCGTACGTTGACACCCGCTTTGACATCGGGAAATTCTTTGGTTGCTCGAATATCCACCCCAGGGTCGTTGATGAAGCCCCCTGAGAAAATGAGTCGACCGCGCTCGATATCGAGGCGTCGACCGAGCGCCGCATACTTGCCCTCGACGACACCCAGCTCGCCGCTGCCGCGATTGACACCATCCGGCGTGCTACGCACGTTGATATTGCCGGCAACACGACCGCTCAAGCCAAACGAATCGACGGTCACCCGCTCGCCGAGTGTCAGTTTGATGTCGCTCGATACGCGAAACGAACTTGTGGGATCGACCGGTTCGGCACCGACAAGCACCTCATCGGTGGATGTCGATACGGCACCGGTGAGGTCCACCGGTGTCAGTCGAGCGGTTGGTACGACCACTGTGCCGGTTGCGATCAGATCACGACCATTCACTTTGAATTGAAGATCGGGCGTTGCCGTGATTCGCGCTTCGGGCAAATCGATGATCGGAACATCTGTACCACTGATTCGAAGTACGCCAAACGGCAGTGATCCGCGCCATTCCAAATTGGCATCGGCACGAATATTCCCTTTGCCTGCACGCGCGGATGACTGCAGCGTGATGCGATTGTCGATCAGGCGAGCTTCGGCATCGATGTCGCGCAGCGCGAGGTTGAGTTGATAGAAATCGAGTTCGCCTCGTTCTAATCGCAGAACGCCATTCAATAAGGGGGCACCGACGGTGCCGCCAAAATCGAAGTCCATCGACAGATCGCCGGCGGATCGATCGATTTCTGGAACGTATAGGTTCAACAATCCGAGTGCGGTGGAATCAGCGATGAGTTTGGCTTGCAGTGGCATGTCGGCCCAAGAGCCCGTGCCGCGTAGCGCCAGTAGTTGCCCGCTGGCGCGACCTCGCTCACCGGCGGCGATATCGAGCAGCCCGACGATCGTCTCCGACGAAGAGCTGATATCGAGATAGCCGGAGCCGAGTGGAATGGTGTCGCGCTTGCCGCTTGCGCGCAGCCAGTTGAGTCGCGCATCTCTGAAGTCGGCACGCAGCGTGCCGAGCAGGGGGCCCGTGGCTGCCGCGCCGATACTGGCGGCGGCGTTAATGGTGCCGTCGTAGCTCGCCTTCAGCCAAGGTTTCGGTAAGACAGAGGCGATCGGCAAACGCGCAATGTCGAAGCGGGCGTTCCAAGCGCCGTCACTCCAAGCTGCTGACATACACAGTTCAGCGCTACCGGTCAGTTCATTGACCTCGCGAGCTTTCAAGCAGAAGGGCTCGATGTCCGCGCTGCTCATCGTCAAGTTGACACTCAGAGGCTCGATCACCGCAAGGGCGATATCGGCGGGCAGATCCAGATCCAGTCGATCCCATCGCTGCTGCCAGGTTTGTGGATCGAATGCGCCAGCGCCGCGAGCGGTGATCGTTGCATCACGATCACGGATGTCGAGCGCCAGACGATGCTCACTCGTCGTGCCTTGTAGTTTGAAATCGAGGCGTTCGACTTGTCGGCCTACGCTTCGCAGATCCGAG
>Ga0208009_1000381_pt1 | contig 12752 bp, 14 predicted proteins | sample Wag4_2014_7_16_FD_187364 | JGI IMG/M metagenome (GOLD analysis project Ga0208009, IMG submission 187364) | Fresh water mixed with fracking chemicals microbial communities from Ohio, USA - Utica-2 Time Series FC 2014_7_16 (SPAdes) (version 2) ...
TCTGCAGGCGTGTGCTCGAACTCAGATCAACCACCCGGCAGCGGGCGTCTGCGGCGCAGGGCGGCTCATTGAACCCCACATGGCCATTCAGGCCGAGCCCCAGGATCTGCAGGCCGATGCCGCCGCAGGCCCGGAGCGTCTGGCCGTACTGGCGCGCCTCCAGCTGCGGGTCGGCGGCAGTGCCGTTCGGCAATCGGACCCGGGCAGGGTCGAGCTGCAATGGAGCGACCAGATGGCGACCCATGAAGGCGGCGAAGGAGCGCGGGTCGTCGGCAGGCAGGCCGAGGTACTCATCGAGATTGAAGCTCTCCCAACCCGCCAGCACGGCCTGGCGCCGCAGGGGGGGGAGGGCGGCGACCTGCACCGCCAGGGCGCGATAAAGCGGCTCCATGGTGCGGCCGGTGGCCAGGCCGAGTGGCAGAGGCGCAGCGGCGCCGAGGCGCTGCTCGAGGATCAGGCTTGCCGCCCTCTCGCAGGCTTCAGCGGAGTCGGCGCAGACCGTCAGCGCAAAGCCCGCCGGCGACTCAGCGGAATCCATCCACCGTGAGGCTGGTGCCGCGGTAGTAGTGCCCGAGGATCTGCTGATGACTCATGCCCCGCAGGGCCATGGCATGGGCTCCCCACTGGCTCATGCCCACGCCGTGGCCGAAGCCGCGGCCGATCACGAGCAGGGACGGCCGCGGCACCTGGGGGGGAGGGACTGGCTGCACCGGCAACAGGGCCGGTCCCCCACCGTCCATCGGCACGCCGGTGGCGCTGTCCACGGGCATGTCCGCCGGGGGGAGACCGGCCGCCGTGACCTGTGTGACCGAGGCGAGCTCAGGATTCAGCATCTGAAAGCGCACCTGGGTGCTGCGCAGGCCAAGCCGGCTGCGCAGCTGGGGCCCCGTCACCACCAGGGTGCCGCGCGGACCGACCACGCGCGCCTGGCGCACCCGGCCGCTGCCGGTGGTAGCGAGCACCTCAATCCGGTCCACCCCACCGGTTTCGCTGAAGGCCCGCAACAGCACCGACGGATCCAAGCGTTGCTCCCAGGAGTGCACCGGGCTGGCCTGGTCAAAATCGGGAACACTCACCAGATAGGGAAGCTGCTGGCTCCAGATGTCGCCGCTGTTTTCGGTGCTGCCGCCGCTGCTGCTGTGAAACACCGTGTTGGCGAGCTGACCAGCGAAGACCAGCACCTGGCCGCGGGTGGCTGACACCGCTTCACGGGTGGTGGCGGTTTCAGCCTCCACCCCCTTGTAGACCTGGCTGCTGACCGTGGCACTGACGTCGAAGGAAGCGGCCGGTTTTCGCTGGCGCAGGGCATAGGTGCGGGCGGCAACCGCCTGAGCGCGCAAGGCGGCCTGAGGCCAGCTGGCCGGCATCTCACTGCCCACGACGCTGGGCAGATACAGCTCCAGCGGCACGTGGTTGATCGCCTGCAGGGTCGCGCCGTTGAGGCGCAGCTGCAGGGCGCCGCGGTAACGGCGCTGCTGCAGCTGAAAGTCGCCGCCGATTGCCGGCGCCGCTGGCGCCGCCGCTTCCAGCCAGAGCGCACCGCCCCCAGCCGGCAGCGGCAGCGGGCGGGTTGCCGCCGCTGTTTCCAGCAGAACCCGACCCTGATCAAGACGCAACCGGGCCTGCTGCCCAGCCGCCAGCGTGGCGAGGGGGGGCATGGCGCTGCCGAGACGCAGCACCAGGGGGCGATCCAGAGCTGAAACGGGCACCGCCTCGCTCTCCAGCAGCAGCACCCGCACCACCGCCCCGGAGGCCCACACGGGCGCCACGGCCGCCGTTCCCAGCAGGGAGCCAGCTGCCACCATCAGCACCGCTGCCAGGGGCGCCGGCGCGATCGCCGCGGGGATCCCCAGCGGGTTGGAGCGCAGGACTGACAGCACGGTGGAGCGGAACGGCGAAAGCGTCGCCATTGTGCCCGCCATGGCAACATGCGCCAGTGGCTGGGAGCCCGTGCAGGTCACCTTTCTCGGCACCAGTTCCGGTGTGCCAACCCGCGGCCGCAACGTTTCAGCCGTCGCTCTGCGCCTGCCGCAGCGGGCAGAACTCTGGCTGTTCGACTGCGGCGAAGGCACCCAGCATCAGTTTCTGCGCAGCGATCTGCGGGTCAGTCAGCTGCGGCGGATCTTCGTCACCCACATGCACGGTGATCACGTGTTCGGGCTGCCGGGCCTGCTCGCCAGCCTGGGCCTGGCGGGCACCTGCGACGGCATCGACCTCTACGGCCCCGACCGGCTGCGGGACTATCTGGAGGGGGTGCTCCACACCAGTTCAACCCGCATCGGCTACCCGCTGCGGTTCCACCGCTCGGCGCCCGCCGCCAGCCGTGGCGTGCCCCTGCTGGAGGACGGCGACATCAGCGTGCGCTGCGCCCCGCTGCACCACCGGGTGCCCGCCCACGCCTTCCGGATCGATCAGAAACCGCGGTCTGGCCGGTTCGACGCCGAGCAGGCCCGGCGGCTGGGCATTCCGGAGGGTCCCGTGCGCGCCCAGCTGAAACGCGGCCTCACGGTCACGTTGGAGGATGGACGGATCATCAACGGCGCCAGCCTCTGCGGTCCGGAACGACCCGGCGCCAGCGTCGTCTACTGCACGGACACCGTGTTCTGTGAGGCGGCGGTGGACCTGGCCCGCGGCGCCGACCTGCTGATCCATGAGAGCACCTTCGCCCACGCCGAGGCAGAGATGGCGTTTGCCCGGCAGCACTCCACCAGCACCATGGCCGCCCAGACGGCGCTGGCGGCCGGCGTGAAGCAGCTGGCCCTCACCCATCTGAGCCCCCGCTATGGCCCCGGCAATCCCGTCACGCCCGATGACCTGCTGGCCGAAGCCCGCGCCATCTTCCCGGGCACGGTGCTGGCCCGCGACTTTCTGACGATCGATGTGCTCCCGGATGAACCCGAGCCGCTCACCTGAGCAGGGCGGCTGGCCTGGCACTGGCCTGCAACAGTTCCCCCGAAACCCAACCGGAGCACCCTTTCCCCGTGATACAAGGTCTCCGATGCGGCCTGGGCCTGTCTCAGGCCCAGCCAGCCCGTCAGCTTCACCGTCGCCACCCGTCCGTCGCCAACCGTCGGCTTTCCCTCATGGCCCCAATCCATCTGGCCTCGGCCACCACGTCCCTGCGCCGAGCGCTCCGGGCCGTCGCCCGCACCCTGCTGGCCCTGCCCCTGGCCCTGCTCCTCTGTCTGGGCTGGAGCGGACAGGCGGACGCCGCCCTGTGGACCACCGAACAGCTGACGGTGCCTGCCACACCGGACGGCACCACGGTGACCTTCACCGAGCCGGAGATCAAGGCGGGGCGCAAGCTGTTCAACAGCAGTTGCGGCGAATGCCACGCCGGTGGCATCACCAAGACCAACCAGAACGTCGGTCTCGACCCTGAGACCCTGGCCCTGGCCACCCCGGCCCGCGACAACGTGGAGGCCCTGGTGGACTACATGAAGGACCCCACCAGCTACGACGGCGAATATTCGATCGCCGATGTGCATCCCAGCCTGCGCAGCAGCGACATCTTTGTGAAGATGCGCGATCTGAACGACGATGATCTGCGCCTGATGGCCGGTTACATCCTCACCGCTCCGAAGGTTCAGGGCGTGCAGTGGGGCGGCGGCAAGATCTACTTCTGATCCTGCCGGATCGGCCGCAGGCTGCGGACTGCAGGTTTTGGCCTGCAGTCTCTCGCCTGCAGGTTCTTTGAATGGAAGCCCTTGAACCGCAGGCTCTGAGCCTGCCTCCGGTGCCCGCGGGCACCGCTTTTTTATGGCAGCCCAGGCCTGCAGTTGGTGGGATCGAACGAGGCGGGCAGCCGGCTGTACCACCATTCCTGCAGTGAAGCGCTGAGCCGCACCGGGAACAGGGTGATCACCGTGCGCGTCGGGCGGGCACCGGGCTGGAGCAGCTCCACCGCGTAGGACGGGCAGCGGCGCGCTGCAAGATCGGGCACGAAGCGCCGGCCGATGCGGCGCCAGCTGGGCTCCTTGCTGCGCCAGGCCAGGCGGCAGCAGGGCCAGGGCAGCTCCTCGCGATCAAACAGCCGGCAGCAGGGCCCCAGCACCCTGAAGCTGTACTGGCCGCCTGGGCTGGTGTGCTCCGTGCCAGGGTCCAGCAGGCGGAGGGCTGCTGCGGCAAGCGACGGGGGGGGCGTGGTCGTCAGCGGTGCTGCCATCAAAAAGCCACCCCGAAGGGTGGCGGAGAGTCAAACGGAGATCAAGCCTGAAACCGAAGGGGGATGAAGCCCAGACCCGCCAAGGATCTGGACCTGATCCAGGCACTCAATAGAGCTCCTCTTCCGCGTGGGTCTTGATGGTGCAGTCGCTGGTGGGGTAGGCGACGCAGGTGAGCACGAAACCGGCTTCGATCTGGTCGTCGTCGAGGAAGCTCTGATCGGACTGATCGACGGTGCCGGCGGTCAGTTTGCCTGCGCAGGTGGAACAGGCACCAGCGCGGCAGGAGTAGGGCAGGTCGATCCCCTGCTCCTCAGCGGCATCGAGGATGTACTGGTCGTCAGGTACCTCGATGGTCTTGTTGAGGCCTTCGCTCTCGTTGATGAGGGTGACCTTGTAGGAAGCCATGGAAGAGATTGGGGCTCACAGGCACCCGGACAGCCGGGCCTGTAGGACCCGCCCTTCATACATCCGCCGGAGCCCCTTCCCACTGATTTGCCGGGCCGGTCCCGGGAAGGCCAATCAAAACGAAGGCACAGATCAGCGTGCCTTATGCAACATCATCAATCCCCACTGGCTCTGCTGCGCCACCAGCTCAGCCCGCCAGCCCAGTGCGGCCAGGGTCTGCGCCAACTTCGGCGCCTGGGCCACCAGCAGGCCGCTCAGCAGCCCCACCCCCGTCGGGGCCAGCACCGTGTCGAAGGCGGGGGCCAGGGCCTCAATCACCGGGGCCAGGATGTTGCAGAGCAGCAGATCGGCCGGGCAGCCACCCAGCAGCTCCGCCAGGGCCTCCACTGAGCCCTGGCGCACCTGCAGCCGCGGCGCCAGCCCGGCCAGCGCGACATTGTCCGCTGTGGCCCGCACCGCCAGGGAGTCGGTGTCGACTGCCGCCACGGAGCTGGCCCCCAGCAGCAGGGCAGCGATGCCGAGGATGCCGCTGCCGCAGCCCAGGTCGGCCACCCGTGATGGAATGCCGCCCGGGGCGTCGGCCAGCTGCTCCAGCGCCTCCAGGCAGAGGCGGGTGGTGGGGTGGCTGCCGGTGCCGAACGCGCTGCCTGGATCCATGCGGATCACCAGCCGCCCTGCATGCTCGGGCGGCTGATCCAGCCAGGCCGGCAGGATCAGCAGGCGCAGGCCCACCGGATCCGCCTGCCAGTGCTGCTTCCAGCTGCTGCTCCAGTCTTCCTCCTGCTGAGGGAACCAGGCCAGTTCCGGCAGGGGCAGGTGGAAGGTATCCGCCAGAGGGGCAAGGGCCGCCGCCAGCTCAAGGCGCTCAGCCTCAGGCCAGTCGATGGCAGGCAGCCAGGCCAGCAACAGGGGCTGGTGGGGATCGGCCGGACTGTGCCGCACAGCCACCCTGCTGATCCCCAGCATGCCCAGCTTCCAGATCAGTGAGTCCTCCAGCTCGGGAGGAGCCGCCATCTCCAGACGCCACCAGGACGGAGCCGCGAGAGACATCGACTCAGAGGGTGACCGGGTGGGCTTCCTGGATGCCCTCGATCTGGTGGATGGTGGCCAGCAGGCTTGGCGGGATGGGGTCGTCGAGACTGAGCACCATCACGGCGTCGCCACGCACGATGCGACGACCCACCTGCATCGAGGCGATGTTGACGTTGTGCTCACCCAGCACCGATCCGAGCTGACCGATGATCCCGGGCATGTCACGGTGGCGCGTGAACAGCATGTGGCGGCTTGGTGCCACGTTCACCGGGAAGGCATCGATGGTGGTGATGCGCAGCTCACCGTCGCCGAACACCGCGCCGGTGACGCTGTGATTGCCCAGGCTGCTGCGGGAGGTGAGCTGCAGCGAACCGCCAGCGAAGTCACTGGCGGCTTCATCCTTCACCTCCAGCACATGAATGCCCCGATCCCGGGCCTCCAGGCTGGCATTCACGTAGTTGATCGAATCACCCAGAGCCGTCGACAGCACGCCCTTGAGGGCCGCCACCACCAGCGGCTGGGCGGGGTGGTGGGCGAACTCACCCTGCAACCGCACCTCCAGCTCGGCGATCTGGCCACCGGCCAGCTGACTGAGCAGCTGACCGAGGGTCTCGGCCAGCTGCAGATGGGGCTTGAGCTGCTCCATCACCTCCGCGTTGAGGCCAGGAATGTTCACAGCGCTGCGGGCCGGCAGGCCGAGCAGCACATCCCGGATCTGCTCGGCCACATCGATGGCCACATTTTCCTGGGCCTCGGTGGTGGAGGCGCCGAGGTGGGGGGTGAGCACCAGCCGCTCCCGCACGGAGCGCAGCGGTGAGTCGGCGGCCAGGGGCTCCTTGGCGTACACGTCGAGAGCGGCACCGGCGATCACGCCGGATTCCACCGCTTCGGCCAGGGCCGCCTCATCGACGATGCCGCCACGGGCACAGTTGACCAGACGGGCCGTCGGCTTCATCGTGCGGAGCAACTCCGCATTCACCAGGTTCTCGGTGTCCGGGGTGCGGGGCAGGTGCAGGGTGATGTAATCGGCCTCGGCGAACAGCTCCGCCAGCGGGAGCAGCTTCACCTGCATCTGCTGGGCCCGCTCGGCCGAGACGAACGGGTCGTAGGCGAGCAGGTCCATGCCCATCGCCTGGGCCACCCGAGCCACATGGGAGCCGATCTTGCCCAGGCCCACCACGCCGAGCTTCTTCTTGTACAGCTCGTTGCCCACGTAGGTCTTGCGGTCCCAGCCGCCGGCCATGGTGCTGGCGTGCGCGTGCGGCACGTGGCGCGACAGCGACAGCATCAGGGCCAGGGCGTGCTCGGCGGCGGCGATCGTGTTGCCCTCGGGCGAATTGACCACCAGCACACCGCGCCTGGTGGCTGCCGGCACATCGACGTTGTCTACCCCCACGCCGGCCCGGCCGATGATCTGCAGGCGGTCTGCGGCCTCGATGATCTCCGCGGTCACCGTGGTGCCCGAGCGGATCATCAGGGCGGCGTAATCGCCGATGATGGCCTTGAGCTCCGCTTCGGCCAGGCCGGTGCGCACATCGACGCTGGCCACTTGGGAGAGGATGTCGATCCCCGCCTGGTCGATGGGATCGGAAACGAGAACCTTGGTCATGCCCGGCGGGTTGGGGGAATCGGCCGGAGGTGCAGTGTAGAGAGCGGCCAGAATCGACTCAACTTCAGCGGCTGTGCGGGGACGAACGGGTGACGACGACGGTGGTGGTGGTGCTGAATGACCGCGGGCGGCTCAAGCGCCTGCAGACCGAGCTGGCGGCCTGCCGGCCGGCGCCGGCCACCCTGGTGGCCATCGGAGCGGGCGAGACCCCGCTGGCGGAGGTGACGCGGCTCGACGCGGCGGCGGCCCGCCGGCAGCGCCAGCGCAGCATGGCCCGCTGGCTGATCCCCTTCGGTTTTCTGGCCGGTCTCACTTTCACGTACATCACTGATCTCGACACCTTTGCCTTTGCCGGTGCCTGGAGCCAGCACCTGATCGGCGCCCTGCTGGGGCTGGGATCGGGCTGGATGGGGAGTTTCGCGGCCGCGGCCAGCGTGCGCTCAGACGAGGATGACCGGCTGAGGGCCCTGCGCAACCGGCTGGAGGAGGGCAACTGGCTGCTGCTGGCGGAAACGGCTCCCGGCGTGGAGATGCCCTGGCGGCTGCTGCAGCAGGCCCGTCCCCAGGCCGTGGTGCGCCTCGGTGACGGCTGATGCTGCCGCGCCGTGATCTGCTGGCCGGCAGCCGCCATCCTGAGGCGCTGAGCGCGGTGCTGGATGGGGCCGAGGCGGCCCTGCGCACCTGGGAGCCCCAGTGGACGGAGTATCTCGGTGGCGCTGTGCGCGAGGAGGCCGAGCAACGGCTGAGAACCCTGGCGGACCTGCAGTTCGAAGGCACAGGGGGCTATCCCGGAGCCGAGCGGCAGCGGTTGCTGCTCTGGCGCCGGGAAACGGACCTGGACCCATCCACCATGGCGGTGCCCCTGATCGGCCTGCAGCTGGCTGGCAACTTTCTGTTCGATCCAGCCGAGCCGGAGGATCTGCGGGACGCCCTGCTGCAGCTGGGCCTGCCGGCCTGCCACTGCGGTGACCTGTGGCTGCGGGGCGACCGGGGCGGCGAAGGGGTGGTGGCGGCTGAAGCCGCCGCTGTGCTGGAGGGTGTGCAGACCGCGGTGCGCAGCGTGACGGTGCAGCTGGCCACCTGCCCGCTGACGGCGCTGCAACCCCCGCAGCGGCGGCAGGCCCGGCACTTCCACACCGTTGAGGCTTCCACCCGACTGGACGCCGTCGCCTCCGCCGGGTTCGGCCTGTCCCGCAGCCGCATGGCCAACCTGATCCGGGCCGGGCAGGTGCGGGTGAACTGGCAGCCGGTGAGCAGCCCCAGCCGGGAACTGATCGAAGGGGAACGGGTGCAGCTCAGCGGCCGGGGCGAGCTGCGGATCGAAGCGGTTGCCCCCACCAAGCGCGATCGTTTCCGGATCAGCCTGCTGCGCTGCTGAGCTCGATCGGAGCTGAAGGCTGATGGTAGAATTGCAGGGCTCAGGTCAAGGGTTGTGGAGCGCCGATTTGGCGCAAGCCCACCCTCGAACAGGCAATGGGCTCAAGCAATGAGCCCAGGGGGGCATGGGCTCTTGATCAGGGCTCAGGCCGGACGATCAGACAGATTTTGTTTGATTTCGATCACCCATTTGATCTCGATCACTTCATTGATCTTGATCACCCACTCGTGGTGTGCCTTGAGAAGCCGACATTAGCCGGCATTATTCTGGTTTCGACCAATGTGGCAGAAAGCCATGTTGATCACCATCCGGATTCCTCTCAGCCCAGCGCCCACCAACCAGCGCCCAACACCCATCTTCACCGTCCATCCCCGTCCACTTTCATCAGGGTCTGCTCCCACTCGGATCCACCCAGCCGCCGGCCCGTTGCAACCATTTTGCAGTCGGTCATGGCACCAACCTCACCAAGCTGCATTCGATTTTCCCTGATTGAATGCGTCCATCCGAGCCCAAGCTCGATGGCCACGAGCTTCCAAGGGCGATTAGCTCAGAGGTAGAGCACTACCTTGACACGGTAGGAGTCACTGGTTCGATTCCAGTATCGCCCATCTCTACTAACTTGTGATTCAATCGCATGGTCCTGGGTCCCCCACCCCTCCACCCAGGCGCCTATCCCAGCTGCCGCGATTGAGCCTTGCAGAACTCCACTCCCGCGGGGCAACCTGCCACTGATCAGCCTGCCCCCCCCAGGCCAGGCGCTGCGGCAGCGCCTGGCGCTGAGGCGGCTGATCAACGCAGCCCTGGTCTTGCTGTGGTGATCGGTCTGGGCCGATCCGGGATCGGAGCGGCGCGGCTGCTGCAGGCCCAGGGCCACGCCGTTTGCGTGCTGGACAGCAACCGCTCCCCGGCGCTGGAGCAGCGGGCCAGCCAGCTGCGCGAGGCCGGCATCACCGTGCGACTGGGCACACCGCTTGACCACGCCATGATTCTGACGCTGGCCCAGCGCCTCGGACCGGTGGTGGTGAGCCCCGGCATCCGCTGGGACCATCCGGAACTGGCCAGCCTGCGCCATGCAGGAGTGGCCGTGCAGGGCGAACTGGTACCCGCCTGGCAGGCCAGCCATCCCACCCCCTGGATCGGCATCACCGGCACCAACGGCAAGACAACGGTCACCCACCTGGTGAGCCATCTGCTCTGCAGTGCAGGCATCGAAGCACCGATGGCCGGAAACGTGGGGTTCTCCGCCGCCGAGCTGGTGCTGGAGCGCCGGCAATCCGACGCCGGACTGCCGCCCTGGCTGGTGGTGGAAATCAGCAGTTACCAGATCGAGGCTTGCCCGCAGATCGCGCCCCGCATCGGCATCTGGACCACCCTCACCCCCGACCATCTGGAACGGCACGGCAGCCTCGACGCCTACCGGGCGATCAAACGCAGCCTGCTGGAACGCAGCACCACCCGGCTGCTCAACGGCGACGATCCGGATCTGCGCTCGCGGGCCAGCAGCTGGGACCGGGCCGTGTGGGTCACCGCCTCGGCGGAGCGACAGATCGCGCCGGGGCTTGAGGCCGACCTCTGGATCGAGAACGGTCGGGTCTGGCTGGAGCGGGCTGGTGATCGCATCGATCTGCTGGCAGCCGATGCCCTGGCCATGCCGGGGGAGCACAACCGGCAGAACATGCTGCTGGCGGTGGCGGCTGGCCTGGAAGCGGGCCTGGATGGGGCCGCCATGGAGCAGGCGCTGCGCCAGTTCCCCGGGGTGCCGCATCGACTGGAGCGGATCCGCAGCCACGCCGGCGTGGTGTATTTCAACGACAGCAAGGCCACCAACTACGACGCCGCCGAGGTGGCGCTGCGGGCTGTTGATGGGCCCCTTGTGGTGCTGGCCGGCGGCCAGGCCAAGATCGGCGACGCGACCGGCTGGATCGAGGCTCTGGCTCGCAAGGCCCGGGCAGTGGTGCTGTACGGCGAAGCGCGCGAGCGCTTCGCCGCCTTGCTTCAGGATGCCGGCTACCCGGGCCGGGTGGAAAGCTGCGCCGGTCTGGACGAGGCGGTTCCGCTGGCCGCACAGTGCGCCCGGGCCTTGAGTTGCCAGGCGGTGCTGCTGTCACCAGCCTGCGCCAGCTTTGATCAATATGCCGATTTCGAGGCGCGCGGCGACCATTTCCGCCATCTGGTCGAAGCCCTCTGACAGGGATCAGAGCCATGCCCTGGCCCTAGCATTCCCTGGCCCGGAAGTGGATCGATCGAGCATGGCCCACTGGCTGATGAAAAGTGAGCCGGAGGTCTATGGGATCCAGCATCTGCGCCAGGAGCAGACCACTCTCTGGGATGGCATCCGCAACTATCAGGCCCGCAACTTCATGCGATCGATGGCCGTCGGAGACCTGGCATTCTTCTATCACTCCAATGCCACGCCCCCGGGCATTATCGGCCTGATGGAGGTGGTGGAAACGGGTCTCACCGACCCAAGCCAGTTTGATCCAACGTCCAGCTACCACGACCCGAAAAGCAGCCCTGCCAACCCCCGCTGGGACTGCGTGCGGCTGCGCTACCTGCGCGAGTTCCCCCGGCTGCTGAGCCTCGAAACCCTGCGCAACACCTTCAGCGTCGAGGAGCTGGCGGTGGTTCGCAAGGGCAACCGCCTTTCGATCCTGCCCGTGCCGGAGCCGACGGCTGCCCGCCTGTTCTGCCTGCTCGAGGGCTGATGCGCCGTCGTACCGGCACGGGATCCGCTCCCCTGCCGACGCCTGCTATCGCCATCCGCCAGGCTCTGGAACAGGGGTGGGCAGGGTTTTGCACCGCTCCCTGGCCGCTGGTGCTGTTCACCGGGCTGGTGGGCAGCCTGAACCTGCTCTGCCAGCTGGGAATCCGCTGGAGTGAAGACCTGCTGCTCGATCCATTCGGGCAGACCGATCCGATCGCCGTCACCATTCTGCTGCTGGCCTGGAGCGGCTACGGCATCAGCGTGCTGTGGCTGTGGGTGGGCCTGCTCCGCGGCGCCGATCTGGCCCTGAGTGGCCAACGGCCTGGGCTTGGGCTGATGCTGCGAGCCGATCCGGCCAGCCTGCTGCGGGCCGGCGGCACCCTGGGGCTCGTGCTGTTGGTGCTGGCGCTGGTGATGCGGCTGGCCCATGCCAGCACCTGGCTGCTGGCCCTGCTGCAGCCAGCGCTCGTGAGCCTGCCGGTGCTGGCCGGGGTTGCCGCCTGGGTCTACCTGCTGACCGACCAGATCCTCAGCCTGCCGATCAGCGTGCTCGGTCAGGTCAATCCCCTGGAGGCCTTCCGCCGTGGCCGGGCGGTGATCGATCCCCACTGGCTCCAGGCCCTTGGGCTCTGCCTGCTGCTCGGGCTGCTGGTGCTCGCAGGCTTTCTGCTGTTGCTGGTGGGGCTGGTGGCAGCCCTGCCCCTGGCCAGCTGCACCCTGGTGGCGGCCTACCGCCAGCTGTTCAGTCCGGGGCCCCTGCCCCAGCGCCCGCCACGGCCGCCACTGCCCCATCAGCGGCCGCGGAACCGGCTTTGAACGGGGAACAGATTGGCCAGATAACAGCGGGTGATCTCACGGCTGCGCATGCCGTTCTGCACGAGAAAACCAGCCAGGGCTGCCTGCATCAGGCGGTACTGATCCCAGTTGGGGTGGTCTTCGATGAACACCCGCATCGCGCGGAGCAGGGCTTCCGGCACGGCGGTCTGAAAGCTCACCATCGCTGCCGCGTCAGCGGCCAGCTGCGGCAGACCCACGGCATCAGCCAGGCCCGGGGCAGCGGGGGTGAGGGCGGGTTCCATGGCGACGCAACGACAGCTGGGCACCAGTTCCCCACACGGACAGGCCACCGTCAAATCCAGCGGCCGGCGGACACCGGGGCCGTCTCATCGCCTGAGATCAAGGCGCCCCACTGGGCTCGGCGGCTGAGCCCCACAACCGCCGCAGCGGGCTTAAGGCACCAGGCTGGGCTGTCAAGGGGAAAGGGACAGTGCTGCCGTTCTCCCCAGCGGCGTTGGCACGAAGGCCCTTTGGCGGCAACCGCTGGGGAAAACCGGTGGAAAACCAGCGACCTGGCGCCGGATCGGCGGGGAAAGCCCAAGCGATCAGCAGTGCTGATCATCGCTGGGCCTGTCGCGCCGTCTCATCGCCTGGATCGAGCTGGCCGAGCAGGGCCAGCAC
>Ga0208009_1000385_pt1 | contig 12697 bp, 14 predicted proteins | sample Wag4_2014_7_16_FD_187364 | JGI IMG/M metagenome (GOLD analysis project Ga0208009, IMG submission 187364) | Fresh water mixed with fracking chemicals microbial communities from Ohio, USA - Utica-2 Time Series FC 2014_7_16 (SPAdes) (version 2) ...
CCCTGCTCGCCACCATGGCCGCCGCCCCAGCTCGGTTCCATGTAGGGCAGCCCGGTGCCAAAAGCCTCGGCCAGGGCCTGGGGGCGGGCCAGCAGCAGCAGGGAGGAAGTCTTGGTGATGCCCAGCAGTTTCTGGGGATTCAGGGTGAGGGAATCCGCCCGCTCCAGGCCGGCCAGCCGCTGCCGGTGCCGCGCCGTGAGCCCGAACACCGCACCGATGGCACCATCCACGTGCAGCCAGACCTGCGCCCGGCTGCACTGGTCGGCAATCGCGGCGAGGGGGTCGATGGCCCCGCGCACCGTGGTGCCGGCCGTGGCCACAACGGCGATCACCGGCAGACCAGCCGCCGCCAGGTGATCGAGTTCGGCCGCCAGCTGATCCGGATCCATGCCGCCGTCGGCAGCCGTGGGTACAGCCCGCAGGGCGCTGGGAGGCAGCCCCATCACGGCCAGGGCCTTGCCGACCGAGACATGGGCATCGGCGCTGGCCAGCACCACCGCATCCTGACAAGAAACGAGCTGACGCTGCTGCCGCGCCGTGACCAGAGCCATCAGGTTGGACAGACTGCCGCCGCTGGCAGGGACGCCGCCGCTGCCCGGGGGCAGGCCAAGCCGTTCGGCCAGCCAGGCCACCAGGCTGCGCTCCAGCCTGCTGAGGCTGGGGGAGAGCTCCTCCGCCAGCAGGTTGTTGTTCAACCCGGCGCAGATCAGATCACCCACGATCGAAGCGCCGAGGGCCGGTGGGTCGAGGTGGGCGATGGCACCGGGATGACCGGGGTTGTAGGCCCCTGCCATCACCAGATCAAGATCGGCGAGCAGGCGACCCGGGGACAGACCAACCTGTTCGGGCTCCACCGCCGGCAGCAGGCTCAGGCCCGGCAGGGGCGGGCGCGACGTGGCACTGCCCAGCCAGTGAGTGAGCCGGGCAGAGGCCTGCTCAAGGAAGGCCTGAAGCGCGCCATCCCGTTGATCGGGACAGGGAAACGGTGAGAGTGGGACGTCGGCCTGCTGGGCCTGGGGCGCAGTTGCCAACGGCGGTTGCATGCACTGGCCCATTCTCACCTGCCGGCCGCTCGCGACCGCCCACAATCGGCAGCAGCTCGGCACAACGCGCATCGGCATGACGGGTCATGCGGAACAGGGCCGCGAAGCCCCGTGGAGCGATCAAGGCCGGCTTCGGTTCTGGATGCTGCGGTTGCTGCGGCTGGCGGAGCAGGTGGGCGAAACCGGAGAGATCCCAGTCGCAGCAGTTGTTCTCGATGAGCGAGGCCGTTGTGTCGGCTGGGGCAGCAACCGGCGCCACCGCCACAACGAACCACTCGGCCATGCCGAACTGACGGCGATGGCGCAGGCGGCGCGGTTGCTCGGTGACTGGCGGCTCAACCGCTGCACCTTGCTGGTGACACTCGAGCCCTGCGGCATGTGTGCCGGTGCAGCGATTCAGGGCCGGATCGGCCGGGTGGTGTACGCCGCCGTGGATCCGAAACGGGGTGCGTTGGGGGGATGCCTGGACCTGGCCGCCCATCCCAGTGCCCATCACCGCATGCAGGTGGTGGGTGGCCTGGAGAAGGAAGCGGCCCGCCAGCAACTGGAACGGTGGTTCAAACGGCAGCGGCTGAAGGCGGCGGACCGTCGCCAGCAGCTCAGTGCGGAACGACTCAGGCCGATGCCGCCACCGCCGCCTGAGACGCCGACGGACGGAAAGCGGGCAATTCGCTCTCAAACAGGTTGAGCAACCTGTCGACATTTTCGGCGCGGCTGTTGTAACCCATCAGGCCGATGCGCCAGACCTTGCCGGCCAGCGCTCCGAGGCCGCCACCCACCTCGATGCCGAAGGTGTTGAGCAGGTGCAGGCTGAAGGCCTTGCCATCCACACCTTCAGGGATGCGCACCGTGGTGAGGGTCGGCAGCCGCAGATGGTCGGGAGCGTGCAGGGTGAGCCCCAGTCGCTCCAGACCGGCCCAGAGGCGCTCAGCGTTGCTGCGGTGCCGCTGCCAGACACTCTCCAGGCCTTCGTCAGCCAGAAGGCGCAGAGCCTCGCGCATGCCGAAGTTCATGTTGACCGGAGCCGTGTGGTGGTACACACGGTCGCTGCCCCAGTACTGGTTGAGCAGGGAGACGTCGAGATACCAGTTGGGCACTTTGTCCGGGCGAGCGGCCAGCTTGGCCTCAGCTCGCGGCCCCATGGTGAAGGGGCCCAGTCCGGGGGGGCAGCTCAACCCTTTCTGGCTGCAGCTGTAGGCCAGGTCGACCATCCACTCGTCGAGGCGCACGGGCACGGCCCCGAGCGAAGTGACGGTATCGAGCAGCAACAGGCAGTCGTAGCGCCGACAGAGTTCGCCGATGCCCTCCATCGGCTGCAGGATGCCGGTGGATGTTTCCGCGTGCACCATCGCCAGCACCGCCGGGCGGTGATGCTCCAGAGCTGCTTCGATCTCAGCCAGGCTGAAGGCTTCGCCCCAGGGACGCTCGATCGTCACGACCTCGGCGCGGTAGCGGCCGGCCATGTCGGCCAGGCGGAGACCGAAGTAGCCCTTCACCGCCACCAGCACCTTGTCGCCGGGTTCGATGGTGTTGGCCAGGGTGGCCTCCATGGCGGCGCTGCCGGTGCCGCTCATCGGGATGGTGAGGCGGTTGTCGGTCTGCCACACGTAGCGCAGCAGCTCCTGCACTTCACCCATCAGCTCGACGTACAGGGGGTCGAGATGGCCGATCGGGGTGCGCGCCAGAGCCTGCAACACCGTGGGATGGGCATTGGAGGGTCCAGGACCGAGCAGAAGCCTGTCCGGCGTGGCGATCGGCCCGAGCTGAGTGCGGTGGGTGTTGTCGACGGAGAACTGGGCGGACAAGGTGCCGGGACCGGGGGACGGAAATGAGGTGTGAGCCTACGCAGAGGCCGGCGTGGCACGGGGCCGGGCGCCAGGGAGGTCAGCGATTGCGGGCGTCAGAAGCGGCCAGGCCGCGGCAGAGGTGATCGAACGGAGCACGCACCACGGCGGTGAGGGCGGGGCCATCGGCGATCGCCGCCTGGGCCAGGAGCTCACAGACCACATCGCCCAGCAGGGCGATGCTGCGCACAGTCGGACCCGTTGGCACACCCAGGCTCTTGTAGGTGTCATCCAGGCCGTTGAGCACCCGCTCGTTGAGGATGGAGGTGTCGCCGGCGATCAGGGCATAGCTGGCGTAGCGGAGGAAATAGTCCATGTCCCGCAGGCACGCCGCGAGGCGGCGGGTGGTGTAAGCGTTGCCGCCAGGCAGGATCAGCTCGGGATCGGCCAGCCAGAGACGCTGGGAAGCTTCCCGCACGATCGCAGCGGCCTCACGGTTGATCAGCTCCACGGCGGCAAGACGCAGCTCCGATTCGGAGAGGTAGTCCTGCACGCGATCGATGGCGTCACGGTCGAGGTAGCGGCCGAGCTGGTCATAACGACCGATCAGACCGGTGATGGCATCCCGCATGGTGGAGTGTGGAGCGCTCGAGCCTGGCTGGGAACGTAGCACTCACGATCCGTGAAAACCCAGACCAGAGGGGGGTTCTGGCGGATCTGACAGAAACGGTTACGCAAGGACACCGCAGCGGGGCCGGGGCGCGAGGCGGTTGTTTTGTTACTCCTGATACAAAAAGGGCCCCTGCCGGTCCGTACGGTCCCGCCCATCCGCCGCCGGTGCGGCCCCTCATTCGTTGATCGACATGGCCAAGACAGCCCAGGACGTCCTCCGTCTGATCCAGGACGAGGGCATCGAGCTGATCGACCTCAAATTCGTGGATCTCCACGGCAAGTGGCAGCACCTGACGGTGCACCGGGATCTGGTGGATGCCGATGCCTTCACCGATGGCGTGGCCTTCGACGGCTCCTCGATCCGCGGCTGGAAGGCGATCAACGAATCGGACATGGCGATGGTGCCGGACCCGAACACCGCCTGGATCGACCCCTTCTACAGCCATAAGACCCTCAGCCTGATCTGCTCGATTCAGGAGCCGCGCAGCGGCCAGCCCTACGGCCGCTGCCCGCGGGCCCTGGCCATGAAGGCGCTCGCCTATCTCGAAGGCAGCGGCATCGCTGACACCGCCTACTTCGGCCCCGAGCCTGAGTTTTTCGTCTTCGACGATGTGCGCTACAGCTCAGGCAACGGCAGCAGCTTCTACAGCGTTGATTCGATCGAGGCCCCCTGGAACACGGCCCGCCTGGAGGAGGGCGGCAACCTGGCCTACAAGATTCAGCTGAAGGAGGGCTATTTCCCGGTCTCTCCCAACGATACGCTTCAGGACATGCGCACGGAGATGATCCTCACCATGGCCTCACTTGGCGTGCCGATCGAAAAGCACCATCATGAGGTCGCTACAGCCCAGCACGAGCTCGGCATGAAATTTGCCGAGCTGATCAGCGCGGCCGATAACGTGATGATCTACAAGTACGTGGTGCGCAATGTGGCGCGCAAGTACGGCAAGACAGCCACCTTCATGCCCAAGCCCGTGTTCGCGGACAACGGCAGCGGCATGCATGTGCACCAGAGCCTCTGGAAGGGAGGCCAGCCGCTGTTCTTTGGCGAGGGCACCTATGCGAATCTGTCGCAGACAGCCCGGTGGTACATCGGCGGCCTGCTGAAGCACGCCCCGAGCTTCCTGGCCTTCACCAACCCCACCACCAACAGCTACAAACGCCTGGTGCCGGGCTTCGAAGCGCCCGTGAACCTGGTGTACTCCCAGGGCAACCGGTCGGCTGCCGTGCGCATCCCGCTCACCGGACCGAATCCCAAGGCCAAGCGCCTGGAGTTCCGCTCCGGCGATGCCCTCTCCAACCCTTACCTGGGCTTCGCGGCGATGCTGATGGCCGGCATCGATGGGATCAAGAACCAGATCGATCCGGGCGACGGCACCGACGTTGACCTGTTTGAACTTTCGGCCGAGGAGCTGGCGCGGATCGATACGGTTCCCGCCTCCCTCAACGGCTCACTGGAAGCGCTCGACGCCGACAAGCACTACCTGATGGAAGGGGGTGTGTTCAGCGAAGACTTCATCAACAATTGGATCTCAATGAAGTATGAGGAGGTGCAGCAACTGCGCCAGCGGCCCCACCCCCACGAGTTCAGCATGTACTTCGACGCCTGATCCGATCAACATCCAAAGGCAGCGGTACCGGAATCGGCATGGTTCCACCGCTGCCGGTTGAGATGGGCGTCATGCTGTGAGGCTGCGTGCTGCGCCAGGCTTGAACCAGCACGGCCCCCAACACAAGCGATCGGCCCTGGCAGATCAAGCTGGCGACCGATCAGGGGCGCAGCAGCCAGGCGATCACCAGCCCAAGGGTGATCCAGCGCAGCCCCTGCCAGAACAGGCGGCCAAATCGCTCCGGTGGATGCAGCTCCCGCGGCAGGGGATCAAGCAGGCGCTGAGCGACCGCCAGGCGCTGGCGCTGGCGCCGGCCCGCGACCCCGCCGCTGTGCACGGCGAAGGCGGCCTGGGTGAACACGGCATCAAGGCGATGCAGCAGGCGAACGGGCTGGTGCGGTGGCCGCCGGAGCCGGTTTCGGGTCACTGAGGCACAGGCGTGAGCGTTGCCAGCCAGGATGGCCCAATCCCAGCAGCCCAGTCCAGTGGAGGCACCTCTGAACCCGCCATCCGCACCACCGGGGAAGAGCAGTCAGCCAGCAGGCCTCCAGCCTGGGGCCCCTCAGCCCTCGCTATGGCCGGCAGGGGCGGCGGATCTGGCGGAGGCGCTGCAGCGCCAGCTCAGCATCAGCGACCGCGACTGGCATGCCCTCAAAGGGCAGCGAAGCCGCCGCGGCGCGGAGCAGCTGGCGGCAGCCCTGGCCGTGCTGCTCAGCGGCGATGCCCCCCATCAACGGGCCCCCACCCAGGCACGGCGCGATGCGATCGCCTTGGTGGAACATGCCCTCAGCTGGTTGCGGGCTGAGATCAGCGACCCGGGCTGCCCGAGCCACCACCGGCCAGAGCAGGTAACCGGTAGCGCCCCTGCCCGGGCGGACGGATGACCGCGAGCTGCAGCCTGTTGCCCCGGCCGCTCCAGCGCACGTCATCGAAACAGTGGTGGATCAGGAACAGGCCTCGGCCCCCGAGGGCATCGAGGCGCTCCGGCAGGCTGGCCTGACGGCTCTCCACCGGCACGCCGGGCCCTTCATCCTGCACCTGCCAGATCAGCCAGCGGGGCGTTTCAATCCTGCGGATCCGCAGGCACTTGGCGGGATCGCCGCCATTGCCGTGGCGCACCGCGTTCACCAAGGCCTCCTGGAGCCCCAGTTGAAGCCGGGCGTGCAGTTGCAGGCAGGCGACCGGTTCGAGCAACAGTTCAACCAGCGGGCTGAGCTGCAGCGTGGAGGGGGTGATGAAATCTGACCAGCGCAGCGTCATGCAGACGGCTCTTCAGCGGTCAACTCGACCTTAGGCCGGCAGAGGCGCTCAGCGCTGGATGCGCTGCCGCAGGGCCGGATGGTTGAGCAGGGCATCCATCAGACGGACGCCCCGCAGCTGATTGACCAGGGGCATGTGCCCTTCAGGTGCGTCCATCCGCCAGTCGAAGGAGGCGGGATAACGCGTCCACTGGTTACCGCTCTTCCATCCCAGCTTCGGCCAGAGCTGCTCCCAGCGGCCATTGCAGGCGGCCAGCAACCGACCCTGCACGGAAAACCCGAAGCGGCCGCGGGAGTAGCAGACCCAGAGGCGGTCGAGGCTCTCCAGATCTGCCGGCGGCATCGCCGGCACCTCGCTGTAGTACACGTAACCACGACGCACAGCCTCTTCCCCGGCCAGCTGCCGCAGGATGGCGCTGGTGAGGCGATCTGCAGCCTCGAACTGCTGCAACGCCAGCAGGCGCTGCAGAGGGGCGTAGGCGATCGAGCAGGCACTGGGGGTGGCGAGCCAGCCCTCGGGAAAGGCGGCGTCATGGGCGTCTCGGAAGGCCCCTTCCACGCCGACCAGCAGCTGGATCAGGCAGCCCGGGGCCCAGTCGTCAGCGGTGGCGTCGCAACGCACCAACACATCGGGGATCAAGGGCCGCAATGCCTCGGCCTGCTGCTCGAGCTGGGCCAGCAGCGAGCGGCGCTGGCGCGTGCTGGCGGCCTGGAAACGTTCCAGCAGGGCCTCTGGAGTGGCTGTTGCGGTGACCGGAGGACCGGAGAGCATGGAGAACCGGGCCGTACGAACCAGCGCTGGCCCACTATGTCAGGCGCCTGCGACGGGGCCGTGGCTTGGTTGCCCAGCCCTAGAGTCACTTTTTTACAGACGCGATGGGCGCCGCCATTCAGTTCTTCCGGGGGGTGGACGAGCCGGTCGTGCCCGACATCCGACTGACCCGTTCCCGCGACGGACGCACCGGTCAGGCCTTCTTCGTGTTCGAGGAACCGGAGGCCCTGGCACCGGAGGCGATGGGCGACATCACCGGCATGTTCCTGGTTGACACGGAGGGGGAACTGGTGACCCGCGAGGTGAAGGCCCGGTTTGTGAACGGCAAGGCCAGCGCCCTGGAAGCCACCTACACCTGGAAGAGCCAGGCGGACTTCGAGCGGTTCATGCGCTTCGCCGAGCGCTATGCCGAAAGCCATGACCTGGGCTTCTCCGGCAACCAGGCTGAGGCGGACGACAACGAGGACTGAAACCTTGACCTTCGGCCGATGGCTGGGACTGGCAGGGCTGATCGCGGCCTTGATGCTGCTCTGGAGCCTGCGCCAGAACCTGATTCTGGTGTTTGCGGCGATCGTGCTGGCCATGGCCCTCTGCACCCTGGTGGGTGTGGTGCGTCGGCGTCTGGGCTGCGGCCGCGGCATCGCCCTGGCGCTGTCGCTGCTGCTGCTGGTGCTGGTGGTGGCCGTGATCGGCACGGCGATCATTCCCGCCTTTGTGGAGCAGTTCGGGGAACTGATCAGCAAGCTGCCGGCAGCGGCCAATGCGCTGATTGATCTGCTGCGGGATTGGATGGGCAGGGCCACGCGAGCGTTGTACGGCTCGGGTGCCGGCGAACTCGCCTGGTTGCGCGATGGCCTGATCAAGGGCGGTGAGGCTCCCAACCTGGGGGGAGGGGCGCTGCGGCTGCTGGGCCTGGCCGGCGGAGTCGGCACCGGCCTTGTGCAGCTGCTGTTCGTGATCGCCGTAGCCCTGATGGTGGCGATCCAGCCCGAGCACTACCGCGAGGTGGCCGTGCTGCTGGTGCCTTCGTTCTACCGGCGACGGTTCCGCAACGTGCTGATCGCCTGCGGCGAGGCCCTGAGCGCGTGGATGGCGGGCGTGCTGATCAGCTCGATCTGTGTGGGTGCCCTGGCGGCGATCGGTCTCTCGCTGCTGGGAGTGAAGCTCGTGGCTGCCAACGCTGTGCTGGCGGGGGTGCTCAACGTGATTCCCAATGTCGGCCCGACCCTCAGCACGGTCTTCCCGATGTCGGTGGCTCTGCTGGAATCACCCTGGAAAGCCCTGGCGGTGCTGGTGCTGTATGTCGCCGTGCAGAACCTGGAGAGCTATCTGATCACCCCTTCGGTGATGCATCACCAGCTGAGGTTGCTGCCGGGGCTGACCCTCACCGCCCAGCTGGTCTCCACCCTGATCTTCGGGCCGCTGGGCCTGCTGCTGGCCCTGCCCCTGGCGGTATGCCTGCAGGTGATCGTGCGGGAGGTGCTGATTCAAGACATCCTCGATCCCTGGAAACGCCTGCGGAGCAGCCGACCATGAGACCGCCAGGCGGAGCGCAGATCGGCAGTCGCAGCCTGCTCGGTGCGCTGGCCCTGGTGGTGCTCGGTCTGTTGGCCTGGGAGCTGCGCTGGGTGCTGCTGATCCTGTTCGGTGCGGTGGTGCTGGCTGTCGCCCTGGATGAGCCCACCACGCTGCTGATGCGGCGCTGCCGGCTGAAGCGCCCCGCGGCACTGCTGCTGGTGCTGCTGCTGCTGATCGGCCTGGGCCTGGGCCTGGCCCAGGTGCTGTTGCCGGAGCTGGCGGAACAGGTGCGGCAACTCGGCCTGCTGATTCCGGCTGTGGCTGCACGGCTGGCGGAACTGAGTGCCCGGGTGAACTGGCTGCCCGACCTGAATACCAGTGTGTCCAGCCTGGGCAACTGGGAGAAACTGCAGCCGATCGGCGGCCAGCTGCTCGGCCTGGCCGGCGGTGCCGCCAACAGCACGGTGCAGCTGCTGCTGATGGCCCTGCTGGCGGTGCTGTTCAGCCTGGATCCCACCAGCCATCGCCAGCTGGTGATCGCCCTCACCCCTCGCTTCTGGCGCCGGCGCATGGAGGCCCTGCTGGATGAGTGCCGCGAAGCGCTCGGCGGCTGGCTGGCGGGCATGACGCTGTCAGCGATCACGGTTTTCCTGCTCACCTGGGGAGGATTGGCGCTGCTCGGGGTGCCTCTCGCCCTGCTCAGCGCCCTGGTGTGCGGGCTGCTCACCTTTGTGCCGACCATCGGCCCCACGGCCGCCACCCTGCTGCCGTTGGCGGTGGCCCTGCTGGTCTCCCCCGCCACGGTGCTGAAGGTGCTGGTGCTGCGGTTGGTGCTGCAGAACGGTGAAGCCTTTCTGCTGACGCCGCTGCTGCTGCGGCGCACTGTCAATCTGTTGCCCACCGTGGCCCTGATGGCACAGCTCAGTCTGGGGGCGCTGCTGGGGCTGCCTGGGTTGCTGCTGGCCCTGCCGCTGGTGGTGGTGCTGCAGGTGATCTGTGAGGAGGTGATTGTGCGGGAAATGATGGATCGCTGGGGCTGAACCCTGCCGAGCGCGGATTCCTGCTGCACGCAACAACCCGGCCTGAATCAGCGTGGATCAGCGATATCGCCTGCAGAGACTGGGCTGGAGCGCCAGCACCGCCACAGCGAGGGGGTGGCTGCGCAGCAGGAAGATCAGTGCCGTGACGGTGGGATGGTCAAACAGCAGCTGCAGATCGTCGCGGATATCCCAGAGCGCCAGAACGGCCAGCGACAGGGGCAGCCAGAGGAGACTCCGGCTCGAACGGGTGCGCAGACCGTCGCCATCGGAGTGGATCATCGGCGCGACAGCAGCGGCAGCAGGGTGGGCGCAATGCTGATGCTCGACCAGGCGCCGACGAGGATGCCGATGCTCAACGCCACCGCGAACCAGAACAGCGTGCTGCCGCCAAACAGAATCAGGGCCATCAGGGGCAGCAGGGTTGTCAGGCTGGTGTAGACGGAACGGGTGAGGGTGGCCTGCACAGCCGCATCGGCCTGATCGGCGAGGGTCTGCCCCTGCAGTGACTTTCGCTTCTCGCGGATGCGATCAAAGATCACCACCGTGTCGTTGACCGAATAACCGGCGATGGTGAGCAGGGCCACCGCAAACAGACTGTTCACCTCCACTCCGGCCAGCAGTCCGAGCCAGGCGAACACCCCACAGGTGATCAGCACGTCGTGGGCGAGCGCGAGCAGCGCCAGCACGGCGTAGATCCTGTCGTAGCGGAAGGTGATGTAGAGGGCGATGCCGACGAAACTGACAAGCAGGGAGATCAGGCTGGAGCGCAGCAGCTGACCTCCGAGGGTGGGACCGATGGTCTCCACCGAGAGCCCGCCGCTGGCCAGGTCTCCGACGCTGGAGCGCAGCTGCTCGACCAGCACCTGACCCTGGCCAGCGGTGAGCGTGGGCAGGCGCAGGGTCACCTGGCGGCCGCTGTCCAGCAGCTGGGCCGTCACCCCGCGCAGATCCGGAGGAGCCGCCTGACCATCGCCTGGGAGGTTGACCGCGCGCACGGCCTGCTCCAGCTGCGACACGGTGAGGGGGGCACAACCGCCGGCTCCGCAGGAGCGGGTGAGCTCGATCTGGGTGCCGCCGGTGAAATCGAGGCCGGGGCGCAGGGGGGAGCCGATCGCCGGTGCCAGTGTGCTGGCGACCAGACCAACCACACTGAGCACCAGGGCCAGGCCGGAGAGGGCCCAGACCAGGCGCCGGTGGCGATTCACCCGAAACGTGAGCAGGGAGGAGAAGGAAGGCATCGGGTCAGCGCGTCAGACCGGCGTGGGCAGTTCGGCCCTGGACAGGAAGTAGGCGGGGCGGCGCAGGCCCGGGTAACTCATCAGCAACCGCAGCAGCGTGCGGGTGCAGGTAAGCGCACTGAAGAGACTCAGCAGCACGCCGATGCCGAGGGTGACCGCAAAACCCTTCACGAAGCCGGTGCCGAGGATGAACAGGGCCACACAGCTGATCAGGGTGGTGAGCTGCCCATCCAGGATTGAGGAGAAGGCCAGGGAGAAGCCCGTGTCAATCGAGCGGATCAGGGTGTTGCCATCCCTGAGTTCCTCCTTGATCCGCTCAAAGATCAGCACGTTGGCATCCACCGCCATGCCGAGGGAAAGGATGAAACCGGCGATGCCAGGCAGGGTGAGGGTGACCGGGATCAGGGCGTACACCGCCAGATTGAACAGGGCATAGAGGCTGAGGGCCAACACGGCCACCACTCCGGCGAGGCGGTAGGTGAGCACCATGAACACGGCGACCAGGGCCAGCCCGGAGAGAGCAGCCACCAGGCTCGTGCGCACATTCTCAGCCCCCAGGGAGGGGCCGACCGTGCGCACCTCCAGCACCTCCACCGGCAAGGGGAGGGAGCCACCGCGCAGCTGCACCTCCAGCTCCCGTGATTCCTCCGCCGTGAAGTTGCCGGTGATGCTGGCCGAGCCACCGGTGATGCCGGCGGCGCGAAACTCAGGGCCGACACTGGCTTCGCTGATGGAGCGTCCATCAAGCACGATGCCCAGCAGGCGCGGGGTGCCGGCGATTGACTGGGTGAGCCGGGCGAAGGCCTCGCCGCCGGGGCGGGTGAAGGAGAGAGTCACCTCCCAGCCGCTGCCGCTCTGCTGCTGCTGACGCCCGGCGGTGGTGAGGTCCTTGCCGGTGAGCGCTGCCGGCTCATAAAGATCGACGATGCGTCGATTCACGGTCTCCAGCAACAGGCGCAGCTGCTCGGCCTCATCGGCGCCGGCCGGCACCGTGACACCGAGCTCGCGCAACGAACGGGCGAGGTCTTCCGCTTTGAAGGATGGAGCCGGAGGCTGGTCGGATGGAGCAGCGGTGCGCGCCTGCTTGCTGGCCAGCACAGCCTGGGCCTGACGCTTGAGGGCGAGCAGACCGCGCATCTGCTGTTCGGTGCCAGGCTTCTGGGCCCGGAATTCCAGCAGTGCCGTGGTGCCCAGCACCCGGGCGGCGCGACTGGGATCCTGCTCACCGGGCAGTTGCAGCACCAGCTGGTCGGTTCCGACCGTCTGAAGGGTGGATTCGGCCACGCCCAGGCCGTTGATGCGCCGATCGAGCACCTCCTTCACCGCTTCGAGCTGCTCCCGCTCCACGCGGGTGATGCTGCCGGCAGGCTGAACCTGAAGGGTGAGCTGGCTGCCACCACGCAGGTCCAGCCCAAGCTGGAGCGGGAACTGCACCAGCAGCACCCCGGCGGCGATCGCCAGGGCAAGGATCAGGGCGAACCACCCCTGTTGACGCGCCATCAGGTTGCTCTCATCGTTCGAAGTCGGTCGCCGTCAGACCTGGCCGGCCTTGAGGGCCTGGGCCGCCGCCACGATCTGGTGGGGCTGAATGATCGTCAGGTTTTCCAGAGTGCCGTTGTACGGGGTGGGAATATCCTGGGAGGACAGGCGCACCGGCCGGGCATCAAGGTCATCGAAGCACTGCTCGGTGATCAAGGCCATCAGCTCGGCACCGATCCCGCCGGTCTTCATGCATTCCTCGACGATCAGCACCTTGTGGGT
>Ga0208009_1000389_pt1 | contig 12629 bp, 7 predicted proteins | sample Wag4_2014_7_16_FD_187364 | JGI IMG/M metagenome (GOLD analysis project Ga0208009, IMG submission 187364) | Fresh water mixed with fracking chemicals microbial communities from Ohio, USA - Utica-2 Time Series FC 2014_7_16 (SPAdes) (version 2) ...
GTCAGGCAGTCAAGGTCGCCATTGACCAGATCGAAGACCGCCAGATCCAGGACGAGGTCCGTGTTGGGCAGCTCCGCGAGATGAAGGACAAGGACACCATCAAGGCCGTGGCTACGACGTGGCAAGGCCAGGTGTCTCAGATGGTCAGGGACGCCGAGAAGGCTACGGGCGTTGCCAACGTCACCATTGGCTATGACCAGGCCGAGCAGATGGCCGAGGCCGCCATCCGGTCCACCAACCCGAACGTCTCCGACGATGACGTTGCGCGCCTCAAGCACACGGTGCGTGACCAGATCCTGGCCGAGGCTGATGCGGTAAATGCCCCCCGGAATCTGAACCGCAGCGTCCTGTTCGCCTTTGACGACATGCTGAACAGCGGCGCCTCGCGCGAGTCGATTGAGGCCGCCATGCGTGCCCGTCGTGGCGAGGTCCCCTACGAGGCTGTCCAGCAGATGCGCGAGAAGATCAAGATCCGCGACGGCTTCTCCCAGATCATGCCTGACTACCAGAACCAGGTCAGCATGACCCCAGAGGCCATCGGCCTGAACAGCCAGTCCTTGGATCCCTCGGCTGCCAACAGCGTCCTGGCCGTCCTCAAGGCCGGCGAGGCCAAGGTACAGGCCCTGGTCACCGCCAAGATGCCTGACATCATGGCTGCCCCTGAGGGCCCAGCGCGTCTGGCTAAGCTCACGGAGGCCATTGCCGTGGCCCGTGACCAGGTCATCCGCGAGGCCAAATCAGGCAACGCCGAGCTCCTGGCCTCAGCTGACACACGCAATGCCTATCACACCTGGAGGCGCAGCCAGGCCGCTGACGCCGCCGTGGGGGACATGCAGGAGCAGCTGCTGACGATGTTCAACCTCACGGAGGAGGGCATGGACGGTAAGCCAACCCTCGCGGTCCCCTTGGCTCAGTTCAAGCGAGTCCAGGCGTTCGTCCAGAAGCGTGTCCAGGACCGCCTGCGCATGGAGTGGGATGGCCTTACCCAGGCCGGCCTGAGCCCGGCAGAGCGCAATGACCGCATGCTGGACGCCATGCCTGAGATCCTGGCCGACATGGCCGATGAGCTGGAGTCGGGTAAGAATGTCCCAGGCCCCATCCGCAACGTCCTGAACATGCGTGTCGCTGGCCAGGAGTCTGTGGTCGGAACTGGTCCCTCTGTGCCGGGTCCTGAGGCTACTGCCTCGGCTGTGGCTGAGGCCAACACCGCCGGCAGCCTTGGGATGACCGATGGCTGGTTTGTGGACCGCAACCTGGAAGTTCTCCAGCGGGCGTCCACGGAATACGCCGAGGCCGTGGCCAGCGGGGCTGACCCGTCGCCCGTCTTGAGCAAGGTCCAGGCTAGTGCACAGGGTGCCATTACTGACCTCTTGGGCTCCCGCGCAAACGGCCAGCCCTCAATGAAGGTCGAGGGCGGCACGCTGAAGCGCATTCGCGTCAATGCCCGTGGTTACCCCGTGGGCGGGGCGGAGTTTGGCACTGGGGCGTATGACCCTGATCCTGCCGCCACCAAGGCCTACCTGAAACTCAAGGCCATCACTGGCTTCACCATGGACGAGCTCAAGTCCAAGACCACGGTAGAGGGCCTGTCCTTTGATCCGGCTACCCAGGTGGACTGGAAGTCCGATCTCCTGTTTGCCGATAAGAAGGACATGCAAGCCGTCCTGGAAGAGTACAATGCCAGCGGTGGAGAATCTGGGTTCCTTGTCGAGCTGATGCAGGCTACAGCCCAGACTGAACTAGCCATCCCCAGCGAACGAGTCTTCTTTGACACCCAGGCAGCCCTGTACGCTGCCCGTAAGCCCAAGAACTGAGAACCATGCCCTATACACCAGACGACCTCAGCGCAGCCCTGAGTGCTGCCTATAGCCCTGCCAAGACCAACCTCGGGACTGTCACTACCGACATGACCGAGGAAGGGGCAGCGCCTCAGCCTCAGCAGCAGGAGCTCGGCTACCTGGACTATGGCTGGGATGTTATCAAGGCCGTGCCCAAGGGCGTGGTGAATGCGGCCCGTGACGTGGTCGAGCTGGGCAACCTGCCCCTTCAGGCGGCTGGCATTACCGACGAGGTGCCTGAGTACTTCGGCCTGTTTGACCCCCCGGAGACTGCCGCCGGCGCCGTCGTGGATACCCTGTCGGGCTTCCTGACGGGCTACGGGGCCGTGGCCAAGGGCCTGGGCGTGGCTGGCCGTGTCGGGGGTATGGGTATGCGGGCGGCCAAGGCAGCCCGTGCGGCTGAGATTGCTGCCCTCCAGAACTACGGCAGGGCGGCTTCCAAGGCCGTGAAGATCGGCACTGAGTTTGCCCGCACCTCGACAATCTCTGGCATCGCCTCGGGTCTGGTCTTTGACGGCCACGAAGAGCGCCTGTCGAACATCCTTCGGGAGCAGGCCGGCTTCACCGATCCGGTGACTGAGTTCCTGGCCGCCGACGAGAACGATACGGAGCTGGAAGGCCGCCTGAAGAACATGATGGAGGACTTCCTCCTGGGCGGTGTGGCTGAGCTTGGCATCCAGGCAGTCAAGGCCACCACCCGTGGCATGGTGAACTCCATGCGGGTCCACCGGGCCGGGGTCAAGGCCAAGCTGGCTGGCCAGAATCCTGACGAGGCCATTGCCGCCGCCAAGTTCCGTATCAGCGAAGAACAGGCAGAGGGCCTGGCGTTGTCCATGAACACCACTCTGGACGAGGCCAAGGGCATCCTGCGGATGATTGATGCGACCGGGGCAGCGCGAGAGAACTTTGAGTTCATGACCCGCACGGAGGTCCAGGAATGGGCCGCCAAGCGGGGACTGAACTTCGATGAGCTGGACGCCGAGGCCCGTGGCTTCACCACGATCAGCGAGGCGGGCAAGGTCATCATCGGCGGACTCAAGGGCGCTGACCTGGACACTGCCATCCACGAAGTCAGCCACGGCATCCGCATGATGGTGGTTGACCCCACCGTCGCCAACAAGGTCCTTCGTAAGCAGGACATCGACTTCATCGGTGAGTTCGTTGGGGCCACCAAGAACGCTGACGGCACCTGGAAGTGGACCACCGAGGCCGAGGAGAACTTCGTCACCGCGTTCCAGCGTTACCTGTACGAAGGCGCGGCCCCCAGCCGTCGTGTTGCCGGCGTCTTCAACCAGATGACCAACTGGCTGCGCAACCTGTACCGCGACCTGGATGACGTTGAGATCAACGCCATGCTGTCGCCCGAGGTCCGCCAGGCGTTTGATAACCTGGTGATGAACGGCGTGGATGGCACCATTTCAGGTGGCCGGGGCATCGCCGGCGACCTGCTCATGCAGAGCCGCCGCAAGTTCGACGCCAAGGCGGCCCTCCCGCAGGAGGCCAAGGACCTGGAGAACCTGCTGGACGAAGAAGAATGGGCCAGCATCAAGAGCCAGGCTGCCCTCGACAAGACCATCGCCATCTACCGCCGCTTTGAGAAGGAGCTCCTGCCTCTGTTCCGAACTGCCTCTGAGGCTGGAGCAGCCGTGCAGGGGGGCTACGAAGAGGGCGCCGCTCTTGTGCAAGAGGTCGTTGGCCGTTCCTCCAAGGAGCTGTTTGCCATGTTCTCGGCGGCCACGTCGCCACGGAACTTTGTGAATAACCACACGCGCCTCGGCGTAGGCATTGCCGCCGATGTCGTTACCCGAGTTCTGAAGGGAAGCTTCTCGGAGATCACGCAGGCCGAGATGGAAGCCATTGTGAAGTCCACTGGTGAGCGCCTTGATGCCAAGGGCATGGTTACTGGCTATGCCAAGCGTGGCGCGGCGGTGGCCAATGACCTCATTGGCCGCCTGCGTAAGGCCCAGGAAGCCAACCCCGAGGCCACCGTGTCGCAGCTGTTCCAGGCCGTGGACACGTCTGGTCTGTACAAGAACATGCGCGGGGCCGGACTTGAGTTCGGCGCCGGTAAGGTCCCCGGCTTTGCCGAGGCCAGCGCGGGTCGCCTAAACAAGGTGGTCCTGGACACTTACATGGCCCGCCTGATCCCGGACGACATGTTCCCTGGGGTGCCTGAGTCTGAGCTGCTGACTGCTAAGCAGGAGTGGCTGGCGGAGGTCCCCAACTACCTGTCGATGGCGGCCATGGTCCGCAAGCTTGCCAACGAGATGGACATTCTCCCTGGACACGTCCAGGAGCGCGTCTGGGGCAGCATCTACGTCATCTCAGCCCTGAAGCGTGCCGGCGTCCCCGACGACAAGATCCTGAAGAATCTCTCCAATGAGGATATGGTAGCCTCATGGAATCTGCTATCTATCCTGAAGTCCCCCGAGGTAACCAATGAACTCCGCAGACTTGGTGCTACTGAAGAATCTCTTGAAAGTATCGACAGCATTGCAGCCGCAGTCCGAAAGCGCGTCCGACCCAACCTCGACCGACCAATCCAAATCAGCGATCCTGGAGCGTTTGAGGAGCTTGCCCGACGGATTCCTCGCGCAAGCGGATCAACCGGAACCGAAGTCATCGCAGCCCGCCAAGCGCGTGGCGCGGAAATCCTCCTCCAAGGCCGCCGGTCGCCAGCCGAAGGCGCCACCCCAGGCCTAGGCAAGCCGCCTGAGACCGCCATCAACTGGGAGCGGTTCTCAACCGTTGGATCTGCCAGCGAATACGCCAAGGAGCTCGTTGAGGACACCGTCCGCGCCATGGCTGGCGATGATGTTGTTCCCCTTGAGGATGCTATCGCCCGTGCTGACCCAGCCCTGAAGGAAGTCACCCGAGCCATTGGTGTGGCTGACGTTGGGTCCCTGGCTGGATTCATGGACGCAGTGCCTGGCCGGGCCGCTGACATCCGCACGGCGGGTGACCGCATCATGGCCTCTCGTAAGGTCCTGGCAAATGTCTCTGACCGTCTGGCTACCTTGGCCAAGGCCAAGAACCCCAGCCGGGAGCAGATGTACGAGTTCATCCGCGGTAAGCAGATCCTGACCTTCATGACCTATAAGGTCAAGGAAGAGGTCCGGGAAGTGGCCCGCATCCTGAACGCCCAGCGGGTCGTATTTGAGCCGGATCCCAACTTCCGTCTCCTGCCCGACCTGAACGCCAAGCCTAAGGAACTGCCTCCGGCTGCTGCCCCAGCACCGACCCAGGCCGTCACTCCTGGTGCCGTTCCGACCCAGACCCCGGCTCCTGTGGCTCCTGCCTTGGATCCTGCCGGCAAGGCTGCCACCATGGACAGCGTCATCACGGACGCTGGTGGCGAGGCTGCCGTGCGCGCCGAGATGGACAAGTACGCCACGGCTGCCGCTACGGGCAACCCCATGGCACTTGTTCGCCTGAGCCGCACGCAGCGCGTCGGCAATGTGCTGGTCGAGTACTTCATGAACAGCATCCTGTCGAACCCCGTGACCCAGGTCGTGAACGTCCTGGGCACTGGCACGACGGCGTTCTATCTACCGATTGAGCGGATGCTGGGCGCAAGCCTGCGGGGTGACTTCAGGACTGTCGGGTCCCAGATCCGTCACCTGAACCACCTCATGCATGTCGGTGCGGATGCCTTTAGCTTCGCTTCTGCTGCCCTCAAGTCAGGCCAGAACGTGCTTGAAGAGGTTGGCACCAGTGAGGTCAAGACCAATGCCATCTCGGCTGCCGGCCTTGGCATGGCTGAGGATTCCCTGGCTGGCCAGGCCGTGACCTGGCTGGGCAAGGCCCTGAACGTCCCCAGCCGCTTCCTGACCACCACCGACGAGTTCTTCAAGCAGCTCAACTACCGTGCTGCCTTGATGACCGAGCTGGAGATGGAGGGCCTGACCAAGTTCAAGGGTGACCACAGGGCTGCCCAGGCTTGGGCCGCTGAGACCTATGACAAGATGATTACGGACGGCCAGCAGTACGCCGAAAAGGTCATCATGCAGCGGGCCATGGCTGAGTCTGACAAGGCCGTGGCAAACGGCACCATCACTGCCGAGGAGCGCACCACGTTCATCGCTCAGTACATGAGTGACCAGAAGAACTGGGATCCTCGCCTTGGTGCCCTCAGCCAGACGGCCCTGGACTATGCCCGGTACTCGACCTTTACGACGCCTCTGGTCCCCGGCGAGGGCGGCGCAATCAGCCGCATCTCTGCCCGTGTCCAGCAGGCCGTGGACGAGCACCCGCTGGCCCGGTTCGTCATCCCCTTCATCCGCACGCCTACGCGCATCCTTGAGTTCACCCTGGACCGCTCCCTGCCCGGCCAGGCGTGGAACCTGAACAATGCCTTCGGTAAGCTCAAGGGAGACCTGACGCATGCCGAGGCCACTGTTCGGTCGGAGGCCATGGGCCGTGTCGCCTTCTCGACCCTGACGGTCTTCACGGTTGGCGGGATGTTCTACGCTGGGCGCATCACCGGAGCTGGCCCAGAGAACCAGGCCGAGCGTGACGCATGGATTCAGGCAGGTAATCAGCCCTACTCGATCAAGATGGGCGACGGCTGGGTGTCATACCGCCGCATGGACCCCTTCGCGTCCATGATCGGTATCATCGTTGACACGATGCACTCGTACTCGTATGCGAACGAGCGCCAGCGCCCGCAGCTGGAGTCCGTCCTGCATGCCACCATCGTGGGCCTGGCCAACAACATCACCAACAAGTCTTACCTCACGGGTCTGACCAACATGGTGAACGCCATCAAGGAGCCCGGTCGATTCGGTAACAACCTGGTCAACCAATACGTTTCCGCAGCGGTCCCGTTCAGCTCTGGCCTGCGTCAGGCCAAGGGCACGCTTGACGATGACCTGGTGGTCCGTGATGTCCGCACCATGGGTGACGCCATCTACAACACCATCCCAGGCTGGGCTCAGGGTGTCGCTCCGCGTAGGAACATGTTCGGTGAAGCGATCACCCGTCCTCAGGGGGTGTTCGGAGACATGGTCTCGCCGTTCTCCTACACGGCGGTCAAGGACGACGCCATCCTCAAGGAGTTGGATCAGATTGGCCACTCCTTCGCTGCTCCTCGGGAAGTCCGCAACGGGGTCGATCTCACGACCATCATGAACCGTGGGGGCCAGAGCGCATATGACCGTTGGATGGAACTCCACGGCCAGGTCAAGCTTGGCAATCGCACCCTCCGGGAGGCGATGCTCAAGACGATCCGAAGCAAGGAGTACCAGCGCCTTAGTCCAGAGACCACCGACATGTACGACTCTCCTCGTGTTCGCGTCATGCGATCACTGGTCGAAAGGTATCGCAAGGCGGCCTTCAAGCAGGTCATGGATGAGTTCCCAGAGGTCGCCCAGGGCGTCCAACGGGACTTCGCAATCAAGCGGGCGATGAAGATGGGTCGCCCTGTTCAGGAACTGATGGATCTCGTCAACAGGTAAAAACATGCCACTTTCATATCAACTGCATACCACCTCAACGACCACTGCCGGTCCTTTTTCGTTCGCTCAGATTGATGGTTATTTGTCCATCAGTCACATCAAGGTTTTCATCAACGATGCAGTGACTACTGCGTTTACGGTGAATGAGCAAACTAAGCAGATCACACTGAACAGTGCGGTTGCGGCTGGAACCGCTGTCCGCATCCAGCGTATTACGCCCAACACGGAAGCTGAGCGAGTCATTGACTTTACCGACGGATCTGTTCTGACGGCTGAGGACCTTGACAAGTCTGCACGCCAGACTCTGTACATCACCCAGGAGGCCGAAGATACTGGGTCTGGCGGTCTGTCCAAAAACGCCGGCGAAACCGCGTGGGATGCAGCCGGGCTTCGGATCGTCAACCTGAATGCTCCTACTGCTGCGGATCACGCAACAAACAAGAGCTGGGTCGAATCCCACGTCTCCTCTTCTTCCATTGCTCTTACTGGGTCGCACTGGAATGCGGCCAACAAGCGCATCCAAAACCTGGCGTCTCCTCAAGACAACACCGATGCCGTGACCCGCGGTTACGTTGACGGCATCGTGTTCCAGGGCGATGGGTTTGCCGTCCCTCAGACTTGGGTCCTGGTAGGGAATGGAACCGCTAGCTACACGCTCCCTAGCCCACTTCCGTTTGGGACTGACTCAAACATGTTCCTTGTTGAGGTCGGCGGGATTATTCAGAACCCGGCTAACTACAACATCGTTGCCCCGAGCACTCTTCAGTTCACATCCTCCCCACTCCCACCCAATGGTGCGTCAATCATCGTTCGCAACTTCGGCTACGCACGAAACGTCGCCACGTTCAACGATGCTGTTACCTTTGGTGCTGGGATCAACGTCACTGGTAATGCTGGAGTCACCGGAACAGTTACGGCTGCTGGCTTCTCTGGGCCGCTAGCCGGAAACGTTACTGGAAACGTCACTGGTAATGTGACCGGAAACCTCACCGGAACGGTTCAAACGGCATCGCAGACCAGCATCACCAGCGTCGGTACGCTCGGGTCTTTGACGGTCTCCGGTAACACGACGGTTGATACTGACACTCTTGTTGTCAATGCCACTACTGACCGAGTCGGGATCAACGTGGCAACACCCACGGTCGATCTTGATGTCCTCGGTAGTGCCAAGTTTGGCGGCAACGTGGCCATCACCGGGAACATCTCGGCGGCTAACCTCGCTTCTTTGGCTGGTGGTCTGAAGCAGGTGGTCAGCATGTCAACTTCAACGCAGACCACTAATACCACACAGAGTTCTTACCTCGATGCCACGGATCTGCGTCTGTCAATAACGCCGACATCTGCAACGAGCCGCTTGATTATTCTTGCTTCTGTAAATGCAGGCATCACAACTCCATCAACTTGGGCTGGCTCAGGCGGAGTGAGTCTCAAGATTCAGGGCGGTATTGGTGGAGCTCCTACCGTCTGGAGTGACGTTCAGACCTATGGCTACGCTGTAAGCGTGGCTGAGAACAACACTTCCGCTTTCGGAGTGGTAAACACGGCATCTAATGTTTTTCTGTTTCACATCGTACCGGCAGGAGCAACTCAGACAGTCACTTACAAAATCCAAGTGGGCGCCTTCGGAACGGCCAACCCACTTGGCTTGAATGGAATCGTCAACTTCCATCCATCAGCAGTCAGCGGCATCATGATCCTTGAAATCGGAGTCTAAACCATGCCAACTCTCACCACTCTTGACCCAGCGATGACCTCAGGACTCCTGAAGACATCCAACAACCTCTCCGAAATCAACACCCAGGCTGCCCGCGAATCCGCCATGAATGCCCTGTCGCTGGAGACAGCGATCCCCGTGGGCATTGTGCTGCCATTCGCTGGGGCCAACCCTCCTGGGGGATGGCTCCTGTGCAACGGCCAGCCGCTCAATATCTCTCAGTACGCTGAGTTGTTTGCGGCCATCAGCAACACCTACGGTGGCGACGGGATCACGTCTTTCAACGTGCCTGACCTTCGTGGGCGAACTGTGGCAGGCCGGGACCTGACCCTGAGTGGGATCTATGCAGATCGCCTGACTGCCGCTCAGTTCGGCAGCGATGGGAGATCCTTGGGTCAAACCGGGGGTACTGAAGGCCACACCCTGACCACTTCTCAGATCCCCGCCCACACCCACTTTGCGGTGAACTCTGATGTCACTTCTAACAACCCGGCTGTTGCTGTGACCAACTCCAACACCATTGTCCACGACAATAACCACTCGTCGCAGGACTCGTACCATCTGTCTGGATCGGCTACTGCTGCCGATATTGGCCTGACCAGTTCTGTCGGTGGCGGCACGGCCCACGCCAACGTCCAGCCGACGATGGTCTTGAACTACATCATCAAGGCCAAGTTCCAGGGGCGAGTGTGATGAACGAGCAGCTCCTTATTGCGTTGGGCCGGCTTGAAGGAAAGGTTGATGCTTTGCTGAACTTGCAGAAAATGCAGGAAGAGCAGCTGAAAAACCACGACGACCGCCTTAGGAAGCTTGAGGAACACAAGCACTATATGGTTGGGATTGTCGCCGTGGTCGGTGCAGGGGTGTCCCTGGCTGTTGCCGTGCTCAGTCGTTTCATCAAGTGAGGAATCATGGCTAGCGACAAACAACTCCGAGAACTCTTTGAGAACCTGATCCAGGACCTGTCCAATCGCATCAAGAACGGCACGGCTACCGCTGCCGACCTTGGCGTGGCCAGGCAGCTGCTCAAGGACAACGGCATTGATTGCAGCCCGTCCAAGGGCTCACCCGTGTCCAAGCTGTACGAAATCCTGCCGTTTGACCCCGCCCAGGACGACAAGGTAGCAAGCTAAAGAGTCATATGGAAGACATTGATCCACGCCTGAAGGACTTCAGGAACTTCCTGTATATCGTCTGGCACCACCTTGGGCTGCCCAAGCCGACCGAGGTTCAGTACGACATTGCGGAATACATCCAGAACGGCCCTCGTCGTTCCGTGGTCATGGCCTTCCGCGGCGTTGGAAAGTCTTGGATCACGTCTGCCTACGTCTGCCATCAGCTGCTGCTTGACCCGTCCAAGAACATCCTGGTGGTCTCTGCCAGCAAGGGCCGAGCAGACGACTTCTCGACGTTCACCCTGCGCCTGATCCAGGAGATTCCCATCCTGAATCACCTACTGCCCAAGGAGTCACAACGATTCTCCAAGGTCGCCTTTGACGTGGGCCCAGCGCCCCCGCAGCATGCCCCCAGCGTCACCAGCAAGGGCATCACCTCGCAGATCACGGGTAGCCGCGCCGACATCGTCATTGCCGACGACGTTGAGGTGCCTAACAACTCGGCCACGCAGAACATGCGTGAGAAGCTGGCGGAGTCGATCAAGGAGTTTGAGGCCGTCCTGAAGCCCAATGGTAAGGTCCTGTTCCTAGGGACACCCCAGACAGAGTCCTCGATCTACAACCTACTGCCCGACCGTGGGTACAACATCTGCATCTGGCCCGTGCGCTCTCCCTCGGAGAAGGAGAGGGCTAGCTACGGAGACCGTCTATCCAAGTTTGTGTCGGCACTGAAGCCCAGTCAGCTGGTCGAACCCGACCGCTTCGATGAGAAGGAGCTCCTGGAGCGTGAGCTGTCCTATGGCCGCTCCGGGTTCTCCCTCCAGTACATGCTGGACACCAGCCTGAGCGACCAGGACCGCTACCCGCTCAAGCTCAATGACCTGATCGTCATGGACCTGAACCCCGAGATGGCCCCGCAGAAGCTTATCTGGGCCTCGGGCACCGACCAGGCCGTCCAGGACCTGCACTGCGTCGGGTTCAACGGGGACCGCTACCACAAGCCAATGGCCCTGGTGGGCGACTGGATGCCCTATACGGGCTCCGTGATGGCAATCGACCCCTCAGGCAGGGGCTCCGACGAGACCGCCTACGCGGTCGTCAAGATGCTCAATGGGGTCCTGTTCGTGACCGACGCCGGCGGGATCTCTGGGGGCTATGGACAGCCTGTCCTGGACAAGCTGGCCGGCATTGCCAAGGCCCAGAAGGTCAACATGATCCTGGTAGAAGAGAACTTCGGCCAAGGCATGTTCGCTGAGCTCCTGAAGCCAGTCCTGGCCAAGGAACACCCCTGCGTCGTGGAGCTGACTCGACACTCCATCCAGAAGGAAAAGCGCATCATCGACACCCTGGAGCCTGTGATGAACCAGCACAAGCTGGTCTTCGACATCGCAGCCATCCGAAGGGACTACCTATCGACCAGGGACCTGCCTACGGAGAAGGCCCTGCACTACCAGCTCATGTACCAGATGAGCCGAGTGACCCGCTCCAAGGGGGCCCTGGCCCACGACGACCGTCTCGACGCTCTGGCCATGGCCGTGGCTCACTGGACCGAGCAAATGGCCCAGGATGCAGACAAAAAGATCGCCCTGAACAGGTCCAAGGCCCTGGACAGGGAGCTGGAGAAGTTCATGGACGCTGTTGTTGGGCGGAAACCCCATGGCGACGTGTGGATGAAGGTCTAAACTGACTACAGTTGTGGGTAAATGTAGTGTTTTTGCTCCCAAAACAGTGATGGACTACCCTACGGATTGGGGGGTAGGGGGGCCTCTGGGGGCCTAAAGTGTACCTAAGGTATGACTTTAGGTATGACCTAAGGCACTATTCCCTAAGGGGTTACAAACAGGATCATGATCCTAGGTAAAGCAATGGGTAACCTTGGCTTGGCCTGTAGTAAACGCAGTGATTACCACTAGAGCTGTCCTAAACGGAGCGATTAGTACAGATGAGCCACACTCAACCGTCTTTTGTTCAGATCGGGTGTCACACCATTCCCATCCTCCGGGCTGAAATCAAGGACTACGGTGAGTATTGCACTGATCTGCCTGGGCCTAAGATCACCATCAACCGCTCACTGGGGCCTAAGGCTGCCGCTATGACCCTGGTCCATGAGCTGATCCACGCCATTGCCGACCAGTACGGCTTTAGCGAGACCGAGGAGCAGACCAAGGTCCTGGAGACGGCTGTGTGTCGGTTCCTGATGGAGAACCCTGGGGTCTTGCAAGAAATCTTGGAAGGTCTTTCTTACGTCGAACCAAAGACGTGCTAGGATGACCCCACTTCCGCACGAATCATTGTCTCTCTCTCTCGGGGCTCATGGGCGTAAAAGCCGTGAGTCCTTTTCGCTAGGACACCCTTAGGACCCCCAGAGATGGGGCTGTCAGGCAGGGCTGGATCGTATAATGGCAGTATCCCGTGTGTTACCGGGGGTGGGGGTTCGACTCCCTCTCTAGCCCTGCCACCTAGCGGACCTTTTGGTAGAAAAATCTGAAGTCCAGTACGTCATGGT
>Ga0208009_1000390_pt1 | contig 12622 bp, 13 predicted proteins | sample Wag4_2014_7_16_FD_187364 | JGI IMG/M metagenome (GOLD analysis project Ga0208009, IMG submission 187364) | Fresh water mixed with fracking chemicals microbial communities from Ohio, USA - Utica-2 Time Series FC 2014_7_16 (SPAdes) (version 2) ...
AATGCAATTAATGAACCAAGGACTGCCATGATTACAACTGTTACACCGGCATAACCAAATGATTTTAAGAACATTAGTGGAAAGAGCATTAAAGAGGCCAAGGTAATAACAATTGTTAGGCCAGAGTAAAAGACTGTTTTTCCTGCTGTGGCAACAGTTTTCTTAATTGCCTCATCAACTGATTTACCTGCATGAAGCTCTTCGCGAAATCGATTAACAATTAATAACGAATAATCAATACCTAAGCCAAGGCCAAGACCTGTAATCAGGTTTAGAGCAAAAACACTGACGCCGGTAAAGAGGGTTAATAAATAGATAATTAACAATGAGCCAAGAATTGCAGATACTCCAACTAAAAGTGGCATTGCACTTGCAACTAACCCACCAAAAACAAAGACTAATAAAATAAAGGTCAACGGTATTGATATTGCTTCAGATAATTTCAAATCATCAGCAATTTTGGTATTAATTGCGTGGGCAAATACTCCAGTGCCGCTGGCATAGATTGTTAAATTCTCGAAGCTGCCATCGTATTTATCTTGAATTCTTTTGCCAAGAGATTGCACCGTATCCCACTCGACATCTTCGCTATAGACAAACAAAAATGCAGATTTGGAATCAGAGCTCTTTAAAGATGGCGCACCACCTGCGCTCCAATAAGAAAGTGTTGAACCTACTCCTGGTTCAGATTTAAGAGCGGTTTCAAGTTTTGCAGCAGTTGCAACAACTTCAGAATCAGTAAGCCCATCTTTTGTTTCAACAACTAGGACTACCGCTGGGTCCTTAACTTTGAATACATCTGTTAAATACTCAAAGGCCTTGCTTGAATCACTTTTTGGATCGTTGTAACCACCACTATCAAGTTTGCCGAAAACTGAAGATCCGATTACACCCGCAGACAAAATAGCGACTATGAATAATGAGAAAATTAGTTTTTTACGATTGACAATCAATGAGCCTAGTTTTACAAACATTTTCACCTATCCAGTAAGTTTTGATGTAAGCGGGTAGACTTATATTCTAATGAAGAATGATTCAAATCTAGAAAATGATCAGCCAAAGAAGGCTGGTGAAGTTAATCACGAACTACTTCCTAAAATAACCAATGATGAAATTGATTTAGAAATTGACCTTTATCGTGATGATGAAATTGCTAGGGATAAACCACCACACCACTAATTATTCTTTACTTTTTGTAACAGGCTTACTTTCTACTTTTGCAGCAGGCTTACTTTCAGCCTTTGTTGCCGGAGCTTCACTCTTAGAAGTTGGCGTACTTCTGGAATCGGTTTTATAGAAGCCGCTTCCCTTGAATACAACACCTACATTGTTATAAACCTTGCGAACTACGCCATTGCACTTTGGGCACTTTTCAATGGCTGCTTCAGTGAATGATTGAACCGCCTCAAAAGCATGCTCACACTCATTACACAGATATTCATAGGTTGGCATAGGAGTAATCTTAAGTGAGTGGCAAGATAAGGGCTAACTCAACTAAGGAGGTAATGTGATTAAGCGGATTTGCACACTTTTCACCGCACTTCTAATCACTTGTGCTGCCGCGCCTTCTTCTTGGGCAACCTCAATAGTTAGCACCTCACCAACTGCGGGATCTGTGTTAAGCATTTCACCAACTGCTGTAACAATTAAAGCCAATGCTGATTTATTAGATGGTGCAAATGAAATTACGGTAAGTGATTCAAAAGGAATCAGAGTTGATGATGGATCTATCCAGATTCAAGGTTCAGTATTGATGGTTGGCGTTAAGCCACTGACAATCTCAGGCTTGTACACAGTTGCATACACATTGATGGCAGTTGATCAGCCACCAGTTACTGGCACATTCACTTTTCTATACAACGCTCCAGCAGAAATGGCATTGCCTACTCCAACACCATCTGAAGAAGAAGTTCTTACAAACTCACCAAATCGCATTACAGATTTGTTTGTCATTGGATTGATGATTTTTGCTTTCATCATGTTAATTTTCTTATCACGCTATGCCAAGCAAACCTTGAAAGCACCGGCACGGCCTAGAAAAGTAAAGAAGAGCTCAAGTACCAGCAAAAAATTCTTAAAGTAGTTTGGGCTCAAACTTGATTGAATTACTCTCACCCCTTACCAAAGGCTTGATGCAATTAACTGGGGTATTAAGTATTGGTTTATTGATTGCAATAGCTTTTCTAGAGTTAGATAACAAGGGCAGAGTGACTAATTTTGCTCTAGTAAAAAAGGCAAAAAGATTAATCTCATTATGGCTAACCACCACAGTTATATATATTTTAGTTCAAATCGCATACTTACTAGATCAACCAATAACAGCATCCTTTGATTTAACAGTTATTAGGTCCTATTTAACCCAAACCTCTATTGGTAAGAGTTATTTAATTCAGATCATTGGAATATTAGTTTTATTGGTTATCTCATTTAAGAAGGTTATTTCAACCTATCTTGCCTTGCTAATTTCCCTAATTGCGATAAGTGCCTCAATTTTTCAAAGCCACGGTTCAACCTCAGGCCATCATGGATTGGCTATTGGAGCCCTCGTTATCCATGTGATTGCCTTAAGTTTTTGGGTAGGCGGATTATTTGGTTTAACGCAATTAGGTAAAGAGCATAAGTTAATTGCACTTCCTAGATTTAGTGCGATTGCATTATGGAGTGCGATTGCTGTGGCACTTACGGGTGCTGCTACAGCTTGGACCAGATTAGATTCAATTTCAGCTTGGCAAAGTAAGTATGGCGCAATTACTTTACTGAAAATATTCTTGACTATAACTCTAATTGGATTTGGTGCGTTACATCGAAGGTGGATAATCAAATCTGATTTCCCATCTGTATTTAGATTAATCACAGCTGAGATTGTGGTTATGTTTTCAACAGTTTTTGTTGGTAGTTGGTTATCAACAGTTAACCCGCCAGAGCGTGAAGTAGTCTCCTCGCCAGCATTACTTATAACTGGACTTGAAATGCCAGAGCCACCAACAATTTCTCGAGTTTTACTTGCATATGACGCGGATGGATTAATGCTTGGTTTATTGATACTTGCAGTTGCTCTCTATATAAAAGGTGTAATAATTTTAAGTAGACGTGGTGATAAGTGGCCAGTTGGGCGAACAATTGCATTTGCTTTAGGAATATCAGCGATTGATTTTGCAACTAGTGGAGGTTTAGGGGTTTACTCACGGTTTGCGTTTTCAAATCACATGTTGTCACATATGGTGCTTGGGATGATTGCACCGATAGGAATTGTGCTGGGGGCGCCAATAACTTTAGCGCTTAGAACTTTGCCGGTGGGTAGAAGTGAAGATGAACGAGGAATTCGTGGAGCATTTATCGCAATGCTGCACTCAAAACTTTCAAACTTTTATACCCATCCAGTAGTTGCATTAGCCATATTTGATGGCTCACTTTTTGCCCTCTACTTCACGCCACTATTTTCAAATCTAATGCAGGGCCATAGTGGACACTTCTTTATGTCTATTCACTTCCTGCTAGCTGGCATATTATTTTTCCAAGTACTAATTGGAATTGATCCAATGCCTAGAAAAGTGCCACATATCGTGAAGATGATAATTATTTTTGCTGCAATGAGTATTCATGCGTTTTTCTCAATCTCATTGATGTCAGCTTCAACTCTTTTAGATAACGGTTACTTTGCAATGTTAGAGAGACCATGGGCAACAGATCTACTTGCTGACCAAAGATTAGGTGGGGCAATTGGTTGGGCAATGGGTGAGATTCCAATCCTGCTTGCACTACTTGCCACCTTCTTGCAGTGGGTAAGGCATGACAAGAAAGAGGCTTCCCGGATTGATCGGGCTGCAGATCGAGCAGCAGCCATGGGTGAAAAAGATGATCTGGCTATCTATAACCAATATTTAGCAGAGTTAAATCGACGAGATAACTCACAATAGAATAGCCCTATGTCTACAAGTTCAGATATGCCCGCATTATTTGGCGAGGAGTATCAAGCACTTCGAGAAAGTGTTAGTGCACTTGCGCAAAAAAAGATTTTACCTTTTGCTCATGATGTTGATGAAAACTCAAGATATCCGCAAGAGGCAGCTGATGCACTGCAAGGAGCAGGTCTTGCCGCTGCGCATGTGCCAGTTGAATTTGGTGGCCAAGGTGCGGACGCATTAGCGGCAGTAATAATTATTGAAGAGGTTGCAAGAGTTTGTGGCGCTTCATCATTAATTCCAGCGGTTAACAAATTAGGTTCAGTTCCATTAATGATTGCTGGCAATAATGAACAAAAGAAGAAGTATTTAACTCAACTTGCAGCAGGCAAAGGTTTTTCTTACTGCCTATCTGAATCCGAAGCCGGATCTGATGCTGCTGCGATGAAAACTAAGGCGGTAAAAGATGGAGATGGCTGGATAATTTCTGGCAGCAAGAAGTGGATTTCAAATGCTGGAGTTTCTGAGTTTTACACAGTCCTTGCATCAACTGATGCCAGTAAAGGGGCAAAAGGAATCTCTGCTTTTATTATTGAAAAATCTGATCCAGGTGTTTCATTTGGTGCGCACGAAAAGAAGATGGGCTTTCGTGGCTCACCAACCCGAGAAGTTTATTTCGATAATGTAAAGATTAATGATGATCGTCGTCTAGGTGAGATTGGTAGTGGGTTTTCATTAGCCATGAAAACTTTAGACCACACCCGAATTACCATTGCAGCTCAAGCACTAGGCATTGCACAAGGTGCTTTTGATGTTGCTAAGAAATACGCCCATGAGCGCCAACAATTTGGTAAACCTATATTTGATTTTCAAGCTGTTCAATTTATGTTGGCAGATATGGCGATGCAGATTGAGGCAGCTAGACAACTTACCTATGCAGCAGCGGTAAAGAGTGAGCGAGGTGAGAGTGACTTAACTTTCTTCTCAGCTGCCAGTAAATGTTTTGCCACCGATGTGGCTATGAAGGTAACAACTGATGCAGTGCAGGTTCTTGGTGGCTATGGATATGTAAGTGATTATCCAGTGGAGCGAATGATGCGTGATGCTAAATTAACTCAAATTTATGAAGGCACAAACCAAATTCAACGAGTTGTAATGGCTAGAAATCTCGAAACTTTAACTAATTAAAATCTAACAATTATCTCTGGGGTCGCAGCTGCTTTAATTTTCTGATCATGAGGCTCAACTGGCAACATTTCACTAGTTAATTCACCTCGATGAAGCAAAGCGATTGTCCAAGCATTAGAACGTGCAAGAAATCGATCGTAGGAGCCACCACCTTGTCCTAGACGATTTCCAGTTCGGTCAACATGCAGGGCAGGCAGAATAATTACATCTAGTTGAATATCTTCAACAGCTGCGCCTACTGGCTCAAGAGTTTTCCCAGATTTTTTTAACTTACTTTTGTCGCCATCCCAAGCAACCCATTCCAAATCATTATCTTTTAGCAGTCTTGGCAGATAAAGTGTTTTGCCCGATGAAATAACTCTTTGATTTACATCACTAGTTTCTGGTTCAAATTCATATGAAATGTATGAGCCAATTTTTGAAACATCTTTAAATTCATTTGCTGAGAGAATATGTAGCCAGCTTTCGCTGATAAATCTATCCGCACGTTCTTTACGGTATTGCTTTCGAAGCGCAGATTTATTCTCGTTATTAACCATGCCCCTTACCTTAATTTATCGCTCGGGCAAAGTAGGGTTTAGGTATGGATGAATTACTTTCTGTCGCTTTAATGCAGGAGCAATTGCTCAATATGAGCAATCCGCTGGCGGCATTAGACCTTCCGCTGCTGGATGCGCATGGGGCGAGTTTGGCAAGTGATCTATTGGTGGATGAGAAGCTTGTTATTAAAAGTGGTCAACGAATTGATTCAACCCAGATCGCACTTGCAGCATCCCTTGGTTTAGATAGATTGCCATGTCGACCACAACCACGAGTAGTGATTATTAGCGCCGGTGATGATCTAGTTGAACCGGGAAGTAAATTAGCTGATGATGAAGATGAGTATGAGAGTAACTCCTGGTTTTTAACTACCTTTGTTCGCGAAGCCGGGGCTCATGCATTTAGAGTTCATACAATCCCAGAAACCCAAGATCAACTTAAGTTAATTGTGGAAGATCAACTAGTTAGAGCAGATTTAATTGTAATTAGTGGTGAATCCAACGATGAATCATTTGATTTAATCACCTCTGTTTTATTTAACCTAGGTGAAATAAAAATAGTAACTCCTAATCTTGCAGAAAGCAGTAAACACAGTTATGGCGTAATTGGCCCGGATAAGACACCGGTAGTGGTTTTACCTGGGGATCCAATTGGCAATTATCTTTCAGCAGAACTTTTCATCCGGCCAATGATTATTAAAATGTTAACTGGTGCAATATCAGATCGAAAAAACAAAAAAGTTAAGTTAAGTAAAGCTTTAACATCTGAATCAGGCAAGGTGCAATTCTTAAGAGGTTTCCTAAATGAGGACGGCCAGGTAGCAGCGCTGGCTGAGCAAGACTCACTGATCACCTTATCTATGGCAAATTGTTTAATTGAAATAAATGAGAAGAGTGAGAAGTTAAGTGCTGGTGATCAAGTAAATATCCTGATGGTTAATTAGGAAAAATTGAAAAGATTAATAGATCATGAAATAACTCTTAAACCGATTCGGTTTAGAGATAAAGCTGCATGGGATGCGGTTCGAGCAATAAACAGAGATTGGTTATCACCTTGGGAGGCAACTAGACCCCATATCGATAGCAATACGCCATTACCTTCTTATTACGGGATGGTGCTGCAATTAAATAAAGAAATCAGAGCACTCAGATCAATTTCATTAGGAATATGGCTTAAAGAAAATAAAAGTGAAATGTTAATCGGACAAATCACATTAGGTGGAATTATTTTTGGAGCGATGCGAGGTGCTCATATTGGCTACTGGATTGACCAAAGATTTGCTAGCCGCGGGTACACAACTAGGGCAGTAAAGCTATTAACTAAATATGGTTTTGAAACATTAAAGCTGCATCGGATTGAAATAAATCTGCGACCTGAGAATGAGGCTTCAAAAAAGGTTGCATTAAAGGCTGGCTTTGAATTGGAAGGGGCACGCAATAACTACCTTCACATTGCAGGTGATTGGCGCAATCACATTACTTTTGTTAAGGAAAACCCAGAAATAAAATAAAAGATAGTAAAGACATACCTACCCATTTCCCCTTAAATCTAACCTTCAACATTTATTGTTGTGCTTTATGGGTTCGGGTTTTATCTATTTAATCATCATCGCGATGTGGGCTGCCTACTTCTTGCCGCAATGGTTGAGTAAGCATGAAGATAACTCAGGACGTGCAATTGAAAGATATAAAAATGCGATGTTAGTAGTGGCAGAAAATAATCCAAATATTAAAACCGAACCAAGGTTGGAAGATAAAACCAAGATATTTTTGCAACGCAGATTAATTTTTGGTTCATTATTCTCGTTAAGTTTTCTCTCACTAATTTGCGCAGCTGTTGGATTCTTAGATTTCACAACAACTTTAATTCCAAGCACTGCTTTACTAATTTATTTAGTAAATGTTAGAAAACAAGTTGTTGCCTCACAATTGAAGGTTCGAAGATTAAAGGCATTAGAAAAAATCACGAACAGTAAGATCCCAACTACTTTAGTTCCTCAAATAGAAGAAAAAGGCAACACTGAACATTGGGTTCCATTTGCTGATCGAACTGAAATTACCGGAGTAATTGTGGTGCCAAAAGATCGCAAAGGATGGCAACCAACTAAATTACCAAGGCCTGTTTACACCACGGCAGCAAAGGCGGTTCCAAGTAAGCGAATAATTGATTTAACTACAACTGGACAGTGGAGCGCCGATCAAGAGCGAATCAAAGCACTTTCTGGCAGAGATGATGATTTCTTTGATCAAGCAATGGTTACTGATTTAACACAGGAAGATAAAGCGGTAAACGAGTAATTAAATCCAGCTAGGCAGCCACATTCTGGCTAACCAATCTACATACGGGATATTAATTCCTATAAAAATTGGCATAAAGTAAATGAAATTAATACCCACAGTAATTACAAACACATATATTAATTTGCGATTTATCTGATTATTTAGTGCCCAGTTAAATACATTAATAAGAGATAGCACAATAAATGGAAAGATTGCTATTGCATAAAAATAGAAAGTAGTTCTATTTTGAATGAAAAACCAAGGCAAATAGGTGCCGGCAATGCCAGCAAGAATGAAGGCTGAAACTCGATCTCTATTGGCGATGAATAATCCAACTGTGATTGCAATTGCGAAGATTCCAGCCCACCACAAAATTGGGGTGCCAATTGCCAAGATCTCTTGGGAACAGGATTGCGCTCCACAGTTTTTAGTCGATTCATAATAGAAAGATGTTGGTCTACCCAGCACCAACCAGCTCCAAGGATTTGCCGCGTAGGTATGTTGCTCAGTTAAACCCCGGTGAAAATTCATGATCTCAACATGGTAATTCCAGAGCGAGGAAAAAAGGTTTGACCCAGAATCTCTTGCCCAACCCTTTGCGCTTATGAACCAGCCGCTCCAAGACAGCAAGTAGATACCCATAGGCGTTAATACAAATTGGCTAAACCTCTTGCCCCAGGTAGCAAAGTTAGCCCTACCAATATTTACTGTTAGTAAGATTAAAAAAGGAATTACAAATACTGCGCTCCATTTGGTAGCAGCTGCAAGACCAATTACCACTCCACTTAACCAAAGATTGTCTCTGAGAATTAGGTAGAAGGCGAGCAGTATGAAAAACATTAAGAAAATATCAAGGAGGGCAACTCTAGACATGACAAGATGAAGTCCATCCAGTGCAAACAAGGCTGCTGCTATGTTGCTCAAAAATAAGGAGCCAAAAAGTCGTTGCACAATTAAATAAATTAACAAGACAGAAGCACTACCAACTATTGCTGCGATTACTCGCCACCCAAATTCATTATTTCCAAAAAGCTTAATTCCAATACCAATTAACCATTTTCCTAATGGCGGGTGAACAACGAACTCAGCTGCTCCCTGATCATTTAATTCAACCCCATCGGTTATGAGTGAGGCTGCATTTTTTGCGTAGTAAACCTCATCGAAAATATAACCTTTTGGAAGATTCAGCCGCCAAAGTCGAAGTGTTAGCGCAAAGCCAATAATGATTGAGATCGGGGCTAAATGGCGAAAACGAGTAATACTCACAGGGTCAGCCTAAGACCTGCGCGAACATCAGTAATGAAATAACCTGAGAGAATTAGCAGATGTTAATCCTGGCCTGCTTACCAATCGGTGATGCCCGTGATGCCTCTGCGCATTTAATCGAGGCAATTGGGCAAGTGCAGTATGTGGCTGCTGAGGATTCACGAAAATTTGCCAGACTTTGCCAAGAGTTAAATATTAAGCACCACGCAAAGGTCATTTCATTTTTTGAAGGAAATGAAAGTGAAAAAATTGATGAGTTAACTAATCTTCTAAAGTCGCAAAAAGATATCTTGGTCGCTACCGATGCTGGCGCACCTGGTATTTCAGATCCAGGCTACCGATTAATCAGAGCGGCTCTTCAAGCTGATGTGAAAATTAAAGTATTGCCTGGACCAAGTGCGGTTACAACTGCTTTATTACTATCTGGTTTACCAACTGATCGATTTTGCTTTGAGGGCTTTCCACCTCGCACCCAAGGTGCCAGAGAAAAATGGTTTAAGGATTTAGCACAAGAAGAGCGCACCATTATTTTCTTTGAAGCCCCGCATCGAATTGTTGAATCACTTACTGATGCCGCTGGTGGGTTTGGATTAGATCGAAATGGTGCTATTTGTCGAGAGATGAGTAAGCATTATGAAGAGGTAGTGCGAGGAAATCTGGGTGAACTTATTGAGTGGGCAAAATCAAAAGATATTTTAGGTGAAATAACAATTGTGATCGAAGGCTTTGATCCTGGAAGTAGAGAGTATGACCAAGCAGATTTAATTCAAATGGTGCTAAACCTGGAGGCAAATGGTGAAGGTCGCAAAGAGGCAATAGCACTAATTGCAAAAGAAACCGGAGTTTCTAAGCGGGTTGTATTTGATGCCATGGTTGCCCATAAGAGTGGCGATAAGATCTGATCATGGCTGAAAAATCTTTTTATTTAACTACGCCCATTTACTATGTAAATGACGCACCACATATTGGCCATGCCTATACAACTGTTGCTGGTGATGTTTTAACCCGTTGGCATCGCCAACGTGGTGAGTCAGTTTGGTTTCTTACCGGTACTGATGAACATGGCCAAAAAGTTTTAAACACTGCGCAAGCAAATAACACCTCACCTCAGGATTGGTGTGACAAATTAGTTGATTCTGCTTGGAAGCCAGTTTGGAAAGATTTAAATATTGCCAATGATGATTTCATAAGAACTACCGAGGATCGACACAGCATTCGAGTCCAAAAATTCCTCCAAGGCTTAAAGGATTCAGGCCACATTTATGCTGGAAAGTTTGAAGGCCCATACTGCATCGGTTGTGAAGAGTTTAAATTGCCTGGTGATTTAGATGAAGGTAAGTGCAAAATTCACTCCAAGCCAGTTGAAATGTTAAGTGAAGATAATTGGTTCTTTAAATTATCAGCCTTCAAACAACCATTACTTGATTACTACAAAGCAAATCCAGATGCATGTCAGCCAGAGAGTGCGCGTAATGAGGTTATTTCATTTCTAGAAGGTGAAGTTAGGGATCTTTCTATCTCAAGATCTACCTTTGATTGGGGAATACCAGTTCCTTGGGATACCAAGCAGGTTATCTATGTTTGGTTTGATGCGTTATTAAATTATGCAACCGCTGTTGGATTAGGTGATGATCCATCTACTGATGGTGGAAAAAAGTTTGCCAGTACTTGGCCAGCTGATGTGCACCTGGTTGGTAAAGATATTTTGCGCTTTCATGCAATTATCTGGCCAGCAATGTTGATGGCAGCAGGGGTAGCAGTTCCTAAGAAAATATTTGCTCACGGCTGGTTGTTAGTTGGTGGCGAGAAAATGTCTAAGAGTAAGTTAACTGGTATTGCCCCATCTGATATTACAAAAGATTTTGGAGTAGATGCTTTTAGATACTACTTCTTAAAAGCTATTCCATTTGGCAGTGACGGCTCATTTTCTTGGGAAGATATGGCAGCTAGATATACCAGTGAGTTAGCAAATGATTTTGGCAACCTAGCTTCTAGATTAATAGCCATGATTGAAAAGTATTGCGAAGGAAAAATTCCAAGTATCGCTAAAGATGAATCACTCGCTGCTTTGCTAGATCAGAGCGCGAAGAGTGCTGATGAAGCAATTTGCGCACTTGATTTTCAAGGTGGCATAAACACAATCATGGATTTTTGTAAGAGAGTAAATGGTTATGTAACAGAGAAAGAGCCATGGGTTGTGGCAAAGGATTCATCTAGAAAGTCTGAGCTTGATGGAATTTTATATAACACAGCGGAATCACTTCGCGCATTAGCTGTATTACTTCATCCAGTAATGCCTGAGGTAACTGAAAAACTCTGGCAATCACTTGGTGCGCAATCTTCACTTGGCGACATTGGTAAGCAGCAAATAAGTAAGGTAGCAAACTGGGGACAATTACCAGCCGGAAGTGTTGTAACTAAAACCGATGTGCTATTTCCAAGATTAGAAGAGGTTAAGTAATTTATGGCAGATCGTCATAACCGCGATCTTGATCGAAAGCCTGGACCACTTCCAGAACCAATCAAAACAAAGACAGTAGATTCACATGCCCACCTGGAGTTAATCCATAACAGTGAGCCAGATTCACCTTTAATTAAACAAACTTTAGATCAAGCCGCATCCGTTGGAATCGATCGAGTAGTTCAAGTTGGTTACTCCGCCGAGCAATCAATTTGGTCAGTCAAATGTGCTGAAAGCTTTGTTGGCCAAGTAGTAGCCGCAGTTGCACTGCACCCAAATGAAGCACCAGTTGTTGATGACTTAGAAAAAGATTTAAAAATTATTGAAGAGTTAGCATCAAACCCAAGGGTAAGAGCAATCGGTGAGACTGGCCTAGATTTCTTTAGAACACCGGAGGAGTTAAGAGATAAACAAAAGTACTCATTCGCCCGTCATATAAAGATGGCTAAGGATCACAAAAAAGCTTTAGTTATTCATGATCGTGATTCACATCGTGCGGTATTAGATTTGTTAATCCAAGAAGGTGCCCCTGATAAGACTATTTTTCACTGCTACTCAGGTGATGCCGAAATGGCAAAGGAGTGCATCGCTAATAATTACATTCTCTCCTTCGCTGGCACATTAACCTTTAAGAACGCACCAGAGTTGCGTGAGGCGGTGGTACTCGTTCCAGTTGAGCAGTTACTAGTTGAGACTGACTCACCATTTTTAGCACCGATGCCAAATCGAGGTTCATTAAATACACCTGCCCAGATTCCAAATACTTTGCGCGTGATGGCAGATCTAAGAGGTGAATCCGTGGATTACTTAGCTGGTGCGATCTCAGAAAATGCTGAACGTATTTTTGGAAAGTTTTAAATGAAAACCCTGCTGGGCGCAGCTGAGATTAGAGAGTTAGCTAAAGAGTTAGATTTAAAGCCAACTAAAAAATTAGGTCAAAACTTTGTAGTTGATGCAAATACCTGTCGAAAGATTGTAAAGCTAGC
>Ga0208009_1000391_pt1 | contig 12609 bp, 12 predicted proteins | sample Wag4_2014_7_16_FD_187364 | JGI IMG/M metagenome (GOLD analysis project Ga0208009, IMG submission 187364) | Fresh water mixed with fracking chemicals microbial communities from Ohio, USA - Utica-2 Time Series FC 2014_7_16 (SPAdes) (version 2) ...
TGTTCACGACGTGTTTGACGATACTGCACCAACAGATCTGCACGTTGATTCATCAGTTTGTCTATGGTGTGTTTGATGCGGCGTAAGTCGTGTGCAAACATGGGATGATGTTTGATCCATGCATCCAACTGTTTGCGTTGGGCTAGGTATGATTGCATCAATTCTTTTTCAGTTTGTTCTGCCATGCAATTATTTAAGTGTTTTCTGCAGCAATCTTGCACCATATGATATCATAAATGCAGCACCTGCACGCTGGAACACAGCATGGGTTTCCTGCAGCATGAGATCCATTTGACTGTGACCTTGTATGCTTTGCCATTCACTGCTGGTTTGATACACACCTACAGGTTTTTGTGTGGCTTCACGAATGGGTTGAATCAAATCAATGCTGCTCATGCCTGGTTTGACCATGAGATAATCTGCACCTTGTGCAGCATAATGTATGGAACTTTTGATGGCAGCATCTCGATCCCACACATCCAATTGATACCAGCGAGAGGAATTAGGAGTGCTGTCAACCACTTGTCTGAAAGGAGCATACTGCACACTGCGAAATTTGGTGGAATAACTGATGATGGGTTTGTTGGTCAATGCTTTGATGGTGGCCACTGTGAAAGGTTGCATGTCGCTGGGAGCCACACTGTCTGCACCTGCGTCCACACAGATTTGAGCCAATGCTCCCAACTGTTGCTGAGTTTTGATAGGATCATCTGGCACACAGCAGTGACCATCTTCACGCACTCCACACAAACACACATCCACTGTGAGATGAATGCGTTCAGCAAAACGTTGTTTAATAGTGTCAATGATTTTATGGTGCATGTGCCAATCACAATCGTTTTGTTTGTGCTGTGTGGTCACAAACAGTAGGAAATCTTTTTGACCCAAATCCAGATCCTGTTCTATTCTGCTGATCACTGCACTCACACTGTGATTGGCATTTTCCTGACCCAGCACTGTGGTTTGAGTCACGTCTGTGTCATTCACAAAGATAGGTTGTATCAGTCTGATGGCAGTGGGTTTTGATTTTGGTTGACAAAACATGTGTGTATTGTATAGGATATTTTGGTTATGTCAATGACACAACAGTCAAAAAAAATGGGGGGTTTTGACACCCCCCATTTTGATATTCTTTTCGTGCTATTAAGCAAACGATAAGTTAGCAGTTGTTACCGCAACTTTAGCCAAATAGTCAGCTGCGTTACCTAAAGATGACGCAGTGTTTGACAATTCTACGTAACCGTATCTTGTTAAGAAAGAAACAGTTGGTTCGAAAGTAGTTGGGTTAAGAACAACACCTGATGACATCAACGGAATGTATGGGCAGTAGAACGCCGGAGCATCAGCTTCTGATGAACCTTTGTAACCTACTAACACATCATCTGTAGATGAATAGGTATTAACGTATACTTTCATAGAGCTGTTTAAAGTTCCTACTAATTTGTTGTTAGTTGGAGCTTCAAATGTACCTTCAGTTGATCTTGCGAACGCTGAAGTTGTAGCTGATTGAAGTATAGTCAAAGCAGTTGGAGATACTACAGCGTAGTTTCCAGCGCCTCTTCTTGTTCTTTGTGCAATCGCGTTTGCTGCTCTGTTGATCAAGATAGCAAGAGCTGCGTGTTCGTCACCGACGAAAGTTGCAGTTCCAGAAACCGCTTGTTGGTCAAATGTATTGAAAGCTGAACCAGCTAATGAATACAATGAACCAATGATTTCTTGGTCAATCTCTGCAGTAATCTCTTGAGCTAATGCTGCCATGATTTCTGCTTCGATGTCGATACCTTGTTGAGCTTGAGCATCTTGAGCTGCTTCGAAGGTCCAGTTAGCAGACAATTTTCTGCTCTTTGCTTCTACAGTTTGCTTCAAGATTTGGATTGATAGTTTTTTACCACCTGTACCTTCTAAAGCTGATGTAGCACCTGCTTTAGTAGATGAGTTGTCGCCAGAATATGCTTCTGCGATTTTGAACGGTGATAAAGCTTCTTCACCAGCAGTAGTTGTAGTTGTACCGCTTGATGCTTCAGCATATCTTACTCTTAGTGTGTGGATTTGTCCCACTGGGCCAGTCATTGGCTGCACGCCTACTAATTCGTTGGCGATAACAGTTGGCATAACCCGTCTTATTACTGGTAGAATTACTCTGTTTAGAGTAGCAACGTTACCTGCAGAAGTAGCTCCAGTTGATGCTGATTCATTGATATACTTTCTAGTATTTTCAAGAGTCACATCCATAACAGATTTTCTGTTACCTTTTAGCCCTTCTAACAATGCTGCTTTCGTTTCTGACCAGCGTGCTTCTGTTAGTTCTGACATTTTATTTGTCTCCTATTTGTTTTTGTTTATAAACCGGCAAGTCTTCTGATAGCAAATATATTGCTGTCAAACACCTGTCTAACGTTAGTTTGTGTTTTGTCGCCTGTTATTTCTGTGCCTTCTTTTAAAGCCTGTTTCTTCGCTGGTGCAGCACCGCCATTAATTACTGATGGCATGTACTTGTCAAAAGCCGATCTTAATTTTGCTGTTTGAACTGATTCCAGTAAGTTTTTCATTATTTCTTTTTGCTCAGTGTTAAGAGGAGCTGTAAGCTCACCAATAACTGCTGATCTCTCTGCTGCATCTTTTGCTGATTTGATCTCGGCATCTTTTGCTTCAATCAATTTAGCATTCTCTTGTGCAGCTTTTTTCGCATCTTCTAATTGTTGGTCTTTGATCTTGACCACTTTTAGAAGTTTAGATGTTTCAGATTTTTCATTCAAGTAGCTTGAAGCATACTCTTCTGAAAATGTCTCAAACAATCTGCGTCCAAAGTCATTTTTACGAGCAGAATCAATGTCTTCTTTCAGCTGGCCAATTTCTTTGGTAAGAACTTTGCTAACTGTTTCAGATACAACTTTTGAACTTTTTTCGATAAAGGTCTTGCGAACTTTAGCAAAATGTTCTTTGGCTTCTCTGATCAGACGTACTTTGGTTTCTGCTAGGTCTTGTTTGTCTTGATGAAACTCTGCTATTTCTTTAGATAGAGCCTCTACCACAAACTCTTCCAGTCTGCTGAAATTTTCAGACACGACTTTCTGATCTGCGTGTAGTTCTTGGATCTCCGCTGCGAGTCTTTCAAACACAAAATTTTTCAGTGATTCTGAATGTTGCTTCATATTCACTGCGTATTGTGCTGTCTGGTCTGCCAATTGTTTGCGGTCGTCTGCAAACTCAGCAATCTCAGCTGCCAATTTTTCTGTAACAAGTTTGTCCACAGCGTCAATCATTTGCTGCTTGTCTTGTGCATACTTGTTGGCGAACTCTTCGCGTAGTTCTGCTGTGGCTGCCACTTTGTTTTCTTCAACTTTGGCTGCCCAAGCTGTTTCTATTTCGGCTCTGATCTCTTTGGAAACAACGTTGTTTTCAAAAAGCGATTTCAGTGCATCTAACATTATGTTTTCTCCTAATTAGTTTAACGGAGTTTACTGATGATATTCACCAGTTGTTCCTTTAAGTATTCTTGTGCCTGTGTGTCCCTTGCGATGTTTAAAGCTCTATAACCACCTTTTGTGTTCAAAAGATGTTCATAAATTGGTGTAGGATAGGCTCCCGGAGCTGACGGTTGAGCCACTATGTCCACAGTGATGATTTCAAAATCACTCACTTGTCCAGACCCGTCTTCTTTGACGTTGCCTGATCCACGCGATGAAACTCCCAGTTTAACTCCGCTTTCCAGCATAGTTTTAACTAGTAGTCCCATCGGCGTAGGTAATATTTTTAGTTTGCCATGTCCATTTGGGCCATCCATCCACATGCTTGATAACATGTGACTCACACGGTCCAAATTGATATTAAGTCCTTCTGGATGATCCACTTCGCCCAACACTGAATAACCACCTTTGATCTGATCGTTGAGTGTGTTGACAGCCCTACTGATTTCACTAACAGGATACACTCTTTGATTGGCGTTTTTGACGCCTCCTTGAATGCAGATACCTTTCATGTAAAGGCTCTTGCCCCCGTTTTTGTCTTCTGTAGACTCCACGACCAAACCTGCTTGGTCGAATGTCAATGTTTCGCGTAATGTAAACATCTTATACTTTATAAGTCCTTAACTTTACTTCTTGTTAGCCAAAATACTTTTTGTATTGTCTGACTTGTCAGCAGTTTCTGGCCCTTTGGCTTTTACCAACTTGATAGATGCGCCTGGCACGTTTATGTTGCCACCGTCATTCAACTCCGCTTTTGGAGCTGGTCTACCTTTTTCTTCTGAACCCACGATATCAACTGCGTTGCCGCCCATTGATTTCGCTTGCTTAGGAGTTGGAGATTTTGCGTTGTCATCATGATCAGCATGTTTAACTGCCACTTTGTCCACGTATTCTCTCATTTTTTCTCTGTCGCTTTTGATTTCAGATGTTGCTGGTTGTGCAGCTACTTCGGCAGTTGCCACTGGTGCTACTACTTCTGCATCTGGTTGAACTTCAGTTGCTACAGCTTCTTTTTCAGCTTTTTCTTCGCCTTCACTGTCTTTAGCATCTTCTTTGTCGCCTTCGTTTGACATTAATTTTTCAAACTCAGCTTTTAGTTCTTCCACTGCATCTTCTAAATCAACGATTTTGTCTTCCATGTCTGCAGCTTCAGGTTTTTCTTCACCTTTGTCTTCAGCATCTTTGTCGTCTTCGATGTCAGCGATCATATCGTCTGAGGCATCTCCGCCAACTTCAGCAGTTACTGGAGCTACTGCTACTGGAGCAACTTCTTGAGTTGTTTCAGCTGCAACTTCTTCAGTAGATTCTTTTTTCATTTCTTCTTTAGAATCTTCTTTGTCTGCTTTTTTCATTTCTTTATCTTTTTTTGCTTCTTCTACAGCAGTTTCTTCCACTGCGATATCAGCAAGGTCGGTCTCTAATAAATTTTCGTAGATCGAACGTGACTTCTCAACCACTATTTCGTGAAATAGGGCTTCAGCTCCGGTTCTGTCATCTGCGGTAAGTTTTTCAAGCATTTGCTCGAACTTATTGTTTGCGTTGTCTGACATTTTTATGTCTCCTTGATGGTTAGTTGTTTTGATAAGGCTGTCACCTTTATTTAACAAATTTAGTCAAAAGTGGGCAGATATAGGTCGATTTTGACTAATTTTGCACAGGTCGGGGTCTACAGAATGCATTGCGAAAATCACTCACAATCATTTCGGAATAGTTGTGAAAACGACGAAATTCTTCAGCTTGAAAGCCCATACGATCATCCTGTACCACACGAATGTATTGGTTTTTGGGGTTTTTCTGTATTACAATGCCGGTTTGACGCAGCCAATTGCCATGATAGGTGGCTGGATCTGTGATTTTTCTATAGTTTCTGGTGCCACCATACACGTTGTTCAGCTTGCCTTCTTGGGTGCCCACGTAGTCAAAACCCAGGATATAGAATGTTCTGTGCTCATGATGTGTGGCCAACCACAATGCTGTGGGGCCGCTGCTCCAGCCTTGACTGGGTTTAAAAAAATTAAGATTTTTAAATTTCTCCATGTTTTTGTTGGGATTGGTCCACACAGGGTGTTTGAGCTGCCAGTTGTTTTCACAGATCTCTGTGACCATTTTGGCATCCACTGCCACTAAAAAGTCCGGAGTGAACTCTCTGTACAGTGCATTGCAACCATAGATTCTACCCCATTCACGCAAATGATCCAATTTTATATTTTTACGACTGAGTCCATTGCCCAACACAAAAGCAATGTTGCCCTCCAACGGCGGTCTTATTTGAGTGGGGGTTGGTGTGGGCGTGGGAGTTGTTGTTGGTGTGGGTGTGAGTACAGGTTCACCAGTTTTTAATGCCCTATGCAGTGCTTTGCTTTGATTACGCTGATGTTTGAGGATTCTCCACTCATCTTTGGTGTATAAGGATTTGTCCAATTTGGCCATGGGGTGGCTGCTTTAGTTAGGCTGTGGGTTGACTGCTGGCAATGCTGTACATCTGTCTCACAAACTCCAGCTCTTTTTGTTGTTCGTTGTTGTGGAACTCACTGGCTTTGCGAGCACGATTGATCTGTCTCAAGGTCAAACGAGTTTTGCGTGTGTCTGTGACACCAATAATGGACTGATCATACTGAGGATCGTACATTTTGTGATCCGCAGTGTTCACGTCATTTTTATCAAAATAGAAGATTTCACGCAATTGCATGAAATTATTTATGCTTATGTGGTGGGTGTTTCGCCTGGAGTGGCTGCGCCTGCTGCGCCTGTGTCAGTGGGTTCCACTGGAGCAGTGGTTTCAGGTTCTTGAGCTGCTAAATCTTGTTGTATGTTGGCAGACGTAATACCAGCACTTCTCATTTCGGCAGCTGAAGAAGTGGGTTTTACTTTGAATTTCTCGTCATTCTCTTCACGCCATAATCTTTCATTTTCAGCCAATTCATCTGCACTCATACCCAAAAATCTCATCAGTGCATATCTGTTGCTGATGTAAGGCAATGCTGCCACTTGACTGAATGTTTGGATTCTGTTGTTGTCCAATTCTGCTTGTCTGTATGATGCAAAGTTTTGTGGAGTTTGAAACTTGATGTCAAACATGCTCACATCAATGTTTACACCTTTTTCCAAAAGATATTTTTTAAAATCGTTGTTGAATTCATCTGACACCAAGTTTTGTAATCTTTCACAATAGTTGTTGAATCTCAACTCCTGTATGTATGCAGTGCCCACTCTACCGTCTGTGTACTGTGCATTGCTGTCATCTGGACCTGTGGGCAAGTATGAGCTGGGAATACGCAATCCACGCAATAGTTTATTAGTAAAGTATTTTAAATCATCAATTTCGCCAAGGTTCGTACCACCCGGCAATGTTTCCACTTTAGATCCACGACCTTCTGCTGTTTGAGGGAAGAAAAAGTCTTCATTGATAGATAATGGATTGTAGGCTGAATCTATCACATTGGTTCCACCGCCTGTGCTGGATGGAATACGTCGCTGATGAATTTCTGTTTTAACTCTTTCCACAAACTGCATGGCCAAATGGCTGGGCATGTTACCCACATCCACATAGAACACACGTCGCTCTGGAGCTCTTTGCACCCTGTAAATGATGATGGCATCTTCCAACAATTCTTTTTGTTTGTACACTTTAAATATAGATTCCAACAATGAATTTCCAAATGGGAAATTGTTATCCAAACCTTCACTCAAACTCAAATGTATCACGTGTTCAGCATTCACTGCAATTTCTTTAAGATTGGTAGTGAATCTTGTGCCAGACTGTTCTGGAGACATGCCCACCATGCCTCTGACTCCACCTGTCAAATATCCAGCACCGCCTGCTGTGACATTGCCTGACGTTTGGAATGGAGTGGTTGCAATTAAATCTTTGAAATTAAGATTCACGTCTCTAATCACGTACTGTTCGGGCTTTTTGCCTTCTGATTCGTTCACAATGATTCTTGTGACTTTGGCTGGATCCACATGGAACCATTTCTTAGTCTCTGGATCTTTGATAAAAAAAGCATCTCCGTACTTGAACACGTTACGGAATATTCTAAAAATTCTCTTGTTGAAATTGTTCAGTTTGCACCATTGTTGTAGATACTGTCTCAGGATGGTCATTTCTGAGTTGGTGGCTTTCTGTTTAAAATTCAATTTAAAATTAGTGTCGTTCTGTTTGTTCAATTGCGAACAAAATTCAGCCAGTATGTCCAAAGCAGCATTCACTTCAGAATCCATGTCCATGGTGTTGTATTGACCATATCTCTCCACTCTGTTGGGAGATCCTGAATACACATCAGGCAGATAGGAACTGTAGTTGGTCTTGGCTGGTCCTGCCAAACGTCCTGTGCGAGTGTAGATCTCGTTGTCACTTACCTGATTAAAATATCTTTTCCAGCTCATTATGTTAATTCTTCTGTGTTTTCAGCAGTTCGTTTTTGATATCTTTTGCCTGTTTGTAATTCATCTAACACTGCTCTCATAGTCATATTTAACTCGTCCAGCTTGTCACTAGAACTTTTGCCAGAAGCACTGATGCTTTTTGTCATGTTGTTGTTTAATCCTGCAAAAGATTCGCTCAATCCGTTCAATGCTGTAGTATAGCTGTCTATTTTGTCTTTGTCAAGAGAATCCAGTGTGGCATTGATATTTTTGGCTAATGATTCACCGCCACCACCAAACAGCTTGCCAAAACCAGCAGCAATGCCGCTCACACCAAAATTGGCCATGGCGCCACTTAGGGCCATTGCTCCTGATGCAACACTTTTCAAATTCTGCCCGTCGATGGAGTTAAATTTTTGCATGTCATCGGCAAATTTGCCAAATGCTCCACCCATTAACCATGCTGCTCCTGCTATACCTGCTCCAATTAATGCAATGGCTGTGCCCAATCCTGCTGCTCCTAATAACACCGCGGGATTGGCAAATGCTGTCAATCCTGATGCAAATCCTTTTAAACCAGCACCCAATCCTCCACCAGATTTACCGATGCCTTCCAATACTTTACTGCCACCACCACCACCGCCTGTTGTTGTGCCACCACCACCTGTGAAAAAATTCTTAACTCCTCCTACCATGCCGCGTCCCACTGAAATCGCTTTCAAAGCCACTCCTGCTGCTACGGCTGCTCCTGCTAACCCAATCAGCACTTTGCCAAAATCTTCTGACTTGCTGATCATATTAGCCAAAGCACCAACCACGCTGGTCAATCCTGATGCAACTGCTGTCACTCCTTCTAGGAATGGTGCAAACAAGGCAATTAAACTGTTGGTGAGTTTGGTCATTTGACTGCTGAAGTCTGCCACTGACTTGCTGCCAGTTTGAGATGCTTGCATTTGAGCTCTTTCTGCTTCAGCTCTGGCATCAGCAAATTTTCCAAATTGAGCCAAGTCTGCTCCCACAGTGAGAATTTCATTGCCCATGTAACCTATCAAGGCATTGTTGGCTCCCATGGCTGCTCCTTGCTCCTTGGCTCGGATGGCTGCTCTTTGTAATGCTTGAGAAAATTCTTCTTGAGAGACAGAACCATCTCGTAATCCTCTGGCCATACTTCCCAATTCTGGAGCAACCAACATTAAACCTTTGGCAGTGTCGCTGATAGGAGCACCACCGGTAATCACCAATTCCTTCACAGCATCTGCAATTTGTGGGCTGGTCTTGTTGATACTGGCCAACATGCCTCCCAGTTGAGCTTGTAGCTCTGGACGCATGCTCATCATCAAACTTCTTAAATTTCTATCTTTCTGTTGAGCTTTCAATGCTTCTGATGCTTCTTTGCGACTCATGCCAGTCACACGAGCCAATAGATCCAATTCTTGAATATAATTTTTTGTGCCTTCCACCAAGTCTTCATTGCTCATCTCTTGAGCTCTGCCTAATCCTGTTTGTATTTCAAGATAGTCAGTCATCAGATCGTTGGTTTCGCTCATGCTCAAACCCAATCTGCTGAATGTGGGTTGTAAATCTCTTTGGATCACTCGACTCATGCTTTGGAATCTTCTCACACCTGCTATGGTGCTGCCACCCAACAGTGCAAATGTGCCTGCATTGGATTCCACTTGACCTTTGAATTCTTCCAGACTCAATCCTGCATCGATAGCAGCATATCTGGACGCAAATATACTGTCGCCAAAGTCAGCACCCACCATACTGAGTTGTCTGAATCGCACAATCTGTAAATCCAGTTCATCCACCAATCTCTGTAAACCTTGAGCCAGCAGCGCATATCCAAAACCCATCTGACTGATATAACCTGTGAGACTGGAAGTGAAATCACCAAACTTGTCTGTGCCTTTGATGATGTTGACGCTGAAATCTTGAATGGCTTCTCTGGCTGCGTTGTGTTTGACTTTGAAGTCGTTGAATGCTTTGGTGGCACCTTTGGTTTCTTTGGTGAGTTCACTGAGAGTTTTGGGTGCTTGTTTGCCCAAATTTTGAGCAGCAGCTCCTGCAGCAGTGCCAGCTCCACCCAGTGCTTTCACCAGCTGTTGCAGTGTGGCTTCCGTGGCTGCACCTTTCAGTATAGCACCATCCAGTTCACCGCCGCCTTCTATGCGCACTTCTGCCATTAATTAAATACCCAGTTAATTCCGACTATAAATATACACACATTATACAAGAGTGTGTGAATCACACACTTATTTATACGGAGGTAATAATGCCAGAAAATCAAGTCAAACAGGGTGCAAATCCTTTACAGAAGTATTTTAGACAGCCCAAGAATTATGTGCGATTGCCCAGCAGAGGCAAATATTACCCCGCGGGCGCTTTGGATTTACCAGTCACAGGAGAACTGCCTGTGTATGCCATGACAGCCAAGGACGAATTGACTTTTAAAACTCCAGATGCACTGATGAATGGTCAGGCCACAGTGGATGTGATACAAAGCTGTGTGCCCAATATCAAAAATGCTTGGCTCATGCCCAGCATAGACTTGGATGCTGTGCTGATTGCCATTCGTGTTGCCACCTACGGTGAAAGCATGGATGTCAGCATCACTGTGCCCAATACCACCATCAAGCGAGACTACAGCATGGATCTGCGACGAGCATTGGATGATCTGATGTTGGGAAAATTTTCGGACTCTTTGATGATTGGCTCAATGAAAGTGAACATACGCCCAATCAATTACAAAGAATTCACTGACGGTGCTGTGAAAACATTTGAAGAACAAAGAATTTACAATGTGGTCAACGACAACAAGATTGATGATCAAACCAAACTGGACATGTTTCATCAGAGTTTTAGAAAGCTCACTGACATCACAATCAGCATGGTGAGCAACAGCGTGGTCAGCATCGAAGTAGATGGGGGAACAGTGACTGATTCCAATCACATCCGAGAATTCATTGCCAATGCAGAAAAAAATTTCTATTCCGCAGTGATGGAACACGTGACCAAACAGCGTGAATCTTTCAGCATCAAACCCATTAGAGTCACCAGCACACCCGACGACATCAAAGCGGGTGCACCTGCCACTTTTGAAGTGCCTGTGACATTTGATCAATCAAATTTTTTCGCATAAAAATCTTACCTCGCTCTCTGCCGGATATTCTGAAAGAAGTCCGGGACATGGAGGGTGAAACCAAAAATTTCAAGATGGATCTGTTCAAAATGTGCTGGTACATGCGCGGCAGCATGACAGTGGAAGAGGCATTCATCACCACAGCGGAAGATCGTGAGATCATCAGTCGTATCATCAAAGAAAACCTGGAAACTGCCAAAAAAACTGGTTTGCCATTCTTTTAATCGCCCAGCACGGCATCTAAAACCAAATAATATATTTTAATCACCACACTGTGACATTAAATAATCTTACGATGAGAGTGTTTACACAGTCAAACGTGAATCACACCATACCGGACGGGGACATTTGGTTGCCCTGTATCACCACTGAATCTGTGGCACATGATCCTGCTGTGGCTCAGCCACTGCTGATCACACACATCGCTGCCATACAACACTATCAACATTCACTCACAGAATTATTGAATCAACCCATACAATGTGTGGGACGTCACACAGCAGAACGCCTGCGTGACTGTGGATTCCGTCACATACGCTGCAGACTGAAAGCTGCGGATGTGATGATCAGTGGCCACACCACGTGGTTGCGTGGCTGCCACTACGCCAGAAATTTTTCACTGTATCCAGAAGTCACTGAGATTCAAACCTATCGCAGCACACTGAATCTGCACAACATTGAAAAATTATTGAAGGAGAATCCTCACAGCATCCATGTGTACAGTGCTGCTGTGTTGCGAGCATTGGAAACTCGTGCATGGCCTCACACTGAGTTGTACACAGTGCCATCGGCACCTGCCGCCGAAAATTTATGGCGCACTGTGCATGAGTTTGATCCTAGCGATGCCCACAATCAACTGATCACACACTGAAAGCACTGATATGGAAATAATTTTGGGAATTTGTGTGATTGTGATGGCTGCTTACATAATATTCAGAAACGAAGATTAACCCACAGAGGACAACACCATGATAGAAACTGTCTTGAACATATCCACACTGCTGCTGATCATAGCAGTGGCCTTGCACATTGTGTGCCCTGAATCCAAATCAACTGACACACGCCGAAACTGAACAGTGGACGAACCCGTTCGTCCAAGTCATCGCTGCGCTCTGACTGTTTGAATCAATCAAGTTGCGAAGCAACTGCTCGCTCATACAGATAGTGGATCCATACTTCTCCCAGAATCGGGAGAAGCGGTGACGTCATACGAGATGAGCACGCCATCTTGAACAGCCATTCCACTGCGGGGCGGTAGCCCTATACCCCCAACGGCTGACTTCATTGCTACGGAACACGGGATCAGCGGTTCAAGCCACTGATCTGTGTGGGTGTTGTGTCTTTTTCACAGAGCACCATCCTTTTTGCCTCCAGTGCAACTCAGGATTCACTTTCCCTTGCGGGCGCATTTCCTGGATCTCACGATCACCAGTGTTGCTATGATTTTGCCTTGAGCCTTTTTAATTCTTCTCTCAGTAAATTGCTGCCGCCTATGCGTACATTGATGATGCCATTGTAGTATTCATCTGATTCCAACACTCGGCGTTCAAACTGTTCCAAAGCCTCCAAATAGCCCATCACGCCTCGGCTGCGACAAATGTACAGTATTTCTCGGGTGAATTGATCCTGGCCCAA
>Ga0208009_1000392_pt1 | contig 12600 bp, 12 predicted proteins | sample Wag4_2014_7_16_FD_187364 | JGI IMG/M metagenome (GOLD analysis project Ga0208009, IMG submission 187364) | Fresh water mixed with fracking chemicals microbial communities from Ohio, USA - Utica-2 Time Series FC 2014_7_16 (SPAdes) (version 2) ...
TTCCAGAAGTAAAAAATTGGTGTTTCCCCTTTATTGAAGTTGCGATAAGTATACCAGGAATCTTATTTGTTTTATAGATTGAGTCTATCTTTTCCTGAATAACTGAATTTACATTTATTTGTGATTGAATGCTTTTGCTTGTAAGTAGCAGTAAAATACAAACCCACTTTATCTTTCCCATTTATAATATGTTGTACTATCAAATTTTATGCCATTGCTTGTTCCAGGTCAGCAATTAAATCATCTGCGTCCTCAATACCTACGGAAAGACGAATCAAAGTATCTGATAAGCCATTTTTGATTCTTTCCTCTCTGGGGATGGAAGCGTGCGTCATGCTGGCTGGGTGATTGATGAGTGATTCAACGCCACCCAGACTTTCTGCCAGTGAAAAAAGTTTTGTGCTTGAGAGTACTTTCCGCGCAGCTTCCATGGTATCATTTTTTAATTCAAAACTGATCATACCCCCAAAGCCAAGCATTTGGGATTTTGCAATTTCGTGTCCCGGATGGTCTGAGAAACCAGGCCAATAGACCTTTTTTACTGCAGGGTGAGTTTTTAGGAAGTGTGCAATTTTTTCTCCATTCTGTGAATGTCTTTCCATTCTGATTCCGAGTGTTTTGATACCTCTGAGTACCAGAAAACAATCCATTGGTCCGGGTACCGCCCCGCAACTTTTCTGGATGAAATAAAGTTCGTCCCTCAATGCTTTATCATTGATCACCAGGGCACCCTGTATCACATCACTGTGTCCGCTTAAATATTTGGTGGCGGAGTGCATGACGATATCCGCGCCAAGTGAGAGCGGGTTCTGAAGTGCCGGGGAGGCAAAGGTATTGTCTACACAAAGGAGGATATTATTGGCTTTGGCTAGGGCAGACAATGCACTGATATCTGCAATATTCATCAGGGGATTAGTTGGCGTTTCAGCCCACATTAGTTTGGTGGACGGATTAACTGCTGCTTTTACATTTTCTGCATTAGTCATATCCACATAATGGAATACAATGCCGAATTTCTGAAAGATTTTGCTGAAGAGCCGGTAGGTGCCGCCATACATGTCATTACCGCAAATGACTTCATCACCCGGTTTCAGTAATTTTATCACTGCATCTGTTGCTGCTACACCGCTGCTGAATGCCAGTCCGAATTGTCCACCTTCAATCACCGCCAGTGCTTCTTCTAATGCTGCTCTAGTGGGATTTTGTGAGCGAGCATATTCATAACCCTTGTGAACCCCTGGTGCTTCCTGCACATAAGTGGAGGTTTGAAATATGGGAGTCATGATGGCACCAGTGCTTGGATCAGGGTGTGCACCTGCATGGATGAATTGTGTAGCTTTCTTCATACGGCAAAGTTAATATTATATTGTTCGTTATACCTTTGTGTTATGGCCAATGTCTATTTTAACAATCAGGTTCCCGGTGCATATACCGGTATCAGGCAAACTGCTCTGCAATTTAAAGGAGTTGATGAGTTTTGGGTGCATGATTTGTATCACCAGGATAAAACCTCCGGTTTGGGTTTTTGGGACCGCCACCGGGAGAACAGGTGGCTCAAAAAGTCTTGTGCAAGCTATGGTGAAATATTCACCTATTCAGAAGTTACCCGCAGCGAGCTGACAAAGCTGATTCCCGGAATAGCCGAGAAGATCATTGTAAAGCCGCCGCAGGCGGATACTGCCTATGTGATTACTGATGATGATGCCCGAGATGTAGTTCGGTACCAGTTTACACAGGGGGATGCTTATTTTATGTATCGCGGACCAATTCATCCTGCTGCAAACCTGATTAACCTGCTCAAAGGGTTTTCTGTTTTTAAAAAACGGATTGGCAGCAACATGAAACTCGTTTTATGTGGTCCGCAAGGTGAATATGCTGCTCCCTTCCTGGCAGATCTTGAAAATTATAAATACCGAAACGATGTGGTAGTTACCGGTGAGGTAGGTCCGTACGACCAGGTTTCTCTCCTTTCTTCAGCCTATGCCTTGGTACATCCCTGCAGGTGGGAACGTTTCGGCATACCTGTTGTGAATGCTATGAAGGCAGGTGTACCTGTTTTGACTGTGTCCAGTAGTTCCATGGCAGAGTTTACCGGTATGGCCGGCATGTTTTTTGATCCCGCTGATCCCGATGAGATTGGACGAAAGCTTATCCTGATATACAATGATGAGCAAATGCGGGCCGATATGATTGGGACAGGGCTTATTGAAAAACCAGTATGACATTCCTCAATACCTTTTTTCGTACCTTTGCAGCTTAAATTTTCTGCATGAACCAGTCGACCATAACCATCGATGTCAGTTTAGATGACCAGCGTATTCCGCATCAGATTCAGTGGAATGCCACCCAGTCCAGTTCTGCTGAAAAGCAGGAGGCAAAGGCTATGATGGTTTCATTCTGGGATGGTAAAGAAAAGGCAGCATTGCGCATCGATTTGTGGACAAAAGAAATGATGGTAGATGAGATGGCAGATTTTTATTACCAGACCATGATGACGATGGCAGACACCTTTGAGCGTGCTACGCATAACAAGGAATTGGTAGGAGAGATGAAGGATTTTGCAAAAGGGTTTTATGCCAAGTTCCGCAAGAGCCTTGAAGCGGAGCAAAAAGGATAATAGCAATTACAAATCAAATAATTATTACCATGTCATTAGAACAAACCATCAACGATAACCTCAAAAAGGCCATGTTGGCCAAGGATGAAAAAGGTCTGCGTGCTCTTCGGGCAATTAAGGCAGCATTGCTGCTGGCCAAAACAGCAGAGGGCGGAGCTGCAGGCATGACACCTGAAGCAGAAATAAAAATGTTGCAGAAACTTGTCAAGCAGCGGAAAGATTCAATTGCCATTTTTGAACAACAGAATCGTCCTGATCTTGCCAAAACTGAGCAAGAAGAAGTGGAAGTCATTGAGCAGTACTTACCCAAACAGATGGATGCAGAAACCCTCAGGCAAGTTATTGCAGGCATCATTGCTGAGTCTGGGGTTACAAGTTTATCCGGGTTGGGACAGGTAATGGGTATTGCAACCAAGCAGCTGGCCGGCCAGGCAGATGGAAAAGCTATATCTGCCATGGTAAAAGAATTGCTTTCCTGATTTATCCAAACAGGTATTCCAAAAAGACCGAAAATGGCTATAGACATTATTGCATTGGTTCTTTTGGTTCTGGCTTTATATAAAGGGTGGACAAAGGGGTTGGTGATGGCTGTTTTTACCTTTATCTCTTACATACTGGCATTGATTATTGCCTTGAAGTTTTCAGGCTGGGTTGCAACACACTATTTGCAGGATGTGGGTGAGGGTGGTGGCAGGTGGCCATCCATACTTGCCTTTTTGCTTGTTATGGTTATGGTTATGATTGCTGTTAGGGTTGCGGGGAAGGTCATTGAAAAGTCTATTGAGCTCATGTTGATGGGTGCTTTCAATAAGGTAGCAGGTATTTTACTTTTCAGTGTGATATATTTTACTTTTTATGGGGTAGTATTGATTTATGCCAGCAGGTTTGGAATTATTGGGAAAGGGTTGATAGGCGAATCGCGCACAGGAGAGATACTATTGAACTGGGGAGCGAAGGTTATAGATATTTTTGCTGTGTGGATACCCGAACTGAATAATTTGTTTAAGCAGACGATAGTATTTATTAAACAGTAAGTGGATAAAACTTACCAGGGTTGGTCTGTTTCCTACAAAGGATGCGATTTGTCGTTCATTTTGCCCATCTTTGTCGGGGTCAGCCAAAACTATCTTATAATTTAGTCAGGTAATTGATATGAGTTTACAATACGAGGTTAAAGAAGATGCCAAGTTCAAGTTTATTGAGGAAGGTGAGGGTCAGCCCTTGATGCTGCTGCACGGACTCTTTGGAGCTATGAGTAATTTTTCCGGGATTATCGATCATTTCAGGCATACACATAAGGTTATTGTACCATTGTTGCCTTTATTTGAATTGGATTTGCTGCATACAACGGTGGGCGGACTGGAAAAATACCTTGCCAAATTCATAGAACACCGTGGCTATACCGGTATCCATATGCTTGGAAATTCGCTCGGCGGACATGTGGCTTTGGTGCATGTTCTGAAGTCTTCAGCAAAGGTAAGATCACTGATCCTTACAGGGAGTTCGGGTCTTTTTGAGAACGGAATGGGAGATACATATCCCAAACGTGGTGATTATGACTATATCAGGAAAAAGACCGAAATGACCTTTTACGATCCCAATACTGCTACCAAGGAATTGGTTGATGAAGTATATCAGATTGTGAATGAGCGTATGAAAACACTTAAAGTGATTGCACTAGCCAGGAGTGCCATCAAGAATAACCTTGGTGATGAGTTAAAGCAGATCAAATTGCCAACCCTTTTGATTTGGGGTAATAACGACAGCATTACACCACCTTTTGTGGGCAGGGAGTTCAACAGATTGATTACAACGAGTGAATTACATTTCATAGATCATTGTGGCCATGCCCCAATGATGGAGGTGCCAGATGAATTTAACGTTATACTTGCTCAATTTTTACAAAAATTCAACGATCCTGCCGCAAATTAACTGTAATATTGGACTGTCAAATTTGAATATGACATTTTGCAGTCAACTTTTAGATCACGATTTCAGGGTTTTAAGCGTTCATGATACTGTGGCGAAGGCCATAGAAATCATGGAAGCAGAGCAGGTATTTACCTTGCCTGTTCTCGACGGACAGATTTTTCTTGGTGTTGTAGAACTGGATGATTTGCAGTCAGCATCCTTGCAAGACGAACTCGAGTCTATTCAACCCCTTTTTTTGAAAGTGTCTGTCAGGGCAGCAGATCATTTCATTCAGGCTCTCCGGATTCGGTCTAAATACCAGCTAGACATTGTTCCTGTACTCAATGAGCAGCAGGAGTGGGAAGGTGTAATAGAAAGTTCCAGACTGCTTGATCAGGCATCCCAGCTGCTCGGTGCAGAAGAACAGGGTTCTCTTTTGATATTGGGTATGCCCAGAACAGACTATGCACCAGGAGAAATCAACCGATTGGTAGAATCCAATGATGCTACAATCATGAACATGAATGCCGTCACTGATCCTGCCACAGGTATGCTCCAGGTCATGTTACGCGTAAATAAAGAAGACATTTCTGGAATAATTGCCACTTTTCAGCGTTATGAATATAAAGTTCTTTACCATTTCGGTGAAGAAGCCTTTGATAATACACTGCAAAACAACCTGGAACATCTCTTCAATTATCTGAATATTTAGATATTTATGGGGTATGCTGGATGTTATGCCCAATCAATAACCCCCCGGCAATGCGTAAATTATTCCTGATTTTTTTTGTTGGATTTTTTCAGCTTCATCTGAAAGCCCAGGAATTCGAGCCTGTGGGAAGTCAGGATGTATTGAAACTGGCTCAAGTTACGATCAGAAATATCGCCATTAACGGAATTAAACAAACAAAACCTTACATCGTTAACCGTGAGCTTGCATTCAGGCAGGGCTCATCCTATTCAATGCAACACATTTTAACGGGTTTGGAAACAAGCAGGCAAAACCTCATGAACACAACCCTTTTTGTAGAGGTAAATGTGTGCTTTTCGAACTGGAATAATGACTCATTGGATATAATTGTGGATGTAAAGGAGCGGTGGTATTATTTGATTTTTCCCTATTTAAAGCCGGCAGATCGCAACTGGAATGTATGGATAAACGATTATGGGTTAGATCCGGAACGTGTGAATTACGGACTGAAATTCCATGGTAAAAATATTACGGGTAGAAACGATAAACTCAACGCCTGGATCATCAATGGTTATACCCAGCGCCTGGCGATGAATTATTATAATCCGTTTTCAGACAACTCACTCAGGCGAGGCTGGGGGCTGGATGTATCGTATTCCCGGAATAGGGAAATCAACTTCGGCACATCAGGAAACAGACAACAGTTCTTTAAGGACGATTTGAATTTTATCCGAAAACAGGTTTATCTTGGTGGAGTTTTTTCTTACCGTAAAGGTTCAATTGAGCGGCACTATGTGAGGCTCGGTATGCAGGCTGAGACGGTAGCAGATACTGTTGCAGCCATGAATCTCAATTATCTTGGTTCAGGAAAAACCAAAGTTGTTTATCCTGAATTGAAGTACACATACCAGTATTTTAACCTGAATTATATTCCCTATCCAACCCGGGGAACTTCATTTGAGCTTGAACTGATGCGCAGGGGTTTATCTAATGCTGTCAACCTCACACAATTGCAGGTGAAGGCAGCACGCTATTTTGAAATGTCCAGAAAGTTTTATTTCAGTACAGCTGCAGAAATGCATATCAGGTTACCCTTTGATCAGCCATTTTTTAATCAGCTCATGCTGGGCTACAATGACTCTTACCTACGCGGACTTGAATATTATGTGGTTGATGGTGTTGCTGGTGGATTTATTAGAAATACCTTGGGGAAGGAAATTTTCAAGTACAGGGTCAAGACCGGATTAAAATCAAGAACCTACGCCAGCATTCCCTTCAGATTTTATTTGAAGGGTTATGGTGATGTGGGTTATGTATATAACAAGCGCAGCCAAGTAGGTAATACTTTGAATAACACTTTTCTTTATACGGGTGGAATAGGATTGGATGTAATTAGTATTTATGATGTTGTCTTGCGTTTTGAGTACAGTTTCAATCAGTTTCGGGAGCGCGGGGTATTTGTACATAAGTCTGATTTGAAAAATTAAAACCTAACTTAGTTGCATGAAGGTTGCTATTTACAGCAGAGGAGGGCAGACACTTGAGCCACGGGACGTAGACAGTCTATGTGATGCATTAAGTGCATCTGGAATAAAACCAGTTGTTTTCAGTGAGCTAGCTGATCACTTTGCTGCGAATTCAGATTATGATAGAAGTCTCAGGGGAACCCCGGATATATTTAATGACGAAAAGGAGCTGGATGCCAGCTTTGATGCACTCATCTCTCTGGGAGGTGATGGCACCTTACTGGACACTGTTTGCTTGGTTAAGGATAAGAAAATCCCGGTTTTAGGCATCAATTATGGGAGGCTTGGTTTCCTTGCCAGCTTAGGAAAAGATAATATCGCCGAAGCCGTTGAAGCCTTGCAGCTAAGAACGTTTGTATTAGACCAGCGCGATTTGTTACATCTGGATGCCAGCATACCTCTTTTTGGCGACACACCTTTTGCCTTGAATGAGTTTACAATCCATAAACGGGAGTTTTCTCCCATGATCAAGATCCATACATACTTGAATGGAGAATTTTTGAATACATTCTGGGCAGACGGATTGATTGTTTCAACTCCAACGGGTTCTACAGGATATTCACTCAGTTGCAATGGGCCGGTTGTATTTCCGGATAGCGCTAATTTTGTAATTACGCCCATTGCGCCACATAACCTCAATATCAGGCCTATTGTTGTACCAAACCACAATGTCATTTCTTTTGAAGTAGAGGGAAGAATGGAAGATTTCATTTGTACGATGGATTCACGCAAGGAAGTGGTAAGAAAAGATGTAGAGTTGGCTATACGCAAAGAAAACTTTAATTTTCACCTTTTAAGGCTCAATGAAAATAATTTCCTCAGAACATTGCGGGAGAAATTAACATGGGGTTTTGATACCAGAAACCGTTAAGATTATATTTTTACATCGAATGAGTAAGTTGTTAACCTTTTTATCAGTTCTTACGCTGTCAGCTGCAATTTCCTACGCTCAGCCAGAAGCGATTGTACAGGAAGGAGAAATAGGGATCACTCTTGGGGCAGCTCATTATTTTGGAGATCTCAACAACAGAACGGCCTTTAACAAGCCGAAACCAGCAGTGGGAGTTTTTTTTAGAAAGCAGTTTGGTAATTATGTAGCACTCCGGGTTGGAGCCCACTATGCACAGCTTGGTTATTCTGATGCGTACAGTCAAATTGAATACCAGAAAGTCCGCAACCTGAGCTTTAATTCAGATATCTGGGAGTTGGCAGTTCAGGGAGATTTCAATTTCTTCAAGTTTATTCCAGGAAGCAAGTATTACTATTTTACTCCCTATGTAACCCTGGGTGTAGGCACATTCAACTATGATCCCTATGCTTACTGGCTTGACCAAAAATACTACTTAAGACCACTTGGAACAGAGGGTCAGAATCTTTCTGGTAATAAGCCTTACAGCAATCAGGCCTTTTCGTTTCCACTTGGAATGGGTATAAAATACAATATTTCAGGAAATGTTAATGTGGCTTTTGAAATATCCCACCGCTTCACTACAACAGATTATCTGGATGATGTTAGCAAAGTGTATGCCGGTCCGGCAGCATTTGCCAATCTCCCACCCAATTCTCCAGCAGCTTTTTTACAGGATCGGTCTTATGAGTTCGGACTACCAATAGGCAGGGCAGGACTCCAAAGGGGATTCAGTGAGCAAAAAGATCGCTTTATATTTGCTGAACTTGCCATAACCATAGCATTCAGTTCTTATAGATGTCCAAATCCCAATTAACGTACCTTTGCACCCATGTCTTTAAAACCGCAAATTGACAATAACAGAATACCTCAGCATATTGCCATAATCATGGATGGTAATGGCCGATGGGCGCAAGAGCAAGGACAGGATCGCTTATTTGGACATTTTCACGGCGTTCAGAGTGTGCGCGACATTGTGGAAGGGTGCGCAGAGCTCGGGGTCCGATACCTCACCCTCTATGCATTTTCTACAGAAAACTGGGATAGGCCTCACCAAGAAGTGACCGGGCTCATGGAGTTGTTGGTAGAAACGATTAGAAAGGAGGTTCCCATCCTCAACCAAAATAATATCAGGATGCATTTCATTGGAGAGCTGTCTTTGATGCCCCCCGGGGCCCAGCAGGCATTACAGGAAGCCCGTGACCTGACAGCGGATAATTCAGGATTGAATTTGATCATGGCCTTGAGCTATAGTTCAAGGTGGGAATTGATGGATGCAGTCAAAAGAATTGCAACTGACGTCGAAAAAGGTAGTTTGAGTCCGCAGGAAATCAGTCAGGATATCTTACAGCAATACTTGTCTACCAGTGAATTTCCCGACCCGGAACTGATGATCAGGACCAGTGGAGAATACCGGATCAGTAATTTTCTTTTGTACCAGTTAGCCTATGCAGAACTCTATTTTACCCAGACTCGCTGGCCTGATTTCCGCAAGGAAAATCTATACGAAGCCATTATTGACTTCCAGAAAAGGGACCGCAGGTTTGGAAAGGTTAAGGTTTAGAACCCAACTTTAGCTTTTATTAACAAACAATTAGCCAAAAAGCCGTTATTTTGCCGACCTTAACCAAGAACCCGATGATGAGGATCTGTACGCTGTTATTTTTTGTGGGATTGTTGACCATTTCCGAAACTGGATTTGGGCAGTCCGATACCGTTCCCGGGGCTTCTGTGGATCCGGCATTGATGGCTATTTATAGTTCAAAGTATCCTAAAAAGTACACAATTGCCGATATCCAGGTCAAAGGAAATAAGGCTTTTGACGCAGCCATTGTGATTTCCGTATCAGGTCTTTCTGTTGGTGACGAGGTGACTATCCCAGGTGGTGATAATTTTGCCAAAGCGATCAACAAGTTATGGGCGCAGAACATGTTCACCAATATCAATATTTATATTACCAGGCTTGAGGAAGAAAATATCTGGATCGAAATTGATGCTGTTGAGCGACCGATGTTATCTGATTTCAAGTTCAGGGGAGTAAGGAAAACTGAATCGGATGAATTGAAAGATAAAGTAGGGTTATTCAAGACCCGCGTAGTTACAGACAATATGAAGCTCTCTGCAAAGGAGAACATCATCAAATATTTTACAGAAAAAGGTTTCAAAGGGGCTGAAGTTACTATTGAAGAAACTGCTGATCCTGCTTCACCTGATAAGGTTGTGCTCACTTTTGGTGTAACAAAAGGGAACAAGGTCAGGATTTCAGATGTTTATTTCTTTGGGAATAATGCAGCAACTGCTTCACAATTGAAAAGAAAGCTGAAGGGTACGAAGGAAACCACAAGACTTACCTTATATCCTGATAGCTCAGTGAGTCCGTATGGAGATGTTTCCCCCGTTTCAGCGAAAGCGTTTCTTGCACAGAAGAACTATCTCAGACCAACCAAGATTTTGGAATTTCTTGACCCTTGGTTTCGTTTCAAGCTCTTCTCATCTGCCAAGTTTAATGATAAAAAATACCTCGAAGACAAGGAGAAAATATTGGAGTATTACAATGCCCTGGGTTACAGGGATGCTGTAATAGAAGCAGATACCCAGTATTACGACCCTAAGGGTAAATTGAATATTTCGATGAAGGTCAATGAAGGTAGCAGGTATTATTTCGGTAAAATGACCTGGAAAGGGAATACCAAATATCCAGACAGTATTCTCAACATGTTACTTGGTATCAACAAGGGTGATACCTACAACCTGGAAGTTCTCAACAAGAAATTAGGAAAGCAGTTGTCTCCCGAAGGAGGAGATGTCAGTTCCTTGTATATGGATGATGGATACTTGTTTTTCTCTGTTAACCCAGTTGAAACATCTGTTTACAATGACACCATAGACCACGAAATCAGGATACAGGAAGGCCCACAGGCTTCTATAAAAAATGTCAATATTTCCGGAAACGACAAGACCAAGGAGTATGTGATCCGAAGAGAGTTGCGCACCATACCCGGAGAGAAATTCAGCCGAGCAGATCTGATACGTTCTCAAAGGGAAATCATCAACCTGGGTTACTTTGATCAGGAGAAATTGGGCATGAATCCTGTTCCCAATCAAGATGATGGAACGGTTGACATCAACTATTCCGTTGAAGAAAAGTCTTCTGACCAGTTGGAGTTGAGTGCCGGATGGGGCGGAGGAATCGGTCTTACAGGTACGTTGGGTGTGACTTTCAATAATTTTTCCATCAGGAATATCTGGAAGAAATCATCATGGGATCCGTTACCAACAGGCGACGGTCAAAAACTCAGCTTGCGTTTCCAATCAAATGGTCGTTTTTTCCGATCTCTGAACTTTTCATTTACAGAGCCTTGGCTTGGTGGAAAGAAACGCAATTCTTTCACATTCAATGTTTTCAATACGAAGTTCACCAATGCTTATAATCCTTTTACAGGGTTATTCGACAGGGCATATTCTGACTCATCATATCTCAGTACATCTGGTGTAACCATTGCATTGGGTAAGCAGTTGAAATGGCCCGATGATTTCTTTTCACTTGTCACTTCATTGAGCTACATTCAATACAATGCTAAGAATTATGCTATTTTCCCCTCCTTTTCAACTGGAGTATCTAATAATATCAACCTCAAGTTAGCATTACAAAGAACTTCCATTGACCAGCCTATTTTCCCCAGGAGTGGATCCAATATGCTTTTGAGTGCAGCATTCACACCGCCATGGTCATACATCAGGGGAATTAATAATAAAGATATTTTCAAGCTTGTTGAATACCACAAGTGGAGGTTCAATGCAGAGTGGTTTGTGCCTATTGGCAAGCCTGCTGGTGAGGACAAGAGTAGGCAGTTTGTAATGCGCATGGCTGCCAAGTATGGTTTCATTGGCCGCTACAACAAAGAAGTGCCTATCTCACCCTTTGAGCGTTTCCAGGTTGGTGACGCTGGTCTGACAAATAACTTTGGTGTACTTGGTTATGATATCATTGCACACAGAGGTTATCCGGTGTATGAAACATCAGATCCTAAGGTAAACCCAGACAGACAGAATGCCACAAACTTCTTCACTATTTTTAATAAGTATTCCCTGGAGATGCGTTATCCCTTTGTAACCAATCCGAGCAGCACTATCTACGGCTTGGCCTTTTATGAGGCCGCGAATGGTTGGTACAGTTTCAAGGAATGGAATCCGTTCAGGTTACGTAGGGCCATGGGAGTGGGTGTGCGTTTCTTCCTGCCAATGTTTGGTTTGCTTGGATTTGATTATGGTATTGGGTTGGATAGGATCACTGCTACTGGAAGGCTGAGAGATGCAAGCAGGTTTACATTCATGCTTGGATTTGAGCCCGAATAGTGGAATAGTGAATAGTGGAATAGTGATAGAGGGATAGGTTAAGAATATAAAAGAGGTTGTTTTGCCGAGCGGTATTTCAAACATTTAACATTCAATTCAATTGTCATGAAAAAAATGTTGCTTTTTTTGCTGGCTGGGACGTTTGCGATACAGTTGCAGGCACAGCGCTATGCGATTATTGATACAAGGTATATATTGGGAAAACTACCTGAATACGCGGAAGCACAGAAGAAACTTGATGCATTCAGTGTGCAGTGGCAGAAGGAGATCGACGACAAACAGTTTGAGCTAGATCAACTTTACCGAAATTTTGAGTCAGAAAAGGTGATGCTCAGTGAAGAGTTATTGAAAAAAAGGGAAGATGACATCTTCAATAGAGAGAAAGCGTTGAGAGACCTTCAGAAAAAGCGTTTTGGATTTGAAGGCGATTTGTTCAAACGCCGCCAGGAGCTTGTAAAGCCCATTCAGGATAAGGTATACAATGCCGTTCAGAAAATTGCGGTGGCCAGACAATATGACCTGATTCTCGACAAAAGTGAAGGAATTACCATTATATTTGCCGACCCCAAGCTTGACCGCAGCGATGATATTC
>Ga0208009_1000393_pt1 | contig 12559 bp, 8 predicted proteins | sample Wag4_2014_7_16_FD_187364 | JGI IMG/M metagenome (GOLD analysis project Ga0208009, IMG submission 187364) | Fresh water mixed with fracking chemicals microbial communities from Ohio, USA - Utica-2 Time Series FC 2014_7_16 (SPAdes) (version 2) ...
GGCAAATGCATATTTGGCCACATTGTAAAACTGTGCATTGGCATCCGGAGAGGTCGCCAGACCCAGATCCCCCATTCCTCCAGCCCTTGCATCAGGAGATATTCTAAGGAAAGGAACTGCAGTAGTAACTACATTGATGGTATTATCCTGTGCTTTTGTTTGAATGGAAAGTAATGCGAAGCATACACCCAGTATAAGTGCAGAAACTTGATTTTTCATGATCGAATTTTAATTATCAGCGAAACAGATTGGGTAGAATTGTATCGATAACTACTGGATTGTTGAACAAAGTTAAGGTTTTGGCGTCAAAGGATTTCAAGCTTAACAGTCTTTGAAGTTTTTAACCCCTCCTTATTGAGAACAATAACCCTACAGAAATAGACTCCGGGAGGCAGACTGCCATCCTGTTTACCTGATTCGTTCCACGGTATGACCAATGAACGAAGATTAGCTTCATTTATTGTCTTTTCCTGCTGCCAGATCAAACGTCCGTTTCCTGCAAAAACAGCCAGTAAGACTTTTGAATCACGGGTGTCTCCATCCATGGTTAAGCTGAAAACAGATTGCTGTTTAAGTGGATTGGGGAATACTTTTAGCGAATTGATGCGTATATCCCGCTGCTTCACAACTTCAAACTCGATAACCGTCTCCCCTGCATTGTTGAAAACATCCCATGCCCTTACATATAGGCTGTGTCTGCCCTCTGCGAGCTCCTCCAACCTGATGCTAACGGATCCCGCAAAACCCAATTGCACCGCTTCCGGCACAAAAAAATCATTGAGTACCATGGTGGAACGGGCATCACCGTCAAGAATGGCAACCATGTCATGCCCTATTCCGTTTCCGGAGATGTTAAACCCGGAGGCATCGGTAAGTTTCAAGAGGAGTAATGGAGTCTGACTAACACGGTCTCCAGTTTTGAAAGTTTCCTTGTCAAGGTATGCCTTTATAACCGGACCTGCAGCATCTTTCACAGGGGCAGCTGATCTTCCGCCAAGAACAAAATGATTGTCTACACCCATGGCATCCCTCTTTCCATCATCTGCATAATACATCAGTTTTCCCTGTCCGAAACGGGTATCAGCATCTGCGGGTACCGTAAACGTAAACCTGAATTTACCATTTGTGACTGCTACTTTTCCTGAATATAAAATACCCCCATCTGAAAAGTAATCCACCGCAATACTTTGTCCGTCATTGGCCTTTGTTTTTGCAACAACCGGCTTGTCAAAAAGTCTTGGATAAACAAAACCATTGAAATCAGACAATTCCTTTCCAGACTGATCCAAGATAACTCCCTCTAATGTGTAGGTTGATAGCGCAGTGAGTGTATCAGCAATTGAAATAAGCGCACGGTCATTTATCCGTGTTGTTTTAACTGTATATTCTGGTATGGACAACTTCATGGCCGGATCTCCCAGCATGATAAACTTTCGTGCATTGACATAATCTCCGCTGGTACTTACCGTAAAATTTTTAGAATTACGCAAAGCTTCTCCCAATGTAGGATACCTGCCATTGCTGTCTTTTTTCAAGATATAACGCAGAAAATTATGGTTAATGACCTTGTTACTGGATGCAAACACCAGCCTCGTGGTGGTCATCAGTCCGATTCCGCCATTGTTCCGCCCAACCAGTAACTCTTCACCGAGTGAAAACTGACCTGGATCATCAAAGGGAGCAAAGTCACAGGTGGCCGTTATAAGTAAAGGTAGCCTGGTGGTATTATCCCAGCCAGCCAAAGTTGGAGCATCCATAATGGTTTCCTGGGCAAGCCGAGAACTCCCCCCATGCCCGCTGTAATTCCATATCAGGGTTCCTTTGTTTACATCTTCCAGAATATTTTTATTGGCTTGTGGATAGCTGCTTCCGCCGGCGTTGCTTTGCTGTTCAAATGCATCTAGGTAAATTTTTTTAACTTGCCAGGCAGGAAAATCGCGTTCTATCATTCCAGCATGATACTCTGCATCATAAAGATGCAGGTTGAAATCCTCATCATCGGCAACAAGCGTTAAACCTGTCCGCCAGCTACCCAGAGACTCCGGCTGATTGTAGCGCAATATTTTATCAACGACCCTATTTGCCTGTTGAAGGTTTCTCGCTGGTATCCTGCCAATGGCAATGTCAAGCATAGGTGCAAGCTGTGAAGACTGGATATTTTCCCATGGATCAAGGTAACCGAAATAATCATCTGTAACGTAAGTGGACAAAGGATCCAGGGAAACATCACTTTGATAAGATGGCACCTTGTTGGTGTTTGCAGCAGCTGTGCCTTTATACTGATAAGATGCACCACCAAAAAGCAGCAGAAAACGGGGAGATTTCCCTGAACCGGGGTTTGATCGCAGATAGAACATCCTTACAAAATTCCGGATTGCTGTAGGGTCAGGGATCCCGGAAGAGAACTCATTGTAAATGCGACTAGGAGTTTCTATGTGAACAGTCAATCCCTGACTCCGGTGAAATGATGCAAGACGTTCAGCCGCCTGCAAAAGATTGGGATCTGTAACAATCAACATATCCACTGGTGCCAATCCATGGAGATCCTGGTTGGCTACCCTTCCTTCAACTGTTATGCGGTTGGCAGAAGCCGCACTGAAAACAACATAAGTCCGAAGGCTGGAAACATCTCGAATGAAAGAAAGCTGGTTGCTTTGAGATGAAAAAGGAATACCAACAGCAGACTTAAAATCTGTTATATCCCATACACTGACATCATTTCGGGGATTGCTAATCTTGAATTCCACTATTTCGCCGGCAGCTACGGATGCAGCATCACGAAATACCAGCTGACTCAATCCAGTCATGTCCAATGAGCGTCTGTATTGCAATTCAAACCAGTTGAGCCATGCCTGAGCATTCACACTTTGGCCAGTAAAATTATACCCAACAGTGAGTGACCCAGATGCTGCAATGCCTTCCGCACTGATTCTACTGGTATTGGCAGATGGCTCAAGCAAGGTACCGGCCAATGGGGCAGTGGTATGTTCAAATATTCTTTTACCATTTATTACCACAGCCATGCTGTTGGGCTGATCTGCGCTCCTGCCGGCTATTTCACTTGTAAAAAGGAATATTGTTCCCGGAACCACCCCGCTTGGGGCTGCAGTGAAAGTTCTTTCGGAAAGCCTTCCTGTCTGATTACCAAAATCCTCTCCATACCATTCTTTCCCACTTCTAAGAAAATTGATGCTGTCAAGCTCATACCGGTATTGTTCATCAAATGAGGTTACTGACTTGAAATTTCCAGTTATAGGTTTTTCTTTTTGTACCCTTTTGCTTATTGACTCATTCAGGGTAATGTAATAAAATGCTTTATCAGCATAAAAATTCTTTGCGAAAACAAACTTGGCAGATAGCGTGTCCCATATCCATTGGTCTGTTCCTGGCGCATAAAAGAGGAAGTAGTCTGAACCGGAAAATTGTCCGTCACCACCGTCTTCCATCCAGATTGCTAGCTCTGAAAGGTCATCTGGAGCGACACTGGCATTGGATTCGGGCAAAACCCCTCCACCATTTCCATACAACTTTATTTTGCCCGATGGCACATTGTCTAACCCGAAAGATTTTAAGTCGGCAGCATAAACACTGCAGATTCCTTTTGAGGAAGCAGATACCTTCAGCCAAATACCGGAAGAAAGCACAGAATGTTCTGCATAACGCAATTGCGCTGTCACGCCCAGGGCCATCAAGACAAAAGACGTTAAGAGTTTACATTTCTTCATAAAGACCTGTTAACAAATTTAGCATTTAGTAAACATAAAATTTAGCGTAAAGCATTGATTCGATTTAATTTAACACTTACTTTTGTCTGTAACCGCCTCTCTTGTGCATGCAATAACCATAGCTTTTGTCCGTTAAGGGAATCGGTTAAATAAAACATGTAAACCATGAGAAATTTATTGGTCTTGATGTCAGTAGCCTCACTTTTCAGTGCTTGCAAAGGTGGAATGCCTTTTGCAAAGAAAAAGTTTGAAACATCCAGTGTGACTGGTTGGAACTACAACGACAAAAACCAGGGCGGATTTCAGAAATCTCCCGTAAAAGAACAGCAAACTGGTCCCGGACTATTATTTGTTCAGGGTGGTACTTTCACCATGGGTGCTGCTGACGAAGATGTAATGGGTGAATGGAATAATGTTCCTCGAAGGGTTACTGTTTCTTCATTTTACATTGACAAAACTGAAGTAGGAAATATTCATTACAGGGAATACCTGAACTGGATCGAAAGAACCTTCGATGATCCTGCCTTTGAAAGTGTTGTGATGGGTGCAAAACCAGATACACTTGTTTGGAGAAGTGAGCTTGCTGCCAACGAAGCACTTGTTGAAACGTACTTTAGACATCCTGCTTACAACCTCTATCCGGTTGTTGGCGTTTCCTGGAGGCAAGCCAACGACTTCTGTATTTGGAGAGGCAATCGCGTTAATGAACTCTTGCTTGTTCAAAAGGGAATAGTGAATCCCAATCAACTGAAAAACATTCAAGGACAAGCTGAAGAAAACTTTACAACCAAATCATATCTGCTTGGCTTATATTCGGCACAACCTGCAAGGGCAAAGAAACCCACACTGGTTGATGAAAATGGAAGACCCAGAAACTATGTGAAAGTTGAAGATGGCATATTGCTTCCTGATTACCGCCTGCCAACAGAAGCCGAATGGGAATATGCAGCATTGGGCTATATCAATCAGAATCCAAACGTAAAATTGAAAGAAGGCCGTCGCGGCGAAGAGTTAATTATGAACAGACAGGTTTATACCTGGTCTCACAATGTAAATGGTCTGCGAGACAACCGTTTTGGTGGATGGGCAGGTAAATACATGGCAAACTTCAAAAGAGGTGCAGGTGACTACATGGGTATTGCAGGTGGATTGAACGACAATTCATCTATACCCGGACCAGTTCAGGCTTTCTTACCCAACGGATTCGGGTTGTACAACATGGCAGGTAATGTAAATGAGTGGGTTGCAGATGTTTACAGGCCCCTTTCCAGCAAGGATGTGGATGACTTCAATCCATACCGCGGTAACGTATTCATGCGTCCTGACAAAGATGAAAACGGCGAATTCCAGCGAGACAGCCTCGGCAGGGTAAAAATGGCTAAAGTAACTGACGATGAGGCCAGCAAGAGAAGAAACTACCAGAAAGGTGATGTCATTAATTTTAAAGATGGTGACTCCGCTTCCATGATCAATTATGGTTATGGTATCACCACACTTGTAAGTGACAAATCAAGGGTTTACAAAGGCGGCAGCTGGGACGATAGAGCTTATTGGCTTAGTCCCGGCACCAGAAGACACCTGGAAGAAGATCAGTCCACAGCCACTATTGGATTCAGGTGTGCCATGGATCGCTTTGGCAGTCAAGAAGGAAATGGATTCAAAAATGGGATGCATTTCAGTGCACGCAGACAGAATACAAGAAAGAACTAGATATACGAACATAATATTTTGAAACCCCCGAAATTCGGGGGTTTCTTTTTTGTGTCAACCCATGAAAACATCAAAGTGCTGAACGTGTTCCCTGAAAAAATTGATATTATATTTGTGTTATGCAGATAGAAGCGCTTTACGAAATTTTTAAAAACAGCAGAAAAGTACAAACGGACACCAGAAAATTGTCTGTAGGAGAGATTTTCTTTGCGCTAAAGGGACCAAACTTTAATGGCAATCACTTTGCCTTGAAAGCGCTTGAACAGGGGGCTGCCGCAGTTGTGGTTGATGAATTCCAAGGCATTGCAGATGACAGGATCTTTTTTGTAGATGATGCACTCAAGGCTTTGCAAGACCTCGCCCGACATCACCGCAGTCAACTTAATATTCCCTTTATAGCCATCACCGGCAGTAACGGAAAAACAACCACAAAAGAACTCGTACATGCCGTTTTATCTGCTCATTTTATTACCGCAACAACAATAGGAAACCTCAATAACCATATTGGGGTTCCCCTCACTTTACTTTCCATCCCCGATGATGCCGAAATGGCTGTCATTGAAATGGGTGCAAATCATCAAAAGGAAATAGCCGGTTATTGCCAGATTGCCTTACCCACACACGGTTTGATTACAAACTGTGGTAAAGCCCACCTGGAAGGATTTGGTGGTGTGGAAGGCATCAGGAAAGGCAAAGGGGAACTTTATGATTTCCTGCGTGAAAACAATGGAACCATATTCGTTAACTCAGATATGACAGATCTCATGGGTATGAGTCTGGGCGTGCCTAACAGGATTTTTTATGGACAGTCTAAAGGCAGTTTCAACGCTGAAATGACTCATGCAAGTCCACTCCTTACCTTGGAAATCAGCAGACTAGACTGGGGATTGCATCACCTCCACACCAACCTGATTGGTTCTTATAATCTGGCAAACATTGAAGCAGCTATTTGCATAGGCGATCATTTTGGTATCCCTTTCCCAAAAATTGCACAAGCCATAGCGACATATGTCCCGAATAACGCCCGATCGCAGCTGATGACCAAAGGAACAAATAGCATTTTCCTGGATGCCTACAATGCCAACCCAAGCAGCATGAAGGTTGCCATTGAAAACTTTGCCAGTCAAGCCCATTCCAATAAATGGCTGTTACTCGGTGCCATGATGGAACTGGGGGAAGAGTCAATTCAAGAACACCACGCTTTAGTTGAGTTGTTGCAATCCCTAAATCTCGACCAGGTCATACTGGTTGGGGGTGACTTTGGCAATATAGTGCAACCCTATCCTTATTTTAACAATACCACGGTTGCAAGTGAATGGCTAGCTGCTAATAAACCAGAAGAGGCACTTATTCTAATCAAAGGTTCCAGAAGTACAGGCATGGAAAAGCTACTGGAGGTGTTTTGAATGCGACAAATATCACAAAGCACGATAAAATGATGTCGTATTTTTGTACAAATCCTCAAGCATGAATATAATAAAAGGCACTTATCTCTACAGTGTGCTCAACAATAAATGCCCAAGATGCAGACAAGGTGATTTGTTCTGTTCAGCCAATGCCTATCAATTAAAAGGATTCACCAAAATGAATGAAACCTGTGCTGTATGCGGACAACCAACAGAAATAGAAGTGGGGTTTTATTACGGAACCGGATACGTCAGTTATGCCCTTACGGTAGGATTTAGCGTAGCAACATTCATAGCATGGTGGGTGATAATTGGATTATCTCTTGACGATACCCGTTTTTTCTGGTGGATGGGAACCAACGCAGTACTTATGATTCTCATGCAACCACTTTTCATGCGCCTTTCCAGAAGCATCTGGCTTTCCTGGTTCGTGGGATATGATAAAAATTGGAAAGAGCACCCGCTTGAAACTCCGGAGCGTATCATCCCCCTACCGGAAAATGAAGGTTAAACCGTCAAAATGAACTAAATTGAGGACTAACCATCCATCAATCAACATGAAAAGTATTTTCAGCTTTTTACTCCTTGCTGTAACAGGCATGCAAATCTTCGCACAAGAGAAGTTTATTATCAAAGGCGATGTCAGTAAAGTCAAACTGCCCGTATCCAAGGTTTACCTGAGCTATTATGCCGATGGCAAAAGTACAGCAGACAGCTCAGATGTTGTGGATGGAAAATACAGCTTCACAGGCAGCCTTGGTGATCCTTTGATGGCAAGCCTTCGTGTCAAGTATAAGGAAGATCCTGATGCCAAAACCATTAGGGCAATTTCTTACAACAGGGATATCAAACAGTTGTTTATTGAAAATTCACGGATCACTATTGTCAGTACCGACTCCTTCTCCAATACTTCCATTAAAGGCTCAGCAGCACATGCTGCATTTGTTCAGTGGGATGACCTGATGAAACCCGAAAACAAGATCTCCAGTGACCTAAATAAACTGTACAGTGACTACTATAAAAACAAAAACCAGCAGGGAATGGACAGCTTGGATGCAGAATTCGACAAGCTGACTGAAATCAAAAACATCAAAAACAAAAAATTCCTGGCAGAGCATCCCTCATCCCCCATTGCTTTGTTTGTTTTCAGGCAGTTCGCAGGATATGATATCAATGCGGATGTTGCAGCGCCCGTGTTCCTGGCATTGGCTGAAAAACTGAGAAACGGTCCGGCAGGCAAAGAAATGGCGGCAAGAATTGAGGTTGCCAAAAAAACCGGTATTGGTAAAATGGCTATGGATTTCACACAAAACGATACCCTCGGCAATCCAGTTTCATTGTCTTCTTTCAAAGGCAAATATGTGCTGATTGATTTTTGGGCAAGCTGGTGTGGTCCCTGCCGTCAGGAAAACCCAAATGTGGTAAAAGCTTTCAACAACTACAAGGAAAAAGGATTCACAGTCTTGGGTATTTCATTGGACCAACCCAATGCCAAAGACAAGTGGATGAAGGCGATCCATGACGACAACCTCACATGGACGCAAGTATCAGACCTTAAATTCTGGAAAAATGAAGTGGCAGTGCAATATGGCATTCAAGCCATACCCCAAAATTTCCTGATCGATCCTCAGGGAAAAATCATTGGCAAGAACCTGCGTGGTGAAGCGTTGAATAAAAAACTGGAAACCCTATTCCACTAGGCCTGTTTTCTTTGTTCAACGGATGAGACAACCCGTCAGCTGTGTCCGGCAGGTTCATCTACCAGAGGTAGGCAAACTTGTCACTAGTTACTTTCCACTCATCCCTCATCCCTTGTCCCTTTCACCAAAAACTCCGATATTTGCGGCTCTAAAACAACCAACTATGGGTAAATACAAAGCGGGTGTGCTCTTCGGTGAAGACCTCAAAGCACTCTATCAGGATGCCAAAGACAATCAATTTGCCATGCCTGCCGTGAACACCACGGGAACAGATACCATTAATGCAACGCTTGAAGCCGCTGCGGCAGTGAACTCCCCAGTAATCATCCAATTTTCCAATGGAGGAGCCCAGTTCATTGCTGGTAAGGGAATGCCAAACGACAAATTACAGGCGAATATATCTGGAGCCATTTCTGGCGCTCTGCATATTCACAATATTGCCAAATATTATGGGGTTCCTGTAGTCTTGCACACAGACCATGCTGCCAAAAAATGGCTGCCTTGGATCAGTGCCCTCATCGATGCCGGTGAACAATACAAAGTGGAAAAAGGTACCCCATTGTTCAGCTCCCATATGCTTGACCTGAGCGAAGAACCTTTGGAGGAAAATATCGAAACCTCTATGGCTTTCTATAAGAGAATGGCTCCTTTGGGCATGGGCATTGAAATTGAACTGGGAGTTACTGGTGGTGAAGAGGATGGCGTTGACAACTCAGATGTCGAAAACGATAAACTCTATACTCAACCTCAACATGTAGCGCATGCATACGAGCAACTGAGTAAAGTAGGCGATCTATTTACTGTTGCAGCTGCCTTCGGCAACGTGCATGGCGTATACAGTCCGGGTAACGTTCAGCTCCGCCCTGAAATCCTGAAAAACTCTCAGGATTATATCCAGCAGCACTTCCAAACCGGAGAAAAGCCTGTTTACTTCGTATTCCACGGCGGCAGCGGCTCTCCTCAACACCAAATCAGGGAGGCTATCGGTTATGGTGCCATCAAAATGAACATCGACACTGACCTGCAATGGGCTTTTTGGGAAGGCGTACTGAACAATTACAAAAAGAACGAAGCTTACCTGCAAGCTCAACTCGGAAATCCTGAAGGGGCAGATAAGCCGAATAAGAAATACTATGACCCAAGGGTATGGTTGAGAAAAGGGGAAGAAACCTTCATTGCACGCTTGAAAACTGCGTTTGAAGACCTGAATTGCATCAACAGGAACGCATAAGATTCTTTAATGGTCCGCCAGCGAAACATAATTTTCTTTATGCGCTGGCGGACCATTTTTATTTTCGAGCATCTCGCTTTGAAGACCTTATCGGCCCATCCATCCCCCATCAACAGTAAGTATCTCCCCGCTTACATAATTGCTAGCATCAGATGCCAGAAACACAACCGGACCTTTAAAATCAGCAGGCTTACCCCACCTGCCGGCAGGAATACGCTCTGAAATGGCTTTGAACCTAACTGGATCCTGCATCAAACCCGCAGTGTTGTCTGTTTCAACATAGCCGGGTGCAATGCCATTGACCTGAATGCCCTTGGAAGCCCATTCATTAGACAAACCCTTGATAACACTCGATAAGGCCGATTTACTGGCCGCATAACTGATTACATTGATACCCCCTTGAAAAGTCAGGAGTGAACAGGTAAAAATTATTTTCCCTGAACCACGCACAAGCATATCCTTCCCCACCTCACGAGCCAGAATAAACTGGGCATCGAGGTTGATAGACAATACCCTGTCCCACAATTCATCTGAATGCTCGGAAGCTGGGCTCCGCATGATGGTACCTGCATTGTTGACGAGGATATCAGGCGTTATGCCTGAAGCTCGAACGCCAGCAATAAAAGCATATATACTTTCCCGACTTGAAAAATCTGCCTGGAAAGCATAAAACTTTCTTCCCAATTCTGTTACTTGTTTTTCAATGTCACTTCCGGGAGCAAGACTGGCACTAACGCCAATGATATCAGCACCGGCTTCTGCCAGTCCAAGTGCCATTCCCATTCCAATTCCCTTGTTGCAGCCAGTAACCAGTGCTGTCTTACCGCTAAGATTGAATAAATTATGCATAATACTTTGATATGTTATGATTTAGAGTTGAGAAAGTTGAGAGTTGATAGAGTTTAGTTGAGAAAAAAACTCTCAGCTATTCTCTCTCAACTAATTTCAAAGAGACACCCCGCGTTTCCAGGGAATAAAATCATCCTGATTCAATTGAACCGCTTTGGGAATCACTTCACCGCTGGCGGCCCGGATGCAATATTCAAGAATCTCCTCGCCCATCTCCTCTATGGTTTTATCCCCTTCTACAATCGGACCGCAATCGATATCAATGATATCAGCCATTCTGCGGGCAAGCTTTGAATTGGTTGCAAGTTTGATGGTAGGGCAAACAGGGTTACCGGTAGGTGTTCCCAAACCTGTGGTAAACAATATCAGTGTTGCCCCTGATGCAGCCTTTCCTGTGGTGGCTTCCACATCATTACCTGGCGTACAGACCAGACTGAGTCCGGGTTTTGTTGCTGGCTCGGTATAATCTAGCACATCCACAACCGGACTGGTACCTCCTTTCTTACAAGCACCGGCACTTTTAATGGCATCTGTAATCAAACCATCTCTGATATTACCCGGTGAGGGGTTCATATGAAATCCAGAGCCAACACTTTCGGCCTGTGCACTGTAGGCATCCATCAGGCTGATGAATTTTTCTGCTGTGGCCTGGCTGGTGCTTCTGTCAATCAATTCCTGTTCTGCTCCGCACAACTCTGGGAATTCGGCCAGGAGAATTTTACCCTGAATAGCTACAAGCAGGTCTGAAAAATACCCAACAGCAGGATTCGCAGAAATTCCGCTAAAACCATCGCTGCCACCACATTTTACGCCAACTGTAAGCTTATCAAGCGTAGCAGGTTTTCTTTCCTGTTTATTGACCTCAATGAGCCCTTTAAATGTTTCACGAATTGCAGCTTGAATCAATTCCTCCTCTGTTCTTCCGGCCTGTTGTTCAAACGTCAGGATAGGTTTATCAAAGCTGGAATTACGTTTCCTGATCGTTTCTACAAAAGCATCCAACTGCAGGTGCTGACAACCCAGGCTCAGGATGGTAATGCCTCCCACATTGGGGTGATCAGCGTAAGCAGCCAAGAGGTTTTCGAGGATAGCTGAATCCTGACGTGTTCCGCCACATCCACCCTGGTGATTCAGGAATTTAACGCCATCAACATTTTTGAAAACCCTCATCCCTTGTCCCTTGTCCCTTGTCACTTGTCCCTCTTCCCTCATCCCTTGTCCCTTGTCACTTGTCACTTGTCCCCCTTCCCTCATCCCTTGTCCCTCGTCACTCGTAACTTGTCCCCCTTCCCTCATCCCTTGTCCCTTGTCACTTGTCACTTGTCCCCCATGCCTGTATTCCTCCACCAACCCTCTCGTAAAAGCCTTGTATTTCTCCGTGACCGCGTAACCCAATTCATTGTGCAACGCTTCCCGTATAACATCGAGGTTCCGGTTTTCACAAAAAACAGTGGGTATAAACAACCAATAGTTGGCTGTACCAACCCTGCCATCTGAGCGGTGGTAGCCCATGAATGTCCGGTCTTTCCATTTCGATACATCCGGCGGTGTCCATTTATATTGCACTCCCCTATATGCATAAGGGTCGGCAGCATGGTGTAAATTAACCGTTGTCATGAGCCCACCCCGCTTTACATCCATCGTAACTTTTCCAACCAATACGCCATACATGGTTACTGCACCCCCTTTGAGGATGTCTTCGGTGTAGAACTTATGCTTGGCTTCCACGGGCTCAAGGATCATGAAAGACTGACCCTCAAACTCGATGACCTCACCGGCTTCAAGGTTGCGCAATGCAACGATCACATTATCCTTTGGATGTACCTTCAAAACTATATTCTTCATACTCAGATTTTTCAGTATCCCGAAAGTAAAATTTATATCCCGAAATCACGCTGTGAATTGCGCAAACGATGTCAAAATGAGCCAATCCAAAAC
>Ga0208009_1000395_pt1 | contig 12544 bp, 9 predicted proteins | sample Wag4_2014_7_16_FD_187364 | JGI IMG/M metagenome (GOLD analysis project Ga0208009, IMG submission 187364) | Fresh water mixed with fracking chemicals microbial communities from Ohio, USA - Utica-2 Time Series FC 2014_7_16 (SPAdes) (version 2) ...
GTGTTGATAGTCCTGCCCCACCATTTGTACCTGCTGTATAGCTGTCTGCAGTTGATCCAGGAGTAGAACCGTTTACTGAGTTGGCACAACCTCCACCAGCTCCAGCACCAGCTGCAACATATCTATCAGTTCCAATATCTAAAACAGTCGCGGCTCCTCCACCACCTCCGCCTCCGGATGAACCTACTGATCCAGCATTTCCTCCTCGACCTCCGGCATACTGCCCAGAAACTAGAGATTGTCCACCGAGACCACCGCCAGAGTTATTCGCTCCGCTTGCTCCATCGTTTCCTTTAGCACCTGGATAGAAAGTTACTGTCTCACCAGAAAGGTCTTCTGATTCAACAAATAGGTATCCTGCATCGCCACCAAAAGAACGAACACAGCTAGGTCCATCTAAACCACCAGAACCACCAGCTGCTCCGAATACTTCAAACTGGAATAAGCCAAGGCCGTCAGGCACAGTCAGTGATTGCACTGCGTCTGCATAAGAGTAGGTTCTTTCGCAAATCTCGCCTGTGAGAGTGAAACCTGGCAAGCAGTCATCGGCTGCTTGAGCACTTGGGCTGGCAGCAAGGCTAAAGCCGATTGCTAGAGACAACGCCATGGAAGAATTTACAAACTTACTAACTGCTTTGTTCATCGTTGAATCCGAATCCTCGACCTAGTTTTGCCCCCAGTCTATAAATACGATTCGTTGAAAAGTGAAACAGTATTCGCTAAAGCGAATCTAAGTTTTTGATTAGCGGTGTTTCGATTTACTTGACCGAGAGCTGTGAGCAGGTCTGATCAATGACGGTCTTGATCTCTGTAATGGCTTCGCCATACTGAGCCAGTTTGGCTGAGTTATCTGGCTCGGTAATTGTCAAGGACAGGTAGTCCGTTGAAAGATCAGAGAAGTCCACGAAGAAATTCTTCAAGTCTCTTGAACCAGTCTTGTCGGCGATGCTTCTGACACTAGAAATATATGCGTCTACCTGGTCGCTGTATTCAGGGAGAGGTAAAGCAGCAAAATCCAAGCAAGCTTTCTTATCTGCAGCCCTAGCGGAGGAATTGGTCATGCCGAGTACTGCCACAATAACCAAGACCAATGCCACGACACCTGTATAGATCAGGTATCGGTTTCTTAGGTGCTTTGGCACACGCTCAGGATTAGTTGCATTCTTTAGTGTGATTGCTGCTCGAACATTTAGAACGGTGGATAGCACTGTGAGAAATAGAACCCATCCAATTAGTTCAGGAGATGTAAATCTAAGTAATCGATAGAGGGCTTGGAAAACTTCCAAGAAGCTCTGTTCTGGATATCTAGTTGCAATTGGAATAACCAACAGAGCTGGAACTACTAGCAGAACGAAGGCAGGGATGAGGCTCAGCCAGATTTTGATCTTGTAACTGAGCTTGGTAGCAGACAATCCAGCATTAGCCAAGTTCAGAATAAAGAACACTGTATAGATGCCAATTATGAGTTGAAGAGTTTGTTTGAAGTCAGCGTAATCTTCATCACCAATAGCAACTAGATAGTCGGATAGCGGAAACCAATAACTTATTGGCCAGAGAATAACTGCCGAGCTAAGAGCGAGAAGTAGCCCTGCTCTGAAATGTTTAATCCGATCGCCCAATTAATTTCTCCTTAAACCCAAATTAACCCTAGCCCCGCAATACCAATAAGGTCGCTAGCAAAATGGCAGAATGGGGGTGATGGAAAACTTAAATGGAAAAACAGCACTTATTACTGGAGCTAGCTCAGGGCTAGGCGAAGCCTATGCCCTCAAGCTTGCTTCTATGGGCGTAAAGGTCATTCTCGTTGCAAGAAGAGCGGATCGACTAAGAGCTCTTGCGGATCGTATTTCAGCAGAGCATGGAATCTATGCTGCATCTGTGCTGCCAATGGACCTCAGTGCTAAAGACGCTGCATCAACTCTTGCCAGTGTCCTAAAGGGTCGTGGCACTCAGATTGACATTCTTATCAACAACGCTGGGTTCGGCAAAACAGCTGAGTTCATCAAGGAGAACAACAAGTTCATAGTTGATGAGTTGACAGTTAATGTGAGCACACTAGTAGAACTAACACATGCTTTCCTACCTGGAATGGTCGAGCGCAAGGATGGAATTGTAATCAACATCGCCTCAACCGCTGCCTACCAGTCACTTCCTTACATGGCTGTCTATGGTGCTACCAAGGCTTTCGTACTTTCTTTCACAGAAGCACTTTGGGGAGAAACAAGAAAGACTGGAGTCAAGGTGCTGGCTGTTTGCCCAGGCCCTACTGCCACAGAATTCTTTGACTCAAACGGCAACGATCCTGCTTTAGGAAAATTCATTCGCACTTCAGAAAATGTGATTGACAGTACTTTTAGGGCTCTAGCTAGAAGGAACTCTCCGGCTGCTGTTATTGATGGCCCGCTAAACAAGATCATTGCTCTAACCAGCAGGTTCTCAACTAGAAGGTTTGCGATCAAACTGTCAGCAACAGTTATGAAGCCTAAGAAAAAAGGCTAGTTTCTTCTTTCAAGACTGAATCCGTTAGCCAGATCTCTCGTCCAAGATTCATCCGGTAAGTCAAATCTCTTGAGTCTCGGTCCTTCTTCAGGCATGTCAATATACATAGCGGTAGAACTTCCCCCATCAAGCAAGATTCCGTCTGTAGCCCCTAGCTCAAGCAGCCACTTAGCCATCTGGCTAGAAGTTGAACCGCCTTGACGGTATCCAAAGTCGAAAGCTAGCTGCCCACGGCTAGATGTAACAAACCAGATCTGACCATCTTGGTTCCAACCGATAGCTGTTCTTGGTCTAAAGGTGTTTGGGTGCTGGGCGCAAACCCAAATCATCTTTCCACCCTGAACGATTCTTGGACCTCGCCCAGCGGCTGTGATGAACTCAGACTTACCGTCCGCTTGATAAGCCCTTGAAATACTTACACTGTCGCCAACTTTGAATCTGTTTGCAAGTAGTGCAGCTTGGGTGGAACGAGCTTGAACGATGAAACCATTGGTGTCGACCTTCAGTGAAGCACCCGTCTTGTAGATACTCTTCACAATGAACTTGCCTGTGCTGTCTTGAAGAATTCTCAAAGTAGCTCTACCGGCTTTAGTCGTAGATTTAAAGTTGTCGTCAAATAGTGTTGCACCTGGACCGAGGTTTGTATAGTTCACGGAGTCGATACTCATGGTGTTTGACTTACTTGATATTTTCCCGTAAGTAGTAATGGTGTCTGCGGCAACACGTTCTTCATACTTAGGCATAGGAGGGCGGCTGAAGGTAACTTTGGAATTTACTTTCATCTTTGCAACGTGCGGGGCTAGATATCCCTTGACCTGAATGACGTATCCGGTTTTTGCAGAAATACTTGCGCCCTTTGGGTAAACCTTGACGAGCTTGCCTGATCTGATAAGAAGCGAGACAGCACCTTTAGGAGTAGTAGGTCGAATAAAATTGCTCTTGTAAAGAACAAGTGAAGACGGACCAGGCTCTAGCTGATTGATTCCAGTCAACTTGAAAGATCTTGTGCCGATTTTTACAGTTCCAGTAGTTCGGTAACCAGTGCTTTCAGAAACTTTCTTGCGAACTAAACCAAACACTTCAGTTTGTCCTGGTGGGGAATAAGAAACTTGACCGGACTCGACCATGCCATTCCATGGTCCAGAACCATCAAAGTAATCACCATTGATGGCGGCAACTGTTTTGTAATTTGAATCCGTTAGAACACGAAGCTCTTGAGATCTTGGAACCCCCAAATGCAGAACGCCAAGGGTAATGTTTCTCAAGTTTCCTGAAACTACTGAGACTTTTGCCCCAAGCGATGAAAGCGATGCGCTGCTTGCCTCGCTTCCTGGCTTCCATAGCCACGCTTTTGCAGTCACATAATTACCAAGTGAAATATCTGGGACTTGACGAGTCTTCGCTAACGGAGGTGTGTATATGCAACCAGTTGCTGCGCTGGCAGGAATTGAACCTGACACTAGAAATGTGGTAGCCACTAAGAAGCTAACAGCCTTGATGGCTCGTCTTCTTGTGAATTTCCTTTGTGTTTTCATCAGACCTTCAGACTATAGGAACAAGTGGATAGGCTTTCTCTATGTTTAGAACGAGGAAAGCCACTGCTGTTTCAGCAATGATTATCCTCGCACTTACTGGGAGTTTTCTGAATACATCGGCCGCCCAAGCCGCTCCTAGTTATGTTGAAGGCACCGATGCCGCAGCCATTGTCTTTGATCCCCTAAGAGTCGATAATTTCGATCTCGAAATGTCAGATGCAGATTTTGAATCACTTAAGTCCCCTAATGTGAACTGGGAATTTGAAGGTGATTGGCGAGAAACCCAAATGTCATTCACGATGGCTGGCAAAGTCTATGGTCCATACACCGTAGGCGTTCACCTCAAAGGTGCTTGGGGATCTTGGAGAGACGTCACACAAAAAGCAGCTTTCAAGATCAAGATGGATGCTTTCGTAAAAGACCAAACGCTCTTCGGAATATCTAAATTCACTCTCAATAACATGGTGCAAGACCCGAGCTACATCCACGAATCTCTTACCTACAGGCTCTACCGAGCAATGGGCGTCCCAACACCTCGAACCGGGTATGCAAATGTAACCCTCAATGGAAGGGATTATGGTCTTCACCTAAATATCGAGACCATGAACAAACAGCTTCTTTCACGTTGGGGAATATCTAGTTCACATCTATATAAAGGAGCAGTTCCTTACTTCCCTGATTTCTACGCAGGATATGAAAGCCAATTTGCTATTGAATCTGGAAGTGACACTGACACATCAGACCTAACAAGTTTTATTCAAGTGCAAGCTCTTGGAGGTCCTGCCTGGTGGGCTGCTATGGGCAAAATGGCTGACATGAAACAAATGACGCGAGGCTGGGCCGTCGAACTATATTCCGGTCACTGGGATGGCTATGTGATGAATAGAAACAATTACTTCCTGAACTTTGACAAGTACGGGAAAGTGACTCTTCTTCCTTGGGGAACAGACCAAACTTGGAACGGTTCACTAAGTTACTTCAGATCTCCTGCCCTAATGATTAACAAGTGTTGGGCAGTACCTGCTTGCAAACTGATGTATGAACAATCCCTTGCTGAAGTTGCTAACAAAGCTGAAGAGCTGAATCTTGAAACTATGGCAGGAGATGTAGCTAATGCAATTAGCGATGCAGTCACTCAAGATCCTTTCGGGCCAAGTTACAACGTCGCCACTGATTACCAGAACGCAACAGTTTGGCGTCTCGGTAATCAACTCAGAACACTCCAGACACTTTCAGCTCCTTGGGACACAGGGCTGCAATCAATTTCTGTGAATAATGTTGCATACAAAACTGGTTCAACTGTCTATCTTCCTGCAGGGACAAGGGTAGTAAACGTTGAGGCTTTTACGAATGAATATGACGCAAGAGCAGTAGTTTCAAATCCAGGAGTTCTCAAAGATGGAATGAACAATCTTTCTATTCAAATCACTTCGGCAAACGCTAAGCACAATCGCACTGAACTAGTGAAAGTTTATGTCTACACAAAGGTGACAACAAAGCTCTCAGTAGGTTTCTCAAAGTCGGTTTCAAAGCTAACCTCAAAGGGAAGTGGATCTTTAGATAGTTTAATTAGAAAACTCTCTACATCACAGAAACTTGTTCTCACCGTGAGTATGCCTAAGTCAAAAACTCTTTCACTTTCCAAAAACAACATTCTGCTAAAGCAGCGAACTGACTTAATTTTGAAAGCACTAACCGCTAAGGGCATCAAGGCTACAAAGGTGACAAAGACTCTAACCAGCACTGGTACAGCCGATACTCTGACCTTCTCCGCAAGCTTCGTCAAATAATCTCTCTAGGTGTTTGGAAGCAGTAATACTCATTGAGTAAGGTATGAACGTGAACCCAGTGAAACCAACTAGCTCTATTTCATACATCATGCCTGTATTGAATGAAGAAGCTCATCTTCGCAGTGCTGTCGCCAGCATCTTTGAGCAGCACGGGTTGGTAGCGGGCAAGGTAGAAGTCATTCTGGCTCTAGGCCCATCAAAAGATAAGACCAATGAGATAGCCGAGGCATTGAGCAAAGAGTACCCAGTTCAATTGGTTCAAAACCCAACTGGTAAGACTCCTGCCGGACTGAATCTAGCTATCGCTAAAGCTAAGAACGATGTGGTAATTAGAGTGGATGCCCATAGTGTGCTGTCTCCTGACTACTCGATCAACGCTGTCAAAATACTCAGTGAAACAGGAGCTGGAAACGTTGGCGGCTTAATGAAAGCAGAAGGAGTAACTCCTTTCCAAAAAGCGGTGGCTTGGGCATACGGCAGCAGATTTGGTTTAGGTGGTGGCACATATCACGTAGGTGGGGATGCTGGACCTAGCGATTCGGTTTATCTAGGTGTCTTCCGAAGAGATGTTCTAACTAAACTCGGTGGCTTCGATGAGAAGATGATCCGTGGTCAGGACTGGGAATTGAACCTCAGAATCAGGGAATCTGGCGAACAGGTTTGGTTTGACCCAAGCCTTGTAGTTACCTACTTCCCTAGAAGCACCTGGCGAAAACTAACCAAACAGTTCTTTGATACTGGTGCTTGGCGAGCACTTTTGACCAAATCTCACCCAAATAAGGCAAATCTTAGGTATTTTGCTCCACCAGCTTTAGTTTTAGCCTCATTTATGGGTCTTTTACTCTCAATATTTGGGTTTGGCGGAGTATTTGGGCTTTTGCCCCTTATTTCCTATGCCCTGGCGGTCATCTTGATCTCTTTGACCGCTAAGGGATTGAGCTGGAAAGCCAAGTTATCCCTGATGGTTACCATGCCAACTATGCACTTTAGCTGGGGAACAGGCTTCCTTGCTGGGCTGTTCCTCAAGCGGTGAAACTAGACTTATGGTGAACCGATAGGAACACATAAGCAAATGTCTAAATACAAAGTAACTAAAGCCGTTATTCCTGTAGCGGGATTAGGTACGCGTTTTCTACCTGCAACCAAGGCAATGCCTAAAGAGATGCTTCCCCTAATCGACAAGCCTGTTATTCAGTATGTAGTCGAAGAGGCAGTTGAGGCTGGTCTACAAGACATCTTGATGGTCACCGGTAGAAACAAGAATGCTTTAGAGAACCACTTTGATCGAGTTGCCGAATTAGAAATGAACCTAGAACTCAAAGGTGACAAAGATCGCCTAGCCAAGGTTATGGCCTCCTCTGAATTAGCCAACATTCACTATGTGAGACAAGGTGACCCAAAGGGTCTAGGTCACGCTGTTCTTAGAGGTAAAGCTCACATCGCTAACAACTCATTTGCTCTTCTCCTTGGTGACGATGTCATGGACGCAAGAGATGTCCTGCTTTCAAAGATGCTCGAGGTCCACGAGGCAACTGGAGAAAACGTTGTTGCTCTAATGGAAGTAAGCCCAGAACAAATACATTTATATGGATGTGCTGTTACTGAAGGATCAGTTGAAGACGGTGTTGTTCGCATCACAGGTCTAGTTGAAAAGCCAAAGAACGATGAAGCTCCATCAAATCTTGCAGTTATTGGTAGATATGTTTTGCGTCCAGAGATCTTCGACATTCTTGAAGAAACAGAACCTGGCCGCGGTGGTGAGATTCAACTAACTGACGCTTTGATGACTGCTGCACAAAACCCAGAGCGTGCTGGTGGAGTTCTAGGAGTTGTTTTCAGCGGTAGACGTTATGACACAGGAGACAAGCTGGACTTTATTAAGGCAACACTACGTCTTGGTGTTGATCGAGAAGACATTGGTCAAGAGCTTCGCACTTGGCTAAAAGAGTTCAACGAAGAAATTTAAGGTATACGGAAAATTTTATGGCTTCAAATCTAAACGTAGTTGTCTGCTCTTTTTACACAGCAGATGACTATTACCGAGCTCACGGTGAGCGACTTGCTAAGAACCTTGAAGAGCTTGGCGTTGAGTATGTTCTTCGTGAAATTGAAAAGAAAGAGGGAGAGGACTGGGCAGATATCTGCCGTAAGAAAGTTCCTTTCCTAGCTGAAGTTTGTGCAGCTCATCCAGATAAGAAAGTTTTCTGGATGGATGTTGACTGCATGATTCTCGAGCTACCTGATTACATCTTCAATACTTCTGCTGACATCGTTGGATTCCAAAGAGGATACTCATCTCCCCTAACTATTGGTTACGAACGTAGATCAAGATTCTGGGAACCATCCTTCTGGGGTGTAAACACAACTGTTCTTGCTCGCAAGATGATTGCTGAAGCTGCTGAACTAGAAAAGGTATCAACAGTTAAAGCAACTGACGACTACTTCATGGAAGAAGCTTGGAAAGCTAACTGCGACAACATGACCTTCCAAATCATTCCTTCTAATGCTGTTGTTGGCATGGGTACCACAAGCGACGCATCAAGAAATGCCTTCTTCAAGTTTGGTGCAAGCGGTAACGTAGCCGACTTCAAAGGCAAAGTAGAACAACACAGCGCTAATAACTCTGGTCTTCGCAAGAAGGCTCTAAACCTAGCTAAGGGTATTGAACGAAAGCTTCCGCCAAAGTTATCAAACAGAATCCGCCTGCTAGCTGACACCTTGGGTGTTACTGGCAAGTTAACTGCTGTTTCTTCTAACCCTGAGTTCCAGAAGCGCAAGAAAATCTCCGATGATCTCCAGCTTGCTGCTCAAGCAGGTCAGGTTGAAAAGTTCAACAGCATGAAGGAAATGTTCGAGGCAAAGTATCTTCTAACTCAAGCAGAGATGAACTCTGTTGAAGCATCTAAGAGCTTCTTGTATTACGCAAGCAAGCCTTCTTCTTCAGCTATCAACCTTGCCTGGTGGGCTAAGCCATTCCCAGGTAACTTTGGTGACTGGCTATCCCCTCTAATCGTTAGCCACTACACAGACAAGAAGGTAATCTTCCAGTCTCCTGTTCGATTGGCTATGAAAGACCACATGATTGGTCTTGGTTCAATCGGTCGATTCATCAAGCCAAACTCTGTGGTGGTTGGAACAGGAATCTCAACAGATGAACTAACTCTTGCTAAGAGCGCTAAATATGTATCCGTTAGAGGACCTGTAACTGCTCGTGTAGTAAAAGAATCTGGTGGTCCAACAGTAGATAGCTTTGGAGATCCAGGTGTATTGATTTCTAGAATCTTCCCTGTTGAAAGAACTAAGACAAACGGAAGAGTTGCTCTTGTTCGTCACTTCACCCACAAGCCAATTCCACTGACTCTAGATCCAAACATGGATGAGTTAGACATCTTCATGTCACACCCAGATGACATCAAAGTACTTGTAGAGACTCTAAACACTTACGACCGTGTGGTTACTTCAGCCATGCACATCTTTATTACCTGTCAGTCATACGGCATTCCATGTGCTCTAGTTACCTTCGAAGGTTTTGAAGATTCAGTGCACGGTAATGGAATCAAGTACGGTGACTATGCCCAAGGTGTTGGACTAGATTCAATTAGTCCTATTGCAGTAGGTCTGGACTTCCAGAAGGTTGATTTCGAAAACCTGACTACCGATCACAAGATTTCTGATGCAAAGTTAGATGAAGTTGAAGCAGCAATTGTTAAGGGTCTAAGTTACCTTTAGACAAGAAGCTCAAAGCGGAGGAATTACATGTTTTATTTGGTGCGAATAGTTCTAAAGACTTTCCTTGCTCTATTCCCTAAGGGTAAGCACCGCAAGCAAGCTATCGGTCTTGCAGTTATCGCAACCATTGTTCCGCTATCTCAACTATTTGTAATTCGAATCTTCAGCAATCTTATTTTGGATGGGAAAGATCAGCCATTTGAAAAATTAGTTGTTGACTTCATTCTCTTCCTAAGCCTCTTCGGTGTGTCCCACATCGCTACCTACTGGCAGAAAACTTACCGAGTCAAAGTATTCAACGAGGCTCTAAGTTCAAGACCAGGGGTAAGAAGCAAGATGAGTGAGTCATGGGACTGGGCTCTTACATTTGAAACCAACAACCTACTTCACACCTTTACTCAGATTCTTGTTCTAGGAACATTCTTCATCGTGGTGAACTGGCAGTCAGGTTTAGTAAACGTTGCTCTTGTTCTCGGTGCGATGATGATCATCAAGTACATGTTCATCAAACAGACTGCTACACAAGAAGCTTTTGCTCTGGCTCAAAGGAACAAAGAGCCAGTCACATCTTTTGCTAAGGTTGCCGCTCGAATCAAGTCAGCTGAGATGGGAACCCTTGTTGCTAACGCAGCATTCGTTGTATCTCTATCTGCCCTACTACTGTTTAGCCTTCAAGGAACACTTGCTCCAGCAGATGCTGTCATGCTCTTCCTTGGTTTCCGTATGCAGAATAACAACCTAGGACTAACTAGCGGATCGCTAATGAGATTCGCTAGAGCCAAGATCCTGAGTGAAAACGGCAACAAGGGTAAAGCTCCAAAAAATGATGATGAAGACGAGTTGGGCTAAGCCCTAAATGGTTTCTCTTACCTTCGGATACAGCACACTAGCTAACCGCCTATCTAACATTTCATTACCTGATTTTTCTAACCATCCTGACTGGGATGTTTTGATCACCGTTCAAAGCGGCAATGAAGACTCCCCTAAGGCGGCAGATCTATTCCAAGCACCTACTGGTAAGAATGTGGAAATGCTTTCATTCCCAGGCGTTGGAGTGACCAAGCTTCGCAACCAGGTAATCAAGAATGCCAAGGGTAAATACCTAATCTTCTCTGATGATGACATCATCTTCGATGAGGAAGGTTTAGTTGAAGCCATCTCTTACTTAGAGAAGACAGGTGCTGGTCTACTTCTGGGTCAAGCAGTGGATGAGAATGGCAAGCTTCGCAAGTCTTACCCTTCTAATGTTCAGAGATTGAATAAGTTCAACAGTGCCAAGGCAGCTACCTACGAGACGATTGTGGATTTGGAGCAGGTAAGAGCTGCTGGAGTTCTATTTGATGAGAACTTTGGAGCAGGGGCAGAGGTTACCTATCTAGGCGATGAGTACATCTTTATTTGTGATCTAATCTCGGCCGGTGTTCGCTGTGACTTTGTGCCAATAGTTCTTGCTTCTCACCCAAATGAGAGCTCAGGCAGTGGCTGGGGAACAGATCGAGACCGCATCGCTAGAGCTCTAATCTTCGATCGTGCCTTCAAGGGCAACAGAACACTTCCCTTTATGGCTAGGGTGGCTTTCGGCTTGAAGAAGCTAGGCAAAGGTCTAACCCTTGGTACCTTCATACGCTTCATTTTCAAGCGCTAGAAATCCTGAAAAATCCCTGAATAGCTCTCGTAAGAGAGCCCTCTATCCCTCTTCAATTTATGGCTCTTAGGGTTAGACTTCTATAAACCTTGCGTTTTGTGCGAAACGCTTAGCTCCGAAGGGCACCATGTTTCGCATATTGACCACCACTAATCTGCGAATCAGAATGTCTTCCAAACCAAGTGGTCACTAGTTAGGTATAGAAAATGAAATCGAATAAAAAAGCCTCTGCTTCCGTTTTACTGGCTTCGCTTATCATCGGTATTTTTGGCATTGATGCCAATGCGCTAACTCCTGTTGCTAAGGCAACCAAGGTAGCTGTTGTTACCACACCTACTACTGCAACCATCACTTGGAATGCTTTTGCTAAGGGTAAAGTCACATCAGTAAAGATTGTTGCTTCAACTGGATCAAAGAAGATTACTAAGACTGCTTCTGCAACTGCTAAGTCTTTCAAGTTCACAGGGCTTTACCCTAACTCTTCTTATGCATTTAGCGTTTATGGCGTTAAAGGAAAAGCTACCTCTGCGGTTGTGGTGGTTAGAGCTAGAACCAAAATCTTGATGTATGAAAATACAACATTCTTTGGCCAGCCAGATGACATGATGATTGGTGCAGCCGATCAACGACTTTTTGCACTTCCTACTGGCGGTGAGACAACATTCCTTACAACAACTCCAACTATTTGTTCAGTTGTAAAAGTTGCAGACATTAGCTATCTAAGACCTGTTGCCGAAGGTGACTGCACAGTTATTGCTCGTAGCCTTGGTAACAGCCAATACAAGAAAGCACCGGATGTGTCTCGAAACCTTTCTGTTTCTGTTCCGATGGGATCTCTAGAAAAGACATTGCTTTGGTCAGAAGAGTTTGATGGTGCTGAAGGAGCTGGCCCGTCATCAGAGAACTGGGTAATTGAAACTGGGGATGGCTGTAATGCTGCTCCTGGCTGTGGTTGGGGTAACCAAGAATCACAGGCATACGCTGCTTGTGCAATAAAGCAAAATGGCAGCGGTATCATGACAATCACTGCCTCGACTAAATTAGCGGAGCCTAGTTGCACACTTAACAAGAACTGGACCAGCGGTAAGTTCACTACCCAGGGTAAACAGCACTTTAGCTACGGTTACTTCGAAGCACGCATGAAGATGCCGGTTGGTGGAGGAACATGGCCTGCATTCTGGACATTGGGTAGCAACATCGGAACTGTCCCATGGCCTAGATCTGGTGAGCTAGACATCATGGAGTACGCAGGTAACAGCCCGAATAAATCAACCTCAGCTGCCCACTATGCAAACTCATTAGGTCTACATGAATACAAGAGCGGGGCTCAGACTCACAGCTCAGCC
>Ga0208009_1000400_pt1 | contig 12493 bp, 10 predicted proteins | sample Wag4_2014_7_16_FD_187364 | JGI IMG/M metagenome (GOLD analysis project Ga0208009, IMG submission 187364) | Fresh water mixed with fracking chemicals microbial communities from Ohio, USA - Utica-2 Time Series FC 2014_7_16 (SPAdes) (version 2) ...
CTCACCTGCGGGGCCAGCAAGCCAGGGCTGCTGCGCCCGCCGCCGCCGATCCTGAGCTGGCCCCAGGGAGGCATGCAGCTGAGCTGCTGCTGGCGGTCGCTCCGGCCCAGCCCGAGTACCCGGATTTTGAACAGGTGTGCCAGGCCCATCCGGGCCCGGTGGTGATCCTCAACGGCAATCTGGAGGATGCGGCGGTGGGAATCGGCAGCGTGGCCCGCCAGCGGCGCCGGGGTTTTCTGGCCGAGTGGCAACCCGCCTACGCTCTCCAGCCCCTCGAGGATCGGGCGCTGCGGTTCGCTTTCCCGGGCCCGTGGGAACTGTATCGCCGTGATCCCGACGGCTACAGGCTGGCGGCGCGTTTCAACGAGAAGCCTGATCTGGAGGAGCAGCTCAGTGTGCTCGCCACCGATCCGGCCTCGGCGATGGCGGCCGGACTGCGGAGTCTTGACGCCTTGATCGAAGGGCTGCGCAGCTGACGGTTGCCGGCGAGCTGAAGGCCTGGCCTGCAAGCGATGATCTCCGTACAGTGCGTCGACCCGTGATGGATGACCACCGTGCCTGACCAGGATCGAACCCGCCGCTGGAGTCTGCTGGATCTGGCCGCAGGTGCCGCTGTGGTGGCAGCCGTGTTCGGCGTGATCTGGAGCCCGAAGCTTTCGGGCGCCGTCGCCAGGGCGACCGGTGCCACGGTGCCGGTGCGCGTGCTGGTGGATGTGCGCGGCGTACCCGTGCAGAACCCGCAGGCGCTCCTGGAGGCAGCCCGCCAGGAGGGGAAGCTCTCGATCGTGATCCGCAACCAACCGCACGGGACCGTCAAAATCACGGCGATCGAGCCGTTGCAGCGTCGTCTCGCAGCCGTGCAGCCGGACGGACGGGTGGTGACCGCCCCCGATCCGAACAAGGAGTTCTTCAGCACCCTGGATGCCCGCTTTCAGCTGGAGGGCCAGGGGCGCAAGGTTGACGGCGGCATCGTGTTCGGCAACCAGAACCTGAAGGTGGGCGCTCCGGTCGAGATTGAAGGTGCCGGCTTCCGCGTCGGCGGCAGCGTCACCGGAATCCAGCTGATCAAGGGCTGATGCCATGGCAGCTGCTCCACACCGTCGCCGCCGCACCGACAGCCTGCCCGCCAGCCTGACCAGCAGGCGCTCCCTGACCGCGCTGGTGCCGGGCCTGATGGTTCTGCTCGGTCTGCCCTCCCGGGCCCTCACTCCCGAGCAGGCCGGGCAACTGGCCTCCCCACTCACCCAACCCAGCATTCCACCGCTGCAACCGGCCCGGAAGCCGCCGGTCCCCCTGGCCAGCCTGCCAGCACCGCCGGAGGCGATGGCCTTGCCCCGGCTGCAAAGCCAGGTGCGCTGTCCGGCTTTGCAACAGCGGCTGCTTGCCAGTGTGGCTGGAGCACCCTCGGCCTGGAGCGTCAGCGTCGCCGATGCCCAGGGTCACCTGCTCGCCGATGTGAACGGTCTGCAGCCACGCCTGCCGGCCTCGAATCAGAAACTGGTGAGCACGGCGTTCGCCCTCGATCGTCTCGGGCCTGATTACCGGCTCTCCACCCGACTCTGGCGTTTGCCAGATGGTGGCTATCGCCTCACCGGTGAAGGGGATCCCGATCTGGCCCTGCCCCAGCTGCAACGCTTCGCCGCACTGGCCATGCGCTCGGTTGGCAGCAGCGGTCTCACCAGCACGTCCGTGCGCTTTGAGCTGGCTGAAGAGCCTCGCCAGCAGTGGTGGCCCGCGGGCTGGAATCCCGCTGATCGCGTCTACGCCTACGGGGCGCCGATCACCCGTCTGGCGATTACAAGCAACGCCATTGAGGACGCGGTGATGAACCCCCCCTCGCGGCTGCAGGTGCTGCTTCAGCGTGCCGTCGGTCAGGCGGGGGGTTCGGCGCAGCTGGCGGTGGTGTCATCGCGCAACCCATTGCCCGGCGGCGCGGAACTGCTGCATGAGGAGCGCTCCGCTCCGATGCACAACCTGCTCAGCCTTGCCAACAGCGACAGCCACAACTTCACGGCCGAGGTGCTGATGCGCCAGGCAGCCGGCAGCTGGGATCTGATCGAGGCCCAACGCCGCACCAACCAGTGGCTGTTCAGCCAGGATCTGCCCCTTCAGGGAGTCCGCATCGCCGATGGCAGCGGTCTCGACCGTTCCAACCGGCTCACCAGCCGCTTCCTGGCGGCCTTGCTGATGCGGATGGATCAGCATCCCTACGGTCGCCATTACCTGGCCTCGATGGCTGTGGCTGGCCAGCGAGGCACGCTGCGCAATCTCTACAACGGCAGCAGCCTCCAGGGCCGCTTCTACGGCAAGACCGGCACCCTCACCGGGGTGCGATCGATCAGCGGGGTCCTGATCACCGATGCTGGCCCCCGCTACGTCAGCGCGATCTCGAATGGGGCGGCCAATCCCAACACGGTGATCGGCCAGGTGCTCCGCACGGTGCAGAACACCCAGCTCTGCCAACCCTGATCAGCCAGCCAGGCGGCGCAGCGTGTCAGAGACACGGCGCCGCTTGCCGGCTGCTCCAGCTGGAGCAGAGCCGCGCACACCGTTCTGAGCAGTTGGCGCTTCAGCTTTGGGCTGCCCCTCCGGCATCTGCAGCCGCACCAGTTCACGGCGGCCGGCGGCGACCACCTGACCCAGCTCCTTCACCCGGCCCTCCAGCTCTCCGAGCACCTGCTCGGCATAGCGGTTGGCCCCTTCACTGATACCGGCAGCTTCCTGGCGGCTGCGGGCGACCAGCTGATCGCACTGTTGCTGGGTCTGCTGGCGGAACTGCAGGGCATCGCTGTGCAGACGTTCGGCTTCGGCCTGGCTTTCCCGCTGCACCCGCAAACCCTCCTGACGGATCTGCTCCAGCTCGGCCATCGCCTGCTGGCGGTTGCGGTCGTGCTGCTCGAGCAACTGCCGGTTCCGTTCGGCAGCCTCCTGCTCCAGCTGCTGGCGGCGAGCGGCGAACTGCTGCTCGAGCTGGGCAAGCCGGCCCTGAAGCTCCTGCTCAGCGTGGGCGGCCTGCTGACGGCCCTGCAACAACAGTTGCTCGCACTGCTGGCGAGCCTGTTCGCGCAGTTCGGCCACCTGCCGCTCGGCCTCCTGGCGGATCGAGGCGGCATTGATCAGCTGCTCCCGTTCCCGCTGGGCGTTGGCGACGATGTCTTCCGCCTGACGGCGGGCCTGGGTGATGAACTCCTCCCGCTGGCGGATCAGATCACTGGCCTGGCTGATCTGGGCGGGCAGGGATTCCCTGACCGCATCCATCAGCTCGATCGCATCCTGCTCGTTGACGAGCCTGCCACCACTGAAGGGAACGCGGGTGCCTTCCAGCAGCACCTCCTCGAGTTGGTCGAGCTGATCGAGAACGGTGATGCTGGCCTCAGCCATTGCTGCTACTGCCCCGGTAGGTATCGCCATGATTAAAAAGCCTCGCGAGGTCCTGCGCCACTCCCTGCGGTACGAGATGGCTGACATCGCCACCGAAGCGCGCCACCTCCTTGACAACTGAACTGCTCAGGAAGCTGTGCTGCACCGCGGTGGCCAGGAACAGGGTCTCGACGGCCGGCGCCAGGCTGTGATTGGTGTGGGCGATCTGCAGCTCGAATTCGAAGTCGCTCAGGGCACGCAGACCCCGCAGAATCACGCCGGCCCCGCAGCGGCGGGCATAGTCGACCGTCAGGCCATCGAAACTGCCCACCTCCACTGAGGCCAGATGGGTGGTGGCAGCGCGAATCTGCTCGAGGCGCTGCTCGAGCGGGAAGGCTGGCGTTTTGCTCGGGTTCTGCAGGACGGCGACCACCAGCCCTTCAAACAGGCGACTGCCCCGCTCGATCAGATCGAGATGGCCCAGGGTGAGCGGGTCGAAGCTGCCGGGATAGAGCGCTCGCATCTCAGCAGCCTATGGGGGCTGGGGGCGGTTCCTAGAGTTTGTGGTCAGTTCCTGCTTGCCGATGGCCCCCAACTCAGCTCTGACCAGCCCTCTCAACGCCGACGCCAAGAAGACTCTGCTGCGCAAGATCCCCCACGGCGTGTTCATCTGCGGCGTGGCCGAGGGCGAGGAGGTGAACGGGTTCACCGCCAGCTGGGTGACCCAGGGCAGCTTCGAGCCCCCCCTGGTGGTGATGGCGGTGCGCGCCGACAGCACCAGCAACGGCATGATCCAGCGCACTGGCAGGTTCAGCCTCAATGTCCTCAAGGCCGACCAGAAGGACCTGGCCGCCGTGTTCTTCAAGCCCCAGAAGGGGGTGGGGGGCCGCTTCGACGCAGCCCCCTTCACCCTGGGCGAGCTGGGCCTGCCGATCCTCAACGACGCCGTGGGTGGCGTGGAGTGCGAGCTGGTGGGCCAGGTGGCCCACGGCGATCACACCGTGTTTGTGGGTGAGGTGAAGACCGCCACCCTCCATGCCGACGGGCCGGCCCTTGAGCTCTCCAGCACCGGTTGGCAGTACGGCGGCTGAGTTGAGCGTCCAGCCCCTGCTGCAGCAACCGGATCGCCTCAAGGCCCGGCTCAGGGAGGTGCCCTCTGAGCCGGGCTGCTATCTGATGCGCGATGGCGAGGATCGCATCCTTTACATCGGCAAGGCCAAGGTCCTGCGCAACCGGGTGCGCAGCTACTTCCAGAGCGGCAGCGGCCACGGCCACAGCCCCCGCATCCGCCTGATGGTGCGGCAGGTGTGCGAGATCGAGTTCATCGTCACCGACAGCGAGGCCGAGGCTCTGGCGCTGGAGGCCAACCTGATCAAGCAGAACCAGCCGCACTTCAACGTGCTGCTGAAGGACGACAAGAAATACCCCTACCTCTGCATCACCTGGAGCGAGGCCTATCCGCGCATCTTCATCACCCGTCGGCGACGCTTCCGCTCTCCCCTCGATCGCTTCTACGGGCCCTATGTGGATGTGGGTCTGCTGCGCCGCACCCTGGCCCTGGTGAAGCGGGTGTTCCCCCTGCGCCAGCGGCCCCAGCCCCTCTACCGGGACCGCACCTGCCTCAACTACGACATTGGCCGCTGCCCGGGGGTGTGCCAGGAGAAGATCAGTCCGGACGACTATCACCACACCCTGCGCCAGGTGGCGATGGTGTTTCAGGGCAGGAATGAGGAACTGCTGGCGCTGCTGCAGGGGCAGATGCAGCGCTACGCCGAGCGGTTGGATTTCGAAAGTGCAGCCCGGGTGCGTGACCAGATCCAGGGGCTGGATACCCTCACGGCGGATCAGAAGATGAGCATCGGCGACAGCTCGGTGAGCCGGGATGTGCTGGCCCTGGCCGCCGACGATCGGGTGGCAGCGGTGCAGCTGTTTCAGATGCGGGCCGGCAAGCTGGTGGGCCGGCTGGGCTACACCGCTGATGCGGAGTGCCTGGCAGGCGTGGACGATCGGCAGCGTGGGCCGCTGCTGGGCCGGATCCTGCAGACGGTGATCGAAGAGCACTACAGCCAGGTGGAGGGTGTGGAGATCCCACCTGAGCTGCTGGTGCAGCACACCCTGCCCCAGCAGGCTCTGATCGAGGGCTGGCTGGGGGAACTGCGCGGTCGCAAGGTGAAACTGGCGGTGCCGCAGCGGCAGCAGAAGGCGGATCTGATCGACCTGGTGGTGCGCAACGCCAGCTACGAACTGCAGCGGGCCCAGCGGGCCAGCGAGCAGAACCTGCTGGCCACGGAAGACCTGGCCCAGTTGCTCGACCTGCTGGCGGCGCCACGACGGATCGAGGGATACGACATCAGCCATATCCAGGGCAGCGATGCGGTCGCCTCCCAGGTGGTGTTCATTGATGGTCTGCCGGCCAGGCAGCACTACCGCAAGTACAAAATCCGCAGCGCCGCGGTGCGGGCCGGCCATTCCGACGACTTCATGAGCATGGCGGAGGTGATCCGACGCCGCTTCCGGCGCTGGGCCCAGGCCAAGGCGGAGGGGGCCGACCTGGGCGAGCTGCGCCGGACCGCCGGCACCGCGCTGCACACCGCCGGCATGAACGACTGGCCCGATGTGGTGATGATCGATGGGGGCAAAGGGCAGCTGTCAGCTGTGATGGAAGCGCTGCGGGAGCTCAACCTGCATGAGGACCTGGTGGTGTGCTCCCTGGCCAAGCAGCGGGAAGAGGTGTTTCTGCCCGGGGCGAAGCAGCCGCTGGAGAGCGAACCCGACCAGCTGGGGGTGCAGTTGCTGCGTCGCCTGCGCGATGAGGCCCATCGCTTTGCCGTGAGCTTCCACCGGCAGCAGCGGGGTGAACGCATGACCCGTTCCCGCCTCTCCGACATCCCCGGGCTCGGTCCGAAGCGGATCAGAGATCTGCTGGCCCACTTCCGCTCGATCGATGCGATCCAGCTGGCCAGCGTTGAGACCCTGGCCGCAGCCCCGGGACTGGGTCCGGCCCTGGCCCGCCAGGTGTGGGAGTACTTCCATCCGCTGGATCCGCCGGCAGCGGACGAGGATGCTGGCACCGATCTGCCGATGGAGCTGGCCAGTTGATCCCCCTGCTGCGTGGGTTGTGTGCCGCGGCCCTGGTGGCCGGCCTGCTCGGAGGTCTGCTGCTGGCACCTGATGCCGGAGGTGGCCTTGCTTTGGCCTCCCCCGGGTTGTGCGTCGGCCCCGTGTGCGCCGATGAGATCAACCGGAGCGCCAAACATCATTGGCAACTGCGCCTGCGGCTGTCCGATCAGCAAGGGCATCGCGAGCGGCTGGTGGTGGACTGCCGCACCGGCGATCTCAGCCCCCGCAGCGGTCTGGTCGATCGCGGCTATGGCGGAGCGGCGGCGCGGCGCGCCTGTCGATTGGCAGGAGAGGCCTGATGGGCCGTCGCGGCTGGAGGGTTGGGGACCTGATTCGGCTGCTGTCGGCTCTGGCGCTGCTTGTGGTGGTGCTGCTGCTGCCAGGTTCGGTGCACGGCGTCGGCACACCGCTGCGACCCTTGCCCCAAAGCAGTGAAGCCCTGGCGGAACGCTCGATCTGGAACCGGCCGGAGAGCTACCCGCTCGATCGCAGCCCCGCCGCCGGCCTCTACCGGCCGAGTGCAGCCTGGATCGGACGGCTGATCCTTCCTGATCCCGATCAGACCCGGCTGGATGCCACCGACTGGGTGTGGATTGAACTGGAGCAAACGCCCCCCGGGCAACGCCACCTGATCGGCCGCAGGCTGCGGTTGCGCTGGAGCGAGAACGATCAACTGCAACGGCTCGTGCGGGCGGTGACCACGGCGGTGCGTCTGGAGAGTCCGGCCAGGCGGCTCGCAGCTGCAGGCAATGTGGTGCCGGAGCGACTCGACGGCCGAACCGTGGGGCCCTTGCAGTCCCTCGCCGGCGCCAGACCGGTGAACGACACCACCGTGGCCCTGGAGGGGGTGACGCCCCAGGGCGACAGCCTGCGAATCGCGCGGCCGCCGATCCAGATCAGCGGGCGCTGGCAGGGGCTGGTCAGCCTGCAGAGCCGCGCCCCAGGAGATGCCGATTCGCTGTGGCGCGTTCGCCACTACAACCCGCTCAGCCATCGTTTTGATGGGGCGGAGGAGCGGATCCGCATTCCGCTGTTGCCGCCAGACCGGTTCGGGCGCACGTTTCTTGATCCCGCTGGCCTGATCCATTCCCCCTACAACCCCAGCGGCTGGCTGATTCAGGGAGCGCCCGGAGCCGATGGGGTGTTCACCGTGCAGGCGCTGTTGCCATGGGCCCATCTGGCGCTTGAGCCTGAGGCCGTGGTGGATGGCACCACCGCATCGCTGGCCCACATCACCTCCAGGAACTGGAGTGAGCGGCAGACCCAGCGGGGCACTCTGCACAGCACCGCGCTGCGGCCGGATCAGACCGCCTGGCCCATCTGGAAGGAGGGCGATCGGGCGCTGTTGATTCACCTGTTCGGGGGAATCGGTGGGCAGGAGGGCGAGCCCAGTCCCGCCTGGACCACCACCGGTCACTTTGCCTTCGGAGAGGCAGCCGTGGTGCGGGATGGATTCAGCGGCCAGCTGCGGCTGGCGATCCGCTATCACCAGATCTATGCCAACAACCCGAACGGGATCGTCGCGGGCAGCCAGGATTGGAGCGCCTACGCCGGCAATCTGCAGCGGGGCTGGCTCGGTACCCGTCCCTTCTCCGATCTGGTGGTGCCGATGGCTTCGCCTCTGCTGGATGCGCTGGCGTTGCAGACGGAGATCCTGGCGGCCCGGTACCGATCCGGCGATGGCGCCGGCGTCGCCCTGGTGACCCCGGCCACGTCCTGCGTGCAGGATTCCAGCCAGGCACTCTGGATTGCGATTCAACAGTTGCGTCAGCAGGATCTGTTCCGATCGATCCCCGTTGTCGAGCAGGGACGCCTGGCGCGCCTCGACGCTGCCTTGGATCGCCTGCTGGCACCTTTCGGGGTCGTGCGACCCGACTGGCGCCACAACGCCCTGCAGAGCTTCGGCGAACGTCACGACGGCTTCGAGACCAGTCAACGCCTCCGCAACGTGCTGCTGAGCTGGCGCTCGATGCTGCCCCGCAACGCCCACGACGGCCTCGCGGCTGAGCTGCTGCGCGGTGGTCTGCCGGTGTGGGTGCTGCGCAGCAACCAGATCCCAGGAGCCGATCCTCGCCTCACCCCCGTGGCGCCGACGTCTCTGCTGGGTCACCTGCCCGTGGTGAACACCCTGCTGGGCCGGTTGGGGAGCGGCCTGTTCCCACCGCTGCGACCAGGTACCCCCATGATCACCCTGGTGACGCTGGCGGTCTATGGCCTTCTCGCTCTCAGCTTCGGAAGGCGGAGTGGCTTCCTGGCAAGGCGCTGGCGCTGGCCGCCGCTGCGCCTGCTGCTGCCCAGGGCCGCCTGGCTGCTGTTGACGCCGGCACTGGTGGAGGAGCTGCTGTTCCGGCTGTGCCTGATCCCGGCGCCGAATGAAGGCGTCTCCGCTGCGGCCACTGCAGCCTGGCTCGCCTTGAGCGTGGGTCTGTTTGTGCTCTACCACCCGCTGGCGGCCCGACTCTGGTACCCACAGGCGCGCCAGCTCTTCGACCGACCGGTGTTTCTGGGGCAATGCAGCCTGCTGGGGCTGGCCTGTGGTCTGGTCTTTGCCAGCACCGGCGCCCTGTGGACTGCTGTGCTGATCCACTGGCTTGCCGTCCTGAGCTGGCTGGAACCACTGCAGGGCAGGCAGCGCTGGCTCGAGAGTGGCACCTGAAGGGAGGGCTCAGACGCCTGCAGGGCGGCGATCCGCCGGGTCGTTCTTCCGTTGTCCTCACAGCAGCCAGGCCTGCCGGCACCAGTCGCCATGCTGGTGTGAACAGCATTTGAGCTCAGGGTGTGGTGAACGGGATCTGGGTCCTCGGCGATCAGCTCTCAACAGGGCAGGCTGCCCTCGCAGCTCACTCCCCGGCAGCCAGCCGGGTGCTGCTGATCGAGAGCGATTCGGTGCTGGCCCGGCGGCGGTACCACCGCCAGAAACTCGTGCTGGTGTGGAGCGCCATGCGGCACTTCGCCGCCGATCTGCGCCAGGACGGCTGGACCGTTGACTACTGCGAAGCGACCAGCTTTGCGGCGGCGCTGAGCGACTGGATCGCGGTCCATGGCATCAGCGCGCTGGATCTGATGGAGCCAGCTGAGCGGCCGTTCCGCCAGGCGATCGAACGTCTCAACCTGCCGATACCCCTGCACTGGCACCGCTCGAACGCTTTCCTCTGGAGCCGGGAGGACTTTGCCGACTGGGCCCGGCCGTACCGGCAGCTACGGATGGAGCTGTTCTACCGGGAGAGCCGCAGGCGATTCGGGGTGCTGATGGAACCAGCCGCTGAGCCGGCCGGATCCAAGCCCCTCGGCGGCCAGTGGAACTACGACCAGGCCAATCGCAAGCCCCCCCCGAAGGGACTGGCCGGGCCCGCGCCGCTGTCGGTTGAACCCGATGCCATCACTCATGCCGTGATCGCCAAGGTGGAGAGGCTCCATGAAGATCTGGAGATCCGGGGCGAATCCGGCCTCCCGGGCCGCAGCGAACCCTTCGGCTGGGCCGTGACCCGTCCGCAGGCCCTGGCGGTGCTGGAGCACTTCATCGCCACCCGGCTGGATGGTTTCGGCCCGTATCAGGACGCCATGGTGCAGGGCCAGCCAACCCTCTGGCACGCCCTGCTGTCGCCCTATCTGAACCTGGGCCTGCTGGGCCCCCTGGAGGTGATCCGCCGCCTGGAGCAGGCGGGCCTGGAGCGAGGCTCACCGCTGGCGTCGCTGGAGGGTGTGATTCGCCAGATCCTCGGCTGGCGGGAATACACCCATGGCCTCTACTGGTGGTTCGGACCCGACTATCCCAGGCGCAACCATTTCGGTGCCGATCGGCCCCTGCCGACCTGGCTGGAGCACCTGGGCGGCAGCGGCATGGCCTGCATGGACACGGTGCTGGCGGAGCTGGCCGCCACCGGGTACGTCCACCACATCCAGCGATTGATGGTGCTGGCCAACTACGGCCTGATCGCCGGCCTCGATCCCCAGGCTCTCACCGACTGGTTTCATCGCCAGTTCATCGATGGCTACGACTGGGTGATGCAGACCAATGTGATCGGCATGGGTCTGTTCGCCGATGGCGGCCTGCTGGCCAGCAAGCCCTATGCGGCCAGTGGCAGCTACATCAACCGGATGAGCACCTACTGCAAGGGCTGCCGCTTTGACGTGAAGCGCCGCAGCGGCCCCCAGGCCTGCCCGTTCAATGCCCTCTACTGGGATTTCCTGGCCCGCCACCAGGACAGCCTGGCCCGCAACCCCCGCATGGCTCTGATGATCCGCCAGTTGGAGAAGGTGCCGGCCGAGGAGCTGGTGGACATTCGCACCACGGCCCGGACTGTTCTGGGGTAGACAGGCGCCAGCTTGAGTGGGCTGTGGCCATGCCGATTCTGCAAGGCACCCACGGGGATCCCCCCCGGACCCGTCGGCACGATTACGTGCTGGTGGTGCTGCAGTTGCTCTGGCGCATGCGGCTCGACCTGCTGGTGTTTGTGCTGCTGGCAGCGACGGTGCTGCTGCGCGGCAAGCAGGCGGTCGGCTGGACCCTCACGCCCATGGGCATCTCCGTGCTGGGGATCGCCGTGTCGATCTTCATCGCGTTTCGCAACACCCAGGCGATCAACCGTTGGTGGGAAGCCCGCACCCTCTGGGGGGCGATGGTGAACCACAGCCGCAAGTGGCGGGATGCCCTGATGGCCCTGCTCGATCCTGAACAGCTGGCCAGCGCCCGGGGGCGCGTGCTGGTGGAGTATCAGGTGGCTCAGGTTTGGCTTCTCAACTTCGAGCTGCGCAACTTCTGGCGCGCCGACCTGCGGCGGGGTGTGGATGGGCTGCTCACCGACCTGAGCCTGCCGCCGAGCACCAGCCTGCAGGAGCTGTGCCGGCAGCGGGCTCGGGCCATCCAGCATCTGCATGCGGAGGGATGGATCGACGGCTGGGGCCGACAGCAACTGGTTGACATCGCGATGCTCTGTCTCGACAGCCTTGGCGGCCTGCAGCGCATCCGCAACACGCCGATCCCCGCCTCCTACGACGTGTTCGTGCGGCTGATCACCTGGCTCTACGGTCTCCAGTTGTTGCTGGAATTCCATCGCGCCGGCCACCCCTGGATTGGACTGGCTCTGTTTCTGGGCTTCCTGACGGCAGAGCGCATCGGCTCCTATGTCGAGGGTCCGTTTGATCGGGATGGCAGCAGTTTTTCCCTGCCGCTGAACAGCATCTGCAGCACGATCACAGCTGATCTGATGGACCGGCCTCTCGATTTCGGCTCCTTTGAAGCGAGCTTCGACCCCACCCGCTGGGATTGACCGGAGACGGCCCCTGGATGGGACAAACGATCAGCGGCGACCGAGCAAGTCCTCCCAGCTGGGCGGATTGAGCGGTGCCGGTCGCTGGGGAGCGGGTCTGGTGGTGGCAGCTCTGGTTTGGGACGAGAAAGGGGTCATGGTTGTGAAACAGTCAGGGTCGGTATCGGATGCGGTCCGAAGCACGGACCATCGGCGTTGTTGTGAATGGGCCTGGGAGGCGAGCCAGGGGCTGAACCGAGCTGGTGTCTGGCTGACGCTGGAGCTCAGGTCTGCACTGCAGTGCTTTGCGGCTGTCTGCCGCCCCGGGCAGACGACCCGATTCCCCCGCGCATCAGCTCTGTCCGTCCATCAGCAGAAGGCTGCAATCCAGGCATGGCTGCTTGGAGGGGTTGGCAGACAGGGAGAGTTGCTAGCTCAGGCCTGTAGGGGGAGCAGCGGGTGCTCGGGCAGTTGCGATTGCTGATCGGAGTGGGGCCAGCTTTGCTCCGGATCAGCGAGAGACGGTGTGTCGACGCTCACCAAGGTGTCACCCGCTTCAGTAGACCGAGGCGGCATGGCTGAAGAACTGTGGTGTTGAGAATCGCTCTGGGTTCAAATCCAGCGATCAAAACCTGCTGAGTCCCACCTCGACAGGATCAATCAGACTGACGCCACTTGGATGGCTGACGCCACTTGGATGGCTGACGCCACTTGGATGGCTGACGCCACTTGGATGGCTGACGCCACTTGGATGGCTGACGCCA
>Ga0208009_1000403_pt1 | contig 12402 bp, 9 predicted proteins | sample Wag4_2014_7_16_FD_187364 | JGI IMG/M metagenome (GOLD analysis project Ga0208009, IMG submission 187364) | Fresh water mixed with fracking chemicals microbial communities from Ohio, USA - Utica-2 Time Series FC 2014_7_16 (SPAdes) (version 2) ...
CTCTAAGATCTATGCTTTTAGTAATAAAATATTGATAGGCAGATTTATTGAATGTATTGACTGCAGGAGGTACAGATGCATTTCCAGATTTTGTTGTAATCTGAACAACGCCTCCAAAGCCCCTTGCTCCAAAGGCAGCAGCAGATGCGGCATCTTTGAGTACAGTAATGTCTGCAACATCAATTGGATTTATCATGGTAATATCACCTTCGTAAATTGCTTTATCCAATACAAATATTGCTGGAATTTTTCCTTTCATATTCCTGGCATCCCGAATGTAAACCTTGGGTTGGTCTTTGATACTGGTGCCTGATGAAATTTCAATCCCCGGTATTGTTCTCAGGATGTCAAATATATTTCTTGCTACTCCTGAACTGATATCCTGGGTTGTTTGAGCAGCAGTAGAAAAATGGATTAGAATAAGCAGATTGAATATATTGAAACAGGTTTTCATCATTTCTTCTCAGCCATTTCCTTGGCTTTGGTTGTTGTATAATATTTGGCTATCATATTTGGGATTTCCCAGGCAGGCATGTTTTTGTTTTGCAGGTAATCAAGGTATTTTTTAGTTACCTGAGCAAAATGTGCTTCATGTCCGTCGTTGTATTTTTCTGGAACTTTAATCACCCAACCTTTATCAATTTTGGCGGCAGTAATGCCAGGAAATGATTTGCTTACTTCAGCAAGGGCTGCATTCAGTGTCGGTTCAATATTGGCAGATGCTGAACTTGGTTCGATGTAAAGCGTGGGCTTAAAATTTTCTTCTTTACCCTGCCTGATGATCAGAGATGCATTCGAGCCCCGCATGAGTGAGTAATGTGTATCACCGGTTCCTTCTGGGGCTTTGTAGTTCCATACAACAGAAACTTTAGCATGTACTCCATTGATGACATAGGTAAATTCTCCATTGCAATTGACTTGGATATTGCCGGCTGCATCGGTGATGGGTTTGAAATAATCCGGTACTGGTTCTTTGGTAACAGTAGTGAATTCACTTACAGAAACAGGTGTTGTCCAGCTTCTGGTATTCAGGATTTTAATATTTTTTTTGTAATCAATGACCTGTTCTGGAAAGCATTCCCATTGTATGAGATCAACCAGATGTGTAGTAACATCAACTATGCCTGCACCCTGCTGGCTGGCATCAAAAAACCAGGATGGTCTGGTCAGAACGCTTCCGGATACGTATTTGTAAAAGTGGTGTACGCTGATTTTAGTTACAGAAGGATCTTCCGGGCTACCTTTTTCAAGTGTGCCGAACAATTCAGGCTGCATTGAAAAAGCGCGCTGCAACATGGTCGTGATCTCATACCTTTCAGTCATGATATCATAAAGCTGTACATTGCTTTTTTGGGCTACAGCAAAGGCTTTTTTGAGTTTTTCAAAGCCTTTTGTATCAATGGCCATTGGTTTATCTGCAAAGACATTGAATCCTTTGCCAACAGAAGTCAGGATATAATCTGTTTTAAGTCTGTTGTTACCGGCAAGCACAACAACATTTCCTTTTTTCTCGTCGATCATCTTTTGGAAGAAATCTTTTCCGGTATATACCTGCTGTTTCCAGGCAGTAGGTTCAGCAGTTCGCTTGTTATAGCCTGTAATCCTTTCCATGTGTAGGTCGAGGTCCCGACTGGCTTCCGCATAAACATGCACTGTAGGATCAACCTGTGGATACATGCTTTTCTGTATCAGTGCCGCATGAAAATGTCCTGGGTCTAATGTAATGAGTTTGATATTTTGCTGTGCAAAACTGAAAACCGGTGATGCCATCAGCAAAAGGATTGATTTGATTTTCATGCAATTAATTATTTTTTTAAACCATCATTACGGTTCGTTGCAGATGCCTTGGAATAGTCAATGACCTTTACCTGGTCGGCCATGAATTGCAATCCCTGCAGGAGATGATTTACGTAAACAGGATCACTGTAGGTTTCCTTGCTGTGTCCGAGTGTACTGATCCAGGCATGTCCGCCTTCAAATCTGTTATACCATACAGCAGGGTAGTATTCCTCGTAGGAACCGGCATGTTGTTTGATCAGGTCTTTCTGAGATTGATCTAGGGTGCTAAACTGATGAGCCATCATGACTTGTGTAACAGGATAGAGTTCTTTACCGAAATACAATTCATCAGCCCGCTCCCAAGTGCGGGGTACACCTTTCATTGCAGGGTGTGAAGGGTCAATATTTCTAACAGTAAATTTCTGAAATTTGGCATGCCAGGCAAAGGTGCATCCAATAAGCATTTTAAACCAGGTCCAGTTTCGTTCGGTTCCTGTTACACTGTGCAGACCTACAAGTCCGCCACCAGCTTCTATATATCTTCTGAAGGCCAGTCTTTGAGCATCATTGTCAAAAACATCATTATTGGTACTGGGGAATACCAGAAAAGTATATTGTTTGAGGGTTTCTTCCGTAAAAATTGAAGGGTCGTCACTTACTGATACCTTAAAACCTACCGTGGTGCCCAGTTTTTTTATGGCTTCAACTGCAGAAGGGATGTTGTCATGCACATATCCCTTTCCATTTTTGGTATAGACAAGCACATGTGCTTTTTTCAGAGACTTGTTCTGTGCATTGGTTGAGATGGATAGAGTAAAGGAAAACAGAATTAGAAGTAAACGTGCTTGTTTCATGTTGGCTTGTTCTTTTCGTTGAAAACTTATGTAAATTACGGAAAAAAGAACCCTAAAGAAGATGACGTTTTACGAAAACGTTATAGCAGAAAATACGCCAATGCTTTACCCTTGCTTAGAAAATAACTATCTTGATGTCATCATTTAACCACTAACTGTAAAACAACTTGCATGCCTAAGACCGCAACAAACTTCAGGTGGACCGTAGTAGCCCTGCTTTTCTTTGCCACAACCATCAACTACCTTGATCGGCAGGTACTGAGTCTTCTGTATCCTATGCTTCAGGAGAAATTTTCCTGGACGAACTCACAATATGCCAACATAGCTTCTGCCTTTCAGTTTACATATGCAGTATGTCTGCTTTTTGCAGGTAGGGTCATTGATAAACTTGGAACAAAGAGTGGATATTCATGGGCCATCATTATCTGGTCTATTGGCGCTATTGTTCACGCATTGGCGATACCTATTGGAGAATTTCTGGTGAATACGCTGGGATGGATAGGTATTGCTGCAGTTCCAGTATCAGTTGTAGGGTTTATTTTTTCCCGTGCTTTACTTGCATTGGGTGAGGCGGGTAATTTTCCTGCTGCAATTAAGGTGACGGCAGAGTATTTCCCAAAGAAGGAGCGGTCATTTGCAACGGGTATATTTAATTCAGGTGCTAACGTTGGCGCTGTTCTGGCTCCGCTCAGTGTTCCCTGGATTGCTGAAGAATGGGGATGGGAAATGGCATTTATCATTATTGGTGCTATAGGATTTTTGTGGTTATTTTTCTGGCTTTACTACTATGCACCTCCTGCACAACAAAAGCGTTTATCTGCTGAAGAACACGCTTATATTACTTCCAGTGAAGCCGGTGAGGAAATTGTTTCAAAAACACCAGATGAAAAGGTGAAATGGACCCAACTATTCAAATACAATCAAACATGGGCCTTCACTTTCGGCAAGTTTATGACCGATGGTGTTTGGTGGTTTTTCCTTTTCTGGCTCCCGGCTTACCTCAAGGAAAAATATGGTATGACGGGAACAGAAACCATGCTTCCGCTCGTGGTATTGTACAGCATGGTTATGGTTGGAAGTGTTGCCGGAGGCTGGTTCCCTGCATATTTTATGAAGAAAGGATATAACGCCTATGAAGGCAGGATGAGAGCCATGTTTATTATTGCACTTTTTCCGCTTGTGGTGCTTGCGGCACAGCCGCTTGGCGACATCAGTTTCTGGGTTCCTGTATTACTGATTGGTGTTGGTGCATCAGCCCATCAGGCCTGGAGTGCCAATATATTCACCACCGTGTCTGATATGTTTCCGAATAAGGCCATTGCATCAGTAGTAGGCATTGGCGGTATGGCCGGAGGTATTGGAGGTGTTTTGACAACAAAGGTTGGCGGGGCATTATTTGACCATTACAAAGCCTTAGGACACATTGAAACAGGCTACACCATCATGTTTGCATTTTGTGCAGTAGCTTATGTTATAGCCTGGTCGGTTATGAAGTCATTGGTGCCTAAATTCAAGAAAATAGAAGATCTCTGATATCATTTAATCAATTGTTATCTGAAAATTATGTCGAAGAAACCAACAACAAGAAGATCATTCATCAAATCTGCTGCTGCAGTTGGATTTGGTTTTTCAATAGTACCTGCCCATGTGCTGGGCGGTACCGGTAGAACTGCTCCAAGTGATACAATTAACCTGGGCTTTATCGGAACGGGTAAACAGGCCAGGGGCCTTCTTGGAAGGTTCTGGGATAAAGCCAATGTGATAGCGGGGGCAGATGTAGACCTCAATAAACTTCATTATTTTCATTCTTTGCTGGAAAAAAACTATGCTGCTGCCAGAAAGGATGGACGTAACACCAGTTTTAAAGGCTTTACCTCTTATGATAATTACAAAGAGATTTTACAACGGAGAGATATTGATGCGGTAGTTATTGCTACACCAGACCATTGGCATGCCATGCAGGCAATTGAAGCTTCCAATGCTGGGAAACATGTTTACTGCGAAAAGCCCATGGCGCATACTGTTGAGGAAGGAAGGGCTATGGTGAAGGCTGCTAGAAAAAATAAAATTGTTTTCCAGACAGGCAGTATGCAGCGTTCAAATAGAAATTTTAGGCATGCGTGTGAGCTGGTTCGAAACGGTTATCTGGGTAAAATAAAAGAAGTTATTGTTACTGTTGGTGATCAGGGTGTTCCGTATAATTTGCCGGCAAAGCCATTGCGTGCCGGACTAAACTGGGATGCATGGGTTGGTCCGGCCCCCTACAATGAGTTCAATCCCGAATTGGCTCCGCCGGTTGAACAGGATATCTTTCCCAACTGGAGAAATTTTAAAGAATATGGCGGTGGTTATATTGCAGACTGGGGAGCCCATATGTTTGACATTGCACAATGGGCATTGGGTATGGATGAAAGCGGTCCAGTTAAACTGATTCCTCCTCCTGATAAAACACCAAAAGGTCTTCAATTGATCTATGAGAATGGGATTGTGATGAAACATGAAGACTTTGGTCGTGGTCAGGGGGTTAGATTCATAGGAGAAAATGGCAGGCTTGATATCAGCAGATCGATTCTGGATTCAGACCCTGCCAATATTACATCAGCTGTAATCAAACCAGGTGAAACAAGGCTTTATGATTCACAGGATCATTATTATGACTGGCTCAATGCTATTAAGGATGGATCAAAACCAATTTGTGATGTTGAAATAGGCCACCGGACCAGCACAATTTGTAATATTGCGAATATAGCATATTGGTTGAACAGGCCTCTGGATTGGAATCCTGCAAAAGAGAAATTCAATAATGATGCAGAAGCAAACAGTATGCTGAAACCCATGTTCCGTGAAGGGTGGGCATTACCCTTAATCTAATGCTGTTCCCGGTGCTTAAAAAAACATTGCAGGATGAAAGGGATTAATATGATTCAGCTGGCCAAGGAACTGGGATTATCTGTCTCAACTGTTTCCAAAGCCTTGGGGGACAGCCATGAAATTAGTTCCAGTACCAAGAAACGGGTTATGGAACTGGCGAAAAAGTACAATTACAAGCCTAACCCATTTGCAAGTAACCTGAGAAAGAAAAAGGGTAAGCAAATAGCTGTCATCATACCGGATATTGTAAATAATTTTTTTGCGTTGGCAGTTGATGGCATCGAAAGTGTAACGATGTCAAAGCATTACGATACTTTTATCTATCTCACACATGAAAATCTTGAGCGGGAAAAGGCAGTGTTGGAACATCTTGAGAACGGACTAATTTCGGGATTAATTATTTCTGTATGTACAGGAAGGGAAGGATACGGACATTTTCAACAGTTCTATGAGTCCACCCGCTTGCCCATGGTTTTTTTTGACCGGGTACCTGATTTGCTCCAATTTCCCAAGGTTATCAGTAACAATTATGAATCAACTTTTGAATCAACTGAGCGGTTAATCAAGGCCGGATCGAAGCGGCCACTTTTTATCCAGACTGCAGAACCGCTTTATACATCCATGGAACGCAGAAGGGGATTTCAGGATGCATTGGTTGCACATGGGATTGCATTTTCGGATGAATCTCTTATCACCTGTTCTGAAAATATGGAAGATAATTGCCAACTTCTGAAAAAACTGTTTGCATCGCGTAAACGGCCAGATGGCATTTTCGCACCCATTGAAAAATATGCAATTACTGTTTATCATGTTTGTAGAGAGCTAAAACTTAATATACCCAAAGACCTTAAAGTCATTGGAATGACCAATTTGCGGACTGCTGCATTGCTGAACCCATCTCTATCAACTTTATCTCAACCAGCTTTTGATATGGGTAGGGAAGCAGCTACATTGTTGCTCAAAATGATTGAAAAAAAATCATATGCTGCTGCTAATGACATAATCGTTCTTGCCAATGAGCTAACTATACGTGATTCTGTATAACCGAAAACCTTTGCGTAAATAAAAAAAGGGATAGTATTCTTTATTTGTGCAATCAGCACGAAATTAGTTGCTGAAATGCTCATATATGGAATCATCAGCTCCCTTTCTCAAAGAAGATTTTTTATTACAAAGTTCTTTAGCCTCAAAACTTTATTTTGATTATGCCGCTCCTCAGCCAATCATAGATTACCATTCCCACCTTTCACCGTTTGAGATCGCTTCTAACAGGCGGTATGAAAATATGACAAGGATATGGTTGAGTGAGGATCATTACAAGTGGAGGGCGATGCGCACTGTTGGTGTTCCCGAGCAGATGATTACAGGTGATGCTTCCGATGAAGAAAAGTTTCATGCCTGGGCTGGAACCGTTCCTCAAACGGTCAGGAATCCACTTTTTCATTGGACATACCTCGAGTTGAAAAATTCATTCGGAATAACTGAGTATTTGAATCCGTCTTCTGCAAGCAGGATTTATGGACAGGCTAATGAACTGCTTGCGGGCAGTGACCATACGGCAAGAAAGTTTCTTGAACAATACAATGTGGTTTATCTCTGCTCAACTGATGATCCTTGTGATGACCTTCAGTATCATCACCAGATTGCGGCAGATAAAGATTTTCAGGTAGGTGTTGCCCCATCTTTCAGGCCTGATAAATCCTTTGCCATTCATGATGCCCCAGCGTTTCTTGCATATATCAATAAACTTTCTGCTGTTTCAGGTACTGAAATCACAGATATAGACTCTCTGATGGAAGCGCTGAACAAGCGTGTGAATCATTTTGCCCATGCGGGATGCAGAATTTCTGATCATGGGTTGACTCAGGTACCACTGAACAGGCCATTTACCAGTGAGCTTGAAACTGAGTTAAAGGCATTTATTGCATCCGGTGGTTCAAAGCCTTTCTCCGATCCAGAAGCTTTTGCTTTTCATGTGCTTTCTGGTTTATGCAGAATTTACCACGCAAAAGGTTGGATTCAGCAATTTCACCTGGGAGCTATCCGAAACAACAACGCACGTTTGAAAGCTAAATTGGGTGCTGATGCAGGTTTTGATTCCATTGGTGATTATCCACAAGCTGAGAGACTATCTGCATTACTCAATAATCTCGATGCTACAGATCAGCTGGGTAAGACTATCATATACAATAATAATCCTGCTGATAACGCACTCTTTGCATCTATGTGTGGTAACTTCAACGACGGAACAATTAAGGGAAAAGTTCAGTTTGGTCCTGCCTGGTGGTTTTTGGATCAAAAAAATGGCATGGAGCAACATCTTGATATCCTCTCTGATATTGGTATCCTTTCTGCATTTGTGGGGATGATAACTGATAGCAGAAGTTTGTTATCATTTTCAAGACATGAATATTTCAGGAGAATTTTGTGTAATCTGCTTGCCAATGATATAAAAGCAGGAATCATTCCCAATGATGAACAATGGATTGGTGATCTTATTGCTAAGGTCTGTTACCACAATGCCAAAGAATACCTTGGAATCTGATTATTTTCTCAGGTGATAGGCTTTGGGTTGGGTAAATGCCCTTAAACCTGCATGGCTGAGTGTAGAACCGAATCCTGAGTTATTTCTTCCACTCCAGGGCAGCGATGGACTTACCCTGTCACAACAATTCCAGTAAGCAGTGCCCGAATTCATCCTGGAAAGGATTTTTTCTGCCCGTTGCTGGTCTGTTGCATATACAGAGGCTGTTAGTCCATAAACTGTATCGTTCATCAGGCTTATTGCTTCGTCATCATTTTTTACTTTCATGATGCCAATAACAGGTCCGAATGACTCTTCCCGCATCAGTTTCATCTCATGTGTAACATCTGTTAAAACGGTTGGCATAAAAAAGTAGCCTTCTGTGGAAGGTGCATATCCGCCACACATCAAAGTGGCCCCCTTGCTGAGTGCATCTTCTACCTGATCGTTTAAGAATGAAATCTGAGATTTTCTGCTGAGCGGACCGATATAAATACCTTCATGCAGTGGGTCACCAATTTTCCAGGATTGCACTTCATCTACAAACGCTGTAACATATTGGTCATAAACTGCCTCGTGCACATAAATCCGTTCTACCGCACAACAACTTTGTCCGTTATTATAAAATGCCCCATCTGCGGTTCCTGCAGCAACAGATTTAATATCAGTGATGTTATCAGTTACATAAAGTGGGTCTTTACCGCCAAGTTCGCATTGGCATGGAACCATTTTGGATGCCACCTTTTCGTAAATGTATTTCCCGGTTTTGTAGGAACCTGTGAAGAAATAACCATTGAAGTGCATGTCAAGCAACAACTCTCCAACTGTTGCAGCGCCCGTTGCAACCAGAAAAACATCATCTGGCACTCCTGCCTGTTTTAAAAGACGTTCTATATGCAGTCCGGTTAAAGTGGCATATTCGGAAGGTTTGTAGCATACGGTATTACCCGCCAGCAACGCAGGAATAAATACATTAGTACCAACCAAGTATGGGTAATTCCAAGCAGATATATTGCATATCACCCCCAATGGCTCGTAGCGAATTATTTCTGATATGGATGCATCGGCATACATTATTTCGTCTGACAGGTATTTTTCGGCATTTGAAGTCAGCCATTTTATCCTGTTCCTGGATCCGTTAATTTCATTTTTCGACTGGCTCAATGGCTTTCCAACTTCACTTGTGAGTGTTAAGGCAAGTTCTTCGATGTTTGCTTCAAGTAATTCGGCATAGCGGTTTAAAACTGCGATTCTCTCTGAAACCGGCACTTGAAGCCATTTTACCTGACCCAATTGTAGTTCTTTCAATTTTAGTTGGAGGCTTTCTGTGTTATCAGGTTGAATTGATCCAATCAGATCTCCTGTTGCCGGATTAATGATTTCCATATAATTGAAATAAGTTGATAGTTTACAGTGCCTGTTCGTAAAGATTTTTGAAGTCGGTTCTGGTAACCGGTTTTGGATTATTCGGATGGGCAAAGTCTGCTACAGCTAGATCTGTGAGCACGTCAAGGTGTTCTTCTTTTACTCCTATTTCTCTGAGCCGTGCAGGAATGCTTATTCGCGCGTTAAGCTCATGCAAGTAATTTACCACTCCGGCTCCTGTTTCATCACTGAGGTCGAGTGTCCTTGCTATTTTCCTGAATTTTGCCTCAGAACCAGTTATGTTGAATGCCATGCCATACGGTAGGTTGATTGCATTGGCTAATCCATGATGTGTATCCAGCAAGGAAGACAATGGATGGGCGAGTGAGTGAACAACACCAAGACCTTTTTGAAAGGCTACAGCACCCATCAGCGATGCGATCATCATCATGCTTCTGGATTGCAGATCAGGCTTTAAAACAGCCGTTTCAATTGATTGGTGAATCAATGAAATGCCTTCCAGCGCAATACCTTCACAAAGGGGGTGTTCCATCTTGGCAATTAATGCTTCCATGTTGTGCGTGAGTGCATCCATCCCTGTTGCCGCTGTAACTGCGGGGGGCAGTTCCATGGTAAGCATGGGGTCTGCAAATACAATTTTTGCCAATAATTTCGGAGAAAAAAGGATTTTTTTCTGGTGCGTTTCATCATCTGCAATGATGGCACTTCTTCCCACTTCACTGCCAGTGCCTGCTGTTGTAGGTATGGTGATAAAATGGGGAACATCGTTGGTTACATAAATGTCACCTCCAATTAGGTCATCATATTTAAACAGATCCTCACGGTGGTTGATGCGCAGAACAATTGCCCTGGCAACATCCAGGGCTGCTCCGCCACCAATGCCAATTATAGAGTCTCTTTTGGTTTCATCATAAACAGCTGAACCCGCGTAAACATCAGATTTAACGGGATTTTTATGTATCTGGTCAAATACCTCAGGGTGAATCTTGTTTCTCTCCAGTGATGCTTTTATTTGTGTGAAGAAATCAAGTTGTGCAACAACTGGATCCGTTACCAGCAGTGGAGATTTCAAGTTGTTTTTTTTCAGGTAATCAGACAGTTCGTTGATTACGCCTGCTCCAAAACGGATTGTTGTAGGAAAATTGTACTGATAGATCTGATCAAACATAATTTGGATTAAATTATTTCAAAATAGCGTTTATATTCCCATTCTGTTACTACTTTAAGATGTTGTTTCCATTCCCATTCCCTGCTTTGTACAAAGTGGGTTGTAAAAACCTCACCAAATAGTTCGGCAGCAACTGGGGAATCTTTCATCTGTTGTGTGGCATCAATAAGTGTATGTGGAAGGGTGCCGTGATTGTATTCGCGGTAACCATTTCCTTTAGTTGGTTCTTGATTCAGCTGCATTTGATGCCTGATGCCATATAATCCTGATGCAAGACATGCTGCCATAGCCAGATATGGATTTACATCAGCTCCAATTACACGTGTTTCCAGTCTGCAGGCATTATTACTGCCATTCAATACGCGAAGGGCCGTAGTTCTGTTATCAACACCCCAAGTGAGCGTAGTAGGAGCCCATGCACCTTCTACAAGTCTTTTGTAACTGTTGATAGTTGGCGCAAACATGGGCAGGATATACGGCAGGCAGTGTAATTGTCCTGCTATATAACTCCTCGCTGTTTCACTTAATTTATTTTCCGCATCAGCTTCATAAAAAAGATTTTTTCCACCAGCCAAATCCCATAGACTCTGGTGCACATGTCCGCCACAGCCAGGCAGATTTTCGTTCACTTTAGCCATAAAAGTGGCCATTATACCATGTTTGTAGGCAATTTCTTTGACTGCTGTTTTAAAAAGTACAGCTCTGTCTGCTGCCTCAAGGGCTGAAGAGTGGGTGATGGCGGCTTCAAAAGTACCCGGACCAGTTTCTGTATGTAATCCTTCAATCGGAATACCGAACTGGGTGAGTAATCCGAATAAATCTTTGAAAAAAGAATTATTCAATGTTGTTCTGAGTATGGAATAGCCAAACATTCCGGGGGAAAGCGGATTCAGGTTTTGATAATTTTTTTGCTGAGCTGAAGTTGGTGTTTCAGCAAAATTGAACCATTCAAATTCCTGCGCAAATACTGGGTTGTAACCTAGCTCAGTTGACTGTATAATTATTTTTTTCAACAATTGTCTCGGACAGACCGGAGATGGACTCCCATCTGCAGAATTCAATTCGCCCAAAAAAAATGGAATGTCATTCTCCCACGGAATGTTGCGATAGGTTTCCAGGGCAATGCTTGCCGGAGAATCAGGATATCCGGTATGCCAACCGGTGAACTCAGCTTTGTCGTATAAAACGTCTGCTGAATCCCAACCCATGATTACATCACAGAAGCTTGTTCCTTTTTCTGCAATAGATAAGAATTTATCTCTTGAAATATATTTACCCCGCAGAATACCATCAATGTCTGTAATGGCAATTTTTACTTTGCCGTCAGGATGATTTTTAACCTGGCTTAGCATTTCCTGTGAAGTCATAAGTTTGATTTGGTTACAAAAATCAGATTTTTTTAGCTGCGGAATTGATTTTGTAAAAAGTAAAGGATAAAACCATGATGCTAGCATAAATTAATGCAAGTATTTGATTATACCATATCATGGCGACAAGTGCAATGCCCGCAATGCTTAGGGCAACAAGTGGAAATAACGGGAAAAGCGGAACTTTGAAAGGCCTGTACAATGCTGGTTCAGTTTTTCGCAGTTTAATGACTGAAACCATGGAAATGATGTAGAGTGTCAAAGCCCCAAAAACAGAGATGGTGATAATTTCTGAAGTCTTTCCACTGAACAATGCAATGATACCAACGCCCATGTTGGTAAGCAGTGCATTGGCTGGGGTTTTATACCTTGAATTTATCTTACCTATAAATGAAGGTGCGCATCCATCTTTACCAAATTCAAAGCTGGCTCTTCCTGCAGCAAGGATAAGTC
>Ga0208009_1000406_pt1 | contig 12358 bp, 9 predicted proteins | sample Wag4_2014_7_16_FD_187364 | JGI IMG/M metagenome (GOLD analysis project Ga0208009, IMG submission 187364) | Fresh water mixed with fracking chemicals microbial communities from Ohio, USA - Utica-2 Time Series FC 2014_7_16 (SPAdes) (version 2) ...
GGCTACTAGGGCACAGAAGGCAAGCAGAGGTTCATTGAACTTAGATGAAGCATTTGCTGAACAATGGTCAGAAACTTACGGATAGGAAACCAATGGCATTATCAATGGACCAGATTGCAGCACGAGTTGAATCTCTGCGCTATCGTAATCACGAACGTGATGCTCGTAACCTTGACGTTCTCGCAGTACGTAAGGGAAAGATTGCTGAAGTCTATCCAAACTTTTTCCCAGATGGCGTTGATGCCAACGTAGTAGCAAACTTTATTGACATTGTTGCCCGTGACTTATCTGAAGTTATGGCTCCACTGCCAGCAGTAAACTGCTCTGCAGCCAATGCCGTCAATGACCGTGCACGCTCTTTCGCTGATAAGCGCACACGTATTGCTTCAAACTACTTCCAGCACTCAGACCTAGCAGTACAGATGTACTCAGGTGCAGACTGGTACATAACATATGGTTTCGTCCCTTTCATTATTGAATTAGACGAAGAAACAAAAATGCCGCGTATCCGCATAGAAAATCCGATTGGGGCTTACCCAGAGTTTGACCGCTATGGACGCTGTGTGGCATTTGCTAAAAGATATATGATGACCCTTGGTGAATTGGTTTCACAATTTCCTGAGTATGAGCGAGAACTGTTTGGTGCCCAAGGCTTCAAGCAGGACTTGAACGCTCAGATTGAATTGATTCGCTATTACGACAAAGACCAGTCAATCATTTATTTGCCAACAAAAGACAACCTAGTTTTATCTATCGCCAAGAATCCTCTTGGTAAGATGATGGTGGTTGTTGCACGTAAGCCATCTATTGATGGTGAACTACGTGGACAGTTTGACGATGTACTAGGAATCCAACTTCTTCGCAACCGCTTTGCGTTGCTAGCAATGGAAGCAGCAGAGAAATCTGTACAGGCTCCTATTGTTCTTCCACAAGATGTTCAGGAACTCCAACTTGGTGGAGATGCGGTTATCCGTACAGCCAACCCAGCAGGTGTTCGCCGTGTAGAACTTTCTCTACCACAGGGTGCATTCCAAGAACAGTCACAACTTAATCAAGAACTTCGTGTAGGCACACGTTATCCTGAAGGACGTACAGGAAACATTGATGCCTCTATCGTCACTGGACAAGGCGTACAGGCTCTTATGGGAGCCTTTGATACACAGGTTAAGTCTGCACAAGCAATCTTTGCAGCAGCACTTCGTGATGTTATTAGCATCTGTTTTGAAGTTGACGAAACAATTTATCCAGAAGAAAAGACAATTCGTGGAGTAGATTCAGGTTCACCTTATGAAATTACATACAAGCCTACTAAAGACATCAAGGGCGACTATTCTGCTGATGTTCGTTACGGTATGTTGGCTGGTCTTAACCCAGCCCAAGGTCTTATCTTTATGCTACAAGCACTTGGCGGAGGATTAATCTCCAAGGATATGGCAATGCGTGAACTACCATTCACAGTAAATGTCACACAAGAACTTGAAAAGATTGAAATTGAAAATATGCGCCAAGCATTACTTGGTGGAATTACAGCAATGGCTCAGGCTATTCCTGCGATGGCGACACAGGGACAAGACCCATCAGATATGGTTAACAAGATTGCTGCGGTAATCAAGGCTCGTCAAAAGGGTGTCTCACTAGAAGATGCTATTGAAACGACCTTTGCACCACAGCAGCAAGTTCCTCCTGCTGGGGATGCAACTATGGTTGAGCAACCGTCCCCTGCTCCCACCGCTTCTCCAGCAGGAGGCGCTCTTCCTACAGAGGGCGGCGCACCAATAGAGGCACCACAAGCAGCACCAGATATTCAAACAATTCTTTCAAGCCTTACCGCATCAGGTAAAGCAGGAGGACGAGTAGTCACAAGAGGCTAAGTAAGAAGGGGACAATGACAACAATTATAGGGCTTGAGTATAAAGACAGCGCAGTAATTGTTGCTGATAGCCAGACTACAGATGATAGTGGAAGAATCTACTCTCATCCAGATGTAAAAAAGATTGCCGAACGTGGTTCATTTCTAGTTGCTGGCTCAGGTGAGGTACTACCTTGCGATATAGCCCAACACATATGGGAGCCACCAGCACCAACTAGGTCTGATAATAAAGACTTGTATCACTTTATGATTGCAAAGGCTATGCCATCTCTACGCAAATGCTTATCAGAGAATGGTTATAACTTTGATGAAGACAATAAAGAAATGCGTTTTCAGTTTATCATTGCAGTCGGTGGAGAAATATTTGATGTAGACCAAGAGTGTTCAGTATCTAAAACTGACACAGGAGTTTACGCAGCAGGTTCAGGTGCAGCATATGCACTTGGTGCATTACACGCTGGAGCAGATGCTTACGAAGCAATGGAGATTGCAAGTAAACTTACAGCCTATACAGCAAAACCTTATTATTCAAAAACACAACCTAAACATATTAAGTAGGAGGAACAATGGCTGAGAATCGTGGGGGCTTCCGCCCGACAGCACCACAGAATAATCCAGCAAATGTTTCTGCAACAGGTGGAGCAGGACAATCTGGTACACAACCTGCACGCTATATTTCAGGAATGCCATACGGTCAAGGTCAAGAAATGATGACTCAGCAAATGAGTGCACCTATGGCTGGACCAAACCAAGCAGAGGCTCCTAGCCCACTTGGTGCATCACTTCCGATGCTTACACCTTTGACCGCTCCAACAGAGCGCCCAGATGAACCATTGACTGCTGGTATGGATTTTGGTGCAGGACCAGGAAGTGAAGCACTTAACCTTCCTAGAGACCGTTCCCTTTCAGAAATTCTTTCTTCAATGATTGATATTGACCCAACTGGAGATGTACAAGAACTATACGATTTCGTATTATCCAGAGGTCTTTAATGGCTGAGAAGACAAAACCATTAACTGATGTAGCAACCAACCTGTCACCAGGTGTCGCAACTGCTGCAGCACAGGCTAAATTAACTAAATCAGAGCAGCAACAACTTGCCGCTTTTGGTGAACTTAAAAAGACTCACCAGTATTTGTTAACGCTTCCACAAAATGATGCGTACAAAAACTTTAAGTCACTTACACCTGACTATCAATCAGCACTTACAACTTACTTTAGCCCAAAGTACAGAACTGAAGATAAGGGTTTTCTTGGTAATATTCTAAGAAGTCTAAAGTCTTCAGCAGATTACGCTGGACAAACATTTAAAGAACTTGGTATGCAGATTGCAGGTTTACCAATAACTCCAACTACATCTGCTAACCCAGCGGAAGCAATTTTAACTCTTGCCACAGGAGCACCTGTTGCTGTTAACGAAGAAACTGGAGTTGCCCAAGGCGCTGGTAGAGTACTTAGCGCTCTAGTTCGTCCGCAAGAAAAACTTGTTAAACAACCTTACACAGCCCTACGTTTGGCTAGCGAAGAAGGGCTTAGCGCCTCTGAACAATTAGGTGTCCTTAAGCAGTCTTTTGCTACTGGTGCAACAGAACTTTTGCCTGGCGGACAAGATGCAACTATCAAAGATATAACAGCATCTGATACTTGGATGAAATTCTGGAAGCAAGCATCTGACAAGGAAAATGTTTTTGATGCTAGCGAAGTTGCAAGAATTGAAAAAGGATTAACTCCAGATGTTGCCTATGTTGGCAAACTTCTTGCTGCACGGAAAAACTTTATTGACGAGTATGAGGATATTCTAAAAAATCCTGCTGCTCTAAGCCTAATTAATCGCTATACGGCTGGCGAAAAAGATGCAATGGAACAAGTTGCAAAGGCAGTAGTTCTATACGAACAGTCTAAAATAAGCCCAGGACGTGACGTTGCTCGCGCACTTGCTTCGGCATTCCCATTTGAAGCAGAGCGTGCCAAAAACGGTAGCCCTATTGATAAGAAGTTTTTCAATACTGTCTCTGGAATAGTTGACTTTGGTGTTACATTTGGGCTTGACCCACTAATTTTAACTGGCAAAGCAAAGGCAGCATCTAATGTTGCACGATTTGGCTTGATTAAGTTAGGTGCAAATCCAACTAATTTAGAGAAGGCTTGGCAGAATCAAGCAGTCCGTCGTTACTGGGATACTCTAGGTAAACTATTTGTTGCCTACGAAAAAGGCGATATTGCTACAAAGGGACAAGTTCTTACACGAATTGAGACTCGCTTTCCTGAAATCAATTTAGATGTAGCAAGATATATGGCTCCTAATATTAAGGATGCAGATACCGCTTTGGAATTTTTCAGAAGCGGAGATATTATTGATGACATCAGTAAGGGTAATGCGGGACTACGCAGAGACCCACTTGTTCCAAGATATACACAGGCTCGCCGACTAAAAGATTTAGTTCGTGATGCAGGATTAGCAACTATAGGAAAGTTTGGCAAGTTAGAATCTATTGCATTGCCAGGAAATGTTGACGAGATTGCTCGTCTTGCAAATGAGAACCCAGTAGTTTGGGCAGAAAACATTGGATTCAAAGAAGCGGGTAGCACACGCTTTGCTGGTTCTGGAAAAACTATTGATGGTATCAAAACCACAGGACGATTTGTTTCTAAAGACTCTTCAACTGCAGCAAAGATTGACCGTGCTATGCGCCAGTTTTCTATTGCTCCATCACAAGAGCGTATGATTTCTCTTAGTGACGCATCAAGTGCTACACAGGTTTATAGACTTATGCGTACTGTTGTAGACAGAGGAACAGCATCTACATTTCGTGCTGCTTGGATTGCAGCAAATGAAGGTCAACGCCTTCTTATGTACAGAGGGCTTGTAAAGACTCTTGCATACGGTATGGGACTTGACCACTCTACAGCAGGTCGTGCATTTATTTCAAGAATTGATGAAACATCACAAGAACTTTACTCAGTAAACCAGAGCGCACTTGACCTAGGCGAGTTTTCAAGAATACTTGGAACTGCTAAGCCAACAAATCTTCCAGTTCCAGAGGGAGTTCGTAAACTCGTAGCAGAGGCAACCGATAAGGTTAGCAAAGATAAGAAGGCTCGTGGCATTCTTGCATCAAGTGGTGCCGAAATGCAGAACCTTACACAACAGGTTGCAGAACTTAAGGCTCTTAAAAAAGAACTTATTGCTAAGTCTCCAGTATCACCAGAAGAAGCAGATGCCATTAAAGACATTGTTTCTGACATTGACAACTCTTTAAAGATTCTTGGTGGAACACTAGGAAAAATGAAGGTTGCTCGCAAAGATGTAAAGTCAATGCTTGATGACCTTGAGCCGTTGGATACAGATGTATTCAATGCTGCTGAATTAGATGGCGTACAACGAGGCGTCCGTGCATACCAGGCAAATCAAAATCGTTATATGCCCAACTTGGTTGAACTACGCCAATTTGAACTTCGTGGAAATGTATTTTCCGCTGTAACTGGCAAGGTGGGCGAGTCTGTAACAAACCAGAAAGTTACAGATATTTGGTCATACCTAAACCTTTACCCACGTCTTGGTGTTCGTACAACTGTTGAAGAAATTGGCACTAACATTCTTATGAATGGAATCCAAGGGGTTTCAAGTTATTTCAAAGGCTTTGCAATGTCTCAAGAGATACGCAAAGCATCTGCACCATCTACCAAGATTAGTGCTTTTAGAAAAATTGAAAAAGAAGTAAGTCCACTTGGAGTTCTTTCTCGTACTCTTTATAAGATTACTCGCAAGAATTACAGCAAAGAACAAATCATTGCTATGTCAAATAATCCAGAAGAACTTGGACAGGCAATTAGCAAGTCACTTGCTAAGGATAGATTTAAGCCAGAGTTCTTAAAAACTGCCAAGGGTCAGAAGGTTGCCTCTTATGCGGACGACTGGGTTGTCAATGGTGGCGATACTGTTATGCAGGAAATTAATGGAGCCGTCCGTAATGCAGAGTTTAAGGAAGATGTAGCACAGTCAACTACTAACTACTTACGCCAGTATGGTCCATCAGTAGCACTGAATGTTGACATTACAAATGCTCTAAAGGATGTAAAGTTTAATTCAGTTTTTTCAAAGATTGAATACAATCGTTCAGACTTCCTGTTGTCTTGGCATCTAGATTTACATAATACTATTGGGAAAAGAAACATTTTTGGTCAAATCGTATTTAGCAATATAAACAAAAAAGAAGAAGATGTAATTGAAACTCTAGCCCAGTACCTTGATGGTAAGGGTAATGAGTTGGCAAAACGCTTTGCTATATACAATGCCAAGGGTTCCTATGATTTTGCCCGTCGCATCTACGCTGATGCAACAAGCACTTTGCGTGATTACTCAGGACGTCTTAACAAGAACCTGATTGAAGAAATTAAGGCATCTGGTGGAATAGAGAATTTTGATTTCAAGCAACTTCACAAATATAATCAAGATTTTCAAATGCCTAAGGCAGTTCTTGGACGCGAACTTATCCCTCTTCAAGCAGGAGATGCTGTTGGATTCTTTGACCGTGTGATGAAAAATGGTTACGCTTGGGTAGGTAAGCAAATTTCAATCCTAGACAGAGAGCCACTTACTTATGGTAATTACATTACCTATCGTGGTAAGTTAGACAAGTACGAGTCAAATATTAAAAATAGTCTAGTTGACGCTGGTATTGATTTAGAAACAGCGGACAAACTTGCTCGCAAACAGGCACACGAAGTAGGAATTGGATTTGCTCGTCAGAGAACATTGGGATATGTAGATAACTCTGATGTTCGCACCAACCTTGCGTTTAATATACGTAACTTTGGTCGTTACTACAGAGCGACTGAGGATTTCTACCGTCGTGCTATGCGTATCAGCAAGTACGAAAAGCAAGCAATTGTAAGACTTGCTATTACTAATCAGACATTTGAACACTCTGGTTTTATCCACGAAGATGCTAATGGTGAACTTTATTTCACCTACCCAGGTGACGGTTTACTTGACTATGCACTGGGCGAAGTATTGTTTCCTGCATTGGGAATCTCAGGATACCAACCTATGGCTGTAAACTTTGGTGGAAAAGTGAAGATGCTTACACCATCACTTGACCCAGAGTCTGCAGCACCACGTCTTGGTGGACCATTTGTTGGACTATCACTGGCTGTTCTGCAAAATATTCCTGGTCTGGGTAATTGGATTAGAGACGTAGAGCCTGTTGTTACAGGTGGTTCTGCAAGTCAAGACTGGTGGAGAAAGATTACTCCAATCAACCTACAACGTGTAATTGATTTGGGTTACGGTAGTAACCAGAGTTTTATGACTGAGCAAAAGGCATCAGCCGCAGTACAATCTATGCGTCTATTAATCTCTACTGGCAATGGTCCAAAGACTGGCGCTGACATTAATCCTTTCTTAACGAACTCAGTAATTCAGGCTGGCAACATTATGTTGTTCCGCTTTGGACTTGGACTAGGTGCTCCTGCATCAGTTCAAACTTTTGCTACAAAAGATGTTCCTAAAGAATTAATTAATGCTGGTTACTTTACTTGGGATTCAGAGTTTGCAAAGATTCTTAAGCGTTATGCAAATGAAGAGCAAGCATTTGAAAAGGCTTATGTTCAATTTGCTACATTGTACCCAAGTAAGACGGTTTACGCTGTTGCTAAAACAACCGCTGGAACAGAAGCATCTTTCCAGAAGTCATATGAGGCTGCAAGATTTGTAAAGAATAATCAAGACCTAGTTAAAAACAACAAACAGGCTGCTGCATTCTTTATACCAATTAGTGGAACCAATGATTTAGAATCTTATTCATACCTTAAGTCGCAGGGATTTGTAAAAAACAAAGACCTTGAAGCATTCTTGCGCGAGGCTGCGACTGCTTCTGCTCGTCAACAATATAATGCCCGTAAGGATTTATATGACGCAGCAATTCTTGAGTCTCCAGACCCTGGCAAGCGCCAGTATCTGCGTGACCAGTTTGCATTAGAGGCTAAATTCTTTAAGCAGTCATATCCATTGCTGGCTGCTCAACTAGAACCTAGCAGTGCCTATATTGCTTTAAAGAATGAAGCATTAGATGACTTGCGTAATGTTATTTACAGCGGCAAGGCTCCAAATAAGAAACTTGCTGAAGTCTTTGGTGCAATGATTCTTCAATACGACGAGGGTGTCAAGCAACTCTCTGGTGTAACTGGCAAGACGGATTACGACGTCGGTTATAGAAAGGCTATTAGAAACGACCTAAAGGACGTTCTAAGGCAAATTGCTGGAGATAATCCAAATGCTAAGTCCTTGTACTGGAACATATTTGAAACTTTGATTGGAGAATAAGTGGCAAAACCAATAGATAATGACGGAGATAAATTCTTCGTTGGAGAAGGTGTTCCAGCAGAACTTGTTGACCCTGATGATAATGACGCAAATGTAAAGCCATCAGCACAAAAGCCTTTAGGTTCAGGATATGTACCCACTCAAACCTTTAGACAGTCAATCTCTGTAACAACAAAGGCTGAAGCCACTGCAGATATGAACGCTGCCTTTATGGAGCAGTTCGGAACAAATGCACCTAAAGAAGTTATTACTGCTTACTACAATGAGTTGCGTGCCCTTCAATCCACACGAGTAAGTGGTGGTGAGAGCGCAGACAAGAAGACATCTATCAATATCCAGGGTGTCTCTGGCTCTGAAATGAAGGCACTTCAGAATAAGTACCTGACTGACAATGCAAATAAGTTAATCCAAGCGTCTCAGGCTGGGGATGTCAAGGCTACTGCTGCCCTACAGAGGGGTAATTTTGGCATTACATACACTTCATTGAGAAATGCTTACGCAGAAAATGGATTGCCAATAAATCCCAAGGCATTGGGTAAACTAACTGTTGAGTCTGCTGTCAATCCTGCACTACTTAAGTCAAATCTAAACTTGATTAATATGCAAGCCAAGACATACTTTCCAGCATTGGCAGATAAGATTGATAATGGGTACACAGTTAAGCAGTTACTTACACCTTACATCAATACACGGGCTAATATCTTGGAAGAGGACCCTGATTCAATAGATATATCTACTTTGAAGTCAGTAGCATCTGACCCAAAGAACCTAATGAATCTATATGATTATGAAATCTCTCTACGTAAAGACCCTAAGTGGCGTTTTACCAAGAACGCTCAAGACTCTCTAAGCAATGTTGCTCGCGATATTGCAAAGACATTTGGATTGGTTGGATAATGGCTGTTATTAAAAACGGTACTGCTACAGTACAAAAGGGTGACACACTTAGTGCCATTGCTGCCAAGGCTGGAACCACCGTATCTGCTATTGCCAAAGCAAATAACATTACTAATGTAAACCTTATTAGACCAGGACAGGTCTTTACTCTTCCTGGTAAAAAGACTACTGGTGGAACTGGTTCAACTGGGACTGCAGCAGCACCTGCTGCTACTGGTATGACTGCAGAAGAATTAGAAGCAACACTTGATGCTAGAGCAGCCAGAGATAAGGCAGCAGCCGATGCTGTAAATGCTGCAAATGAGAAGAAGCGTCAAGTTGATTCTATTGCTGCTATCTCAGCCTTGCTTTCATCCTATGGAATTGGTGACCTAAGTACAGCAATTACAGATGCTGTTATCAAAGGGTACTCATCAGATACTATCCAATTAATAATGCAAGACCCAAAGGGTACAGACCCATTAGCGGTTGCATTCCAAACAAGATTCCCAGCAAACAAAGCACGTCTTGCTGCAGGTAAATCAGTACTAAGCCCAGCAGAATACCTTGCTGCAGAGCGTTCTTACTCACAGGTATTACAGTCATATGGTGTTGCTAGCCTTGCAACCAGAGATAAAATGAATGCTTTCATTACTAATGACATATCTGCTGCTGAGGTTTCAGACAGAGTAGGTCTTGCTATTACTCGTGTAAAGAATGCTGATGCTGATACTAAAGCAGCACTTGCTCTTTACTACCCAATGCTTAACCAGTCAGATATTGTTGGTGCAGTTCTTGACCCAGCAGAAGGATTACCAGCCCTACAGCGCAAGGTTCAGATGGCTGAAATTGGTGGAGCAGCGTTAGCACAGGGTCTAAAGACTGTAGATGCTGCAGGTAAATTAACTGGTATTGATATTAAAATGGGACAAGAAGCACTTGCAAGTCTTGGTGTTACCAAAGAACAAGCACGTGCAGGTTTCCAACAGGTGGCAGAAGTTACACCACGTGCAGAGTTCCTATCAAGTATTTCAACTGGAGAAGATTACAACCAACTCCAGGCTGAGCAAGAAGCATTCCAAGGACTGGCTTCTGCAAAGCGTGCTCGTGTAGCACTAACAGAACAAGAGAAAGCACGCTTTGGTGGTTCTTCTGGAACTTCAAAGACAAGCCTAGGTCAGACATCAAGAGGCGCTTTCTAAACAAATAGAATCCTGAACGGACCGACCAGCCCCGTCAGAGTAACAGACTGGTAGTAAGAGCCAGACCATTTCCCCGAATGAATCTGAGGCTTGCGAACTAACTAATAGAGAAGGGTGGATGGTTGCTATGAGCAACAACTACTGGGACGAAGACGAAGACGACCTAGATACTGATGTATCTGAAACACAGATGGATGGCAGTGACCTCTTAAAGAAGTTACGAAAAGCCAAACGTAATGATGAGAAACGTATCAAAGAACTCACTGAGCAACTTGAGGGTTTAACCAAGTCGCAGCGTGAGCGTACAGTCAAGGAAGTCCTAGACAAGAAAGGTGTAAATCCTAAGGCACAACGCTTAATCTTGAAAGACTTAGACGAAGTTACTGAAGAGTCAGTGAATAACTGGCTTGAAGATAATGGAGACTTATTCGGATTAACTGTGAATAAGGACGCACCTGCAGTAAGTGATATAGACCGTGCAGCATTGCGCCAGCAAGACTCTATCACGCAAGGTGCAATAACACCTGACCGAGCAGAGAACCTAGAACAGAGACTCAACAGTGCAGATTCTGCAGAAGAGATTCTTTCTATCCTTCGCTCACAATAATCAATCATAGTTTCTAACTACTAAAAAGGAAATAACCTAATGGCATATGTATCAACAGCATCCGATTCACTCGGAGGTACCGCTGGTGGTGCTGGTCTAGTACAAAAGGCTTATGACCGTCTCTTGGAGTTCGCACTCCGCTCAGAGCCACTCATTCGTTCAGTTGCTGACAAGCGCCCTACAAACCAATCAATCCCAGGTTCAACAGTTGTTCTACAACGCTACGTTGACTTGGCTGCTGCAACAACAGCACTAACAGAAACAACAGACCCAGATGCAGTAGCAATGTCTACACCAACATCTGTGACAATCACTCTTGCAGAGTACGGTAACTCAGTTCTCGTAACTCGCGCACTTGAGTTGTTCTCACTTGCAGATGTAGACCCAGCAATTGCAAACATTATCGCATTCAACCTTGCAGATTCAATTGACGCTGTAGCAATGACAACATTGCGTGGCGGTTCAAACGTAATCTACTCAGGTTCAACTGCAACATCTACAGCAACAGTTACTGCTGCTGCAACAATTTCATCTGCAAACATCCGTCGCGCAGTTGCAAAACTTCGTGCGAACAAGGCATCAGCACGCAAGGGTTCACTATACTGGGCTGGAATCCACCCAGAAGTTTCACACGACCTACGCGCTGAGACAGGTTCAGCAGGATGGCTACTTCCAAACCAGTACGGTTCAGCACAGGACCGCATCTGGGCAGGAGAAATCGGAACATACGAAGGTGCATACTTCGTAGAGTCTCCACGTCTTTACTCTGCAACAGACGGTGCTTCATCTGCAAAGGTGTATCGCACAATTCTTGCAGGACAGCAAGCATTGGCTGAGGCAGTTGCCGAAGAGCCACACGTAGTTATCGGACCAGTAGTTGACAAGTTAATGCGTCACCGCCCAATGGGTTGGTACGGCGTACTAGGCTTTGCTCGCTACCGCGAAGAAGCACTGTTCCGCATTGAATCAGGTTCATCAATCGCTTAATTGATTGACGCTGGTACAGGGGTAGAAATATCCCTGTACTGGAGTAAGTTCATTAAGGAGAACTATGGCAAACTATACATTCACTACACCCTATGTACTTGAAGGTCCATCTGGGGCACACAGGTTATTTTACTTTGCCAAGTTACGCAAAGGAATAACTATTGTAAAATCTGGAGGCGTGTACTCACAGATTCGCTACCCAGTAGAAGAAGACTTATCTGAATATGATGAGGTTTATCGCGGTGGTTATCAACACACTGTAGATGATGCAACAAAAGCAGCACTTATTGCTGGTGGAGTTGAAGTAACGGAAGCAAATTTCGTAGAACAGTAGGGGACGTATGAATCTACACAAGAGACAGAAGCATCCTGAGTATGTAGAGGGTTGTTTCGGTTGCAAGATAGGTACTCTTGAAATGGGAACTGGCGATGCTTCAAGAGATATATCAGATAAGAAGTGGACCTCTGAGTTAAACGAATACAAGAAGGCT
>Ga0208009_1000415_pt1 | contig 12248 bp, 10 predicted proteins | sample Wag4_2014_7_16_FD_187364 | JGI IMG/M metagenome (GOLD analysis project Ga0208009, IMG submission 187364) | Fresh water mixed with fracking chemicals microbial communities from Ohio, USA - Utica-2 Time Series FC 2014_7_16 (SPAdes) (version 2) ...
CAAGTGACGAGGGATGAGGGGAAAGGCAGGAGGCAAGAGGGATGAGGGACAAGTGTCAAGTGACAAGTGACAAGGCAGAAGGGACGAGGTTGATGTAGTGTTCACTTTTCCAGAAATTCCCCTGCTGTCATAACAGGAATAAATGAATTTTTGAAATCCTTTTTGTTTCGGGTAACGATTGCATCAGCGCCATAATTGATGGCAGTAAAATATTGAAGACCATCTTCGAAATCTGTAAAATCAGCAGCGAGGGCCAACTCAATCGATTTGTCTTCAAGTGGTAAAACCGTTACCAATACTTTAAAAATCGACATGTATTTTTTTACCTCCACGTCCCTGTGATGTCTGGATATTGAATAATATGCGTTTGCAAAAGTGAGTGCGGAAACACATAATTCAACTTCTTTTCTGTCTCCACGGGAAAATAATTCCTGGGCATCAGTGTAAAACGGAATCCTTTTTGCCAACAGGTCGATGACAATGTTTGTATCCAGGAAAACTTTCTCCATCAGGAATATTTTTTATCAATAAAATTCCTGTATTCCTGTTTATCATCTTGTTGGTTGGGAATGATGCCAGTCAGACTTTCTACCAATGGAGTTACGTTAGATTTTTTTTGGGATATACGTGTAACTGAATCCAGGTAGGTCTCAATTAATTTGGAGAGGCTAACACCATGCTCACGAGCATAGTGTTTAGCCTCTTCAATAATTTGTTTATCTATATTGAGGGTAAGTTTGGTATTCATACAACTCAAATATACGTAAGTTTAAATTATTTTCTTACGTACAAGTATCATCCACCCTCAATCTTTTTCATTCATCAAAACCCATCACCGTCGAGCATGTTGCCAAGTCCGCCGAGAATGCTGCCTTCTTCTCTTCTCGGACCGGTGCCATAGGAAATAATCCTGCTGGCCAATCTGCTGATAGGAAGTGTTTGGATCCAAACCTTGCCGGGACCGCGCAGGGTGGCGAAGAAGAGACCCTCGCCGCCGAAAATGGTGTTTTTGATACCTCCTACAAACTGGATATCGTAATCTACGGTCTGTGTGAAAGCCACTACGCAACCGGTATCGATTTTCAATACTTCACCAGGGGTGAGGTAACGCTCGAAAACGTGGCCGCCTGCATGAACGAAAGCCATGCCATCTCCTTCAAGCTTCTGCATGATGAAGCCTTCTCCACCAAAGAGTCCGGTACCCAGTTTGCGTTGAAAAGCGATGCCCACATTCACACCCTTAGCGGCACAGAGGAAGGAGTCTTTCTGGCAGATAATACGGCCATCGAGTTGCTGGAGGTCTAACGGAATTATTTTACCGGGATAAGGTGAAGCAAAGGATACTTTTTTCTTTCCGTGAACCATATTGGTGAAGGCGGTCATAAACAGACTTTCTCCTGTAAGTAACCGTTTGCCTGCAGAGAAGAGCTTGCCAAGAACACCCTGTTGCTGGCCGGAGCCGTCTCCAAAAATGGTTTGCATCTGAATGCCGTCATCCATCATCATGAAGCTGCCTGCTTCTGCGATGGCTGTTTCATTGGGGTCTAGTTCAATTTCCACATACTGCATTTCTTCTCCAACTATTTTGTAGTCGATTTCGTGGTTGGAGCGTGTGCTGAAGTTTGACATGGTCTATTTTTTTTATAGGTATTTTAATGAAAAATGGGAACAGCTGAAGGGTATCATGCTGTTCCCATTCATAACACTAAACTAATTATTGTTTTCCATTCCACACAGGTTTACCCATGATCCTGCGCACAAGATACATGAAGCCTGCAAGTAGGAAGAAGAGCGGTCCGAGTAATCCAAGAATGGAAATCCATCCACCCTTGAAAAACTTCGTCATGGGTCTTTTCAGTCGCTCTGCAATCAGGTACATAGCTGGTACAATGAGCAGGGTCATGAAGAAGGCGAACATCAGTCCCCAGATGATGGTCAGCGCCAGCGGCTTCCAGAAAACGGCGTTGTCGCCGCCGAAGAAGATATGCGGATTGAGTTCAGAGAAAAGGGTGACGAAGTTGATATTGAAACCAACAGCGAGTGGTATCAGCGCCAGGATGGCTGCCAGGGCGGTAAGGAGTACCGGTACAATCCTCGTCTTTCCGGCTTCAATAACAGCATCTCTTATTTTCATACCCCTGCTCCGGAGTTCATCAGCAAATTCAATCACGAGGATACCATTTTTAACAACGATACCGGATAGACCGATTATACCAATGCCTGTTGTTACAGCTGCAAAAGTAGAACGGGTGATGGCATAACCCAGCAGCACGCCGATGAGGCTGAAGAATATTTCAGACAAAACGATCATGGTGCGGCTGTAAGAACCGAACTGTAGGATGAGGATGAGGAGGATAAATCCTACTGCAATGAAAAGGGCATTACCCAGAAACGCAGCAGTTTCCTTCAGTTGTTCTTCCTCACCGGTTTGTGCAACGGTAACACCTTCAGGTTTTTGTTTGAATGCATCAATTTGCTTTTTGATTTCCACATTCACTGCCTGCGGTGTATACCCCTGCGATACGAGTACATTGGAGTAGATGGTAATCACACGTTTTTGATTCTTACGTTTGATACTGCCGTAGGTGTTGCTGAGGTCTGCTTTGACAACAGAGCTGATGGGTACCTGTTTGATCATGCCTGTGGTGAAATCCCTGTAGGTGATGCGCATATTCAGCAGTTCAGACAAGGTCTTTCTCTGACTGGCATCGTTGCGGATCACGATATTGTATTCCTCCTCGCCTATTTTCAGCTTCGAAATCTCTTTACCGAATAGCGCTGTTCTGATTTCGACGCCCACCTGTGCTGTTGAGATGCCCTGCATCAGTGCACGTTCACGGTCTATCGATAGGCTTATTTCGGGGTTTGTGAAATCAACATCAATTTTGAGTTCTTCCACACCCGGAATATTTTTATCTCCGAGGTAGTTTCTAAGTGCAATGGCAGTGCTGGTGAGGTCTTCAAAATTATCACCGGAGACTTCTATGTTGATTGGAGAGGCTGTGGGCGGACCGTTACTTTCCTGTGCGATGGTGATCTCTGCCGACGGAATGTTTTTTACAACATTTCTTATCGAATCGAGGTAAGGCATGGTGGAGCCACCATCGCGTTCCTCAAACGGCACGAAGTTTACCTGAATCCTGCCCAGTTCAGGGCGGGTACTGCGGTCGCCACTGTTGGGGTCACTGGCTCCAACAGCAACGTTGGCGATAACACTTTCAACAAGCGGGTTCTTTTTGCCGCCATCTACGCCAAGTACTTTGTTGATGCGCCCTTCCAGCATTTGTGTAACTGAATCTGTGTATTCCACATTGGTTCCCGCTGGCAGTTTGAGGTAAACGTAAAGTGTGTTGGGGTCGCCGGTAGGGAATAAGACTACCGGTACATTGCGCATCCCAAAGAATACGAATGAGAAGATAAGGAGGGCAAATGTTGCCAGCAACATCTTAACTGGCCTCCATCCTTCGGTTGTCCACCTGAGGAGCTTTTCATAACTGTTCATCATGGCAGGCAGGATTCTTTCCTGGAAGGCCTTGATGGCGGCGGTCAGTACATAAGTGTTGAGCACCATCAGCAGTCCGAAGAATATCAGCAGGTTCCCGATGAACCGGAAGGAAGCGTTATCACCACCATATCCTGCCAGGTCAAACAATACACCAATGGTCATGAACAGCAGGAATAAAGGTTTTTTGAAGATGGCTGATTTTTTCTTTTTTTCTTCGTGCTCATGTGTCATGAAATCCACTGCAAATACAGGGTTCATGATATAGGCTACGATCAGGGATGCAGTAAGCGTGAAGATCAGCATGGTAGGCAGGTAGATCATGAATTTACCAATGATACCCGGCCAGAAGAGCAATGGGATAAAAGGTGCAAGTGTCGTCAATGTGCCTGAAAGAACTGGAATAAAGACCTCCCCCGCAGCATAACGTGCCGCATCGCGGGAACTTATTTTGCCTTTGCCCAGAGCAAAAATCCTGTGTGTATTTTCTATTACAACAATGGCATCATCCACTACAATACCCAAACCAAATAAAAGTGCAAAGAGCACAATGAAATTCAGGGTAACATTAGACCCCACGATGAAGTCGGCCGTGGGGAGGAAGATAAAGGCCAGGAACATGCTCAGTGGAACAGAGAGCGCCACAAAGAATGAATTTGTTACACCCATGAAGAACATCAGGATGATCATCACCAGTATGAAGCCAATGACAATGGAGTTGACGAGTTCGTCAAACGCTGCTGCAGCTTTGATGCTCAGGTCTCCAGTTATGTTTACCTGCAGGTCTTTTGGAAAAACATCACGCTGCATTTCCTTAACGACTCCATTGATTTTTTCTGATGCATTGATGAGGTTTTCGCCTGACCTTTTAATGACGCTCAGCGTAACAACATTCTTATTGTTGAGCCTGGCGAAACTTTCCCTTTGTTTAACGGTATCAGTGATCTTTGCGAGGTCTCTGAGGTAAAAGGGCGCACCGTAAATGTTTTTTACAATGACATTGTTCAGCTCCAATGCGGAACGAAACTGACCATTCAATCGGAGTGTTCTTTTCTGGTCACCCACTTCAAGGAGTCCGCCTGAGATGTCTGCATTCTCCCTTTGGAGGGCAGCTTCCACATCACTGAATCCAACTTTAGCAACTTCCATCTTGTAGCGGTCAACATTGATCTGGATCTCTCTTTCAGGTGCGCCGACTACATCAATCCTGCTGATTTCAGAAAGTTCTTCAATCCTGTCTTTCAACTGTTCTGCAAACTCAGCCAGCTTCATGCCATCATAATCACCGCTTACATTAACGGCCATGATTGGTAATTCAGACAGACTGATTTCCTGGACTACGGGTTCTTGGGTGAGGTCTGTTGGAAGGTCTTTCCGGGCCTTATCTACTGCGTCGCGCATTTTTTGTAAGGCAATATCCGTTTTGACCGAGGTACTGAATTCCACGATGATGGCCGAGAAATCCTGCAGGGAAGTAGACGTAATCTTATTGATTTTTACACCGGTTATCCCCTTCAGTTGTTTTTCAATGGGCCTGGTAACAAGGCTTTCAATTTCCTTGGGAGAGTTGCCAATATAAACAGTTTGGACGTATATGTTTGGGATGACCACATCAGGGAACTGCTCTTTGGGGAAGGAAACAAATAATCCGATTCCCCAAAGTGAAATGATCAGGGTTATGAGGTAAACTGCTGTTTTGTTTTTGATGGCCCAGTCGGTTGGTCCGAAAGTCTTGGGATTTTTCAGCAGTTTAAAAATGGGGTTGCTGTTTGAAGCGTTGTCCATAAAAATTATTTATGTATTGGTACAATTAGTTTGTGGCGGTGGAGATCAGCTGACCTTCATAAAGACCCTGAAAACCTTTGGTGATTAGCTGGTCGCCTGTTGCCAGTCCGGATTTTACTTCGATCAATGCATCATAGAAATCTCCTATTTCCACAGTTCTCTTGCGGGCAACACTTTTCCCTTTTTCCTGTGCAAGCACATATACAAACTTGCCTTTTTCATCGGTCTGAATTGTTTCAACAGGAACCACCAGTGCATTTTTGGCTTCATGGTCGAGTATTTTCACTACAGCAATCTGATTAGGCTTGATGGTAGATTTGCTGGGTACCTTGCTTTCAGCAATGAATGACCGGGATGTGATGTTGATGGTTTCACTGATGAGGTTAATTGATGAATTGAAAGACTCATTGATGTCTGGTACATTGATGACTACCGGCATTCCTTTGCGCACTTTGCTGATGTAGTTTTCAGGAACATCCACAACTGCTTTCATCGAGCTGGGGTTGATGATGGTAATGGTTGCCATTGGTGAGCCCATGAAGGTTTCACCAACTTTGATGGTAACAGCATCTACAATGCCGGAGACTTCAGCGTAAACTTGTGTGGTGCTAAGTTGTTCCTTGATAAGATCGAGTTGTTTTTCAAGACTCTCCACATTGTTTTTGGATGAAAGGAACTGCACTTCAGTACCAATGCCTTCTTTCCAAAGGTTTTCTTGGCGAGTGAATAAGTTTTTAGCGAAAGCCAGTTGGCTTTCAACTTGTTTGATGTTTTGCTGAACGATACCGTCTTCAAGTTTCATCACAAGCTGTCCCTTTTTTACCTGGTCGCCCTGCTTTACAAGCACCTGTTTAACCTGACCACCCATACCTCTTGGTGTTACGTAATATATCTGCTCAGTGGTGATTTTACCTTGTAGTTCTATGTAGTGTGCAAAATCCTGTGTTGCCAGGGCAGTCACTTCAACCAACTTCACTTTCTCAGGGACAGAGGAGCCTCCCAGTTTCAAAATTTCTGATTCAAGTGCTGTAATTTTTTCAGAAAGCGCATCCCTGTCTTTGGTGAGTTTTTCCAGTTCTGCTTTTTTAGCGGTAACGTCTTTATTTTCCTGTTGGGTTCCAGAGCAGGCTGCAAGAACGAAGAGCATGCTGATGATCAATGACTTTTTCATATTGATGGTTTGTACTTTTTTGTGATTAGATTTTGCCCAAAGCTTTCAGGTAAGAAATGCGGGCATTGATGGCATCGTAAAGCGACTGAAAATAGTTGCTTTCAGCTGTTTCCAGTTCTGTTTCTGTTTGCAGCAGTTCGAAGCTTGAACCCAGACCCTGTTCATATTTCTTTTTGGTAGTGTTGTAAACTTTTTCAGCAAGTTCCACATTGCGTTCCTGCATATCCAATGTAGAAAGTGCATTGTTGAAAATGATCGTAGCAGCTTGTACCTGTAGGTCTATCGCACGTTTTACGTTATCGATAGTATTGGTTGTTTTTTCGAGGTTGAGTTTTGCCTGTTTGATACGCTGACCTTTCTGGCCTGCATCAAAAATTGGCACACTTATGTTTAGGCCCCATACCGATGTTTTGAACCATTTCTGATTGAAATCAAAAAGGTTTGATTTTTGCCCCAATGCATTTCTGCTATAACTCCAATAGGTGGCAATGGTAGGCGCATAAGCAAGCTTTTGGCGTTTGATATCCAAACCTTGTAGATCTTTTACGATGTTCAGTACCTGAATTTCTTTTCGGTCTTCATAGGTAAAACCAGACATATCCATCAGGTTTTTTTTGATCCTGTCGTTCGACAATTTCTCGGTCATTTCAAGGGTGTCTTTCTGATCCAGGGCCATTGCAAATTTGAGGGAAGCCACTCCTATTTCAATGAGTTTTTCAATCTGATTGGCGGTTGTCATCAGGTTATTCAGCGTCACCTGTGTTTTGTCTATATCAAGTCTTTCTGCAAAACCATTTTTGAATAATTTTTCCTGGTCTGATTTCAGTTTGTGAAGGCGTGCAATACTGGAATCAAGGTAACCCTTTCTTTTTTCGGCAATGAGTACACTGTAGTAAGCTCTGTAAACATTGCTTTTCACAGAATCTTCCATGGCTTTGATGTTGGCTTCGGTAAGGTCAATTGATTTTTTCCTGGCCAGTACCGCAATGAAAAGATCTGGTTGGAATAAAAGCTGCTGGAATTGGAAGCCTGCGGAAGATTGCCAGGGGACACCGAATTGTGCAGGAAAATACTGGGGGGGATCATTGGGTTTGGTGATAGGACTGCCTGCTCCATTTTTCACACCATTATCTGTTAATACCTGATATACGGAGGGGGAGATGAAATCCGGCAAAAGCGTTACAGGAATGCTGAAGAAGTGTTGTGTGGAAATCGTTCCGTTAACCTGCGGAAATGCCTGTGCAATGAGTTCCTTGTTTTTGGCCAGCTGTAGTTCCCGGTCGATTTGTAGGTTTTTGATGTCTGTAACCTGTTTCAAAGCCAGTTCCACGGCCTGTTCAGCCGAGAGACTGTATTTTTTTTGTGCCTCGCCGGCGAAAGGCTGCAAAGCCATTGCTGCGATGATGATAATGCCCCAACGTGTCATATTGCGTGTTTTATTTTGCATGATTTGAGATGCTGTTTTGTTTATATGCTTCAATCAGTTTAAACCCATTCTCAGTTGCCAGTCCGTACAGAAAGTTTTCAATGATTGCGATACTTACTTCAGCCAGGTTATATCTGGAAGTAGGAAATATATCCATGTTGAATGCAAGCATCATAGATTCCAGCCTGTATCTTGCCAATATCTCCACCTGCAGGTCTTGCCGGTAATATCCTTCTGCAATACCTCTCTTCAGGTTTTTAGAAATGATATCCAGGAGAAAGGTATTCTTGTGTTGCATGAACTGCTGGAAGGATGTGAAATGGTATTTGTGGAGGTCCACCAACACTACGGGATTCATATTACCCATTTGTTTGGTGATCAGTTGCATGGTATTGAAGATTTCATCAACTGCATCTTTTGATGGCAGGCAACAACCGATGGCTTCTTTTTGCATTACCGCTATCTCTTCCTGGAGAACTATATCTACCAGTTCATCCTTGTCTTTGAAATGTTGGTAAATGGTTTTTTTGGAGATGCCAAGCTGACTGCATATATCGTCCATCGAAACAGATCTTATACCCAGCCTCATAAAAAGACTTTTGGCCTGGTCTATTATCCGTTCTCTTATGTCCATAAGTTGTATTTGGCGCCGCAAAACTACGGAAACTTTAAACGGGTAAAAAGTTTCTGTTGAAAAAAATTTGTGAAAATGTTGAACGGCATTTTTTGGTTACAAGCTGTTTTTGCGCTGTTTTTCCGGCAAAAACCCGTTTTTTTCACGGGTGGTGATTTTTGAAAGGGGTGTATCTTTGTATTAAATGCACTTATGAAACCATTCAGGCCTGCCAGAATTTTTTATTTCTTTTTCCAGGGATTGGTTGTGCTGGCTCCGATTGTCATCACGGCTTGGACGGTTGTTTCCCTGTTTAATTTCATCGATGATATCCTTCCCAACTTGTTGCATGCCTTGTTTCCTGATTTTGTGGTGCTGGATTCCAGGGGTTATCCCAAGAAGATACCGGGATTGGGTTTTCTGGTTGTAGTGATGCTGGTATTGATGGTTGGATATATATCTTCTACTTTCATTGTGGGTAAACTTTTGCAATGGTTTGACAACATTCTGGAGCGTACACCTGGAATCAAGATCATTTATTCCACTGTCAAGGATTTTCTGGAGGCTTTTGCCGGTAACAAAAGGAAATTCAATCAGCCGGTACTTGTTTCCATTGAGGCTGCAGATGTGTGGCGTATCGGATTTATCACACAGCAGTCCATGGTCAATTTTGGACTGAAAGACCATGTGGCGGTTTATGTGCCACATTCCTATGCTTTTTCAGGTGTAACTTATCTGGTGAAGCGAGACAGAATCAGGCAGGTTGAGGATGTGGGTTCTGCTGATGCCATGAAGTTTATTGTTTCCGGCGGAGTAACTGAGGTAGAGGGGCATGAGTGAATGAGTTGACAATTAAGTTGAGAGAATTAAGTTGAGCTTCTCTCAACTTTCAACTTCAAACTAAAATAAAATTTGTGAAGATGGGAAATGAGGTGGTATTGGATGAATTGAATATGACTTTTAGGTGTAGTGCACAATTCACACAGGTTTTAGCTTTCAGGCGTTTTAGGTTGGCCAAATGCTTGTGGCTGCTAACTTTTATTATTTCTCCGCAAGTGTATAGCAGAGCGGTCAATGGTTCGGGTTTGCCAGATAAAATGAATCGGGATAATCCCATTTTGTCAACTACGGTCAGCTGGGGTTTTTTCGGTCATCGCCACATCAACTACCATGCGGTATTTCTTTTGCCCCCGCAGATGATTCCTTTTTTCAAGAAGCAAATACGCTTCCTGGCAGATCATGCCACTGATCCGGATAAGCGGCGCTATGCAGTGAAAGAAGAGGCGCCCCGTCATTACATTGACATGGACCGTTACGGAAAGGCAGCAGATAGTCTTCCGGTAAGCTGGGAAAAGGCCAAAGCTGTCTACGGTGAAGACAGCCTGAATGCTCATGGTATTGCACCCTGGTGGATCATGGTCATGAAGGGCAGGCTGGTCAGGGCATTTCAGGAGGGTGATAAAGATGCGATCCTCAAAATTTCAGCAGATATCGGACATTATATCGCAGATGTGCATGTGCCACTGCATGCCAGCAGCAACCACAACGGACAAAAAACGGATCAACATGGCATCCATGGCTTTTGGGAAAGCAGGCTGCCAGAACTCTTTGCAGAAAAAGAATACGACCTCATCATAGGGAAAGCTATTTATCTGAAAGATCCTGCAGCTTTCATTTGGATGCGTGTCCGCGAAAGTGCAGCTGCAGCAGATACGGTTTTACGCTTTGAAAAGGCATTGAGCCAGGCTTTTCCTCCTGGGTCGAGGTTTGCGTATGAAACCCGCAATGGTGTTGTGGTGCGACAATACGCATCAGCTTATGCTACTGCTTACCACAGCAGTTTGGCTGGCATGGTAGAACGCCGCATGCGTCAGGCTATTTTTGCAGTAGCATCCTTCTGGTATACAGCTTGGGTGGATGCTGGTCAGCCCAATTTAAGTATCTTTGCGACGCTGCCTGCCATTCCACCTTTTAACCCATCATCCGATGATACACAATTTCAATGCGGGTCCGAGCATTCTCCCTAAACCGGTTTTTGAAGAAGCCAGCAGGGCGATACTGGATTTCAACGGTACAGGATTATCCATTTTAGAGATCGGGCATCGTACGCCCTTATTTGAAGCCGTGTTGGACGAAGCAATTTCACTTGTCAAAGAGCTTATGCAGCTCAATGACAACAAAGAAGTGCTCTTTTTGCATGGTGGTGCATCAACCCAGTTCTTTCAAGTGCCCATGAATTTCCTGTCTCCGGACAAAAAGGCAGCTTACCTTGACGGAGGTGTATGGGGGTCTAAGGCTGTTAAAGAAGCGAAGTTGTTTGGACAAGTGGAAGTGGTAGCCTCTTCCAAAGACCGCAATTACAGCTATATTCCAAACGAATATAGTATCCCGGAGGATGCTGTCTATTTCCATTATACCACCAACAATACCATTGAAGGCACGCAGATGCATGCCATCCCTGAATCCAATATACCATTGATTGCAGACATGAGCAGTGATATCCTGAGCAGGGAGATGGATTTCAACCGGTTCTCTTTCATCTATGCCGGTGCGCAAAAAAATATAGGTGCAGCCGGTGTCAATCTGGTTATTGCGGATAAGTCGTTTTTGGAAACAGCCAACGCTAAACTGCCTTCCATGCTCGATTACCGCCAGCATGTGGCCAATGGTTCTATGCTCAATACACCACCGGTATTTGCCATCTATGTATGCCTCCTTACCCTCCGCTGGCTCAAAAGCATAGGTGGCGTAAAGGCAATAGAGGAAATCAACCTTCGTAAATCTGCGCTCTTGTACGAAACAGTTTCATCACTTCCCATTTTCAACCTACCGGTGGCAGAAGCTGATAGGAGTCACATGAATGCCGTTTTTACCATGCCCGATCAAGAGTTGGAAAAGCTGTTCCTTGCAGAGTGTAAATCAGCAGGGATGGTAGGTGTCAAAGGCCACCGCAGTGTAGGAGGATTCAGGGTTTCCATGTACAATGCACTTCCGCTGGAGAGTGTGGAATCAATTACAGCATTGATGAAGGACTTCGCAAACAAACACGCATAACAACATAGCAAATGGCAAAAATATTCCCTTTTCGAGCACTCAGGCCTCAGCCAGATCAAGCATCAGCTGTAGCGGCACCTCCTTATGATGTTCTCTCCAGCGATGAGGCCAGGCAGGTAGTGGCAGGGTTACCCAATTCTTTCCTGCATGTGACGAAGTCTGAAGTGGACATGCCCACTGAACTCAGCATTTATGATGAATCTGTTTACACCAAAGCAAGGTTGAACCTCACAGATTTGATTAGCCGCGGTGTATTGTTTCAGGATGAAAACCCCTGTTATTACATTTACGAGCTGGTTATGGATGGCAGGAGTCAGACCGGACTGGTATGCTGTTCATCCGTAGATGATTATGAAAACGATATCATCAAAAAGCATGAGTTTACCCGTCCGGAGAAAGAACAGGACCGCATTAACCACATCCGTATCACAGGTGCTCAGACTGGCAATGTATTTCTGGCTTACCGCAATGTGGCCGCTATGGATACTTTGATCAGTCAGTGGAAGTTGAACCACTCACCAGTCTATGATTTCACTGCCGTTGATGGTATTAGTCACCGCATCTGGGTGGTGAATGAAGCTGATAAAGTTGAATCCATAAGTACTGTTTTTGAGCAAGATGTACCTTGCACTTACATTGCTGACGGGCACCACCGTGCTGCCAGTGCCGCCAAGGTGAGAGCTGCACTCGGTGAAGC
>Ga0208009_1000416_pt1 | contig 12246 bp, 11 predicted proteins | sample Wag4_2014_7_16_FD_187364 | JGI IMG/M metagenome (GOLD analysis project Ga0208009, IMG submission 187364) | Fresh water mixed with fracking chemicals microbial communities from Ohio, USA - Utica-2 Time Series FC 2014_7_16 (SPAdes) (version 2) ...
GTGTAGATATTGCTGTTGGTTGTACATATAAGTATGGAAATTCAGGCCCAGGGGCTCCAGCTTGGCTCTATGTAAGTAAGCGCGTTCAGAGCGAATTACAAGTGCCGATTCAAGGTTGGTTCGGCAATGAAGATCAATTTGGCATGGGTCCTGAATTTGAAAAGGCATCTGGCATTCGTGGCTTCCAAATCGCGAGTCCCCCAATCATCGGGATAAGAAGTGTAAAGGTTGCATTTGAAATGATTGAAGAGGCGAACATCAAGGCTATTGCGCACAAGGCTGCTACCGGCACCCAGATGATGATTGATTTATATGATGCATGGCTTGCCGATCTTGGATTTACTTTATTGACATCAAGAGATGCAAATGAGCGCGGCGGTCATATCTCGCTCGGTCATCCTGATGCTGCACAAATCTGTATTGCGCTACGACAGTTAGCTAATGTGATTCCGGATTACCGAACCCCTAATGTGATTCGCCTAGCAATTGCGCCATTGCCAACTTCGTATGTAGAAGTGTGGGATGGCTTTCAGCGCCTGCGCGATTTAGCGCTGAGCAAGAAATACACGGAGATACAGGGATCAGATTCTCGAGTAACCTGATTTGCAGAAGTTAAAGACCTTTAATCACCAATTCTTCAAGCGGCAATCTTTCACGAGGTGCAATCTCTCGAGCAGCAAGGGCTTCAGGTAACTTCTCCACCGCATCTTGTTTTCCTACCGCAATCACAACAACGGGCACTAGTTCAGTTGGCATACCAAGTGCTGCTCGTGCTAATTCTTTACTGTAACCCGCCATTTGATGGGTGACGAGTCCGCGATCATGGAACTCATGGACCATCTGACCAACCGCGAGACCGCAATCGAAAAGGTATTCTGCATGATCACTTCCGTCAGGCTTCTTCACTGTTGAAGCAACAAGAATTAAAGATGATGCATTTTGTGCCCAGAGCTGATTGAACTCACCTAAAGATGAAAGGATCTCTGAGAATAAAGCGTCTCCTCTCAGGCCAGAATAGAAACGCCATGGTTGGCCATTGAAGGCAGATGGAGCCCACCGGGCCGCCTCAAGTCCTGCGCGCAGGTCGACCTCTGACAAGATATGAGAGGAATCAAAAGAGCGTGGACTTCTACGTCTTGCAATCACTTCATTAATTGGGACTGATGTTTCTGCGCGCATACTTTAGTTTAGCTGATATATAGTAAGTGAGATGAAGACGTCACTCCATCCAACCAAATCGCACTTGATTGAGACTACTGTTGCCATTTTGGATGAAAAGTTACCTAATGAGATTGCCGTAGATGAGATTCTTGAAAAATCTGGTATTTCAAAGGGAAGTCTTTACCACCACTTTGAAGATCTTGGTGAGCTTCTTGAAATCGCTCAAGTCGAGCGCTACGCCCAATGGGTTGATAGAAGCATCTCTGGACTCATCCAATTAGTCTCTAAAGTTAAAACTCGCGAAGACTTGCTCATTGGACTTAAGCAAGCGACGCGATTGACTCAAGATCCAGGCATTGCAACTACTCGTTATGCCAGGGCGCGAGCTATCGCAAATGCAGAACATAGTCCGCGTTTTAGAAAAGCACTCGCTGCTGAGCAGGCTCGCCTTACCGATGCCTTGATTGACCTCATTGAAGAAGCGCGTAATAAAGGGCTCTATGCCTCTGATTTTGATGCTCGCGCGGGTGCTGTCTTTGTTCAGGCTTACACGTTAGGCAAGATGGTTGATGACTTTGTTGACGAAAAGATGGATCCTGAAGCTTGGTATCAGCTGATTGACATCGTAGTTGATCGAATCTTCCTTATCCAAAAATAGAATTAGTCGAATCTGCGAGCGATAGCGCGACGCTTCTCTTCATAATTCACAGAACTTCCCGCCATTAATTGCTCAAAGCGTCGATTTCCCTTAATCGCTACTCTCAGAAATTCAGTATCCACATTGGAGCTAAAAAGAGTTTCTTCTTTGCTTACTTGTTTAGAGAATTCTTGAGGCTTTATCTTCCGATAGATATATGTTGCATAACGCAAAGTTGCGACTGCCACTCTTCGCATAATTCTGCGTGAAAACTTCTCTTGGTGCCTACTTCTTTTTTCCGCTAGATTAAAGAGAATCTTCGCTATTTCGGCAGCCCCGTTAGTTCCGCCGATTTCACCACACTTGATATGAAGTTTGCTTCGAACTTCGCTATTACTGAGCTGCGCGACCGTTGCTGTAATGCTCGATAAATCTGAGTGATTAGCGCGTAGGGCATAACCATTTTCGTGACACCAGAGAGCGCGAGCATCTTGATCATCGGTTCCGCGAATATTCGAGATAAAGACAGTTGGAATCTGGGCTGGTAATAACTCATGAACACTGTTGTAACCCGTTGCAGCAATCGCGGCGTCAAAGGCGAGAAGTAGATCGGCCAGTGGAAAATAGCGGATTACCTTTATATCAAGTCCTGCTGGGACCAGAGATTTACCATTCTGGTCTACAGGTTGCTTAGTAAGAACAATCTGAACTTCATGCCAACCAATTAGTCCGTCAAGGGCAGCTCGCATCTTCTCGTTCATATCGCTATCGCCGGTACCTAATTGCACTAATACAGCGGGCTTATCAAGATCCAAACCAAGAATTGCTCTCGCATCTTCTCTACTCTTTGCTCTTTCAGAATTAAAGAGCGTTACTGGTGAAGTTAACTTTGCATCTGTGCGCCTTGAAGTTGGGCCATGGTCCGCACTTCTCGCCAGATCGCCCGGCTCAATGACATAATCGACGAGGCGCGATTGAAATGGCAGTGCGAAACGAAGCACATTCTTTTGCCAAAGCCCACGACGTACCCAGACCAAAGTGAGATGTGGATTCTGAATCTTTGTTGCAATAAAGCCTGGGTATGGCACCACTCCATCGAATGAGATAACTCTTGCACCCGTTTCTTCTGCAGCAGCAATCAGTCGGGCCTGAAGGTAGGAATCCCAGAGATGGCGCTTCATCCAGCCACGATTTTTTCCAGGAATATACTCACATCGAATTCCGGTTGTTGCGGGCAGCTCGGCAATTCCACCTGCGACCGAGAGAATCACTGGATTAGCAACTTCCTTTAGCTCTAAAGCAATCGCAGTTGCTCTCGCTAAATGTCCCATGCCAATTCCATTACTGGTGGCGAGAATAATCGATGGTTTATCCACGTTTGATAACTTTTCTTGCAAAGAGACCAAAGATTTTTTTAACGAAAATGGCTAACTGGCGAGGGGAATTAACTTTCTTGCCTTCTCGCTTTAGATATCGTCCAAAGCGCTTTATGCGACTCTTTTTGCCGTGATTGAGCTCAAGGAATTTCTCGAAGGTCATCCAATGAACACCCCACTGGGATGAAAGGTTGCGGTAGAGATCTCCTCTAGAACGGCTAGCTCGCGCAAAGGCAGGACCAAAGAGAGCAAATGCTCGTCGATCATCCTTATTAGCTATACCAAGCAATCCACCTTCGCGAGCGAGTAGATTATCGGCCAAATCTTTGAGATTAATTGAGAAGTCACCTTCTACGAATAAGTAGTACGGAGATGCTGAAGGAGAAAATTGAGAGATCAAATAATCGATACTCAGTTGGGAAGTTGCACCAATTTCGATAAACGCAAAACGAGAATCTCCCTTTACCCAATTGTAAATTTCTCGTAGATCAGCAAGCTGGTCGTTAAGAGGTGAATATCTCTCATGAAGTAAATTCCATGGTGCAAGCAACTTGACTTCAGCACTTGTGCCAATTAGTTCTAGCAAATCCTTAAGATGCATTTGCAACTGCAGAAGATTTGAATTGCGTATATCGACAAGAAGTTGATATGTCGCGACCTTCCACTCATAATTTTGGCGCGCACGAATCGAATGCATTTGCGGAATAAATTGTGCAAGAGCGGGGTCATTATGGCGGTGAATACTCTCTTTATTCTCTTCTACCGTGCTGTAACCCAAATGCCACGAATGCGCTTGTCGATCAGGCACAATTCGCAGCCCAGCCATAAAGGCACGCCAGCCTAATTCTGTATCTTCACCTGTAATAAGTTCGCGGTTGTAGCCACCCAACTTTCTCCATTGGGAATTCTTTAGTGAGAAAGTCGCACCAACAAAGGCTCGGTAACCATCTAGCCCCGGATGAACTAACTCTTTAGTGCGATCAATGCGTGATTCCCAGAGCTCTTTGCCCCAGCTTTCGCTATGTAAATCTAGAAAACCACCTGCCTTAAGTGATTTGGTGAGTGACTGAGGCGTATATCCCCATGTTGCAACAAATCGCTTCCATCCTAAAACTGCATAATCATCGCTATTGTGATGCCATTTCATGTGATGAGCCAGATGATCGGGGTCAAAGACCATATCGCCATCAACAAACCAGAGCACATCCTCTTTCAGCTTAGACACTGAATCATTTGTAGCTGCTGTTTTTCCCCAGTGACTATTGCTATTTCTATATCTAATAATCTCTGCACGCTTAGGGCGAAGTTGCGGAAGCTTGATTGCTACATCACTTCCATCATCGATGATGTAGAGCTTGGTTAATGAAGATGGGTAGCTCTGAACTGCAAGTGAAGCAAGCAGAAGGTCTAACTTCTCTTGACCCCCACGACAGGCAACAACAATGGCAACTGTAAGGGTTGGCTTATCAACGATTACAAGATCATCAGGGCGCTCAAAACGATATATGTTGCTCATCTTTTGACCTCGCCGAAGATTGGATGTTGCCAGAGGCCAACTACTTGTTCATTGGCACCATTAAGGTATTTGGAATAATTAGTGACGTAAGTATGAAAGGTGAAGGTTCTGCGATAGATATAACCTGCACCAAAAGTTCGCCAAATCTTTCCACCGTTATTTGTCACGCCGCTAAGTAAGAAGCGATCAACGGCTGTGTAGCCGTCACCAAACCAACCTGCTTTTTCTCCCATGTCGCGGCGAACCAAAATTGTTCCACCGCATACCCAATCGCTCCAGAGTTCAACTGCTTGTGTGCCTGATGGCGAAAAGCGACGAACTGTTAATTGGAGCGGCTCTAGATAAACATAATTCATAGCGCGGCCAACAACATCTGCACCTGTATCTAGGGCAGCATCTACCAAATCGCGAAGGTGTTCAGGACCGTAATAATCATCATCATCCATCTTTGCAATGAATGCACCCGTAGAGAGTTGAGCAAGATCGGAGAGAATAGTTCCGAGATTCTTGGATGAATCAAACTTTTTTGTAACAACTGAGATCTTTCGTTTCTTCAGTTGAGCGATTAATCGCTTATGTTCTGAATCAAGATCAATCGCATGCAGGCCAATTAAAAGCTCAAATTGAACTAACGATTGCTTGGAAATTTGCTTGAGAAGATTTGTGAGGTCATCAGGCCTTAAAGTAGAAACTACGACAGAAATCTTTGGATAGCTTGAATTTTGAGAGCGCCGGATTTGGCGGAGAGACTCAATAGCTTCAATTTCTTGTGAAAAGCTCGTGAGTCTATTGAGGGTATTAAGTGCCGGCAAAGCCATAGCGTAAGAGTACCAACTCTGAAAAGTTCGGCTGATAAGATTCGAAAATGGTCGCCAAGAGTAAATCAGCGTCAATTAAAAAATTGGCGCTTAATATCAAGGCCCTCTACCCCTATCTCGTAGCTACATTCATCCGGAAGCCAAAACCAGTTAAATCTAAGATTGTCTTTGTTCTCTCTTTCCCTCGATCTGGAACCCATGCAATCGGTTCATTGCTCTCTAATGACGAGGTCGGCTTTAAGTATTATGGCGAATTCTTTATCTTCAACGCATGGCATAAGAACATCGAGCGAATCAACCGTTTCTATCCTTTCTTCTCTTTTCGTTACCACCTCAATCTCAAAGCTCAACGCACCTCTTGGCAGTATGACAAATTTGAAACGACTTCACTTGATGCACATAAGACGCTCTCTGCAATCTCACGAATTCCTGGAATCCATGTCATCAAAATTTTCCCACAGCACTTATCTGATCCACTATTACAATCTTTGATCTCTGAATTTAAGCCACACATTATTTTCCTTCGTCGCAATCACCTTGATCGCTTTGTTTCACATAAGAAAGCAAATGCCTCTGGAAAGTGGCATACCGCTCCAACATCAGACTTGGTAATAAATTTAGATCCAGAAGAATTTTCTCGCTTCATCAGTAATTTCACCGCCTTTTATGAGCGATATAGGGATTTTGCCGCAAAGGTTGGTTGCAAAACCCTGGACATTGATTTTGCTGATTTACATAATCCAGAAAAAGTTCGAGAGATTCAAAAGTTTGCAGCTTTTGATGGTTTCTCTGACTGGGATAAATTACCTTTAGCTCCAACAACAGTTAAGCAAGACCGATCAAGTAAAGTGCAAGATGATTTTCTAACTCTGCTCGGCAAAAAGCACTCCGACTTCAACTTCACAAAGGTAGAGCGATGAACGTAATTTCACGAATCCTAAAAGAACTTGAAGATGAATCAATCGAGATTTTTAGAGAGACTGCTGCGGGTTTCCGTAAGCCGGTAATGATGTATTCCATCGGTAAAGATTCATCAGTTCTGCTCCACCTCGCTCGCAAAGCTTTCTACCCTTCGCCGATTCCTTTCCCTATGCTTCATATTGATACCACCTGGAAATTTAGAGAGATGATTGCATTTAGAGATCGCATCGCTAAGGAAACCAATACCGAACTCATTGTCCATACAAATAAGGCAGGAGCCGAAGCTAACATCACGCCATTTACGACTAACGCCTCTGAATACACACGCGTTATGAAGACTGTTGCTCTACGTGAAGCCCTCGATTTACATGGCTTTGATGCTGCTATCGGTGGTTCAAGACGAGATGAAGAGAAGAGCCGGGCGAAAGAACGAATCTTTAGCGTTCGTGATCCAGGGCACCGTTGGAACCCACGCGAGCAACGACCAGAGCTCTGGCATACATATAACACTCGTCTTGCGCCGGGCCAAACAATGCGGGTATTCCCATTATCTGATTGGACCGAAGCTGATATTTGGCATTACATCTTGCAAGAAAATATCGAAGTAAATCCGCTCTACTTTGCAAAAGAACGCCCTGTGGTTTTCCGTGGTGATCAGATGATCATGATTGATGACGATCGCTATCCATTGTTAGATGGCGAAACCCCCGTAATGAAGCAAGTACGTTTTAGGACTCTTGGTTGTTACCCACTCACTGCAGCAGTCGACTCATCAGCGCTAACGCTAGAAGAAATTGTGGAAGAAGTATTACAAGTTAAGCTCAGTGAGCGAGCAACTCGATTGATTGATGGAGAAAACGAAGTTTCAATGGAACGCAAGAAGATGGAGGGCTACTTCTAATGTCAGCTGCAGTCGTTCGTCTTCTTACATGCGGAAGTGTTGATGATGGAAAATCGACTCTTATTGGTCGCCTTTTAGTTGAAACCGACAGCGTTCCGCACGACACGATCGGAGCTGCTCGCAAGGTGCGTCGCTCGGGTTCAACAATTCCTGCAGGTGAAATCGACTTTAGCCTTCTTACAGATGGCCTTGAGGCTGAGCGCGAACAAGGAATCACGATTGATGTTGCTTATCGCTCGATGACTTTGCTTGATGGCAAACGCTTAATTATTAGTGATGCACCAGGACATGAGCAATACACCCGCAATATGGTTGTAGCGGCTTCTCGTGCCGATATCGGTTTAGTACTAGTTGATGCGATGCGCGGTGTCCGCACCCAAACTCTTCGCCACCTCACAATTTGTTCATTGATGGGTGTCTCTCGCATTATTGTTGCAATCAATAAACTTGATGCCGTTGAATATAGTGAGAAGGTCTTTAACGATATCTCTACTGAGCTCATGCAAGCAGTGCAACGCTTGGAGCTCAAAGATGTACAGATGATCCCACTCAGCGCACTTGCTGGAGATAACGTGGTCTATCCGACTAAAAATATGCCGTGGTACACAGGTCCGACTCTGCAAGATGCAATTCAGAGCTGGCAGAAGCCAGTTGATCCTGATGCACAAGGGCTTATGCGTATTCAGATGATTGCCCGGGCAGAGAATTTCCGTGGCGTATCTGGCACGGTTCGCCGAGGGACTTTCGCGCAGGGCGATGAAGTAACCATCTTCCCAAGCAATCAGAAGGCGAAAATCTCATCGATTGTCACCTTTGAAAATGAGATTGCCAAAGCTGAGACCGATTCAGCCGTCACGCTTGTGCTTACTCCTGAAGTAGATGCAACGCGTGGTGACATCATCGCAAAGTCCGCAGATGACTTGGTGCCCTCTGATCGCTTGGCAGCTCATGTTGTCTGGCTTAATGAGGATCCACTAATCCATAGTCGCTCTTACTTGCTGGTTAGCGGTGCCACAACAACGCCTGCAATTATCACCAAGATTCGCCACAAAATTGATGTCAACACCGGTGAACATAATTCTTCTGATGTCCTGAAGATGAACGAGATCGGTGATGTTGAGGTTGCAACTGATATCCCAGTTGTGATGCGTCCATATAGCGACTCACGTGAATTCGGAAACTTTATTCTCGTCGATCGTTTAACGCTCAAAACAGTCGGCGCCGGAATGGTCCGACATTCATTACGCCGTGCTTCAAATGTCACACACCAAGATTATGAAGTTGATAAGTCACAACGTAGCGCGCAGAAAGCTCAGAAGGCTCGCGTCGTCTGGCTTACTGGCCTATCGGGTTCTGGAAAATCAACTATCGCTAATGCACTTGAGAAGCGTCTCTTTGCATCGGGTGCGCATCCATATGTACTTGATGGAGATAACTTACGTTTAGGTCTCAATATGGATTTAGGCTTTACACCTGAAGATCGTGCAGAAAACGTACGTCGCGTATCCGAGGTTGCAAAGTTGATGGTTGACGCTGGACTCATCGTTATTTCAGCTCTGGTAAGTCCGTTTGAGGTCGATCGCAATCGAGCGAAATCAATCTTTGAAGCTGGTGAGTTCCTCGAAATATTTGTCGATACACCTGTTGATGTATGTCGTACGCGCGATCCAAAGGGTCTCTATAAAAAATCTGCAGCTGGTGATATTCCTAACTTCACAGGTGTCGGACAAGATTACGAAGCACCTTCAGCTCCTGATCTACATCTCGATGGAACCGCGCCAATCGAGGAAAACGTGGAGAAAATCCTTAAGATTCTTCTATGAACTGGATTCTCTTTGCCCTCGTTGGATCAGTAGCGCAGCTTATTGATGGCGCGCTCGGTATGGGTTTTGGCCTCACCAGCTCGACTCTTCTCATTACTCTCGGCGCCTCTGCTGCCGTGGCTTCAGCCGCTGTGCATATGGCTGAAATCGGTACAACTCTCGCATCAGGTGCCTCACACTGGCATGCGGAAAATATTGATAAGAAGATTTTACTTCGCCTAGCTATTCCTGGCGGAATCGGAGCCTTTCTCGGGGCAACCTTCTTATCCTTTATTGATCTCTCAAGCTCAAAGATTTTTATCTCAACACTTCTACTCTTCTTGGGATTCTTGCTTCTTTATCGAAATGTTTTTAAAGATGAGACTCAAGTAAACATGATAGAAATTAAGAATCCCCGCTTCCTTACCTATCTGGGTTTTACCGGTGGTTTTGTTGATGCATCAGGTGGTGGTGGTTGGGGTCCAATCGTTACTCCAACATTGATTACAACAACTTCTACTGAGCCCCGTAAGGTAATCGGAACAGTCAGTGCGGCAGAGTTTGTGGTTGCAGTTTCGGCATCAGTAGGTTTTCTTATAAACATTAATAGAATCGATATCAACTGGGCAACTGTCGGTGGTTTAGCGTTAGGCGGAGTTATTGCGGCCCCAATTGCAGCAAAATTGGTTGGGCGCCTACCTGCAAAAGTACTTGGAACTGTTGTTGCAATTGCAATTATCGTTCTTAATGCAATTCAAATTATTCGCGCGTAATTTCTCGCATAAAACTCGCGCCTTTTGCTATTAGTTGCAAGTTTCATAACCTTCAGAGATAATGCTCCCACACGTTGAATAGCGTGCTCTAAAGGAGAGTACAGACCAAAACCGCTTCTAAGCTAGAGGCTTTTGTAGTACAAGTTTTACAATGACAACATCACACGCGATGCAGGCGCCACATGCCAATACATATCGTCGAGTTCCAGCAACATCAACGCCAATATCTCCTGAAAAGGTAGCCTCTATCCTGGCTGCCGAATGGGAGCTCTTCACGAAGCACACCAAAGGCTCTGAAGTAGAGAGTAAGCGCGCATTTTCTTCGCTCCCTCTAGGCGTAACCTCAAGCTTCCAGCACTGGGATCCATACCCAATCTCAATCGCCTCTGCCAAGGGCGCCTACATGACTGATGTTGATGGTCGCCAGCTCTTGGACCTTTCTATGGGCTTCGGCGCAATGCTCGCCGGCCACCTCAACCCAATCGTTGTTGAGGAGATTGAGAAGGCGCTTAACCAGGGCATGCTCTTTGTAACACCTTCACCTACTTCTACCGATGCGGCAGAGCGAATTTGTAAGCGCTTCGGCATCGATCAGGTTCGGTTTACAAACTCAGGTACTGAATCAACGATGTACGCCGTGCGCGTTGCGCGCTCTGCAACCGAGAAAATGGGCATCCTTAAAGTTGAAGGTGGATACCACGGTAGCTACGACCCATTCGTAGTTTCAAGTAAGCCACCGCTAAACAAAATTGGAAATCCAAAGAAGCCAACACCACATATTGACTCTAACTTGGTTCCGGGCGATATCTATGTTGTTCCATTCAACAATGCAGAAGCGCTTGAGAAGATGTTTAAGAAGAATGCTAAGAAGATTGCCTGCTTCATCGTTGAGCCGGTTCTAGAAAATCTTGCAATTGTTCTTCCAGATTTGGGATACCTCGAACGTGTTCGCGAACTCTGCGATCAATACAACGTTGTTCTTATCTTTGATGAGGTAAAGACTGGCCTTACAGCTGGTGCAAATGGTGCATCAATGCGCCTTGGCGTAAAGCCAGACCTTATTACTCTCGCTAAATCTATTGGTGGAGGACTTCCACTTGCTGCCTTCGGTGGCAAGAAGAAGTACATGGATTTTGTTACCAACAATAAGATGGCTCACTTCGGTACATTTAACGGTAATCCACTCGCAATGGCGGGCGTTCGTGCAATTGATCGCATTGCGACTCCTGAGACTCTTGAAGTCGCTGAAGCTCTCAACTTCCAAGCGCTCGAACGCATCAGCGACATCATTGCTGAGTACCAATTACCAGCTCATACCGTTGGATTTGGTGTTAAGGGTTGCGTCACATGGTCAACAAAGCCAGTACGAAACTATCGCGATTACAAAGCGACAGATTTCGGTGTGGCTGAAGCACATTGGCTCTTTGCACTTAACCGCGGAATCATCACGCCTCCAGGTCTGGATGAGCAGTGGTTAATTTCGTTGGCACATACTCAGACTGAGATCGATATCTTGGTCGAGGATTTTGCTGACTTTGCTAAAGCTTTAAGAGCTTAAATCCCAAGCACGTACTCCGCCGGCAACTCCTGCGGAGTTCGGGACGATAACTACGTCATCGCCCATCAACTGCAAATCGCGCTGCATCACGTTGTGTGAGTTACCTCCCCCAATATAGAGACGATCCCAGAGAAAGACGGGACGTAATTCAGAGACCATTAAACGAACGCGGCGTGACCAAAATGTATTGCCCATTCTCCGACGTTCTCTCTCGCCTATCCACGTGTCATAAGTTGTATTGCGACGTACTGTCGCATGTGAGAGTTCAAAGTGTGGTGAAAGTTTGCCACCATGAAAAACAGCAAAGCCAAGCCCAGTACCTAATGTCATCACTATCTCTAAGCCTGATCCAGTAATAACTCCAGCTGCATGAACTTCAGCATCGTTGAGAACTTTGACCGGTATGCCAAGTTTCTTGGAAACCGCAGCTTGTACATCAAATCCCCACCATTGTTCTTTTAGCTCAGGCGAAAGCTTTGTGTGTGGACCCGCCTCATTAATGTAATGCGGGGTTGCAACGACCACACCATTGCGGATCATGCCAGGGATACCCACTGTTGCTCTGGCTGCTCTTGGAAGTGACTCTGCTATCTGAGCAATGGTTTCAATAAATCTTGCAGGTGTTAGCGGATATGGCGTTTCAATCCGGGTAGGGGCGGCGTGCATTGTTCCTGATGAATCGAGCACACAGCTCTTTATATATGAGCCACCGCAATCAATAGATAGGGTGAAATCATTGCTCATGGGAAGTATTCTCTCGCAGCTTTGTGTTAAAGGTAAGTG
>Ga0208009_1000417_pt1 | contig 12196 bp, 10 predicted proteins | sample Wag4_2014_7_16_FD_187364 | JGI IMG/M metagenome (GOLD analysis project Ga0208009, IMG submission 187364) | Fresh water mixed with fracking chemicals microbial communities from Ohio, USA - Utica-2 Time Series FC 2014_7_16 (SPAdes) (version 2) ...
CGACCATCAAGCTCATCAACCCCTTCGACCGCCCCGTGCGGATCGTCGAGGCCAAGCCCAGCTGCACCTGCACGACCGTGGACATGAAGGGCAAGGTCATCCCGGCCAAGGGCTTCCTCGAGATGCCGATGTCGATGAAGACGGCGCACTCCGTCGGCAAGAAGGGCGCGCAGGTGACCCTGGTGTTCGAGGGGGTCAACGTGCCGCTCGTCGTCAAGCTCGACGCGGAGACCGCCTACGCGGTGCGCGCGAATCCGCCGCACATCGACGCGCTCGATCCGGCCCGCATGAGGGGCTTCTTCGAGCTGATCTCGGGGGATGGGCAGCCGTTCACGGTCAAGACCGTCGACGGCAAGCCCGCACAGACCGCGGACGGCTCGGTCATGAAGCCGGCCGTGCGGCAGGTGGTGAAGTACGACCTCACGACTTCCGGGCTCAACCCGAATGGGGTTCCTCCCTTCCTCATCGTGGAGACCGATCATCCCAAGTGCCCGGTGCTCGACCTCCGGGTCCGCCACGAGACGACGCGCATCTCGCCGGTACTGAGCTTCGCCGAGTTCCGCGAGAACGTCGGCGTGGTCACCAATGGCACGCCCGCGCCGTTCGAGGTGCAGATCAAGCACGCGGGCACAACGCGGATCGACCGGGTCGCCGCGCAGCACAAGGAGTGGCAGGCGACCCTCGGCGAGCAGGTGTCCGATGGCGACGGCCTTCTGGTGAAGGCCGCACTGCTGCCGGTGGGCGTGGCCAAGGGACCGTTCCTGTTCCGGTGCCAGTTCGGCGCCGGGAGCAAGACTTCGGATCTCTGGATCTACGGCGTGTGTCGCTGAGGCATTCTCGGGCGTAGTGCAGGCGCATGACGCTTCGAGTGGGATCTCACGCGGTGGCGAATCCACGACGGGAACTCCGCGAAGCCTCGGCACCATGATCCTCACCGCCAACTCGCACGACGTGATCCGGATTCGCAAGTACCCGAATCGCCGTCTCTACGACACCAGCCGCTCGACGCACCTGACGCACGATGAAGTGCTTGCCATCGTGCGCCGTGGCCAACGGGTGCAGATCAGCGACAGCCGCACCGAGCAGGACATCACCAACGAGGTGCTGCTCCAGATCCTGATCGCGCGAGAGCCCGCCATCGTTGCGGCGCTCCCGACGGCGAACCTCCTCAACATCGCCCGCTCGACGCCCGAGACCGCAGCCAACGCCGCGGTGGGTCTCGGCGAGACCTCGAACATCATGCTCACCGCGCGCCGGTGACTCCGATCGGACGACGCTTCAACGCGTTCTTTCCTTTCTGCGCCCATCCGCGGCGTCTTGCGGATGGGCGCTGTTCGTTTTGGGCGTCGACGTCCCCGGCTCCCTCGTGAGTGACTGCCACGCGGGACTACGATGCGCGGATGCTCCTCGCACCGATGCTCCTCGGACTCCTCGCGCTTCAGACCACGACGACGACGGCGACGACTCCACCGTCGCTCGATCCGCGTGTCGACCCGAAGCGCGTCACGACGCTGCCCGCGCCCGAAGTGCGGACGGTCGCCGATGTGGTGCGCGCGCCCGCGCCCGAGCCCGTGCTCCGCATCGCGTCGCGTGCGGAGTCGGTGCCGCTGGACGCGGGCAGCCACGCGAAGGCGCGCGCAGCGCTCGGGCGTGGACTCGCGTTCCTCGCCGCGACGCAGACCACCCGCGGAACCTGGTTCGAGAACGAGGAGGTCGAGCCCACCGACATGGAGCCGCGCAAGCGCGCCGCGAGCGTGGCCGTCACGGCGATGGCGCTGAAGGCGTTCGCGCAGGCGGGCGAGCTCGGCGACGCCGCCGCGCGCCAGCGCGCGCGCAGGGCCGTCGACGCCGCGCTGTCCGATCCCGAGGTCATGGAGAGCATCGCCGCCGGCGGCGTGGGCAACTACACGATGAGCTCGGTCGCCAGCGCGCTTGCGGCGGTCGGCGACGCCGATGCGAAGGCGGGCGCGCAGCGCGCGATCCGTTGGATCACCGACAACCAGTGGGACGATGCCGAGGGCGTCGATCCCACCAAGGACTGGTACGGCGGAGCGGGCTACGGCAACGGCAAGCGCCCCGACCTCTCGAACACGCAGATGATGCTCGACGCGATGCACGACGCCGGCGTGTCGCAGGACGATCCCGCGATGCAGCGCGCCCTCGCGTTCGTCGCGCGCACGCAGAACCGCAAGGAGAGCAACCCGGCGTCGTGGGCGCAGGACGGGAGCGGCGACGGCGGATTCGTCTACTCGCCGGCCAATGGCGGCGAGAGCTTCGCGAGCGACGCCGCGGGCGAGGGCCGCTACGGCGAGAAGATGGCGACGCGCAGCCTGCGCAGCTATGGGTCGATGACCTACGCCGGCTTCAAGAGCATGCTCTACGCCGGCCTCTCGAAGGACGACCCGCGCGTCAAGGACGCGCTCGCGTGGATCTCCCGCCACTACACCTTCGAGGAGAACCCAGGCCTCGGCCAGCAGGGCTACTTCTACTACATCCACGCGATGTCGCGCGCGCTGCACGCCTCGCGGCTCGCGACCGTCACCGACCACGCGTCGGTCGCGCACGACTGGCGGCGCGAGCTGATCGACGCGCTCGCCGCGCGCCAGCGCGAGGACGGCTCGTGGAGGAACGGGGCCGAGCGCTGGGAGGAGTCGAACGAGCAGCTCGCGACCATCTACGCGGTGCTCGCGCTCGAGGAAGCGCTCAAGCCGCACGCGATCACCGAGTGACGGAACTGCGCGGCGACACGCGGGCCACGCGCCGCGGATGCGCGCTCACGGCGCGACGAACCGCCGCGACGAGACCGCGAGCATCGCGGCCATCGCGAGGATGAGCGCGCCGGTCGCCTGGTGGGCGCTGGTCACGATCACCTCGTAGGCCGGGATCGCGGCGTCGACGCGGATCAGCACCACCACGAGCGCCGCGATGCCGAGCGCGAACTGCAGCCCGACCGCGTGCAGCATGCCCTTGCCGAGGATGCGCACGATCGGAACCTCCCGCGCACGACTCGAGCAGATGGCGCCGGTGATCACCGCAAGCACGAGGATCACGAACGCTCCGGTGATGTGACCCCAGATCGGCCACGCGGGATGCACCGCGGCCTGTCCATCGTGCGGCGGGATCTGCAGGTGCCGGTAGCTCGCCCCGAGGAAGAGCTGCACCAGCAGCGCTCCCACCAGCACGAGCGGCAGCGAACGCACGCGCGCTGCATCGGCGATTCCCTGCGCCGGCGAGGCGTCGCGCCACGCGGCGCTGGTCACGACCGCGATCACGCAGGCGGTCGCGAACACGATCTGCCCGAACATCCCGTGCGCGATCGCGAGCAGCGTGCTCGGCTGGAGCTCGGTGCCGCTGGTCGCGGTGGTCAGGTTGCCGGTCACGCGCAGGCCGCCGAGCAGTCCCTGCACGCACACGATCCCGAGGAACGCGACCGAGAGCGCGCGGATCCAGGTGCGGCGCTCCTCGCGGAACACGATCCCGACCAGCACGAGCGCCGTGGTGCCCACGAGCATCCCGAAGAGCCGGTGCGCGTGCTCGTAGTAGATGCCGCCCTTCATCTCGCTGATCGGATAGAGGAGCATGTTGTGGCCGAACGAGTTCGGCCAGTCGGGCACCGCGAGGCCGCTCTCGAGACCGGTCACGAGTCCGCCGGTCACGAGCAGCAGGAAGATCGTGACCGCCGACACGCGTGCGAACAGTCCTGCGGGTGCCGGCAGGGCGAGCGGGCGGGCGCCGCGCGCGAGCACGCCGCCGAGCGCCGCGAGTCCCGCGCTGGCGCCGAACAGGCCGGCCACGTAGAGCAGCGGCGCGACACGCGAGCCGCCCTGCTCGTCGCGCAGGAATGCACCGATGATGAGCAGGTTGGCGAACGCCGACACGAGCCCGACCTTGACCGGCGAGGCACCCGCGCGTCGCGCAACCGCGCCGAACAGGACAGGCATGCCGAGCGTCGCGATGAAGAGCGCCTCGCCGAACCACAGTCCCGGCGCCATCATCGCGATGTAGCCGATCGCCCACATCGCCGCGGTGGTGGCGAATCCGAGCGCGAGGTGCATCGTGCGGATGAAGCGCGTCGCGGCGAGCACGATCGCGGCGCCGACGGCGAAGAGACCGATGAGCGCGGGCAGTCCGAGCGTCGCCATGGATCCGGAGGTCGCGGACTCGCCGGCCGTCGGATTCGTGGCTGCCTGGGAAAGCGTGGTCAGGAACTGCTGGATCATGCGGTTGCCCTCCATCGTGGCGTCGCGCCGCGCGAGGGTGTCTATAGTAGGATTTCCGCAGCGTCCGCTCATGTCCGCATCCGCCGAAAACACCGCCGCCGTCCACGAACCGGTCGATCCCGCCGTCGCGGCGGATCCACGCGGTGCACCGACCCCGCGCGCGCGAAGCGTGCTCGGCGTGTGGGCGGAGCTCACCAAGGTGCGGCTCAACGCGCTGGTGCTGGTCACGACCGCCGTGGGCTTCGCACTCGCGGAACTCGGACCGATCGACTGGCTCCAGCTCGGCTGGACCTGCGCGGGCACCGCGCTCGCGGCGGCCAGCGCCTCGCTGTTCAACCAGTTGTTCGAGCGTCGGCGCGACGCGCTCATGCTGCGCACGCGCGGGCGTCCCCTTCCCGCGAAGCAGGTGCACCCCGCCGCCGTGTTCTCGGCGGCGCTGCTGACCGGATACGCGGGCGCAGCGCTGATCGCGCTCACCGTCGGCCTGCTGCCCGCGGCGCTCGCGGCGATCAACATCCTGCTCTACGCGCTGCTCTACACGCCGCTCAAGCCGAGGACGACCTTCAACACGCTCATCGGCGCGGTGTGCGGCGCGATTCCGCCGGTCATCGGATGGACCGCCGTCACGGGCAGCATCGATCCGGGCGCGTGGCTCCTGGGCGGACTGCTGTTCGTGTGGCAGATCCCGCATTTCCTCGCGCTCGCATGGCTCTACCGCGTCGACTACGCCCGCGGCGGGCACGCGATGCTGCCGGTGCGCGACCACGGTGGCGAGATCACCGCGCAGGTGGTGGTGCTCACGACGCTGCCCCTGATTCCGCTCGGACTCAGCGCCACCAGCCTCGGGCTGGTGGGGCACTGGAGCGCGCTGGTCTCGCTGCTGGCGGGCATCGGATTCTGCTGGCTCTCCTTCGCGTTCTTCCATCGTCGCGACGACCGCAGCGCGCGCCGCGTGTTCCTCGCGAGCATCACCTACCTGCCGGTGGTGCTTGCGGCCATGACCCTCGACCGAGGCCCGAGCTCGCTCGAGTCGCTCTTCCGCGGGCGCGGCGGCGTGACCGTCGAGGAATCCCGCGAGACGCCCGTGCGCGACGGCGCCGATGCCGGCGCCTCGGGCGATGGCGCGATCACGCCCTGATCCGACCGAGGCGTCCGGCCCGCGGCCGGCGAAACCACCCCTGATTGGACCTCCGCACACCATGAACGACGACGCGAAGCGCGACACCCCCGGCACACCGACCCTGACCTTCGCGGGTGGCGGCTGGGTCATCGCACTGGCGGGCGTGCTGGTCGCGCTGCTGCTCGGCTGGAGCCTGCTCGGGCCACTGCTCGGTCGGCATCCGATCGGCGACGGCCGCACGATCGAGAGCTACGGGTTCGACCTGTCGACGCTGCGGATCGACCGCGCCGAGCTCGTGCCGTCGGGAAATCCACGCGGGTTCCTGCCGTCGCTCGACGACCCGAAGCACCTGCGCGGCGCGGAGGTCCTGGTCTACAACGAGCAGAACCGCCCGAAGTACCTCGTGACCACCGACCGCGTGATCGGCGTCGTCATCAACGGACAGGCGCATGCGTGGCCGCTCTCGATGATGAATGCGCATGAGGTGGTCAACGACACGGTGGCCGGCATCCCGGTCGCCGCGACCTACTCGCCGCTCTGCGACGCGGTGCTGCTCTTCGACCGCCGCGTTGGCGGCGTCGCACGTCGGTTCGAGGTGAGCGGCATGCTCGTCGACTCGAACCTCGTCTTCTACGACAAGGCGGTCGAGGGAGGCGATTCGGCGACGCATGTGCCGAGCCTGTTCCTGCAGCTCGAGCGGCGCGCGGTCGCGGGGCCGCTCGCGCAGTCCGGCGCCGTCCTGGAGCCACTGCCGGGCGCCTGCATCACGAGCTGGTCGGACTGGCTGGCGCTTCATCCGACCACGACCGTGACCCTGCGGGACCCGGCGATGATCCGTCGCATGAAGGAGATCTCGTACGCGCGGTACTACCTGGGACCGAACCTCGAGTATCCGGCGTCGCCGCTTCCGAGCGAGGCCTCGCTCGCGGCCGCGGGACTGAGGTTGAAGAGCCCCATGATCGCGTTCCGCCTGGAGACGGGCTGGAAGGCGATCCCGGTCGAGGCGGTGGTCGCCAAGGCCGAGTCGGAGCGCCGGCTGCGGTTCTCGGTCGACGGGGTGGAGTTGCAGTGCGACGTTCCGGCCGGTCCTGCGATCGCACGATTGGTGCGCGTGGATGGCGCGCCACTGGTGACCGTCCCCTGCCTCTACTTCGCACTGGAGGCCGTCGCGGCCCCTCGGGAGCCGGTGGCGCTCGTCGCCCCGTGACGGCGGACCGCCCTCGATGGGCCCCGCTTCGGGCCGGTGACCGTCGTCGGACGCTCGCCTGGGGGGGAGCCGCGGGAACAATTTTGCAGATTTCGTGAGTTCGTTGGGCGGGGTTTTGTCGCGTCTATCGCATGGAACCCTGCAGGCGGTCTCTCTTGAAGCCGCCGAGCCTTGGGGAAGAGAGTTCCAGGGCTGCACAGATCAGATCGGCGCGCAGCGCCATCCCGCAAGGGATGGTGCTGTCGCTTTTGGGACAGGTCGCTCGCGAACTGAGGCGGATTCGTGCGCCGAGGCCGGTCCATGGCGCACCGGACAGCGCCCCTACCGGCTGCCGAGCCACAGCGTCGCGTAGAGCACGAGCCAGACGCCGTCGAGGAAGTGCCAGTACATCGCGCAGTAGGCGATGCCGCGGTGGTCCTCGGGCGTGTAGGCGGCGCGGGCGGCGCGCACGGTGGTGATCACCATCGGCGGCAGGCCTCCGAGCACGTGGAGTGCGTGCAGGCCGGTGAGCACGTAGAAGGTCCAGCCGTAGAGGCTGTCGCTCACCGTCAGCTGCTGCTGGAGCAGCTCGCGCCAGGCAAGTCCCTGCGCGACGAGGAACGCCACGGCGAATGCGAGGGTCGCGAGCATCAGCCCGCCCTGCCGCGGATCGCCGCTTCGACTGGCGCGGAGGGCCCTCTGCATCGTCACGCTGGAGAGGATCAGCGCGCCGGTGCTCGCGAGAAGCAGCCCGGGCAGCTTCGGCGCGTCGTCGGGAATGAACGCGTCGCCGTTGTCGACCCGCACCACCAGGTAGCCGAGGATGGTGGCGACGAACAGCACGCCGAGCGCGATCAGGAAGAGCCACATGCCGAAAAGGCCCGCTTGGAAGCGGGCCTTCGGGTCGTCGAACGGAGTGGAGGGATCCTTCACTTCGGCGGCGTTACTTCTTGGAGGTCACCGGAGCGAAGGGCGCGTTGGCGTCCAGGTAGGTCTGGACGTTCTTCGGGTTGCCCGTGTTCTCGGCGGCCATGTTCTGGCCGACGTCCATCATGCAGAAGACCATCATCAGCACGACGAACAGCATGGAGCCGACCAGCACCATGAGGTTGAACGGCCGGTCCCAGCGGAGGTGCATGAAGAAGAGCGACACGAGGGTGGCCTTCACCACGGCGATGCCGATGGCGAGGTAGATGTTCGCCTCGCCGAGGTCGACGTAGCGCGCGGCGACGGTGATGACCGTGAGCACGAGCAGCGCGCCGCCGGTCGCGAAGAGCGTCGAGTACGGCACGAGGTGGCCGACGAGGGGTTGGCCTTCGCCGTGTCCGTGACCGTGGGAAGCATGAGCTGCGTGGGAAGCCATGGTTGTGTCCTGTCGAAGCCTGGTGGAGTCCTGTCGGAACCCGGTGGTGGCCTGTCTCGCGTGCGGCCCAGCGGGCCGGCGCGTCAGTGGATGAGGTAGAAGAGCGGGAAGAGGAAGATCCACACCAGGTCGACGACGTGCCAGTAGAGGCCGACGAGGTCGACGGGCGTGTAGTAGTCGCTGCTGTAGCGGCCGCGGAGCGAGCCCAGGAACAGCCAGCCGATCACGCCGACGCCGATGAGGACGTGGATGCCGTGCAGGCCAGTCATCAGGTAGTAGATCGCGAAGAAGCGATGCGTGTTCGGCGGCATCGTCGGATCCATCAGGTGCGCGCCCTCGGGATGCGAGGCGTGCACCGTCGCGTCGGTGGCAGCGACCATCTGGGCGGTCGCGACGCCGTCGGGACCGGTCTTGGGAGCGGCGATCGCCGTCTTGTCGGCGGGCGGGAGCGCCGTGAGGGCCGCGGGCGCGGCGCCCGCCGAGGGATTCGGCGACGCGATCGCGAGCACCGGGTTCTCGACGGGCTTCGGCTCGACCTTGACGGCGGCGGCGGTGGCCTCGTCGGCGGGCTGGTAGAAGGCCTGGCCCCACTTCAGGTTGAGGTGGAACTTGTGGGTGTACTCGAAGTACTTGATCACGAGGAAGCCGATCGCGCCCGCGAGCGTGAGCGCGAGGCAGAGCGAGAGCAGGCCCTTCTTGTTGGTCTGCGCCGCGCGCACGGCGACCGCCATCGTGAGGCTCGAGAGGATCAGCACGCAGGTGTTGATGCCGCCGAGGATGGTGTCGAGGTAGTTCGCGGCGTACGAGAAGACCTGCGGGTCCTTGAAGCGCAGGATCGCGTACATCACGAAGAGCGCGCCGAAGAACAGCACTTCGGTGGCGAGGAAGACCCACATGCCGAGCTTGCCGGACTCGAACTGCTGGAGCGGCGTGTCGAAGTGGTGGGCGAGGAACGGATACTTCGCGTGATCGCCGTGAGCGTGGTGATCAGCGTGATGATCGGCGTGGGGAGCGGAGTGCGACACGGGTCAGTGAGCCTTTCCGGATTGGGCCGCGGCGACGTGCGCCTCGACGTCGACGACGTAACCCTGCTGCTTCTCGTCCCAGCTCACGGCGCTGAAGTCGTAGCAGTCGCCCACGCGCGGGGTCGTGGCGAAGTTGTCATGCGGCGGCGGCGACGTGCACTGCCACTCGAGGCTGGCGCCGCCCCACGGGTTGGCCGGCGCCTTCTTGCCCGCGAACAGCGAGTGGATCAGGTAGATCGCCGTGATCACGAAGCCGAGGCCCATGATGTACGAGCCACCGGTGGAGATGTGGTGGTAGATCTGGAACTCGGGCTGGTAGGCGTAGTAGCGGCGCGGCATTCCCTGCGAGCCCAGCATGAACTGGGTGAAGAAGGTCATGTTGAAGCCGACGAAGACCAGCGCGCAGGCGATCTGGCCCCAGGTCTCGTTGAACATGCGGCCGGTCATCTTCGGCCACCAGTGGTGCAGGCCGCCGATCATCGCGATCAGCGCCGAGCCCATCATCACGTAGTGGAAGTGCGCGACGACGAAGTAGGTGTCGTGCAGGTGGATGTCGGTCGAGAGCACGGCGAGCGGGATGCCCGTCAGGCCACCGATGGTGAACAGGAAGATGAACGCGAGGCCGTACCACATCGCCGTGTTCAGCGAGATCGAGCCCTTGTAGAGGGTCGCGAGCCAGTTGAACACCTTCACCGCCGAGGGGATCGCGACCGAGAAGGTGATCGCCGAGAACAGCACGTTCAGGAGCGGCGACTGGCCGCTGGTGAACATGTGGTGTCCCCACACCAGGAAGCTGAAGATCGCGATCGCGATCGAGCTGAACGCGATGAAGCGGAAGCCGAAGATGTGGCGGTGGCTGTGGACCGCGATGATCTCGCTGATGATGCCCATGCCGGGCAGGATCATGATGTAGACCGCGGGGTGCGAGTAGAACCAGAAGAAGTGCTGGAAGAGCACCGGGTCGCCGCCCATCGACGGGTCGAAGATGCCGATGTTGAAGGCGCGCTCGATCACGAGCATCGCCAGCGTGATGCCGAGCACCGGGGTCGCGATCACCTGGATGATGGCCGTCGCGTAGAGGGCCCAGAGGAAGAGCGGCATGCGGAACCAGGTCATGCCGGGCGGACGCAGCTTGTGGATCGTCACGATGAAGTTGACGCCCGTGAAGATCGACGAGAAGCCGAGGATGAACACGCCGACCAGCACGGGGATGGTGCCGCCCGCGCCGAACTGCGACGAGTACGGGGTGTAGAAGGTCCAGCCGGTGTCGAAGCCACCCGCAAGCAGCGAGTACACGGCGCAGATCGCGCCGAGGACCCACAGGTAGAAGCTGAACAGGTTCATGCGCGGGAAGGCGACGTCCTTCGCGCCGAGCATGATGGGAAGCACGAAGTTGCCGAGCGCCGCCGGGATGCTCGGGACGATCACGAGGAACACCATGATCGCGCCGTGCAGCGTGAAGGCCTTGTTGTACTGGTCGGCCGTCATCCACTCGACTTCACCCGGGAAGAGGAGCTTGGTGCGGACGAGCAGCGCCATCACCCCGCCCACGAAGAACGACGTCAGCACGGCGACGAGGTACATCACGCCGATGCGCTTGTGGTCGAGGGTGAGGATCCAGGAGAGGATTCCGCGGCGGAAGGTCAGGTAGTTGCCCGGGACTTCGTCGTGGATGGGTCGGGTGTCGAGGGTCGTCATGGCGTCACTCGTGTCTCTGCGATGCGGTTGGTGTCGGTCGCGGCTGCGTCACTGCGTTGCGGGCGCGGGGCCCCGTCACTTCTTGCCTACGAAATTGCCCTTGGCGTCGAACTCGTCGAGGTGCTTCATCATGCCGATGAGGGCGTCGATGGCCTTGTCGTTGAGCTGGCCCTTGAAGGTCGGCATCGCCGGGCCGAAGCCGTCGACGATGTGCTCGTTCGGGTTGAGGATGGAGGCGCGGAGGTAGCCCTCGGGCGTCTCGTACTGCTTGCCGTTGCCGATGAGGTCGCTCACCGACTTGCCGCCGACCTTGTGGGCCGAGCCGGACTTCGAGGTGCGCTCCCAGATGTTGCCCGAGCCGTCGTAGTTGCCCCACGACGGGCCGGTGCCGGCCTTGCCGTCGAGGGTGTGGCAGCCGGCGCAGCGGGCGAACAGCTTCGGACCTGCCTTCGAGTAGAGCTCCTCGGGCGCGATCTTGTCGAGCCAGCGGCCCTGCTCCACGACCCAGTTGCCGAAGTCCATCTCGTTGAGGACATAGACCTTGCGGTTCATGTTCGAGTGGCCCACGCCGCAGAACTCGGTGCAGAACAGCCAGTGGAACTTGTCGCCCTCGGTCGGCGCGTCGGCCTGGAACCACATGGTGGTGTAGCGGCCGGGGACCACGTCCTGCTTGACGCGGAAGTCGCGGATGTAGAGCGAGTGGAGCACGTCCTCGCTGCGCATGACCAGCTTGACCGGCTTTCCGGCGGGGACGTAGAGGTCCTCGCTGGTGGCGCCGTTCGGGTACTTGAACACCCAGCCGTAGCGGAGCGCGGTCACGTCGATCTGGTAGGCGTTCGCGGGCACCGACTTCATGCTCACGAAGCCGCGGAAGCCCATGAAGAAGATCACCACGACGATCAGCGTCGGGAGGATGGTCCAGCCGAGCTCGAGCACGGTGTTGTGGCTCGGTCCGCGGGCGTAGACCTCGCGCCCCTTCTGGCGGTACTTCCACACGAAGTAGAACATCAGTCCCACCACGAGGAAGAAGAAGAAGTAGTTGATGTAGTTGATGAAGTTGAAGACCCAGTCATTCTGGCTGGCGAAGGTCGATGCACCCTCGGGCAGCCAGAAGGTCTTCGGCGTCGTGCCTTCGCCCGCCGCGAGGGCGGGATCGGAGCTCGACTGCATCAGGACGGTGGTGATGAGGTTGGTCACGTTCAATCGCCTCTTCAATTCGCGGCGGCGGCGGTGGCTGCCGACGCGCTTTGCTTCTTCTTCCTGACCTCGGCGGACCAGAAGATCCCGAGCCCGCCCGCGAGGACGAGCACGGTGATCGCTCCGCCGATCGACATGACGCGGCGCGCCTGCAGCACGTAGCCGCGCGCGTCCGCGTCGTAGATGTGGCACCAGAGGATGAACCGGTCGAGCGTCGTCCCGATCCTGCCCTCGGAAGCCTCGAGGAGGCCCATGCGCAGATCCTTCGGTTCAAACTTCGCGCCGTACATGTAGCGGCTGATCTTGCCATCAGGCTTAATGAGGAAGATCGCTGCCGCGTGCGCGTACTCGCCGTCGGGCTGCCGCTTGTATTGGAAGCCGACCGCG
>Ga0208009_1000419_pt1 | contig 12189 bp, 8 predicted proteins | sample Wag4_2014_7_16_FD_187364 | JGI IMG/M metagenome (GOLD analysis project Ga0208009, IMG submission 187364) | Fresh water mixed with fracking chemicals microbial communities from Ohio, USA - Utica-2 Time Series FC 2014_7_16 (SPAdes) (version 2) ...
GTCCCTACGCAGGCTGCCGTCAGGTGGTGCCGAGCCAGCGGGACCGTTGGGCTGCGATCTCGGCCGGCGTGAAGAAGTGCGAGGACAACCGTGAGCCGTGAACACGATCGATCTCGTCCGGCAGGCGGCTGATTCGATCACGGACCTTGTCGTGTGAAGCGCCGGCACCGCGTTGCTCGGCCGAGTTCACGCGGACCATCCGGACGGGGGCCCCGACGAAGTCCGACAGTTCGCGTGCCTTCGCGTCGTCATCGAGATCGGCCCGGAGCACGAGGATCGTCCAGGGTGCATGCTGGACCACCATGGCTTTGCGTTCGGTGTCGAAGCGTGCGCCCCACGGACTCCAGCCGAGGGCCGGGCGCACATCGGCGTCGAACCAGTCCGTCATGGCGTTCGCGTACGGAGGGATCAAGGGCCAGGCCGCACCGTCACCGGGGGGCTCGAAGGCCGCCATGCTGGCCGCCACCGCGATCGGGTCCCTGACCATCATCACGAATCGAGCCGGTCGCCGCGGCTGGGTGATGCCATGCAGGACGGCCCAGTCACCCGTCATGCGATTGCGCAGGATGCCATCCGAAGTCAGGTGGGGATCCGGCCGGTTCCATGACATCAAGGGCTCGTGCAGACGATGGCACTTGAACACCCGAGGCCCCAGTGCCAGCCGAAGCGCACGGTAGACGGCTGTGGATGCGGTTCGGTGAGTGCTTGCGACGATGACCGGCTCGTTGCGCAGGGCAGCAAGGCGCAAACGCAGCATGGCATAGCGAGCGAGAAACGACGCTTGCTTGAGCGGGCCGTACATCAGGCGTGACCGGTCTGCACGACGGGCTGCGCGTTCTGCTCGCTGCACAGGACGATCAGCAGGTTGCCGACCATGCGGGCCCGCTCGGCACCATCGAGCTTGGCGACACCGCGCTGTTCGAGCTGGGTGAGCGCCATCTCGACCATGCCGACGGCACCCTCGACGATCTTCTGCCGCGCCGCGATGACCGCGCTGGCCTGCTGGCGGCGCAGCATCGCGGCGGCGATCTCGGGCGCGTAGGCCAGGCTGCTGATGCGGGCCTCGATCACCTCGACCCCGGCCTGGGCGAGCCGCACGTGCAGTTCGTCACGCAGCCGCGCGCCGATCAGGTCGGTGTTGCCCCGCAGGCTCGGCGTGTCGTGGTCGTCGGGGGCGTCGTAGTGGAACTGGCTGGCCAGGTTGCGCAGTGCGCTCTCGGACTGGATCTCGACGAAGTTCTCGTAGTCGTCGACCGAGAAGATGGCCTGTGCGGTGTCGGTCACCTGCCAGACGACGACCGCGGCGATCTCGATCGGGTTGCCGTCGCGGTCGTTGACCTTGATGGGCATGCCGCGGCTGCGCGATGCCTTGACGAGCACCTTGCCGGTGCTTGGCTCGGTCACGTCGGATCCCTTGGAGCTGCCGGTCTCGAAGGTGCGCACGCGCAGGCTCACGCGGCGCTTGCCGCTGAAGGGATTCACCCAGTGGAAGCCGACGGTGCGCACGGTGCCGCGGTACTGACCGAAGAAGGTGATGGCACGGCTGTCGCCGGGCTGCACGGCGAAGTAGCCCGCCCAGCAGATGAGCCACGCCAGCACTCCGAGCCCGCCGCCGATGATCGGGAGCGGCGAGGGCGTGAAGCCGTCGCCCCGCGCACCGTGCACGATGGCGTAGATCGCGGCCCCGAGCATGATCATGTGGAAGGGCAGGATGGCCCAGCCGCTGATGGGCTGCAGGGCCTGTTCGCGGACGGTCGATGCGGGGGTGGCGGGCGTGGACATGGTGCCTCCTTGGCTGGCACCATGCTACGGCCACCACCCGTCTGGGCTCAGGATCGCGCCACGGCCGCCGGCTCGCTGGCCTTCGCGAAGGTGAACGACTTGCCGATGTGGTCGACCAGGATCGTGTCACCATCGGTGAACGCGCCCTCGAGCAGCTTCCCCGCAAGCTGGTTCTCGATCCGCTGCTGGATCACGCGCTTGAGCGGGCGTGCACCGAACTGCGGGTCGTAGCCCTCGCTGGCGAGCGCGGCCTGGGCCTGCGGCGTGAGCGTGAGCCCGATGTGCCGCGTTGCGAGCCGCTTGTCCAGATTCTTCACCTGGATGTCGACGATGCGGGCGATGTCGTTGCGCTTGAGCTGCTCGAAGATCACCGTCTCGTCGATGCGGTTGATGAGCTCCGGCCGCAGGTGCTTCTTCAGGATCGTGCGCACATGCGCCTCGATGACCTCGTGGCGCTCGCCCTTCTCGGTCATCTCGAGGATCGCCTGCGAGCCGATGTTGCTCGTCATGACGATGATCGTGTTGCTGAAGTCGACCGTGCGGCCCTGGCCATCGGTCAGGCGGCCGTCGTCGAGGACCTGCAGCAGCACGTTGCTCACGTCGGGGTGCGCCTTCTCGAACTCGTCGAAGAGCACGACGCTGTAGGGCCGGCGACGCACCGCCTCGGTCAGACGACCGCCTTCCTCGTAGCCGACGTAGCCCGGAGGGGCACCGATCAGGCGGGCCACGGAGTGCTGCTCCATGAACTCGCTCATGTCGATGCGCACCATGGCGTCTTCGGTGTTGAAGAGGAGCGCCGCGAGCGCCTTGCAGAGTTCGGTCTTGCCCACGCCGGTGGGGCCGAGGAAGAGGAACGAACCGATGGGCCGGTTCGCCTCGCCCAGGCCCGCGCGGTTGCGGCGCACGGCCTCGGCCACGGCGGTCACGGCCTCGTCCTGGCCGACCACGCGCCGGTGCAGTTCGGCCTCGAGGTGCATGAGCTTCTCACGTTCGCTCTCGACCAGGCGCGAGACCGGGATCCCGGTCCAGCGGGCCACGACCGCGGCGATCGCCTCGGGGTCGACTTCCTCGCGCACGAGCGAGCCGCCCGAGGCCATGCGCGACCGCAGCGTGCGCTCGGTCTCGGCCATGCGCTTCTCGAGCTCGGGGATCTCGCCGTACTGGATGCGCGCGGCCTGCTCGAACCTGCCGTTGCGCGTGGCGACCTCGAGTTCCGTGCGCTTGCCGTCGATCTCGCGCTTCAGGTCCTTGATCGCATTCAGCTCCTTCTTCTCGGATTCCCAGCGCGCGGTGAGCGCGCGGTTGCGCTCCTGTTCGCCCGCGAGCTCCTGGTCGACCTCGACGAGCCGACGCTTGCTGGCCTCGTCCTTCTCGATGGTCAGGGCGGTCTTCTCGATCTCGAGCTGCGTGATGTGGCGGCGGATCTCGTCGATCTCGACCGGCACGCTGTCCTGCTCGATGCGCAGGCGGCTGGCGGCTTCGTCGAGCAGGTCGATCGCCTTGTCGGGCAGGAACCGATCGGCGATGTAGCGGTGGCTGAGGTTCGCGGCCGTGAGCAGCGCGCCGTCCTGGATGCGCACGCCGTGGTGCGATTCGTACTTCTCCTTCAGGCCGCGCAGGATCGCGATCGTGTCCTCGAGCGAGGGCTCGCCCACGTAGACCGGCTGGAAGCGGCGTTCGAAGGCAGGGTCCTTCTCCACGTGCTTGCGGTACTCGCTCAGGGTGGTGGCGCCGATGCACCGCAGTTCACCGCGGGCGAGGGCCGGCTTGAGCAGGTTGCCGGCGCTCGGCGACCCCTCGGTCTGGCCCGCACCGACCATGGTGTGGAGTTCGTCGATGAAGAGGATGATGCGGCCTTCGGCGGCGGCGACTTCGCGCAGCACGGCCTTCAGGCGCTCCTCGAACTCGCCGCGGTATTTGGCGCCGGCCAGCAGAGAGCCCACATCGAGCGCCATGATGCGGGAACTGCGCATGGATTCGGGGCAGTCACCGCTGACGATGCGCTGCGCGAGCCCTTCGACGATCGCCGTCTTGCCCACGCCGGGTTCGCCGATGAGCACGGGGTTGTTCTTCGTGCGGCGTGAGAGCACCTGCATGCAGCGGCGCACCTCCTCGTCGCGGCCGATGACCGGATCGAGCTTGCCCGACTGGGCGCGCTCCGTCAGGTCGATCGCGTACTTCTTCAGGGCCTCGAAGCTGCCCTCGGCCTCCTGGTCGGTCACGTTGGTCACGCCGCTGGCCTTGCGGATGTCGGCCATGGCGCGCTCAAGGTGCGCGCGCTGCACGCCGCAGGCCGCGAGCGCCTTGGCGGCCTCGCAGCGTTCGCCTGCGCAGGCCAGCAGCAGGTGCTCGCCCGTGGCGTACTGGTCCTTCATGCGGGCGGCCTCGCGGTCGGCGCCCGAGAGCACCGACATGACGTCGTTGCCTGCCGTGGGCTGGGCGCCCTGCACGGTGGGAAGGCGCTTGAGTTCAGCTTCGACGACCTGCCCGATGCGCGCGGCATCGACGCCGGCCTTCGACAGGATGGCGCACGCTGCGCCCTTGCGGTCGGCAAGCAGAGCGGCGAGCAGGTGCAGCGAACTGAACTCGCCGGCGCGCTCGCGCGCCGCCCGGGCTTGCGCCTCGACGATCGTCTGCTGGGCTGCGGTGGTGAATCGGTTCATGTCCATGGTGGTGGGGTGTCCTTGTGCCTCGGGTCACGAGGCGACCATCCGCTACAAACGGCGTGCCATCCCCGCCGGATCGCGCGTCCGGGAACCGGGTGCCGTGGCATCGAGGCCCCGCCGCCCGTTCAGCGCCGCAGGTCGGCCAGCCGCCGCACGGGAAACCCGGGCGGCACGAGTTCCGGCCGGTCGTTCAGCCAGCCCACCAACCAGCGGAAGGCATCCACCAGGCGGGGGCCCGGACGATTGAACATCTGGTTGCCGTCGACGAGCACGATCGCGTCGGGATCGCCTGACATCACGGCCGGCAGCAGGGGCCACCAGCGTTGCGTGGTCAGCGCGTCCAGTTCCCGTTCGATGCGATCGAGCCCGAAGCCGCACGGGCAGATCACGATGCGCTCGGGCGCAGCCTCGAGCAGGTCCTCGGGCGTGACCCGGCGACTCTTGGCGCCGGCCTCGTTGAGCACATGCCGCGCGCCGGCGGCATTGATGAGCGCAGGGGTCCAGTGCCCGCCGACGAAGGGCGGGTCCATCCACTCGAGGAAGAGCACGGGCGGACCGGGCACGAACGGATTCACGAAGTCGACCGCGGTCCAGTAGCCCTCGCGCAGCCGCACCATGGTGGCCTGAGCCTGGTCGGCCATGCCGACGACCTCGCCCACCGCCAGGACGTCATCGAGCACCTGCCAGAGCGTGGTCGGATTCAGGCTGACGACCGTCGGCTTGGGATCCATGGTGGCCGCGACCCCCCGCACGGTGGCAAGGTCGATGCTGCAGACGTCGCACAGGTCCTGCGTCAGGATCACGTCGGGCCTGAGGGCGCGCAGCAGGTCGACATCGAGCGTGTAGAGCGATTGCCCGCTGCCGAGTGCGGCGCTGACCTGGGCGTCGATCTCGGCGCTCGTGGCGGCGTGCGTGCGCTGGCCGGTCAGGACGGGCAGGTGATCGATGCCGGCAGGGAAGTCGCACTCGTGGCTGCGGCCGACCAGCAGGTGCTGTCCACCGAATGAACACAGCACTTCGGTGGCGCTGGGAAGCAGGCTGACGACGCGCATGGGTCGGAAAGGGTAGTGCGGCAGGCCGGTCCCGGTGTCGGGCCGAACGGGTGTTCGATCGAGGCGCCCCACCGTGCGGTCAACGCCCGGGTGACCGGAGAACCTTCGTCGAAACCTGCGGAGCGGGTTGTCGAGGGCCCGGGACCCGTCCATACTTCGTCGATGCTCGCCCACGCCTCGATCGTGCTCGTCGCTTCGTCGCTCGTCGCCCAGGCCGACTTCACCGAAGTGCGTGGTGAACGTGAGTTCTCGGGGGAACTCATCGTGAGGCCCCTGCAGTCGCTCGATGCCTCGGGGCGGGCGGCTGCGATCAAGCGGCTCGCGGCGTGGTCCGGGCGCCGGAACGAACGCACCGACGAGTGGGTCATCCAGGTCGGAGCGGGGCCACTGGCGGTGGGCGCAGCCGAGAACATGGTGGCCGCGGAGCTCATGGCGACCGGTCTCTTCCAGTACGCGTGCCCGAACTGGACGGTCTACCCGTGCGGTGAGCCCAACGATCCTCGCTTCGTCGAGCAGTGGCACCACCCGATGATGCAGTCCGCCGAGGCGTGGGACCTGCACCGCGCGGACCAGGCCGACGGCGTCATCATCGCGGTGACGGACACCGGGATCGTCCCCCATGAGGACCTGCTGAATCGCGTGCCCGGCTTCAACAGCGCCAGCGACCTCGCCGAGGCCGATGGCGGCATCATGGATGACATCAACGGCCACGGCACGCATGTGGCCGGATGCGCAGCGGCGGCGGGCGACAACGGCGTCGGCGTGAGCGGCATGGGCTGGAACTTCCGGATCATGCCGATCCGCGTGAGCGAGGCCTCCAATGGTGGGGCGAGCTACGAGAACCTGCTGCAGGGCGTGCAGTGGGCCGCCGAGAACGGCGCGAAGGTGATCTCCACGAGCTACTCGGGCATCGGCTACGACCCGATCGAGACGACCGGCCAGTACGTGCGTTCACTGGGTGCCAGCATGCTCTGGGCGGCGGGCAACTCGGCGACCGACCATGCAGGCTGGGACTTCCCGAACGTGCTGGTGATCGGGGCGAGCAACCAGTCCGACCAGCGTGCGAGCTTCAGCGGTTTCGGGCGCGGCGTCGACCTGTTCGCGCCGGGCGTGTCGATCCTGAGTTCGATCCGGGACGGCACGTACGGATTCGCCAGCGGCACGAGCATGGCGACCCCGGTGGCCAACGGTGCTCTGGCGCTGATCCGCTCCGCCAACCCGCAGTTGACCGCGGCCCACGCCGAGCACGTCCTGATGCACACGTGTGACGTCTGGGGCGGCACCGTCAACGGCGAGGAGTTCGGTTGGGGCCGCATCAACCTCCTGCGCGCGGTCGAGCAGGCCCGCTCGGCGCTCCTGCCGTCGCCGCCGGTCGCCCGCGCGGATCGTGTGCGCGCGATCGCGGGCCAGGCCGTGACGCTCGATGTCCTCGCCAACGACTTCGATCCCAACATGGACCAGCTGCGCATCGAGTCGTTCGATGCGGTGACGAGCACCGGTCGCGCGGTGCGGCTCGTGCCCGGGCAGGATGGCTCGCGCGACGTGCTGGTGATCGACGACCTTGGACCGTCGGCCGGCAACCAGACGCTCCTCTACACGATGGTCGAACCGGTGAGCGGGGCCACGAGTGCGGAACAGGTCACGATCGAGGTCGCCGTCGCCCGGCAGGCTGTGGTCGTGCAGGGCGATCAGCCGGGCCTCGATGCCGCCTGGTACGAGCTCAGCGCGCCGACGTCGCTCCCTGACTACTCCATGCTCACGCCGTACGGCACGGCGGTCGTCGAGAACATCAACTACGGATCGACGACCGATGCCTTCGCCGGCAGCGGCCGTGTCGACGAGGTTGGCGCGACCTTCAACGGTTGGATCACCATTCCGACCGCGGGGTACTGGACGCTCGGCGTGACGAGCGACGATGGATCGAGGCTCTGGATCGGCGACGACCTGGTCGTCAACAACGATGGCCTGCACGGCATGGTCACGGTGCGTGGGACGCGGCCCTTGGCGGCGGGCAAGCACCGGCTTCGCGTGGAGTTCTTCGAAGCTGGTGGCGGCGCGGGACTCATCATGGCCTGGTCCGGTCCGGGCACGACGACGTCCGCGATCCCCGGCTCGGCGCTCACGCGCGGCGGCGGCTTCGTGCCCGGCGATGTCGATGGCAACGGCGTGGTCGACGGTGGTGACCTGGGCATCCTGCTCTCGGCCTGGGGTGCATGCGGCGTTTGCGGGGCGGACCTCAACGGCGACGGCGTCGTGGACGGGGCCGACCTCGGACTCATGCTGACCGCGTGGACGCCGTGATGCGCTGACGAGGGCACCCACCAACGACAGGCGCCTCCCGCGAGGGGAGGCGCCGTGATCGATCGAAGCTGGGGATCCTAGATTCGAACTAGGACAAACTGAGTCAGAGTCAGTTGTGCTACCGTTACACCAATCCCCAGTGACGGAGCGCCAGTATAGCGCGGCCTCCGCGGCGGGCCACCCCATGCGAGCCGCGTTCCTCATCATCGCTACGACCCTGGCGGCCCTGTGTTCGGGCTGTGTTATCCAACCGATCCAGCTCCGCGCCGTGCAGCCCGACGGGCGACCGGTCGAGGGCGTCGACGTCTATCGGAACACGCTCGGATGGTTCAAGATCTTCGCGAGCGACGATGAGCCCTTCGTCTCCGACGGCGACGGCGTGGCTGGCTTCACCCTCTTCTCCCGGCGAACGAGCCTCACGGTCTTCAAGCCCGGGTACGAACCGCGGCAGGTGATCGTGATGCCCTACGACGGTGTGCGGCAGGACATCCGCGGCGAGGGCGAGACCACGATCGACTTCAACCAGGTCAAGGGCAAGGATCCCATCGACTTCCCACTCGTGCCGGTGACGCGGACGCCCATCGAGGTGCGTGTGCGCGACGAGGATGGTCGGCCCGTGGAGGGTGCCACCGTCTACCTGAGCACCTTCATCTACCTGAAGGAGCAGGGTGCCGAGCAGTCGCGCGGGCGGCTGCCGGTGCAGCAGGCCCTGTCGGCTGCCGATGGACTGGCGCAGGTCGAGTTCATCTCGGGCTTCATGAACCGCGTGGTCGTGCGTGCGCCCGGTCGCGTGGGGACCTCGGTCGAACTGCGCACGCCCCGCAGCCTCGAGGTGCTGGCGCGCAGCCGTGAGACACGCCAGGTGAGCTTCCGCGTCATCGACCGTCGCAGCAAGCTGCCGCTCAGCGGGGCCGTGGTGAGTGCCGGGCAGTCGAGCGATGGCTTGCCGCCGGACCCCGATGCGTTCAGCGTGACCACGCCCACCGGGGGCGTGACGCCGCCGATCACGCTCGCGCGCCGCGTGCCGCTCTACGTGCACGTCAAGGCCCCCGCCGGGTACAAGGACACCGACATCCACCTGGAGTGGCGCAAACTGGTCGACTCGCCGCTGCCGGTCTTCGAGGCGATCATCGGCCTGGAGCGACGGTGATGTCCTGAAGTTGGGCGCGGGCCGGTTGACGCGTCTACGCTTCCCGTGCGATGACGACCACCACCATCGAACGCGGCTGCATCGGCAGCGAGGCCACCACGCAAGGCATCACGGTCCGTGTGCAGCCATCCTGGCTTGCGCGCGAGAGCAGCCCTGCGCATGGGCGGTGGGTCTTCAGCTACCAGGTGCAGGTCGTCAACGGCTCCGACGTGCCGGTCAAGCTGGTGGCCCGTCGCTGGACGATCGTCGACGCCGACGGCGACAGCCACGTGGTCGAGGGCGAGGGGGTCGTCGGCCAGCAGCCGCGGCTCGCTCCCGGGGAGTCGTTCCGGTACGGCAGCTACTGCCCGCTCACGACCGGGTGGGGCACCATGGAGGGCACCTTCACGATGCTCCGTGAAGATGGCTCCCGTTTCGAGGCGCAGGTGCGGCGCTTCTACCTCGTCGGTGCGCCGGAGTGAACACGGACGAGGCTGCCGCGTGGCGGCGTGGCCGTCCCCGGCGACGTGGTAGAACCCGTCCATGTCCCGTGACCCCGTGATCGCGATCGTCGGCGCCACCGGAGCGGTGGGTGTCGAGTTCCTGCATCTCATCGAACGGCGTGGCGTGCGGTTCAGCGAGCTCCGGCTCTTGGCGAGTGCGCGCAGCGTCGGGACGACCATGCGCTGCGGCGCGCGTGACCTCACGGTCCACGAAGCCACGCCGCAGTCCTTCGATGGCGTGGACGTGGCGCTCTTCAGTGCCGGCAAGGGCGTGAGCAAGGCACTGGCCCCGGCGGCCGTCCGCGCCGGCGCCTGGGTCGTCGACAACTCGAGCGCCTTCCGCATGGAGGAGGGCATGCCGCTCGTCGTGCCCGAGGTCAATGCGCACGAGCTCGACGCGCTCGGCGCCCCGTGCATCATCGCCAATCCGAACTGCAGCACGATCATCGCGCTCGTGGCGGTCACGCCGCTGCACCGGGCCGTGCGCGTGGAGCGCATGGTCGTGAGCACGTACCAGGCCGCGAGCGGTGCGGGCGCGGCCGCCATGAGGGAACTCGAAGGCCAGGCGCGCGAATTCGCCGACGGCCGCGAGTACACGACCGAGGTGTTCGGCCGCCAGTACCTCTTCAACGTCTTCAGCCACAACAGCGCCGTCGGCGCCGACGGCTACAACGAGGAGGAGCGCAAGCTGCTCCAGGAGACGCGCAAGATCTGGGCCGATCCATCGGTACGGGTGACCGCGACCTGCGTGCGCGTGCCGGTCCTGCGAGCGCACTGCGAGGCGATCAACCTCTCGTTCGCGGGCGAGATGCCCGAGTCGCGCGTGCGCGAACTGCTGGCCTCCGCTCCGGGCGTGCGGGTGGTCGATGACCGTGGCGCCAACCGGTTCCCCGAACCGATCGACGCGGCCGGCCAGGATGACGTGCTCGTCGGCCGCATCCGCCAGGACTGGAGCCAGCATGACCGTCGGGGCATCGACCTCTTCGTGGCGGGCGACCAGATCCGCAAGGGCGCGGCGCTCAACGCGATCCAGATTGTCGAGCGGCTGGTGGCGCAGGGCAAGGTCGGGCCAGCCATGGTGCGCTGAGCGGGCGTCGATCACCGGCTGCGCGACGCCGGGATGGGACAGTGGCGCGTCCTTGATCGCGATCGCACGGTCGCCGAAGTGGTCACCGGGAGGCCGAACGCGAGCAATCCTGCACACAGGTTGGGTATCGTGCCCGCATGCCCGGAGGGACAGTGCTGGTACTCGGCTTGTTGACAGTCGCCATGTTGGTGGCGGGCTTGCTGCTGGTCCTCTGGCTGAGGTCTTCGGACAAGGCTTCCTCGCTCGAACGACATCTCCAAGACGTGCTTCGCGTCAAACTTGAGCTCGAGAAGCAGTTGAGTCAGACCGCTTCCGCGTTGGCATCCGAGCAGCGCACGCTGGCGTCGCTCCGCGAGAAGGCCACCGCACAACTTTCACATGCAAAGCGTGTGGTCGCCCATTGGAAGTCACGCTACGAACGTTTGTCGCAGTGGGAAGGAGCCCAAGATGCGGTTGAGAGGACGCGCGAACTGGAAGCCAAGCAGGCTCGCGTCCAGAAGATCCTTGAAGCGCTCAGGAATGCAGTTGATGGCTATGGTGCCAGATACGTGGTGCCACCGCAGACGGTACTGGATGAACTGGCTCGGGAAGCAGCCCACACCGAGCCAGGACAGCGGCTGAAGGAAGCGCGTGCAAAGTCACGAAACATGGTGAAGGAAGGCATGGCCGCAACCTCGGACTACGCCAAGGATGGTCGTGGCGAGCTCGCTGCCAACTTTGCGCTTGATGCTTTCAACGGCAAGGTCGAGTCGATTCTCGCTGACGTGAAGTCCGACAACATCGGCACGCTGATCCAGCGCCTGAAGGATGCCTTCCTTCTGGTGAACACGCAGGGGCGAGCCTTCGGGAACTCCAGAATCGAGCCCGAGTACCTGGATGCACGCCTGGAGGAACTTCGTTGGGCTGCCGTTGTGGAGCGGATCAAGAAGGATCACAAGGAAGAACAGCGACGGATCAAGGAGCGCATGCGCGAAGAAGCCAAGGCGCAGCGCGAATTCGAAAAGGCCGAGCGAGAGGCAAAGAAAAAGGAAGCCGATGCCGCCCGAGAGCGCGCACTCATCGAGGCCGCTCGTGAGCAGGCCATCGTGGACGAGCGGGCCCGGCAGGAGGCTCGTCTTCAGGCTGAACTCAAGCGGTTGAGTGAGGCACAGCGTGCGAACTTTGAACACGAGTTCCGCGCCCGGATGGAACAGGAGTTGGCGGCCACAACGGCCCAGTTCGAGGGTCAGTTGGCTGAGGCAGACGAGCGCATTAAGAAACTTGAAGCCCTTCGCGAGCGGGCGATGTCGATGGCGCAGCAGACCAAGAAGGGAACCGTGTACGTCATTTCCAACGTGGGGTCCTTCGGTGACGGAGTATTCAAGATCGGGCAGACCAGGCGCCTCGATCCCATGGAACGCATCTGGGAGCTTGGCGATGCCAGCGTGCCTTTTGAATTCGATGTCCATGCGCTCATCAAGGCAGACGACGCACCGCGCCTCGAGAGTGCCCTGCATGAGCAGTTTGTGCTCTCGCAGGTCAACAAAATGAACTGGCGAAAGGAGTTTTTCCGGGTTCCGTTGGGGGACATTCGTCGGGTCGTCGAGTCGATGGGGTTGGATGCAGAATGGACTATGGAAGCGGTAGCGCAGGAGTTTCGCGAAACGCAAGTGCTTGAGTCGCAGCTCTC
>Ga0208009_1000421_pt1 | contig 12182 bp, 9 predicted proteins | sample Wag4_2014_7_16_FD_187364 | JGI IMG/M metagenome (GOLD analysis project Ga0208009, IMG submission 187364) | Fresh water mixed with fracking chemicals microbial communities from Ohio, USA - Utica-2 Time Series FC 2014_7_16 (SPAdes) (version 2) ...
GTTATATGCTGCGCAAGGAGATGAAAGGAAACAACGGACGTAGCGGATTCGATTTCTACGGACGTAAAAAACTCCTTTGGGATGGTGCATCCATGAAGATTACCAATTTTGAAGATGCCAACCAGTTTGTTGGTCGCGTCAACAGAAGTGGATGGGAATTCAAAATGTAAAAATGCTTTATGAATTTGCATAATCAGCATTGATTCATCATACTGCCCCGCTAACGCGGGGCAGTTTTTTTATAGTAACTTCAGTATTCACAATTATTGTAAAGATGAAAAAAATCCTTCTTGCCATCCTTTGTCTGGGAATGATGACCGGTCAGGCCCAAAAGAAAAAGTCAGTTTCGCAGCAAACACTAACGCAACCCAGTCCTGATTCCATTTTCAGTAACCTGAAATGGCGCAATGTTGGTCCATTTCGAGGAGGCCGTGCCAATGCCATTGCCGGGGTACTGAATAATGATTTGAAATTTTATGTGGGGTATACCGGTGGTGGCGTATGGACTACAGAAGATGGCGGCAACAATTGGAAAAACATTTCAGATGGACAATTTGGTGTTGGGTCCATCGGCGATATCGCAGTTTCCGAATCGGATCCCAATGTGATTTTTGTGGGTACCGGAGAACATGCGGTTCGAGGTGTGATGACGAGCTATGGAGATGGTGTCTACAAATCCACTGATGCAGGTAAAACATGGAAAAATATTGGTCTGCAAAAAACAAGACATATCTCAGACATTGCTATTGATCCCAGAAACCCTGATGTGGTCTATGTAGCAGCACAGGGCACCGTTCATGGTCCGAATGCAGACCGCGGTATTTTCAAATCAACAGACGGAGGTGCAAGCTGGAAAAAAGTGCTGTACATCAACGACAGCACAGGCATCTCTTCGCTCTCTATGGACATGAATAATCCCCGCATACTCTATGCTGCTTCCTGGGAACACAGAAGGTATCCGTGGACAGTCTCCAGCGGAGGACCAGGATCTGCTATCTGGAAGTCTGTTGACGAAGGCAATACCTGGACGAAACTCGAAGGTGGACTCCCAAAGCTCATGGGTAAAGCTGGTATCAGTGTATCCCGTGCCAACAGCAACAGGATTTATGTAATCATAGAAACTGAAAAAGTAAAGTCAGGATTATACCGTTCTGATGATGCTGGCAAAACCTGGGCTTTATTATCAAACAACCAAGATATATCTTCCAGGTCTTGGTACTACATGGAAGTCTTTGCAGATCCAAGCAATGAAAACACCGTATACGTGCTCAATGCACCTATGATGAAATCCATCGATGGTGGAAAAACATTTGCAAGGGTTGCCGTACAACATGGTGACACGCACGACTTATGGATTCATCCTTCCAAAAACAATATTGTGGCCCTTGCAGATGATGGCGGTGCAGAAATCAGTTTTGATATGGCCAAATCCTGGTCGCCTATCATGAACCAGCCTACCGCACAATTTTATCGGGTGAATACCGATAATGTGTTTCCTTATAAGATATACGGAGGTCAGCAAGACAATACTTCAGTAATTGTAGCCAGCAGAAATAACGGTCCCTACCTGACTGAACGGGATTGGATGATTGGCCCAGGCTGTGAGTGCGCCTTCCCCGCTTTCGATCCCAACGACCCCAACCTCGTTTATGGCGGTTGCTACCAGGGTTATATTGAAGTGATGAATGTGAAAACCGGAGAATCCAAAGATATACAGGCCTACCCCACCATGAACCTCGCTAATGACCCGAGTACAATGAAATACCGGTTCAACTGGAATGCCCCGATTATCGCCTCCCCGCACGACCCCAAAACCATTTACCATGGTGGGAATGTAGTACTTAAAACAAGCAATGGCGGCATCAGCTGGGAGCCTATCAGTCCGGATCTCACCCGCAATGAAAAATCAAAGCAAGGTCCGGGTGGCAAGCCTTTCACCAACGAAGGTGCAGGCGGAGAAAACTACAATACGCTCTTTTACCTTGCAGAATCTGCCCTGGAAAAAGGCGTTATCTGGACTGGCAGTGATTGCGGACTGGTGCATGTTACCACGGATGGCGGAAAAACCTGGAACAATGTTACACCACCTGGACTACCTGAGTCGCAGATCAATAGCATCGAACTATCTGCAGCAGAAAAGGGTACTGCCTATATTGCAGCAACGCGGTATAAATTCAACGACTATGCTGCCTATGCTTTCAAGACTACTGATTACGGCAAAACCTGGACATCGATCAACAATGGAATCAAAGAAGATGATTTCCTGAAAGTTATCCGCGAAGACAAGAAGAATAAAAACCTGCTGTATAGTGGAAGTGAAAGAGGGTTTTACCTTTCTACAGACGGTGGACAACACTGGCATTCTTTCCAGCGCAACCTGCCTGTGGTACCTGTGACTGACCTGATGATCCGCGACAACGACCTTGTGGCTGCTACAGCAGGCAGGGCTTTCTGGATCCTGGATGATCTGGGCGCCATCCAACAATATGCAGCTGATGCTGCATTACCCCGACTGATTACACCTAAACCCAGTTACAAGATGGGCGGAGGTTCAGGGCTGCCGGAAGATAAATACAGTGCCGGACAAAATGCACCCGATGGCATCATACTTGATTACTTCCTGCCTGAAATTCATGACAGCATCACGGTTAAATTAACTATCTCCGATGCAAAGGGAAAAGTGGTGAGAACATTCAGCAACAAAAAAGACGACAGCTATGTAAGGTATCCAGGCGGACCAGCACCGGCAACATTATTGCCCGCAACAAAAGGACATAACCGCTTTCTGTGGGATTACCGAACAGCAACTCCAACACCAGATGTCAAAGGTGTTTATATTTTCGGTGATTACAGAGGATATGCGCTTGCGCCTGGAACATATACAGCCAGACTGGATGCAGGAACAAACACGAGTTCTGCAGAACTCGTTTTATTGGCTAACCCAAAGATTTCAGTCAGTGCAGCAGCATGGGATGAACAACAAAAAATGCTTGCTGACATAACTTCAACTATCAGTGAAATTCATCAGCAGGTGAACGACCTGCGTAAAGTCAAAAAACAACTGCTACACCATACAGATGTTTTCAAAGAAGTAGCCAATGCTGTAAAAGTGGTGGAGGAAGCCAAAAAACTGATAAAAGATATTGATGGTTGGGAAGCCAATATTGTAGAAAGCAGGATCCAAAACGGACAGGATGTAATCAACTGGCCCAGCAAACTCAATGCAGAGTTGTTTTTCATCAAGGGACTTGCAGATGCTGCTGATCCACGTATTACACAAGGTATCAAAACACGCTATGCTGATTTAATTGTGCGGTGGAATCAGGAAAAAGAAAAACTACAGCAATTGAATCATTCACTGGTTAACTACAACCAACTCTACAAATCACAAGGGATGGAAGGAATTGTGCTTTAATTTCAATGCAATAAAGAGAAGTAAAGGGCCACCACATAAAAATGGTGGCCTTACCTTTTCATAAAAACCCACTGAATATTAAGGCTTTTTAATGATGACTTCCTCTACTACTTTACGCTCGGTAGAAACCTGAAATTTCTTGTCTGACTTATTCTTGTAGGCTGCTACAGTGAACGTTACATTCCCAAAGTCAACAGGCACACTGAAAATTTTAGTCAGCTTGCGATCTGCATAAACCTCTTCATAAAGTGTTTTCCCGGATGCGTTACTTACAATGACTACGAACTTTTCATTTACTTCATTGTCGTAGTTGAGCAGAAAATTTACATGCTCATCAACTGTACCCACATAGGTTAATGTGTTAACCGGAGAAGTTGCTGCAGACTGTGTCTTCTGTGCGTTTGCGCCTGCAAAGGAGATGACACTGAGGACTGCTGAGAGGAACAGATTCATGATAGTGTTCCTGTTTGAATTTGCACGTTTTGCTTTCATAATTCCAATTTTTGGTTAAATCATTCATCACATGGAAGCTTTGTAGAGTGCAAGCCAATCGTAAGGGCAAGTTGTTTGTGTATCAGATATACATAACAATACCAAGGGGGTCACTTTAGTAACCCCCTTTTATAATTTTTTAATGTTAAAAAATTATAAATCTCTTGAAACCCTTTACAGTAAAGGGTTTCAAGAGATAAATTATTTGAGTACAGACATCGCCGCATCTATATAAACAAAATTCTCAGGCTGGTGGTGGTGGATGGGTTTGGTTACAGCAGTTTCGCCAAGTCTAACAACCACTGCATTTTTAGCCGGAATGATGTAAACATACTGACCAAATAAACCATTCTGAGCTATGGCATGCACGCCATTGTGATCTACCATCCAATACTGGTAACCGTAAAAATCAACAGGATTCCCGTTTTCCGTAGGGTCCTTCAGGTAAGTTGCTGGTGTGGTGGCTTCAGCAATGTATTTTTCGGAAACCAGCTGGTTACCGTTCCAATTGCCCTTCTGCAACACAAGCTGTCCGAACCTGGCATAATCACGTGCAACAGCATTCAGGCAACAAAAAGCCTTTTCGTGTTTCTCAGCACCGTCAAGCAGCCAAAGTGCTTCAGCTTGTGCACCCATCGGTTGCATGAACCGTTCAGAGACAAGGGTTGAAATGTCTTTGCCAAACACTTTCTCCACAATCAAACCCAACACCTGGGTGTCTCCACTGCGGTATTCCCAATTAACGCCAGGCTCTTCCTTTTTCTCCATTTTGGAGATGAGGAAATCCATGTCTTCTCCGTAGTATGCATAGGCATTGAGGCTGAAATAACCTTTATCTGACTCCTGGTAGTTGGTACCTGAACTCATCGTTAACAGGTCTTTGATTTTCACTTTCTCCAGTCCGTTGGTTTTGAAATGATCGAGGTAGTTTCCTGCTGGTTCGTCAAGCGACTTGATCTTTCCTTCATCCAAAGCAATACCAATAAGCAGGGATATGATACTCTTTGCGGCTGAAAAGGAGCCACTGAGGGTAGTGGTATCATATCCATCCCAATAGCGTTCGTATTTGATCTTACCATCTTGAATAACCAGGAAGGCATGTGTGTTATTGGTGTCGATGGTATGCAACAAATCTGCAGGAATTTCCTGTTGATTGTAGGCAGAATCCAGCTCCCAGAATTGTGGTTCCGCTGCAGCGGGCACAACCCTTGTAGGATGTGTTTTGTAATCATGAATCGTATGTAAGCCCCAGGTAACATAATTACGCATGTGGGCCAGGTGATTGGTAAAAGACAATCCGGCAACAACAAGCACAAGCGCAAGGAGAATCAGGGATATTTTCTTAATCATAAAATAATTTTATGCAAATGGTTGGTCAATGGAGATACTTTGTTTGGAGAAGAATTTTGGTCCTTCTGGAGTCATGTACAAACAATCTTCCAGCCTGATACCGAATTCACCGGGAATGGATATGGTAGGCTCATCGCTAAAGCACATGCCTGGAGCAAGTCTGGTCATGTTTCCCTTCACGAAGTTTGTCCACTCATGGCCTTCCATACCTATACCGTGTCCGGTTCTGTGTGGCAATCCGGGTAAGCCATAGTTTTTCATAAAACCGGCGTCCTCAATAACCTTCCGGGCTGCCGCGTCAACCGCATCACAAGTTGCACCGATCTGCGCAGCTGCAAAGGCAGCATCCTGAGCCCGCTTTTCCAGATTCCACACGTCAATCATTTTCTGAGTAGGCTTACCAACCACTATCGTTCTTGTGATGTCTGAAGCATAGCCTTCGCAGCTGGTACCTCCATCCACCATCACCACATCCCCTTCCTTGATGGTTTGTGGTGTAATGCTGCCATGTGGAAGAGCTGAATATTTGCCTACCTGCACAGATGCACCTCCGCTGAAACCCAGTTTCCGGAATGCTGCTGAAATATTGCCGCTGAATTCAGATTGCGACATACCCGGTCTGATTGTGGCAAAGGCAGCCTTGTACGCTTCAATGGTTACATCACTGGCCCTTTGCATGAGTGCTATTTCTGCTGCAGTTTTATACATCCTGCAACCGGCAGTGACAGGTGTGGCATCGACTACATCAAAACCGGAGGCGGCTTTTCTTACGCCATCAGCAATGAAAAAGCGAACCCGCTCTTCCATCCCTATTCTGCGGTGTTTAACACCTCTGTCTTTTACGATGCTGACAATCAGTTCATACGGACTCTCATGCTCTTCCCAGCAACGCAGTTCATCACCGAAGACGGGATTGATAAGTTCTTTGGCACGGTCGTCCTCAAATTTCGGACAAACATAAGCGATGGCGCCTTTGGCAGGTATAACCACTCCGAAGGTCCGCTCACTCTGTCCCCACCGCATGCCAGTAAAATACACACAGCTAACCGTACCCTCCATAAAAATGGCATCCAGCTTTTGTTGCTGCATCAGCTCCTGGGCTTTGGCAATGCGCTGCTTGCGCTCCTCTACCGAAATAGGAGCAATGCCTGCAGTCATGGGCTGAAGGCGCTCAATAACAGATGGTAAATCAGACGAACGCTCGCCCGAAAAAGATGACAGTGCTAACGCACCAGTTGAAAAAGAGGCTGCCCCCAGGAAGTTTCTTCTGTTGAATTTATTGTTCATGCAGGTATTATTAATTGGTTTATTGGTTAATAGTTGGATAGGTGATGCCCAGCTGCTCAAGGTATGTGCCATACTTTGAAGGATCGTAATAGTATTTTCTCAGTTGATCCTTGTACTGATCCATGATGCCCTTGTTCAGGTGTATGGCAGGAGGGTCCTTTTCAGTGATAAATGGCTTGTACTGCACATCCTTTGTCTGCACTTCTTTGAAATATTTCTTCGCTTCGGTGATAACAGCCGGATTGGTAAAACAATCCAACAGCGTCATAGCGGTTGCTTTTGCACCTGCGAGGGATCCTTTGTGTGCGATAGGAGTAGCCATAGCGATGGCATCAGCCCAATGGTGACCTTTGGTTCCTGGAATATTGGCGGGAAACCGCAATACTACTGTTGGCACATTCCAAGAAATATCTGCAATATCATCAGAACCACCACCCCACGAGAAGGCAACGGAACCCTTGATGGAATCTGTTTTGGTATTCAGTCCGTCTATCACATCTCCTTGATTATCTTTTTTGGGGGCTTCAACCAGTCGCTGAACTGCCCTGGCCATGAGCTGATCTTTCTCATCCCATTGCGGCATGCCCACTTTATTGATGTTTGCATACATGGCTTCGGCAAGTGGCTTGTTAAAATGCCCAGGCCAGGCTGTTCCTAGAATTTGATGGGTAACCGTTGTACCAGTCATCATCGCTGCACCTTTCGCAATCTGAATACCGGATTCATAATTGGCTTTGATATCTTCATAAGTACGCTCCCGGAAATAATACCATACACTGGCCTTCGATGGCACCACATTAGGCTGGTCTCCCCCATCTACTACAACATAGTGAGACCTATTGGTTGGTTTGAGGTGCTCCCGTTTGTAGTTCCAGCCCACATTCATGAGTTCAACGGCATCGAGTGCACTTTTTGCTCTCCAGGGAGCTCCGGCAGCATGGGCGGCATCCCCCTCAAAATCGAAACGCACGCTTACCAATCCATTTCCACCGTTATCACCATAATTACAGGAAAAACCTCCACTTACATGGGTAAAAATACAGGCATCCACATTTTTAAAATAACCATCACGGATATACCAGGCTTTTGTAGCTACCAGTTCTTCCGCCACTCCGGGCCAGATCATCAGGGTACCCGGAATCTTTTCTTTTTGCATCATTTCCTTCATGGCAATGGCTGCATATATGATAACGGCCTGACCTGAATTATGCCCTTCTCCATGTCCGGGTGCACCATCAACAATGGGTGCCCTGAATGCCACGCCCGGTTTCTGGGAGGCCTTGGGGATGCAATCAATGTCGCTCCCAAGTGCTATCACCGGTGAACCACTGCCCCATTTGGCCATCCAGGCTGTTGGCACACCAGAAATGCCTTTTTCTACGGTAAATCCGTTTTTCTCAAGCACAGAAATGATGAATTGAGATGTTTCCCACTCCTGAAAACCCAGTTCCGAATAACTGAAAATCTGATCTACCATTACCTGTATATCCTTACCATATTTATCCATGGTACCGGCAAGGCCGTTCTTCATATTTTGCAATTGCTTGTCACTGAATTTTTGCTGTGCTAAAGCTGGCTCGAGCAAATAGGAAAATATTGTCAGTATCAGTATTTTTTTCATAACACCCATTTAAGTCTCCAATTTACAGAATAAACTGAGAATTCTCCGCTGACTGAGTTTACCTTTGCAGGTATGGAGCTGTTGCAGGCTATTGAAATAAGTAAAGTAACGGGGGAACGGGTATTGCTGGAACAGACTAGCCTATCTGTTGCATCTGGTTCGAGAATTGCCATAATGGGTGAAACAGGTTCCGGGAAAAGCACGCTGTTAAAAATTATGGCAGGACTTATCACTCCTTCATCAGGTGAGGTTAGGCTGAATGGAAAAAAACTGGAAAACCCCACTGATCAACTGATTCCCGGGCACCCAAAGATAGCCTACCTCTCCCAGCATTTTGAACTGCGCAACAACTACCGGGTCATTGAACTCCTAGAAATGACGGCAAAACTGGATGCAGATGCCTGCAATAATATTATTGAATTGTGCAGGATTAGCCACCTGCTCCAACGCAAAACCCATGAAATTTCGGGTGGTGAACGCCAGCGGATTGCTTTGGCGAGATTGCTAGTAGGGAATCCGGACCTGCTTTTGTTGGATGAGCCATTCAGCAACCTGGATATGGTTAATAAATTGATGGTTCGGGAAGTACTTCAGGAAATAAGCACCAGTTTAAGGCTGACCTGTGTAATGGTTTCACACCACCCTGAAGATGTATTGTCTTGGGCTGAAACCATAATCATTATGCAAAAGGGAAGAATTATTCAAAAAGATACCCCGCATATGATTTACAACCATCCGGTTAACAGCTATACTGCATCGCTGACCGGACTAAACAACCCAATACTGCCGGGTGAAGAAAACCTGGCTCAGGCATTGCGGGTAGGCCAAAAACTGCCCAGCTGGATAAGGCCGGAAAACCTTACAATAGTTCAAAATGAAGATTTAGGGGCAAAGGGATTGATCCAGTCTGTAACATTTTACGGACATTTTTGGTTAATCAGGGTGAATATGGGTTATCGAGACCTGATTCTAATTACAGAACAATCCAACATTCAAGTAGGTGAAACAGTTTCAGTACTTGTCAGCATCAAAAAATAAGGGCCGCACCATAACCATAAAAAAAGAGTTATGAAAACCCTGTAAAAAAATCGAAAAATCAAAATAATTAGATAATTTCGTCCAAGTCACACGTGGTGAATTTGAATATTCCTATAGTATAACCAGTCCAATTCTGACCAAAAATCGCCAAATCCATTTCAAAATACCAGACTAACAACGCTCAGTTTACAAAAAAACAGCATCATGAAAATAACCGGATTCACCAGCTTGCTTGAAACTTCTTTTGGAAGAAATCCAGTTTCTGCAAGTTCACTTTTACATGGTATCAGACTCAAGCATGAAGATAATTGGTACCTCGTTGGAGATGCCTGCAAAAACCTGGGCAGAAACCCTCACCGCATTGTTAATGCCAGTCCGGAAGAACTGGACTACAAAATTCTTTTTAGCGCAGCTTTGCTGCTCTCTGCAAATAATTACTCTGAAAAAGTAAACCTGACACTCGGTTTCCCTTTTTCTACTTATAACATGTTCAGGCCTCTCGCAGAGAAGTACCTGATGAATAAAAACTTTGTTGTTGAGTACGACACATCAGTTTATAAGCGTGATGGAATCGTTGAACGCAAAGTTGTTGAGATTGCTCAGTTCGATATTATCCCGGAGCTTGCAGGCTGTGTGATAGGATTGAAGAAAGAATACAATGCAAGTGAAGAAAACTTCCTGATGATAAGCATCGGTTTCGGCACCATCGAGATGGGTGTGGTTACTGCAGAGGGACTGAACAGAAGAACCGTAATTTCTGTACCTGGTATCATTCGTTGTATCAAGCACCTGCGTGATGAGTTGGAGCGTGATAACTTCATCGGTTTCATGACTGACCACCAGCTTGACGAAGCCTTCAGAAAAGGCAGTGTTGTCTTGAACAGACAAAATGTAAACCTGAATACGCTCAGAAGTAATATCCTGAAGAGTTTCTACAAGGAATATATTTCAGACACCATACGTTCTATGATTTCCGACCGTGATTTTGAAACCCTCCAAAAGATCTATGTCTGTGGAGGCGGCGTTCACTATCAGGAACTCAGAGATTGTTTCAGGAATGAATTTGAAAAAATCATGCCTGTGGAAATCGTTGCAGAACCAGATACCTTGGCTGCTGTAGGATACTACCACAACTCACAAAAAATGCCTTCTGTAGGTGCTACGAATATTGTAGGTATCGACCTTGGTAATTCATCAACCTATGTTTGCGCTAAAGAATCAGAATAAATACAACTAAAAATTCTACATACCCTCTATGAAATTTTTTGAAAAAAACACCATTGTTGAAAGCTTTTTCATTCCAAAAGATGTAACAGTAACGGGAACCATCGAAGGCAAAATATCCGGAAGGATTGAAGGATTCATCAAAGGTGACGTGAAAATCAATGGTAAAGTTGTGGTCAGTGAAACCGGATCTATCGGTGGTTCATTGAAATGTTATGACCTTGTGCTGCAAGGCGTTATCAAAGGCGACGTAGTGGCTTATAATTCCGTTCATGTTCTACCTGGTGGCGTTATTGAAGGAAACGTGTCCTCTAATTCGATTAACGTAGATTCCAAAGCCAACGTTAAAGGCAATATCAAAAAGACTGTAGGCAAAGAAGACAATAACAGGAGTACTTTTGTACCAAGTAATCTTTTACCGAAACAAGACCTGATGCCTACAGCTAAAAAAGAAGTAGCTCCCAGGTCTTTTGGTGAAGTCAAGAATCAAGAGAGTCAGGATAACAGCAACTTCTGGTAATCATTTGTAGGCCCTTGTTCTAAAGGGAGCTATTTCAAATTGACTCTTTTGCCAGTTCTGACTGCAGTATAGAGGGCATCAATGATGTTCATATCGCGCAGCCCCTCTTCTCCGTCAACGGCTACCAAAGGTTTTTTTCCATCCAATAAGATGGCAGCGAACTCGTCCATTTGAACAGTTTGGTGTGTGATATGGGGATGCTGCAATTCCCCTTTGTTGGTGCGGCCCTTAATCGGACCATATCCGGTTGAAGGTTGTAATTCAGCAAACCCTTTCTCGCCATTGAGAAAAAACCGATCGAGGTTGTTCATACTGTAAGTTGAAAGGCAAGAAGCCACAGCTCCGGAAGGAAATCCCAGCTGAAACTGAATGGTTTCATCAACCCCTTCGGCAAACTTGACAAAATCGGTCTTGGTTTCCTGGGCGGTTACCCATATTGGCTCTTCCCCTATCATGTACCGCGCGCCATTAACCGCATAAATGCCTATGTCCATCATGGAGCCGCCGCCAGCAAGCGCCTTGTTCAGTCGCCATTGCTTTGGATCTCCAATCCTGAAACCACACAATCCCTGGAAAAACTTTACTTGCCCGAACTCACCGGCATTGCGCATCCTAATGATTTCCAATGTCTTAGGTTCAAAGTGCATGCGATACCCTACCAATAATTGTACACCTGCCCTTTTGCAAGCATCCACCATCTCCCTGGCATCTTTCGCATTCAAGGCCATGGGTTTTTCCACGATTACATGCTTACCCGCCTTGGCCATACGGATGGCCATATCCTTATGCAGGGCATTGGGCGTGATGATGTAAACCGCGTCAATATCAGCATTGTTTTTGATTTGGTCAACCGTTTCATAATCATAACAGTTTGACTCCGGCACATTGTATTTTGCTTTCCAGCTTACCAATTTGGAAGGAGTGCCGCTAACCAATCCGGCAACAACAGCCCGTTTTGAATCCTTCATCGCTTCAGCTACCCGATTCGCGTAACTGCCAAGTCCAATTAAGGCAACCCGCAATACCTTTCCTTCATGATTATTGTCTTCAACGTTTGGTGTTACAAAAGGCAAGGCCCAAACTGGAGCTGAAAGGGTTTGCAGGAAAGAACGGCGGGTTGTCATGTGTTGAATTTTCTCTAAGTTAGGACAAATCAAAATTGGTTATGCCTCAAAATAAAAACACCCCTCCACCCTCGGGCTGGCAAGCCTGGACAATTTTACCTACCGCAGGTA